>Ga0209415_10020081_pt1 | contig 10415 bp, 9 predicted proteins | sample PeaSoiSIISIP2007_FD_187696 | JGI IMG/M metagenome (GOLD analysis project Ga0209415, IMG submission 187696) | Peat soil microbial communities from Weissenstadt, Germany - SII-SIP-2007 (SPAdes) (version 2) | ecosystem: Environmental > Terrestrial > Soil > Wetlands > Peat | place: Germany...
GTCAGATGTGCGGGGCCCGTGAGGTTGATGGCGATCACGCGGTCGATGAACTCCGGCGTGTTCTGCATGTAGGGCTGGATGTCGCCCCAGCCGGCAGCGTTCACCAGAATGTCGACACGCGGATATTTCTTCAGCACCTCGGCCGCGGCGGCGCGGATGGACTCGGAACTGCCCATATCGATGGCGACAAAATCGACCTTAAGGTTCGCCGCGCCGGCTTCCTGCTTCAACGCCTCGCCCGCCGCGGCGTTCACGTCGGCGCAAATCACCGTCGCGCCTCGGCGAGCGAACGCCATCACCGTCGCCTTGCCGATGCCGGAGGCACCGCCAGTAACCAACGCTACCTTGCCATCGAATGTCATCGTGCCGTCCCTTTTTTCGTCTGTTTCGAGGTTTCGGTCGCGCCCGTAAGAAATGCCGCAATGCGCTCGCGCGTCTCGGCATCGGTGAGCAGCCGCCGGGTGAATTCCAATTCGTCAGTGAAGCCGCCGCGCTCCCTGTGGCCGGCCGCCGCGATGCAGGCTTTGCTGGCGGTCAGTGCCGCGGCCGGCAGGCCGGCGACGCGGCGCGCCAGTTCGGCGGCGCGCCGGGCAAGCTCCACGCGCGGCACCGCCCAATGCACCACGCCGAGATCGGCCGCGGACGCACCGTCGAGAATCTCGGCACCGAGGATAAGCCGGCTGGCGAGTGCAGGACCGCAAAGCCGGGTGAGACGCTGCGTGCCGCCGGCGCCGGGGATCAAGCCGAGCCGAACTTCCGGCAAGCCAACCTTGGCTTCGTTGGCCGCAATGCGCAGATCGCAGGCCAGTGCCAATTCGAATCCGCCGCCCATCGCCGCGCCGCCGATCTCGGCCAGCGTGACCTGCGGCAGACGTTCGATCCGTGCGTAGAGCCTCTGGATGCCCGCCACGTAAGAATACATCCGGTCGGGGCCGTCGGCTGCATCCATGCGCTCTTGCACTTCCTTGAGATCGGCGCCCGCGCAGAACACCTTCTGCTCCGAGCGGATGTGCAGGACGGTGAAGTGCGGGCCGCGCGCCAATTCGTCGAGCTTGGCCTCGAACGCCTGCACCCATTCTTCGCTGATCGCGTTCACCGGCGGGCGGTTCAGCGTCAGAGTGATCACGGCATCGGCGGCGTGTGTCAGCAACATGATCAGTTCCGCCTCTCCTGCCCCGGCTGACTCATCAGGGCGCGGCTGATGACCAGCCGCTGAATGTCGTTGGTGCCCTCGTAGATCTTGCTGCCGCGCACGGCGCGATAGATGCGCTCGACCCCGGCATCGGCCATGTATCCGGCGCCGCCCAGCGTCTGAATGGCGTCCGAGCAGATGCGTTCGGCCGCTTCGGTGGCGAACAGTTTCGCCATCGAGGCTTGTTTGAGGCAGGGCAAGCCCTGGCTGCGTAAGTCGGCGGCGTGCAGCACGAGCTGCCGCGCGGCCTCGAGCTGGGTCGCCATATCGGCCAAGCGAAAGGCGACCGCCTGATGCTCGATGATCGTCTTGCCGAAACTGCGGCGCTCCTGTGCATAGGCGAGCGCGATCTCGAAGGCGGCCCGCGCCATGCCCACGGCTTGCGCGGCAATGCCGATGCGGCCGCCTTCCAGGTTGGCGAGCGCGATGCGGTAGCCCTGCCCTTCGGCGCCCAGCCGGTTCTCCACCGGCACGCTGAGCTCGTCGAATTGCACCTCGCAGGTGTCCGAGGCCTGCTGGCCCATCTTGTTTTCAACGCGGCGAACGCAATAGCCGGGCTGCTTGGTGTCGACGATGAAACAACTGATACCCTGCTTGCCGAGCGCAAGATCGGTGGCGGCAATGACCAGCGCCACGTCGGCGTTCTTGCCGGAAGTGACGAATTGCTTGGTGCCATTGAGAATATAGCTGCCGTTACGGCGCTCGGCGCGGGTGCGGATCTCGCCGGCATCCGAGCCGCTTTGCGGCTCCGTCAGACAGAAAGCGCTCAGAATTTCGCCGCGCGCCATCGGCCGCAGATATTTCTCCTTCTGCGCCGGCGTGCCATATTCGACCAGCGGCATGCAGCCGACGGAGTTATGGCCGCTCATGATGGTGGAGACGGCGCCGTCGCCGGCGGCGACTTCCTCCAATGCCAGCGCGTAGGCGACATAGTCGGTGCCGGCGCCATCCCACTCCGGCGGCACCGTCATCCCCATGAAGCCGAGTTTGCCCAGTTCGCGCAGCGCCGCGCGCGGGAACTCCGCCTTGCTCTCCCATTCGGCCGAATAAGGCGCCAGGGAACTCTGCGCGAATGCGCGCGCGGTGTCCCGAACGTGTTCCTGCTCCTCGGTCAGCAGCATGAGTCCTACTCGGCGGCTTGCCGGCGCGCGGCTTCGCGCGCCTTCAGCAATTCCCTCGCCACGATCAGCTTTTGCACTTCGGTGGCGCCTTCGTAGATGCGCAGCGCGCGAATTTCGCGGTAAAGCGCCTCGACTTTGACGCCGACGCGCACGCCGTTGCCGCCGAAGATCTGCACCGCACGATCGATGACCCGCTGCGCCATCTCGGGCGCGAAGGCTTTTGCCATCGATGCCTCGCGGGTGATGCGCGGCGCGCCGCGATCCTTCTCCCAGGCCGCCCGGTAGATCAGCAAGGCCGCCGCGTCGATGTCGATGGCGCTGTCCGCCAGCGCGACTTGTGTGAGCTGCAGATCCGCCAGCGGCGCCCCGAACAGATTGCGGGTTGCCGCGCGATCGATCATCTCGTCGAAAGCGCGGCGCGCCATGCCGAGCGCCGCAGCGGCGACGGTCGAACGGAAGATATCGAGGGTCGCCATCGCAACCTTGAAGCCTTCGCCGGCGCCGCCGAGACGATTGGCCAGCGGGACGCGGCAGCCAGTGAAGCGAAGCGTCGCCAGCGGATGCGGCGCGATGACCTCGATGCGGCCGGCGATCTCGAGGCCCGGCGTGTCGGCGTCGACCACGAACGCGGAAAGGCCCTTGGCCCCCGGCGCCTCGCCGGTACGCGCGAACACGGCGTAGTGGTCGGCGATCCCGCCGTTGGAGATCCAGGTTTTCAGTCCGTCGATGCGCACATGTGCCGGCCCGTCTTTGACCGCAGTCGTCGCCAGCGCGCTGACATCGGAGCCGGCTTCCGGTTCCGACAACGCGAATGCCGCGATGTGGCGGCCATCGCGAACCGGCGGCAGATATTTGGCCTTGATCTCGTCGCTGGCGAACAGCGATATCGAGGCGGTCCCGAGGCCCTGCATGGCGAAGGCAAAATCGGCGAGGCTGTCGTGCCAGGAGAGAATTTCGCGCGCGGCGCAAATCGTCCGCACGTCGAGTTTTTCCGACAGACCGCCATAGGCCGCCGGCACCACCGCCTTGAGCCAACCGCCGTCGCCCAAGGCACGCACCAGCGCGCGGCAGGATTGATCGACGTTGGCGTGATCGATGTATTGGCCGACGTTCTTGCCAGCCCAATCTGCCAGCGCCGCGGCGAAGCGGCGATGCTCCTCGCCGAAGAACGGCCAACCAAGGTGAGCGAGCGGCGCCATCAGCGATCACCGGCGTGCAAATCGATTCCCTTGTCGCGCAGCATGAAGCGCTGAATCTTTCCGGTTGCGGTTTTTGGCAGACTGTTGACAAATTCGATCCAGCGCGGATATTTCCACGGTCCGATCGCATGCTTCACATGCACTTTGAGCTCTTCATAAAGCGCGCGGCCGACGTCGATCTCTTTTTGATTCCTGAGTACGACAAATGCCTTCGGCTTGATCAGGCCGTTGGCGTCTTCGACCGGCACGACCGCGGCCTCGAGCACTTTGGGATGCGTGATTAGTGCATCCTCAACCTCGAACGGCGAAACCCAGATGCCGCTGACCTTGAACATGTCGTCGGTGCGCCCGCAGTAGGTATACACGCCATCCGCACGGCGCACGTATTTGTCGCCGGTGCGGGTCCATTCGCCGACAAACGTGCGGCGCGATTTCTCACGTTGATTCCAGTAGCCGGCCGCCGACGATTCACCGCGGACCAGCAGTTCGCCCATCTCGTTGTCGGGGACGTCGCCCCCCTTCTCGTCGACCAGCCTGAGGTCATAGCCGTCTACCGGCACGCCAGACGTGCCGTACTCCACGGCGTCCGGGAGGTTGGTCAGGAACAGATGCCCCATCTCGGTCGAGCCGACGCCGTTGACGATGTCGATGCCGAAGCGTTGCTTCCACGTCATGCCGACATGCGCGGGCAACGGTTCGCCGGCGGAAAAGCAGAGCCGCAATCGGCTCGACATGTTTTCCTTTTTGCATTCCGGATCGGCGAGCATTGCCGCGTAGAGCGTCGGCACCGCGAAGAACATGGTCGGCTGATAGCCGCGCAGCATTTCGAACACGGTCTGCGGGGTCGGGCGCTCGGGATAGAACACCGACGTCGCGCCCACCCACATCGAGCAGATCATGGCGTTGCCGAGGCCATAGGAGAAAAACAGTTTCGCGGCGGAAAACACGATGTCGTCTTCGCGATAGCCGAGCCGGCGCTGGCCGGCGCTTTGCGCCATGACCGAGGGACTCGAATGGACGTGCATCGTCCCCTTCGGCATTCCGGTCGTGCCCGACGAGTATAGCCAATAAGCGACTTCATCGGCCGACGTTCTTGCCGGCGCCGCGCCTTCGTTTTCTGCCGCCAGAAGGATATCCAGCCGCGGCATCGCCGTGGGGCCGCCGCCGACCACGACGATCTGCTTGAGATTAGGCAGGTCGGCCGCGGCTTCCTGAATGACCGGAAGCAGCGCGGTCGAAACGAAGACCGCCTTGGCGCGCGAATCTTCGAACAGGTAGCGATACTGATCGACCGTCAGCCGCGTATTGACCAAAATCGGAATGATGCCGGCGCGGATCGCGCCCCAGAACAGGATCGGAAAGTCGACCGTGTCGAGCAGGACGAGCGCGATCCGGCTTTCGGGCTCGATGCCCATGCGTGCCAGCATCGGGCCGATGCGGGCCGCCGCGTCGCGCAGCTCCGCATAAGTCAGGTTGCGAGACGGATCGATAAACGCGGTTTTGTCGCCGCGACCTTCGGCGACGTGACGATCCACAAAATCAACCGCGGCATTGTAGTCGCGAAGCGCCATCATAAGCCTCGCCTATGAATTCGTGTTTTTAAAATTTACCGGCGAATCGCGGCCATCTCCTTGACTTCGGTTAGGTCGCCTTCCGGCTTGATCGTCTTGATTTTAGTCATGGAAACAGGCCGGCAAACGGCGCATTTTTTCGTCCAGGAGTGCCCTTATGCATGCGCCGCCCCCGCAGCCGAAAAAACGGCTTCTACGATTGCGACTGAACGGGCGTTGGCGCGAGGACGCGGTCGCCGAACAGGCGCTGCTGGTCGATTATTTGCGTGATGTCGTGCATCTGACCGGCGTGAAGACTGGCTGCGATGGCGGCGAGTGCGGCGCCTGCACGGTCCTGGTCGACGGCGAAGCCGTGCCGTCCTGCATCACCCTCGCAGTGCGCTGCGAAGGTCGCGACGTCGAAACGATCGAGGGCCTGGCGACGCAGGGCCGGCTCAACCGATTGCAGCGCGCCTTTCACGAGAAGCTCGGCGCGCAATGCGGCTTCTGCACGCCGGGCATGATCATGGCGGCGGAAGCGCTGCTGCGGCGTAATCCAAAGCCGAGCGACGAGGACATCCGCAGCGCATTGTCGGGCAACCTCTGCCGCTGCACCGGCTACGTGAAGATCATCGAATCGGTGCACGCGGCGGCGGAATCGACGCCATGACGGCAGCCCCCAATCAGGTAAGCGCCAAGAAGCGTCCGGGCGTCCCGCTCATCGACGGCGTCGACAAGGTGACCGGCAAAGCCCGCTACACGGCGGATCTCGATCATGCCGATGCGCTGGTCGGACGCATCTTCCGCAGCCCGTTCAGCCACGCGGATATCGTCCGGCTCGACGTTTCAAAAGCGCGAGCGCTGGACGGCGTGGTCACGGTCGTCACCGGCGACGACTGTCCGCACACTTACGGCGTGCTGCCGATCGCCATGAACGAATATCCGTTGGCGCGCGGCCGCGTGCGCTATCGCGGCGAGCCGGTCGCGGCGGTGGCCGCGGTCGATGCGGAGACGGCCGAGCGGGCGTTGGCGCTGATCGATTTCGAGGTAAAGCAACTGGCGGCCTATTACACATCCGAAGCGGCGCGCGCGCCGGACGCCGTGCTGCTGCACGACAACAAGCCGGGCAATGTCGAACGCGACGTGCATCACGAGTTCGGCGACGTGCGCCAAGGTTTTGCCGACGCCGATTTGGTGCGCGAGGAACGGTTCGATTGCGCCGAGATCAACCACGCGCAGATCGAGCCGCACGCGAGCCTGGCCGAATACGATCCGGCGATCGGCCGTCTCACCGTGCAGACCGTGTCGCAGGTCGGGTATTACCTGCACTTGATGATCGCGCAATGCCTGGACATGGATTCCTCGCGTATCCGGATGATCAAGCCATTCATCGGCGGCGGCTTCGGCGCCCGCGTCGAAGCCCTGAATTTCGAGATCATCACGGCGCTGCTGGCGCGCGCCAGCGCCGGCAAGGTGATGATGCAGCTCACTCGCGAAGAGACCTTCATCACCCACCGCGCCCGTCCGCAAACCGACATCCGGTTGAAACTCGGCATACGCAAGGATGGGCGCCTGACCGCGTGCGAGTGCGAGGTGGTGCAGCGCGGCGGCGCCTATGCCGGTTACGGCATCATCACCATTCTTTACGCCGGCGCCTTGCTGCAGGGCCTCTACGATATTCCGGCGGTCAAATATGACGGCTACCGGGTCTACGCCAACCTGCCGCCCTGCGGCGCCATGCGCGGCCACGGTTCGGTCGACACCCGCCACGCGTTCGAATGCCTGCTCGACCGCATGGCGCGCGCGCTCGGGCTCGACCCGTTCGCCGTGCGCCGCGCCAATCTGCTGCATGCGCCGATGCGCACGCTCAACGATCTGACGGTGAACAGCTACGGCCTCGACGAATGCCTCGACATCGTCGAGCGGGCGAGCGGTTGGCGCGAGCGGCTCGGCAAGCTGCCGCCGGGCAAGGGTCTCGGCATGGCCTGTTCGCATTACGTCAGCGGCGCCGCCAAACCGATCCACCGCACCGGCGAGCCGCACGCGGTGGTCAATCTCAAACTGGATTTCGACGGCGGCGTGACGGCGCTGACCGGCGCCGCCGATATCGGCCAAGGGTCGTCCACCATGGTGGCGATCGCCGTGGCCGAGACGCTGGACATTTCGCTTGACCGTATCCGTGTCGTCGCCGCCGATACCGCGGTCACGCCCAAGGATAACGGCGCCTATTCGTCGCGCATCACCTTCATGGTGGGCAACGCAGCGATCGACGCCGCCAAGAAACTAAAGGCCATCCTCGTTGCGGCTGCGGCGCGCAAGCTCGAAGCGCGCGCCGAAGATATCGAATGCGTCGGTGAGACATTCCGCGTCGGCAGCGGCGATCAATCGACGCTGCCCTTTGCCGACGTCGTGGCGGCGGCGCTGGTCGACGAGGGCGCGATCACCGTCAAAGGGACCTTCACGACCCCGCCTGACGCGCAGGGTGGCAAACATCGCGGCGGCGCCGTCGGCTCGACCATGGGCTTCAGCTATGCCGCCCAGGTGGTCGAGGTCAGCATCGACGACGCCTCGGGCTTGGTCAGCGTCGACAAGGTGTGGGTGGCGCTCGACTGCGGCCATGCCATCAACCCGTTGGCGGTGGAAGGACAGATCGAAGGATCGGTCTGGATGGGCATGGGGCAAGCAATGTGCGAGGAGACCCGCTACCTCGACGGCCTGCCGGCGCATGCGAGCCTGCTCGAATACCGCATGCCGACCATCGCCGAATCCCCGCCGATCGAAACTTACATCGTCGAAAGCCATGATCCCTATGGACCGTTCGGCGCCAAGGAAGCGAGCGAAGGCGCGCTCGCCGGCTTCCCGCCGGCCTTGGTCAACGCCATCGCCAACGCCATCGGCCTCGACCTCAATGAATTGCCGGTGACGCCCGACCGGGTCATGGAAGCGCTCGTCCAGCGCCGGCGGCAGGCGCGGTTGGCCAAGACCGCGACCAAAACCGTGAAGGCCGCATCATGACCGCGCCGTTCGCCGAGTTCCGTCTAGCCCAGCCGGACACCGTCAAAGAGGCGATCGCCGCGCGTTTGAGAGATCCGGGTAGCCGCTACATCGCCGGCGGCACCGATCTGGTCGTAAACATGCGGCGCGGCATCGCCAGCCCGGATTTGCTGATCGATCTATCCGGCATTGACGAACTGACCGAGATCACGACGAACGGCGGCGGCGTGAGGATCGGCGCAAGTGTGACGCTCGCCGCGCTGGCGCGCGACACGGCGATTGCCAGCCGATATCGCGCGCTTACGCAGGCCGCCGCGGCGATCGCCGGGCCCGGTCACCGCGTCATGGCGACGGTTGGCGGCAATTTGTGTCTCGATACGCGCTGCATCTACTACAATCAGAGCGAATGGTGGCGCAGCGCCAACGCCTATTGCCTCAAGAATCGCGGCGACACCTGTCATGTCGCGCCGCAGGGCCAGCGCTGCCATGCCGCCTTCAGCGGCGATCTGGCGCCCGCTTTAATGGTCTATGGCGCCGAAGTCGACATCGCCGGCCCGCAGGGCGAGCGCCGCATTCCTCTGAGCAATCTCTACGTCGAGGACGGCAAGGCTCATCTTGCTCTCGCCCCTGGCGAACTCTTGGTGGCGGTGCATTTGCCGGCCAGCCCGCCACCGTCAGCCTATGAAAAGGTGCGCCAGCGCGGGGCGATCGACTTTCCCCTGGCAGGCGTGGCTGTCGCGCTTGCAGTATCGGGGACGAATGTCGGTTCGCTCCGCATCGCGCTGACCGGCACCAATTCCCGGCCGTTCCTGCTCGCCGGCACGGACGCGCTTGCCGACCGGCCAGTCGACGACAAATTGCTGCAAGAGATCGATCGGCTGGTGCAGAAGCAAGTGCAGCCGATGCGCACCACGCTGGCGTCGGCCAATTATCGCCGCATTGCGGCGGCTGCGCTGGCGCGGCGCATCACCGCAAAGCTTTACGCCGAAGGCACCGCTTAGCCCGGCCTACCTATCAAGCCGGGATAACGGCGGTCGCTTCCAGTTCGATCTTTGCCGGCGCGTCGAGAAGATCGGCGACAAAAATCATGCTCATCGCCGGGAAATGATTGCCGATCAGCGATTTCCAGATGCGCCCGAGTTCGCGCCGGCCGGCGAGATAAGCGGGCTTGTCGATGCAAAAGGCGGTCATCCGGCAAATATGGGCGGGCTTTGCGCCGGCTTCCGCCAGAATGGCGATGATATTTTTGAGCGCCTGCTCGAATTGCGGAACCAGTTCCTCGCTCTGGAACTTCTGATCGGCGTCCCAGCCGACCGTGCCAGCAACGAAAACGATGCGGCCCGGCGGAACGCTGATGCCGTTGGCATAGCCGATCGGCGGCGCCCAGCCGGCCGGTTGGAGAACCCGCGAAGCCATCAACGCACCGTGCGCAAGGTGCCCCGCACCGCGCTGCGATCGTCGTTGGCGAGTTGCCGCAGCTTGGCAACGTCCTTGACCTTGACATGCGAGGCATCGACGACGACGCCGATACTGCGCAACCGTGCAAAGGCGCGCGACAACGATTCCGGTGTCAGGCCAAGCCGCCCGGCGATCAGGACCTTGTCGTAGGGCAGCGCGACCGCGCAATGCCCCTGCTCTGTCAGCGACAGCGATGCGAGAAACTCGGCGACCCGCTGCACGCCGCTCTGCGCCTTGAGCTGCTCAACCTGCTGGACGAGATGGTGCATATGTTGGGAGATCGACGCGATCATCCCCAATGCGATGTCGGGACTTTCGCGGATGCAGCGAACGATATGATCGGCCGGGATGCGCGCCACGCGGGCTTCGCTCACCGCTTCGGCGGTCGCCATATATCGATTGCCGGTAAACGCGACCGACTCGGCGAAGCTCTGGCCCTTCGTCATGATTTCGATGACGGTTTCATCGCCGGACGGCGTGCTGCGGTAAAGCTTCACCCAGCCATCAATCACAATAAAAAAAGAAGTCGCCGGATCGTCTTGGCGCATTATCCATTCGTGCGGCCGCAACATGAGGGCGGTCGCTGGTGCGATGATGTGCTCGACAGTCTCCGCCTTGAGTCCCCGAAAAACGGCGATGCGTGTAATGATTTGAAGGTCGCCGGCCGTCAGTTTTGAAGCCATTGGGGGACGCCTTAAATAATACCACCCCAGTCAAGAAGCCGAGCGGCTTGGCCGCCTTGATCTCGATCAAGAATTACCGGCGTCAAATTTCATTTATGCTGCATTGCACAATACGCAGGCAGGCGTACAAACCGCTGCCAGTCTGCTAACCAGGCGTATTTCGCCGCATCGCCTGTGCAACTGCGAGATAAAATATTCTTCTGCAATCAAAGCGGCGG
>Ga0209415_10020082_pt1 | contig 10415 bp, 7 predicted proteins | sample PeaSoiSIISIP2007_FD_187696 | JGI IMG/M metagenome (GOLD analysis project Ga0209415, IMG submission 187696) | Peat soil microbial communities from Weissenstadt, Germany - SII-SIP-2007 (SPAdes) (version 2) | ecosystem: Environmental > Terrestrial > Soil > Wetlands > Peat | place: Germany...
GCCATCGTCTCGCGAATCAAGACGCTCGCGCGCCTCGACATCGCCGAGAAGCGCCGCCCGCAGGACGGACGCATCAAGACTGCCCGCGGCGACCGCGAGGTCGAGATGCGCGTGTCGACCATCGCCGTGGCCTTCGGCGAGAAGCTCGTGATGCGCATCTTCGACCCGGGGGCCCTGCTGCAGGACCTGCCGGAGCTCGGGATGTTCGCCCCGCAGCTACAAACGGCCGAGAAGTTCCTGGCGCGCCCCCATGGGCTGATCCTGGTGACCGGACCCACGGGCAGCGGCAAGACGACGACGCTGTACGCGGCCCTGCGCACGATCGCGACCCCGGAGGTCAACATCGTCACGATCGAGGACCCGATCGAGATCGTGGTCGAGACCTTCAACCAGGTCTCCGTCCAGCCCAAGATCGGCGTCACGTTCGCCGAGGCGCTCCGGCACGTCCTGCGACAGGACCCAGACATCGTCATGATCGGCGAGGTGCGCGACGTCGAGACGGCCGAGATCGCCCTGCAGGCGGCCCTCACGGGACACATGGTGCTCGCCACCCTGCACACCAACGACGCCGCGACCGCGGTCACCCGGCTGCTCGAGCTGGGGGTCGATCCGTTCATCCTGGCGTCGACGCTCGTGGGTGTCATCGCGCAGCGCCTGGTACGCACCGTCTGCCCGACCTGCCGAGTGGAGACGTTCCTGACCCCCGACCAGATGACGCTGCTCGGGCTCGACGTGCACGAGATGCAGGCCCAGGGGCAGGATCCCCAGCTCATGGTGGCGTTCGGAGAAGGGTGCGTGCAGTGCCGCGGCACCGGCCTGCTGGGCCGGACGGGGGTCTTCGAGGTGCTCGAGGTCGACGACAAGATCCGCAAGCTCGCGATCGGCAAGGCCAGCGCCAAGGAGATCACCAAGCAGGCGCGGCACGATGGCCTGCTCACGCTGCGCGAGGCCGCCATCAAGAAGCTCGCCAAGGGGCAGACGAGCTTCGAAGAGGTCATCCGGGTCACGGCGGAGGGCTGACGGTGAGCGACGCTTTCGTCCAGGATCTCCGCGCGGCGGCGCAGGCCGGGGTGCCCATCGTGTGCGTCGTGACGCACGAGGAGCGGCGGGCGGTGGAGCTCGTAGGCCGCGCGTTCCGGGGCGTGCGCGTGCTCGAGTGGACCACGACCCGCGGCTGGAGCGACGACGCCACGGTGCCCGGGGCGCTGGCGGCCATCGAGCGCGCGGCGCTCGCCGGCGAGACGGGTGTGGCGCGCGTGATGCTCGACCTGCACGCGTGGCTCTCGGATGCGCGCGTCGTGCGCGCCCTGCGCGATCTGGCGGCGGCCAAGCGCGACGTGCCGCTCGTGCTCGTGATGCCCGTGGGAGCGATCCCTCCCGAGCTCGATCGCGACGTGCGCGTCATGCCGCTCCCGCTTCCGGATGCTGCGACCCTGGGCGCGACCCTCGACGCCGAGAAGCTCGACGCCTCCTGGCCCCGCGAAGCCTTCGTGCGCGCTGCGCTCGGCCTGACGCGGGACGAGGCGTCACGGGCGTTCCGGCTCGCGCACGCCATGCCCGATGCCGATCAGGCCTTGCAGCGGGTGATCGCCGAGAAGCGCGGCGCCCTTCGGCGCAGCGCCTGCCTCGAGCTCGTCGACGCCGAGGTGACGCTCGACGACGTGGGCGGCCTCGAGGTGCTCAAGACGTGGCTGCGGGCGCGCGTGCTCGCGTTCGACTCGGGAGCGCACGCGTTCGGCCTCTCCGAGCCGCGCGGCATGCTCGTGTGCGGCATCCAGGGGTGCGGCAAGTCGCTCGTCAGCAAGGCGACGGCGCGCGTGCTTGGGCTGCCCCTGGTGCACCTCGACTTCGCCGAGGTCTTCGCCGCGGGCGCCCCCGAGCACGCCATTCACGAAGCGACCCGCGCGGTGGAGGCCGTCGCGCCGGCCGTGCTCTGGGTCGACGAGATCGAGAAGGGGCTCGGCGCCGACGCGCACGACGCACGTCACGCGCGAGTCTTCGGCGCCTTCCTCACGTGGCTGCAGGAGCGACGCGCCCCGGTCTTCGTGGCGGCGACGGCCAACGACGTCGAGCGGCTGCCACCGGAGCTCGCCCGCCGCGGCCGCTTCGACGAGGTGTTCTTCGTCGACCTGCCCTCCCCCAAGGAGCGCGCGCAGATCCTGGCGGTCCACCTCACGCGGCGCGGCCGCGACGCGAGCGCGTACCCCGTCGACGAGCTGACCCGGGAGCTCGAGCACTGGTCCGGCGCCGAGATCGAGCAGATGGTGTCGGCGGGCCTGTTCCGCGCCTACGCCGAGAAGAGCGAGCTGACGGAAGAGCACCTGCGGGGCGCTGCGCGCGAGCTCATCCCCCTCGCGACGCTCTACGAGGAGAAGATCCAGGCCCTTCGCCAGTGGGGGCAGGCCCGCGCGAGGCGAGCATCAGCAGACCGGCGCACGCTGGACCTGTTCGCGGACTGACCTTCAGACCATCCCGAACGTGGCCCGCGCCGCGCGGTGCTCGGCGGTGGGCTCCCCATCGGCGCCGCGGACGACGTACGGAGGCTCGAGGATGGGCGCCTTTGCGCCGTCGACATGCCGCCGGCAGGCGAACAGCGAGAACAGGGGCGCCGTGCCGAGCCTGGGTACCACGTCGCGCGAGCGCTCGATCGCCAGATCCGCTTGCTCGCACGCGGCCTCGGCGCGCACCCGCTGCGCCCAGGGGAAGCAGAAGACGAAGCGGCCGTCGGCGGACATCGCGTCGCAGGCGGCCTTGCAGTAGTCGCGGACGTCGCCGCGCAGCTCGAAGCGCGCATGAGCCTTCTGCGCGTCGGCGGGGACGATTCCCGCGGCCACGTCGAAGTAGGGCGGGCTGCCGGTGACCAGATCGAACGACTGCCCCGTCAGCCGGACCTCGCGCAGGTCGCCGTGGATGGCGTGGACGCGCTCCGTCAGGCCGTTCATCGCGACGTTCCGCTCGAGCAGGGCGAAGCTCACATCTTGTGCCTCGATGGCCGTGAGGGTGGCGCCCGGCGAGCGCCACAAGACGAGCAATCCCACCGAGCCGATTCCGCTTCCCAGATCCAGCAGGCGGGTGCGGCGCGCCGCGTGCTCGGCGGCGTACCAGCCCGTCAGCAGATCGTCGGTCGAATGGCGATGTCCGCGACGGCGCTGCGCGATCTTCCAGTCGCGCGTGAGGCCGTCGACCGTGACGTCATCGTCGCCGGAGTGGCTTCGTGCGGCGGGCATCGGCTTCGTCAACTCTACCGCGTCACGGGCTGCCTTCCGTCTGCCTCGTTCGCCGCTCGGATACAATCCGCGCCATGGCGGGTCTCGAACGAAGCGTGCTCGTGTTGTCCGGGGTGGTTTGCGTCGTGCTCTCGTCCAGCACCGCGTGGTCGCAGGAATCGTACAGGGTTCCCGACGAGCTGACCCAGCAGCCCCTGCTGCCCGAGGCGATGCAAGCCCGGCCCGCGCGCATCCTGTCGCTGAGTGAAGCGATCCAGCTCGCCGTCCAGCAGAACCTGGGGATCACCCTCACCCGCGAACAGTACGTAGCCGCGCGCAGCCAGATCGACGTTCAGTGGGGCAGGTCGTTCGAGCCGGTCGTCCGGGCGACGTACAGCGCCAGCGAGACGACGACGCCTCCGACGCTGTCCTTGCTCCAGAACGGCGATCAGGCAATCGTGCTCAATACCCAGGGCGGTAGCTGGGCGGCCGGCGTCACGCAGACGCTCGAGACCGCGACCCAGCTGACGGTCGGCTACTCGTCGCTGAGGCAGCTCACCCGGCCAGGCCAGAGCGCGCCCCTGGTGTACAACGCGGGCCTCAACTTCACGCTGACGCAACCGCTGCTCAGGGGATTCGCTTTCGACATGGCGGTGCCCCGCCAAGACGTCCTGCGGGCGCGCTTCGACTCCGACCGCGCCGGACAGGACGCGCGCGCGGCGCTCATCGCGGCCGTGAAGTCGACGGACGACGCGTACTGGGACCTGGTGCAGGCGCTCAAGAGCTACTCCATCCAGCACGACTCGCTGAGGCTCGCCGACGAGCAGCTCGCCCTGACGCAGCGGCAGATCGACGCCGGCATCCTCGCGCCTTCCGACCTCATCACCGTCGAGTCGACGCAAGCCCAGCGGGCGTACTCGCTGTTGCAAGCGGAGAGCCAGGTCGGCACCGCCTCCGACGTGCTTCGCACCGTGCTCAACATGCCGCGGGGGGACTGGGAGCGACCGCTCTTGCCGGTCGATCCGCCGCAGTTCATGGAGCGCACCATGGATCTCGACACGATCTGCGCGGTTGCCCTGACAAATCGGCCCGAGGTGGCGCAGGCGCGCATCGACGTGGACAAGGCCGCGCTCAACGTGCGAGTCGCGAAGGTCGACCGGCTGCCCCAGCTCGATGCGGTGTTCAACTACGGGCTCGCCGGGCAGGGCGTCACCTATGCCGATGCGGCCAACCAGGTCTTCGACACCAACCTGCCGGCGTGGACCGCGACGCTCAACTTCAGCTGGTCGCCACTGATGAAGGCCTCGCAGGCCAACGTCGAGTCGCTGCGGGCGACCGAGAGCGCGAAGCACACGCAGCTCGAGCAGGTGCGCGTGAGCCTGTACGCAGAGCTCCGCAACGATCTGCGAAACTTGGATTTCGCCGCCCGCCAGGTGCGCGCCGCGGCGAAGTTCCGCGATCTCGCGCAGCGCGCGCTCGACGCCGAGCAACGCAAGTTTCTCAACGGCAACAACATGTCCAACAACATCCTGGTCGCTCTCAAGCAGGACCAGCTGGCGCAGGCGCAGCTGGCCGAGCTGGCGGCGATCATCGGCCACCACAAGGCGTCGACCGCCATCGACGCCGCGATGGGCGTCCTGCTCGATCAGCGCAACATCGACCTGAAGGCCGGGCGGTGAAGGGGCTCACTCGTAGCGGAGGGCGTCGATCGGGTTGAGGCTCGCGGCGCGCATGGCCGGATACAGGCCCGAGACGAGGCCGACGGTCGCCGAGACGCCCGTCGACAGCGCGATCGACGCGAGCGTCACAGCGGTCGGCCAGCCCGCATAGCTCGACACGACGCGCGCGATCGCGACCCCCACGAGCACGCCCGCCACGCCGCCGAGGAGCGAGAGCGTGAAGGCGTTGACGAGAAACTGGAAGCGGATGTCCCTGCGTCGCGCGCCGACGGCGCGGCGCACGCCGATCTCGCGCGTCTGCTCGAGCACGGACGCAAGCATGATGTTCATGATCCCGATGCCGCCCACGAGCAGCGAGATCCCCGCGATGGCGCCCATGACGATGTTGAACAGGCGCTGGGTCTGGCGGCTCTGCTCGAGCAGGGCCTCGGGGACGATCGTCTCGTAGTCGACGACGCCCCCGTGGAGGCGGTCGAGCAGCCCGGTGACGACCGACTCGGTCTGGGGGGCCGACACGCCCGGCGCGAGGCGCACCACGATCTCGTCGAGCGGCGACTTGAGCGGATCGTGCTCGAACTTGCGCATCGCCGTCGTCAGCGGCAGGTAGATTTCTTTCGCCGTCGACCCGACCGACACGCCCCGGAGGGTCGTACCTCCGGCCGCTTCGGGCGCCATCACGCCGACGACCTCGCACCACACGTCGTTGACCTTCAGGTCACGGCCCACGGCCGCCTCGGCCCCGAACAGGTCGCGGCGCACGCCGCTCCCGATGACGCACACCTGGGCGTGGGTCTCGTCGTCGCGCGCGTCGAAGAAGCGTCCTTCCTCGAGTGGCAGGTGCACGAGGCGCGTATGAAGGTGCGACACGCCGTAGACCTTCGCCTCCGTCTTCCCCCCCGCGCTCAGGACCTTGTAGACGTCGAGCTGCAGCCTCGGGACGATGAGCTCTGCGCCGGGGACCGCCTCGCGGATGGCGTCGACGTCGCGCGCCGAGAGTCCGAGCGATTTCTTGCGCACCTCGGCCAGCTCGTCGGGCTTGAAGTCCTTCGCGCGCACCACGATGTTGCGCACGCCGAGCTTGTCGATGAGGCGCAGCGCCTGCTTTTCGGCCCCCGCGCCGATGGCGAGCATCGCGATGACCGCGCCCACCCCGAACATCATGCCGAGCATCGTCAGCCCGGCCCGCAGCTTGTGAGACGAGAGGTCCTCGAGCGCCGAGCGGAACGCATCGGTGGCGCGCATCAGGGCGGGGCTTCCTGGGTGGCGTCGTCGCGCGTGCCGGTCGGGCGCGTCGGATCGCGCAGCGCAATGCGGTCGCCCTCGCCCAGCCCCGTCTCGATGACCACCAGGCCCGGGCTCGACACGTCGAGGGTGACGGTCCTCTCCTCGAAGGTGCTGCCGCTCTGCAGGTAGACCACCTGCCGCCCGCCCTTCTCGAAGACGGCCTGACGCGGCACGGCGAGCGCCTGCCGCTCGTCGAGGTTCATGGTGGCGCGCGCGCGCTGCCCGGGCTTCATCCGGTCCTTGTCGGTGCTCGCGAGCGCGAGGACGACCGAGAAGTAGTTGATCGGCACGTCCCGGATGCGAGGCTTGGCCAGTTTGTCGATGTTCTTGATGGTCGCCTGATAGACGACCTCGGGGCTCGCCTCGAGGACGACGCTCGCGGGTAGCCCGATCGACAGGCCGCCGGCGTCGGCCTCGAGAACGAACGCCTCGACCTCCATGTCGTCGAGCAGCGGCAGGCTCGCCAGGCGAAGCCCTGCCCACACGGTGTCGCCCACCTTCCAGAGGTTGCCCCGCCAGTCGCGCTCGATGATGAAGATGCCGTCGTGCGGCGCGGCGATCTCCGCGCTGGCGAGGCCCTTGTTGGCCTGGAGCATCGCGATCTCCGCCTTGCGCTTCTCCAGCTGCAGGAGATCGATCTTCGTCTGCGACAGCGAGCGCTCGATCTTCTGCGCCCCCTCGGCGTTGGTCCTCTTCGCGTTCCAGAGCTCCTTGTCGATCTCCGATTCGATGATCTGGTTACGCGAGAAGATCAGCGTGTCCTTTGCCGTGAACTTCTCCTGCTTGTCGAGCTCGGCCTGCGAGAGGTCGGCCGTGCGGTCCCGGTCCCGCAGCAGGGCGCCGGTGTCGGTGCGCTCCTTGCCGATCTTCGCCTCGGCCGTCGCGCGATCGGACTCGCCGTCCTGCAGCCTCTTGCGGAAGTCGGTCGGATCGAAGCGCGCCACGACCTCGCCTTGCTTGACCTGGGAGCCGTCGGGCGCGAGCCACGCGATCTTCATCGGAGGTCCGTCGTCGACGATCGGCGCCGAGACGGCTTCGGCCTTCACGGCGCGCAGGTTGCCCTCGGCGGTCACGTGCCGCGCGAAGGGCACGCGGCGGACCTCGTAGGTCGGCACGCTCGGTGCCGGTGCGAGCCGGCGCAGCAGGGGCTTGCGCGCGAACGCGATCGCGACCGCGACGACGGCGATCGCCAGTGCCGAACGAAGGAGCGCGCGCCCGCGTCTCACGGGCCGCCCCCGGCCAGCAGCGCCGCCTGGCTCCGGCCCAGATCGATGCGCGACACGAGGTCGCCGGCGGACAGTCCGGAGCGCACCTCGACCTCGTCGTGGTTGCGCTGCCCGACCTCGACCGTCCTTCGTTCGAACCCGCCGGCCGTCTTGCGCCAGACCACCGGGCCCGAAGAGGTCACGGAGATGGCGTCGCCCGGCACCACGACCACGTCGTGCACGCGGCCAATCTCGACGGTGCCGCGGAAGTGCATCCCGGGAAGCATTCGCTGGGGGTCGGTCTTGTCAAGCGCGACGTCGAGACGCATCACCTTCAGCGGGTTCTTGGGGGATGGGCGCTGCACGATCTTGCCGACCGACGCGATGCGCCCTCCGAACTCCACGTCGGGGTGGGCATCGAGCCGCAGCGTGACGCGCTGGCCCTCGAGCACGCGGCTCGAGTCGACCTCGTCCACCTCGCCGCGCGCGATCATGACGGACACATCGTCCGTCTCCAGCACCTTGTCGTCCTTGCCCAGGCTGTCGCCCACCTTCTTCTTCGTGCCGCGCCAAGGATCGACGTAGTAGATGACGATCCCGTCGCGCGGCGCCTTCACCTTCATCCGCTCGATGTTGCTGCGCAGCTCCGACACGCGCTGCTCGGCCAGGTGCCTCAGCTCGCCCAGGGCCGCCAGCTCCGCGGCGTCGGCGCGCCGCGCCAGGTCGGCGTGCGTGCGCTCGTGCGTCAGCTCCTTCGCGGCGGTCTCCGCGTCGATCTTCGCCTTCGCCAGCTCGATCGAGCCCGCGAGATCGGTGGGGACGTCGACCTTGAGCTGCGCCTTGCGCAGGTCGGCCTCTGCCTGGGCGATCTTCAGCACCTCGCTCTGGCGCGCCATCTGCGCCTCGGCGAGCTTCTTTTCGATCTGCTTCTGGACCGACTGCTCCTCGTTCTGCTTTTCCTCCAGCGTGCGTATGAGCTGGGAGTCGTCGAAGCCGAGGACGACCTCGCCCTGCTTCACGGCCGCCCCCTCGGGTGCCATGAAGGAGATCTTGAAGTCCCACATGTCTTCGAGGTCGGGGGGACTCAGGAGATCCGACTTCACGGCACGCATGGTCCCTGTCACGTCGACCCGTAGCTTCAGGTCGTCGCGGCGTGCGGTGACCCAGTCGTCGGTCTGACCCGAGGCGTGCGCGCACGACAGTGCGCCGAGGGCGGCGATCAGCCCGAGCAAGCGGCCCCACTTCACGGCGCATCCCCCGCCGCGCGCAGGTGCAGCCCCGGCGGCAGCGCGGCGAGATTCGCCTCGCCGCCCTGACGCAGCGCGCAGAGCTGCGCGTCGCAGAGGTCGATGTCGACGGTGACCGTCCGCCCGTCGGCCGACCGCACCTTCGGCGGTACCGAGTCGAAGTCGATCGCGCCGCGCGGGACCGTGATCGCGTCGTGGACTGCACGCCCACGGATCTCGACCTTCACCGAGAGCCCGGGCAGCATCCGCTCGCGGTCGGTGTCGCGCAGGTCCACGATCACGTCGAACGCGCGCCGCTGCGAGGTCTGGTTCGGCTCGCGCGCAACGGGGCTGATCTCGCGGACCACCCCCTCGACCGGATGCTCGGCGTACGCGTCGATCGTGCACGTCGCCTTCATGCCGGCCGCGACGCGCCCGTCGTCGACGTCCGAGAGCAGGGCCTTGACGCGCATCGTCCCCAGATCGGGCAGCGACACGGCCGTCAGGCCCGGTCCGATCGTGTCCCCCACCTCGATCTTGCGCCGTAGCCAGGGGATCTCGCCCACGACGACGATCCCGTCGCGCGGCGCTCGCAGCTCCAGATCCCGGATGGCCTTCTCGGCTTCGCGGATCTCGCGCTGCGACTTCTCGAGCGCGATCTGCTTCACCTCGGCGTCGAGCGCCGCGCTCTTCTGCTGCGATTCGAGGTCGTCCTTCGCCTTGGCGTAGGCCACCTGCTTGCGTTGCAGATCGAGCTGGTTCTCCTGCCAGTCGCGCTCGGGCAGCGAGTCCCGGGGCAGGGTGGCGACGAGGCGGGCCTTGTCCACCTCCGCGCGGGCCTTCTCTGCGTCGAAGGCCTTGTCGGCGGTCGTCATCGTGTTCTGCGCGCGCAGCTTCTCGAGATCGTCGGCTGCCTGCAGCGCCGCGAGCCGCTTCTCGTTGAGGGCGGCAGTGAACGTCGAGTTGTCGAACTCGGCGACCTTCTGCCCCGCGCGCACCTGCGTGCCCTCGACCTCCAGCCAGCGAAGCTGCAGCTGCCACAGCGGGGTGCGGGGCACGGTGAGGTTCTCGGCTGAGACGGCGTCGAGCTCTCCCGTCAGCACGAGCCGCTCCTGCAGATCGCCGCGGGACACCGCGAGCTCGCCTGGATCGGCAGCCGGCCCTGCAGCGCCGACTCGCGGAGCGAGCAGGACGGGCAAGAGCAGCGGTGCCGACCACCAGCGCTTCATGCGGTCTCCTGGACGCCGCTGACCTGCCGCGCGCCGGCGTCGTCGGAGATGCGCCCGTCGGAGAGCCGGATCGCGCGCGGGCAGCGGGCCGCGATGGCCTCGTCGTGCGTGACGATGACGATCGTGCTGCCGCCGCGGTGCAGATCGTCGAACAGCTCGAGGATCTCTCGCCCGGTGCTCGAGTCGAGGTTGCCCGTGGGCTCGTCGGCGAGCAGCAGGGCAGGGCTGGTGACGAGGGCGCGCGCGATCGCGACGCGCTGGCGCTGGCCGCCGGAGAGCTGGTTGGGTCGATGGCCCATTCGCTGACCCAACCCCACGCGCTCGAGCGCCGCCTTCGCGAGCGCCTTGCGTTCGCGCGCGGGCATGCCCCGGTAGACGAGGGGCAGGGCGACGTTGGCGAGCGCGCTGACTCGCGGTAGTAACTGGAAGTTCTGGAACACGAACCCGATCTCGCGGTTGCGCAGCTCGGAGAGGCGATCGTCGTCGAGGCTGGCGACGTCGTGCCCGCGCAGGCGATACGTCCCCTGCGACGGCACGTCGAGGCACCCCAGCAGATTCATCAGCGTCGACTTGCCGGAGCCAGAGG
>Ga0209415_10020084_pt1 | contig 10412 bp, 8 predicted proteins | sample PeaSoiSIISIP2007_FD_187696 | JGI IMG/M metagenome (GOLD analysis project Ga0209415, IMG submission 187696) | Peat soil microbial communities from Weissenstadt, Germany - SII-SIP-2007 (SPAdes) (version 2) | ecosystem: Environmental > Terrestrial > Soil > Wetlands > Peat | place: Germany...
CAGGAAGGACGGTGGTCCATCCTCGGAACGCGAAGGTCGATTTTGGGTACGGAGCGGCGGTTCCACACGCGCCACGTCCGGAACCATTTTCAGGGTTCATGTAGTTTGGTCCATCTACGTCCAACGGGAAGGGAAATCCCGGCACCAAAATCGCCACACGGAGAGGGGGAGAGCGATGGCCACGATTCTGTCTGCGGGCGCGTCGGTTGAGGAGTTGAAGCGGAAGGCCGAGGACGCCCGCAAGACTGCGAGGGCGAAGTGGGCCGAGTATTCGGCGGCGCGCAAGGTGCTCCGAGTGGAGGGGAAGACGCTGCGGAACCTTGTGGACGTGGCGGTTCACAACGGGCAGACCGTCACCGTCTTGGCGGCGGTCAAGCAGGCCATGGGGCTTGGGACCGATGCCACCGTCAAGGCCGCCATCGAGAAGGCCGAGGCTGCGCGGGCGGCGGCGAAGAAGGCGACCAAGAAGGCGGCCAAGAGGTAACAGCGCCGAGGTCACAGTCCGGCCACCGGGTACGCAGGACGCCGTGCCCGGTGTGACCGCTAGTCTCGGCAGATACACACACCGCGTTTGAAAATACGATGGGCAGGCGGCGCGGAAACCTGCCCCTCGATATGCGATGTGATGCCCTGCCGTGCCTCGTCTGTCCGCGCCTGCCGCCATCCCTAGGCGCTGGTCGCTGGGCTCCGTCGCTGGACCTGCCCCGATGGGTTCTGGCCCGCTGTGGGGCGCTGACCGCTGGTGGGGACCTATGGTCTCGGGACCCTGCCCGCTTGGACGCTGGCCGCTCGATGGCGACGCTTGAAGCCTAGCACGAGCGGAAGTACTTGTCAACCCCAGCCCCATTAGTACTTCTGAGAAAAATCGAAAATTCCTCCTGCCGACGCAGGAATTTTTGACCCCGTCGTGGTAGCACCCTGACGCACGACACGATGCCGGGGAGGTGAAGGAGATGGAAGACAAGTCCGTCCGGACGCCCTGGACCGACCAAGAGGCTGACGAGCATCAACGTGAGTGGTACCGCGATGCCAACCGCCTGGCGTTCGAGGTGTTTGAGAACACCTTCGCAGACGGGGGCGCGGTCTGCGTGTTTGCGCTCTTCCAGAAGAAGGATAAAACGCCTGAGGCGGTGTTCACCCACTACGCCAATCACGACGAGGAAGAGGTGCTCGCCCGTTTGGAGGCGATTGTGGAGGCAATCCAGGAAGACCGCGTAAACTGGACGCGGCTACCTGAACAGTCCGAGGTGTTTCAACTAGTTACTCTGAAAAAGAGCCGCTCGAAGCGCAAGGCTACAGGGTGAAGTTCGCGTAAGCCCTAGCAGTCTGCCTCGCCTGGTTGCCACAAGCCTCGCCTCAGCGGCGGGGCTTGTGTCTTCTTCTGGTCAGATTGTCGTTTGAAAACTGGTGACGGTCTGGACACGGGAGCCCTAAAAAGCGACGTAAATCGCGGGTGAACGTCGCGAACCCGGTTCTCCATAATCATTGTCGATACGATGTTTCGGTGATCGTCACGACATGACGCGAAGACCTCCCCGAAGAACATGTACGGGGTCAGCGTCGCGCCGAGCAGCCCGAGCGCGGCCTCGAAGAACGTCGGCGTAAACTGCACCGACGGCAGCAACGTCGCCCGCAGCACCTGGTCCCACCTCGGGTGCACCACGAACCCGGCGACCACGTACAGCAGAAACAGCGGCGTGAGTACGAGGAGAAACCGGCTCAAGGTCCGGTAACTGGAGAACACCAGCGTGTAGCCCATCACGGCCGCGACGGGGAGCACCCACCACTCCCAGGCGATCCCGGTGACGAGTTGCACCCCCGAGGCGGTGCCCGCGAAGTCGGCTCCGATCGCGATCACGTTCGACGCGATCACCGGCAGGACGATCGCCGCAGCCACCCCGCGTCCGTACCGGACGCACAGGGTTCGGGAGATCCCGCGCTTCGTCACCGTGCCGAGACGGGTCGAGATCTCCTCAAGGCAGTAGAGCATGGGCGTCGACAGCAGCATCAGCCACAACAGGCCGAACCCGGTGGTCGCCCCGACCTGCAGGTAGGTGACGACGCCGGATGGGTCGTTGTCGGCCGCCCCTGACACGACACCGGGCCCCAAAACCTGGAAGAACTGACGCCAGGTGCGCGGGTGGTGGCGAGCGGGAGACGCGATGCGGGACGGCGCGGGCACGGTAGAAGGGGTTCCCCCCGGGAGGCCCCCGTTCCCTTCCGGCGGCTGCGGAGACGGTCAACGGGGCAGGTCCGGCGCAGGTTGCCCTAGCTTCGAGGCGGGGTTCAGGTCGGCGTCTCGGCGTGACGCACACAAATCACCAGGGGGGCGCGCAGGCGCGCCCCCCTTGGCTTTCATCTACCTCGGCTGATCTCCGCGAACCCTGGTTCGCCACGGTGAGGACGTGACACGTCCTCACGCCGGCAGATCGTCGAGGGTTCTGGATGAGACGGCGGTCTAACGCCGGTCCGCCGTCCCGCTAGTCCTTCGGCGGCGTCTCCTCGGCGTCAGCCGCGTTACGACGTGACAGGCGGTACTTCTTCCGCATCGTCCGCCTCCCTTCTCAGGGCCGTAACCGCCGTAGTGGCCGGTCGTCGTCGTACCTTCATTGTACTCGCCCCGGTCGAGATGTCAACGGCCAACCGCATCAGTGTGCGGCGGGTACCAGCGAGGTCCGGAAGACCCGGTAGCCGAGCGAGTACGCGACGTTAAACGTGAATCCGATCGGGAGCACGGAGTCGTTCCACGCGGTGTAGTTCAGACAGATGGTCGCGGGCGGAAGGTTCAAGCGGGGAAGCACCCCGGAGAACTGTCGCGCGGATGTCCCGTCCACGCGTCCGAACGCCGCCGCACTATTCAGCGCCGCCCCCTTGCCCGTCGACAGCCACGTGACGACGTGGAGCGTGCCGCCGACGGTGAGCATTGCGCCAACCGCGTCGAGGACCGCCGCGCGCGGCGGCGGGGCGGCACACTGGACGCCGACGCCGTCTTGGTGCCCGTGGGGCCCGATGCCGCCGCTGGCGTAGCCGAGCGGGACCGGCGAGGCCGAAGTGAGCGGCAGCGCGATCGCATCCACCGGTGACCCGGACCCTCCTGCCCGCTCGAGCAGGGTGCGCCCGAAGCTGATCGGGACGGCGAGGTTGAAGTTCTGTGCCCCCTCGACCGACGCGTCGACGATGCCGATGACCTTCCCGTCGCGGGTAAGCACCGGCCCGCCACTCTCGCCGGGATTCACCGACGCATCGATCTGGATGTAGCCTTGGTCGGTGCGGAGCGCGCTGACGATGCCCTGCGTCACGGTCACCGGCGCGTCGTGCGGGGACGCGAGCGGGTAGCCGACCACGACGACGCCCTCCCCGGCCTGGAGCGCGCCGGAGTCTCCGAGCGGGAGCGCGGCCGCGCTCCCGCGGGAAAAACTCGGCGCCCGCAGCAGCGCGACGTCGTGCGCCTCGTCGATCGCGATCACGTCGGCGCCGAGCGCCGGGCGATCCGGCAGCGTCACGGAGATCTGCCGCGCCGTCGCCACGACGTGCAGCGCGGTCAGCAGCAGCCCGCCGTCGTCCACGACGAACGCGCTACCGGACTCGAACGGGTGCCCGTTCTCGTCCTCCGAGACCACGAGCGCGACCGATGGCGTGACGTGGCTCAGCACCGGCACCAAGTTCGTAGACTGCGGCAGACCGGGGACCGCAGTCGCGAGCAGCAGCAACACCCCGAGAACCGTCCGCACGCCCCACCGTCCCACCACCCGCACCCCACCCACCTCGCGTTCTCTCGCGTCCTGATTGTATCCTGGCCGGAGCCGCCCCGCCAGAGCAGGGCGGCACGCGTCCTGCGAAGAATACGCTGCGCGATGCCGCCCCAATGCTCCGGGCTCACGCGCCGCTGGGCCGCCCTTGCGGCGTGCGTGGTCGTCGGGTTCGGAGTGTGGCAGGCATGGCAGATCGCGGCCGCCCCGTACCCCGCGCAGTATGACTACGACGAGGGCGTGTACGCTGAAACGGCCGTCGCGGCGGCGCGTGGCGAGCGACTGTACACGGAGGTATTCCTCAGCCAGCCGCCGGTGCTGATCGACGTGTTGCGCGCCGTCTACCGCGTGGGGGGGGCGACCCTGCCTACCGCCCGCGGCGCGGTGCTCCTGCTCGTCATTCTCTGGCTCCCCGCCCTGTTCGTGATCCCTGCAGCGACCGGCCGGCCGCGCGCCGGTGCCCTGGCCGTCTGCGCCGCGGTGGGAAGCGCCGCGTTCGCCACCGCCGCCCACACGGTGCAGATGGACGGCCCCAGCGAAGCGCTGTCGGCGGTCGCGATCGCGCTCGGCGTCCTAGGGAGCCGCGGCGAGGCGCTCCTCTGGTGGGGTGCCGCGGGCGCAACCTGGGCGCTCGCGGTGCTCACGAAGCTCACCGCGTTCCCGACCCTCGTGCCGCTCGTGCTCGTCGCGCTGACCGCCCCGCGGGTCGTGGGAACGTTCCCCGCGCCGCACGCCCGACTCGCGAGGCTGGCCGCGACCTTCGTCGGGGCCGCGGTCGGCGCGGTCCCGTTCCTGCCGTCCGTGTGGACGCCCGCGTTTGCCGCGCAGGCGGTCCGTTTCCACCTCGCCGCCGGCCACGCCATCGGGATCGCGCCGGCCGCCAACCTCGCCGCGGAAGCGCGGTTCCTCACCGGCGCGTGGCCGCTTACCGCCGCGGCCGCCGTGGGCGTGTGGGCGACGCTCCGCGCGCTCCGCGCGCCGGGACACGACGCGTGGCTCAGTCGTGTCTGCGTGGTGTGGCTCGGCGCGGAGGCGGCGGCCCTGATCGCGATCACACCGCTGTGGCCGCACCACTTCGTCCTGCTGCTGTCGCCGCTGGCACTGCTGGCGGGCGCGGGCGCCGACGCGGCCCTGGCCCGCAGCAGCGCGATCCCGCGCCACGCCGTGGCTGTCGCGGCGGCCGCCGCGGTGCTCGCCTACGTGGTCGCGGGCGCCGGGCCGGCGGCGACCCGCGGCAACTCAGCGCTGCTCCGCCGAGCGGCCCAGACGCTAGTGCGGTTCGTGCCGGCGGACGGGACCGTGCTCACCGACGATCCGGTGGTGGCGTTCCTCGCGGGCCGACGGGTCCCCGCAGGTGTCATCGATACGTCACTCGTGCGGATCGCGTCCCGAGGCCTCACGGAAGACACGCTCGACGCGGCGCTCTCCGACGGAGCCGTACGGGCCGTGGTCTTGTGGCGTGGAACATTCCGTCGGGCGTTTCCCGGGTTCGTCGCGCGGGCGTCCACGCGGTTCGCGCTCGCGCAGCGTGAAGAGGGCGGCCGCCTGCTGCTGCTGGAGCGGGACGCAGGCCCGCCGTCAGGCGCCGCTTGGCGCGCGCTGCGCGGCGGCGAAGTTCGCCGCCTTGTGGCTCCCGTCGCAGAATGGCTTCCGCGATGAGTGGCCGCAACGACACAGCCACACCGTCTCCTTCGTCTCCCACACCCGGCCCTCGGCGTCGACCAGCTGGATCGGTCCTTTCACCTGGTACGGTCCGTTGTCGGTCGGGATCACTGTCGTATCCGCCATTCGCGCTCCCTCCCTGGTCTTGACCGTCGTGAGATCACCGCACGCCGGCGCCCCGTCCGTCTACGTCGGCCAGAATCCCAGACGGCGGGCACCGTCGACGAGCACCTTGGTGTAGGGATGTTGCGGCGACGCGAACAACTGGTGGGTCTCCGCGGCCTCGACGACGTGGCCGCCCCGCATCACGTGGACCAGGTCGGCGTTCTGCGCGACGATCCCGAGGTCGTGGGTGATCAGCAGCATCGACATCCCCAGCTCGCGCTGCAGCCGGCCGAGGAGGTCCAGAACCTGCGCCTGGACGGTGACGTCCAGGGCGGCGGTCGGCTCGTCGGCGATCAGCAGTGAGGGGCCAGGCGCGATCGCCGCCGCAATGAGCACGCGCTGACGCTGTCCCCCCGAGAGCTCGTGCGGGTACCGCCGCAGCAGCGTCGAGGGGAGGCCGACCCGCTCCAGCGCCTCCGCCGCCCGCTCCCGCGCGCCTTTGCGGCCGAGGTGCGCGACGATGCCCTCCATCACCTGGTCGCCGATGGACATCACCGGGTCCAGCGCCGAGGACGGCTCCTGAAAGATCATCGCAACGCGCCGGCCCCTGATGTGCGTGAGCTCCCGCTCGGAAAGGGCGGCGAGGTCGACGCCGTCCAACAGGACGCGGCCTGCGGTGATCCGGGCCTCCACGGGAAACAGCCGCAGGATCGCGTACGCGGTCATGGACTTCCCGGCGCCGCTCCCACCGACCAGTGCCGAGGTCGTGCCGGAGGGCACCCGCAGCCACACGTCGTTGAGGATGGGCAGGTCGCCCGACGGGCGCGTCAGCGCCACGCTGAGCGCCTCGATGTTCAGCTCCGCGCCGCGCGCTGGCTCCGGGACCGGGTCGGTCACTGCGGCGCCCCGCGGCGGCGCGGGAAATGCTCCTCGAACAGCACGTAGATGAGCGGGATCAGCAGCAGCGTGAGCCCCGTCGAGACCGACAGCCCGCCGATCACGGCCCGCGCGAGCGGCATGTTCGTCTCGGCGCCCTCGCCCAGGCCCAGCGCCATGGGGATCATCCCGCACACGGTCGCGATCGCGGTCATGAGGATCGGCCGCAGCCGGATCCGCCCGGCGCGCATCACCGCGTCGTGGGCGGACAGACCCTGGGCCTGCTGTTTGTTGGCGTAATCGACGAGCAGAATGCCGTTGCTCACGACGATCCCGATCATCATGATCACGCCCATGAACGAGATGATCGACAGCGTCGTGTGGGTCAGCAGCAGCATCCAAATCACGCCGATGAACCCGAGCGGCACCGTGAACATGATCACGAATGGATCGACGAGCGACTGGAACTGGGAGGCCATGATCATGTACACGAGCATGAGGGCGAGCACCATCGCGAACCCCAGGCTCGCAAACGCGCCCGACTGCGCCTCGGTCTGCCCGGCCATATGGTAGCTGAACCCGAGCGGGAAGGACAGGTGGTCGAGGTCCGTCTCAATATCCTGGGAGACGGCGCCGAGCGGCCGGTCGACCACGTTCGCCGTGACGTCGATGACACGCTGCTCGTTCTTCCGGTTGATCTGCAACGGCGTGCTGCCGATCGAGACTCGGGCGATGTCCCGAAGCAAGATCGGCACCATCGGCGACGGGGCGGAGTTCACCGCGCCCGGATCCGGCAGCCCCAGCAGCGGCACCGCGCCGAGGTCCTCCGGGTGGGATCGGTACGCGTCCTGCAACTGCACGACGATGTTGTATTCGTTCCCCGTGACCGGGTCGATGAACTGGCTCGCGGTCGAGACGTTCCCCGCGATCGCCGTGTTGATCGCGGTGGCGACGACCGTGGGGTTGAGCCCGAGCTGCGCCGCTTTTTCCGGGTCGACGTCGACGTTGAAGTCCGGGGACTGCCCCCGGGGCGTGATCTGCACGTCGGCCGTGCCGGGAATCGCGGCGACGATGCCGGCGACCTGTTGCGCAAGCTGCTGGCCGATCGATTGGTCGTACCCGAGCAACTGGATGTCGATCGGCGCCGACGACCCGAAGTTCACGACCGCGTGTTCCAGCCCGCCGGTCTGGATGAACGTGAGCACCCCGGGGAACCGGCCGCTGATCGCGCGGCGGACTGCGTTGGAATAGTCGTCGGACGACTTCGGCCGGTGCGTCGGCGAGACCAGGCGCACGCTCACGTTGCCGTAGTTCGGCCCGGCGTTTGACCCGAAGCCGCCGCCGCTCGCCGGCACCCCGGTGTTGGAGTACACGGCGGTGAGATACTGCTTCGGAATGGTCCCGCGGACGATCTGAGAGATCTGCTCCACGATCGCGGCGGTCGACTGGACCGCGGTCCCCTGCGGCGCCTGCACTTGGATGGAGAACTGGCTTTCGTCCGTCGCCGGGAAAAACTCCGACCCGATCCCACGGGCGGCCACCATCGAGAGCACGAAGACCAGCGCGATCGCGCCGACCACCGCCCACCCGTGCGCGAGGGTCCACCCCAGCGTCCGCTGGTACTGGGTGTCGAGCGCGTCCATCATGTTTTCACTGAAGCGGACGAAGCGCGGGATGAAGCCGGTCCCCGTCACCGCTTCGCCGGTGGTCGACCGGAGAAGTCGGAGGCTCAACAGCGGGTCGATCGTCATCGACACGACGTAGGACGCCGCGAGCGAGAAGATCACGGTCAGCGCGAGCGGCACGAACAGCCGCTGCGCGATCCCGCTGAGGAACACGACCGGGAAGAACACCGCGATCGTCGTCGACGTCGACGCGAGCACCGGCAGGCCGACTTCCTGCGTGGCGTTCAGCACGGCCTGCAGCACCGGCGTGCCCGGCACGGACAGGTGCCGCGTGATGTTCTCCCGCACGACGATCGCGTCGTCCACGAGGCGTCCGATCGCGAGCGTTAGCCCGCCGAGGGTGAAGATGTTCAGCGTCTGCCCCGAGAAGTACAGCAGCAGGAGCGCCGTCGAGACCGAGAGCGGGATTCCCACGCTCACGATCACGACGCTCCACAGGCTGCGCAGGAACACCAGCACCACAAGGAACGTGAGGATCGCGCCGATCAACGCTTCGTGGGCCAGCGTCGAGATCGCCGCGCGGACGTACTCGGACTGGTCGAACCCCACGCTCAGCGTCACGCCTTGCGGCACCCCGGCGAGGTGGGGCAGCGCCTGGCGCAGCTCGTTGACGACCTCGATCGTGTTGGCGTCGGGCTGGCGGGCCACAAACATCAGGACGCCGGGCCGGCCATCGACGTGCACGATTTGGCTCTGCGTCGCCGCGCCGTCCACGACCTGCGCGATGTCCCCAATGTGCACCGGCACGCCGTTGTGACTCGTGATGATGACGTGCTGGATCGCCGGAACGTTCTGCAGCAGCGTTGGGACGTTGAGCTGGTAGTTGATCTGCGGGTTCGTCAGGTTGCCCGCGGGAATCAGCTGGTTGGCGTTGCTGATCGCCGTGATCACGTCCTGGAACGTCAGCCCGGTGGCGTCGAGCTTGTGCGGGTCGACGTTCACGTTCAGCTGCCGCACCAGGCCGCCGTTCACGAACGCCGTCGACACGCCCGGGAGGCGCTCGAGTTGCGGCTCGATTGTGTTGTACGCGAGATCGTAGAGTTGCCTGGCGTCGAGGCCGCCGCCGTTGACGACGACCTGGGCGACCGGGATGTTCGAGATATCAAACTTCAGCACGAACGGCTGGGTCACGCCGGTCGGGAGGTTGTGGAGGGCCCGCTGGACGTTCTGGATCACCTCGATCTCGGCGGTGTCCAGGTTGGAGCCCCAGCCAAACCAGATCTGGATGTTGCTGGCCCCCTGCCGGGTCGTGGACAGGATCTGCGTCACGCCCGCGACGCGGGTCACCGCCTGCTCGAGCGGATACGTGACCGTCCGCTCCATCGTCTCCGGGCTCGCCCCGCTGTACGTGGTCTGGACGGAGATGACGGGGATCGTGATGTTGGGGAAGAGGTCGCGCGGAAGGCGCTGTAGGCCGATCTGGCTGAGGACGATGACGGCGATGCACGCCATCAACACCATGACCGGGTTGCGCACGGCCGCGCGGGTCAGGAACATCGGCGCCCCCTAGAAGCCCACCGGCGTACTGCGCACCTGCTGGCCATCGCGCACCTGGTCGCTGCCGCGGAACACGACCGTGTCGGAGGCATTGATGCCATTCGTGACCACCACCACGTCGCCCGTCGCCCGCCCCACGGTGATCTGCCGCTGCGACGTCCTGCCGTCCACCACCGCCCACACGTAGTGCAGGCTTCCGACCGTCACCAGGGCCGTGAGCGGCACCACCAACGCCCGCTGCGTCCCCGCGGAGAGCTCGGCCGTCGCGTACATGCCGGGCCGCAGGAGACGCCCCGGGTTCGCGATGTCGATCTCCGTCTCCACCGTGCGCGTCTGCGGATCGACGCCCCCCGCGATCCGACTGATAACCCCGGAGAACGGCCGGCCCGGAAACGCGTCCACGACCACCTGCACGCGGTCCCCGCGGTGCAGCATGCTGAGCTGCGTCTCCGTCACGTTGACGGCCACGTAAAGATGGTCCAGGTCCGCGATCGTGACGATCGGCGTCGAGGTCCCGGGCGTCACGTAGGCGCCCGGGTCCAGGTTCCGGCTCACCACGATCCCCTCGAACGGCGCCGTCACCGTCGCGTAGCTGAGCTGAATCTGCGAGTTCTGCAGCGCCGCGGCTTGGCTCGCCACCTGCGCCTGCTGCGTCCGCACCTGCGACGCCGCGGCGGCGGTCTCTTGCGTGGACGCGTCGACCATCGCGCGCGCCTGGGCCACCTGGGCCTCCGAGACGCGAATCTGCGCCGCCGCCTGGTCGACGGCGGCCTGATCCGAGATCACGGCCGCCCTGGCGTCGTCCAGGTTCTGCTGCGCCACGGCCCCCTGCTGCACC
>Ga0209415_10020085_pt1 | contig 10412 bp, 6 predicted proteins | sample PeaSoiSIISIP2007_FD_187696 | JGI IMG/M metagenome (GOLD analysis project Ga0209415, IMG submission 187696) | Peat soil microbial communities from Weissenstadt, Germany - SII-SIP-2007 (SPAdes) (version 2) | ecosystem: Environmental > Terrestrial > Soil > Wetlands > Peat | place: Germany...
AGCTTGCGGGTGAAGAAGTACCGCATCTCCACGAGCTTGGGGTCCTGGGCGATGAACTCGTTGGCACCCTGCTCGTGGGGCAGTCGGATGTTCACCCCCAGCGAGCGCTCCCGGCCGGCCCCCTGCATCCCGGCCGCCATGATCCCGGGCCCGGCGCCGGTGACGACCATCCACCCGTGTCCCGCCATGCGCTCGGCCAGGCGCCGGGCCTGGAGGTAGAGCGGGTCGTCGGGCAGGGTGCGGGCCGACCCGAAGAAGGTGACCTTCTGCTCCACTCGAAAGGGGCGGAACACGCGAAACGCCTCGGCCATCTCCGCCATGGCGGCGCGCGCCAACTTCAGGTCGACGGGATCGGTGCGATCCTCGGCCAGGTGCACCACGGTGCCGATGATCGAGCGGTACAGGTCACGGCGCTGGGTGACACCCGCCCGATCCAAGAGCTGGTCGACGAGGTTCTCCTCACTCGGATCGAGTCGCTCGGTGGGGGTGACGTCCTCGAGCCCGGCGGAGTCCGCCGCCAGCGGCGGGACGAGGTCCGAACCGCCCAAGCCGATCCCCTCCCCGCCGCCGGCAGCGCTGTCGGGCATGTCAGCAGGGGGCGGGCACACGACCGTAGAGGGTCGTGCGCTGCTCGAGGCGCCGTCCCAGCGGCTCCACCAGGGATCGGAACCCCCCCTCGTCCATGAGCTGGCCGTGGCTGGCACCGGCGGCGCGCGAGATGTTCTCGTCCATGAGCGTGCCCCCGAGATCGTTCACCCCGGCCTGCAGCGCCTGCAGTGCACCGGCGGCGCCCATCTTCACCCAGCTGGCCTGGATGTTCGAGATCCAACCCCGGTAGGTGATCCGACCCACGGCGTGCATGAGGAGCGTCTCGCGAAACGTCGGCCCCCGACGCGCCTTGTGCTGCAGGTAGATGGGCGAGGCCATGTGCACGAAGGGCAGGGGCACGAACTCGGTGAACCCTCCCGTCTCGCGCTGCAGGGCCCGGGTCCGCACCAGGTGCCGGGCCCACGACCGCGGCCGTTCCACGGCGCCGAACATGATGGTGACGTTCGAGCGCAGGCCGATGCTGTGGGCGACGCGGTGGGCTTCGAGCCACTGTTCGGTGTTGATCTTGTCGGGACACAGCACGGCGCGGACCTCGTCGTCGAGGATCTCGGCGGCGGTGCCCGGCAGGGTGGCCAGGCCGGCGTCCTTGAGTCGCCCGAGGTAGTCCACCAACGGCTCCTCGAGCCGGCGCGCCCCTTCGGTGACCTCGAGCGCGGTGAAGCCGTGGATGTGGATCCGGTCCGACGCCTGGCGCACGGCCCGGATGACCTCGAGGTAGTAGTCGCCGTCGAAGCTCGGGTGGATCCCGCCCTGGAGGCAGACCTCGGTGGCCCCGGCGGCCTCGGCCTCGACGACGCGCTCGGTGATGTCGCTCAGCTCCAGGAGATAGGGAGCACCCCGCAGGTTGAGCGACAGCGGTCCCTTGGAGAACGCGCAGAACCGGCATTTGAAGGTGCACACGTTGGTGTAGTTGATGTTGCGATTGGCCACCCACGTCACCACGTCGCCGACCTCGTCGCGCCGGAGCTGGTCGGCCACCTCGGCCACGGCCCGCACTTCGGGCCCCCGTGCCGAGAACAGGGTGACGATCTCTTCCTCGCCGACCTCCTGGCCCAGGCCCACCCCGGTGAGCACCTCGTGGACCGCGCCCCCGGCCGGCGCCGCCCGGTGCGATGGCATGCCCCGGGCGCCGTCGCCGTCGCCGTCGCCGTCGTTGTCGTTGTCGTCGCCGAGGCTGATGCCCACCAACCCCGGCGGAGGTTCGGTGCCTCCCGAGCACCACGGGTCCTCGCGCCCCAGGCCGTCGGCATCGGCGTGGTCGAGCACCGCGAAGCGCATGGCGGCGTCGATCCACCGCTCGGGCTCCCGGGTGTACTCGGGGTAGACGGTCAGGCGCGCCGCCAGGGTGAGCCCCGCCGATTCGGTGGCCCGGCGCAGCAGGTGTAGCGCCGGCCAGGCCCGCTCGGGGTTGACGTGGTCGACGGTGACGGGGGACACCCCGCCCCAGTCGTCGAGGCCGGAGTCCAACAGCGGTCGCAGGTCGTCGGACAGATTGGGTGGGGCCTGCACGTGCACTTCGGGCGGGAGCAATAGACGGGCGACGGCGATGGTCCACCACAGCTCTTCGGGGGGACACGGCGGGTGGTTGTGCATGGCCGTCCCCGGCTTGGGGAGGAAGTTCTGGACGATCACCTCCTGGACGTGTCCGTGCGAGCGATGGGCGTCGGTGATGGCCTGCAGCGTCCGGACCCGCTCGGCGCGCGACTCACCGATCCCCACGAGCACGCCCGTGGTGAACGGGATGGCGAGGAACCCGGCGGACTCCAAGGTGGCCAGGCGTCGCGGCGGGGTCTTGTCGGGCGCCCCGCGGTGACAGGCCAGGTCGGGGTCGAGGGACTCGAGCATCATGCCCTGGCTGGCACTGACGGGCCGGAGGCGGGCGAGCTCCTCCGACGCCAGTGCGCCCGCGTTGGCATGGGGGAGCAGGCCGGTCTCGTCGCGTACCAGGGCGCACATCGCCACCAGGTAGTCGACGGTCGACGCAAAGCCGTGCTCGTCCAGCCAGGCGCGCGCCACCGGGTAGCGGTCCTCGGGTGCCTCGCCCAGTGTGAACAGCGCCTCGTGACACCCGGCGGCGGCCCCGGCCCGGGCCACGGCCAGCACCTCGTCGGCGGACAGGTACGGGCCCCGGACCCGGGCGGGCGGCTTGGCGAAGGTGCAGTACCCGCACCGGTCGCGACACAGCATCGTCAGGGGGATGAAGACCTTGGGCGAGTAGGTGACCCTGTTGCCGTGGGCCTTCGCCCGAACGGCACGCGCCTCGGACCGCAGCTCGGAGGTGGCGGCCTCGAGCAGGTCGTCGGGGGCCACGGCGGTCACCTTACCTGTCGCCCTCCGCCACCCCGACCTGGTCGGGGGAGCTCATGGTTCGTGCCACTGGCGCAGCTCCCGGGCGAGCAGCGCGTCGGACTCCTTCGGGCCCCACGTCCCCGCCGGGTACTGGGAGAGGGGCACGCCGTCCTCGCTCCATGCCTCGAGGAACGGGTCCACGATCTGCCAGGCCCGCTCGACCTCGTCGGTCCGGATGAACAGTGTGGCGTCGCCCATCATGACGTCGTGGAGGAGGCGCTCGTATCCACCGGCGGTGGTGCCCGGGAAGGCCTCTGAGTAGCTGAAGTTCATGTCCACCGAGCGCAGGCGGAACGCTTCGCCGGGGACCTTGGCCCCGAAGAGCAGGCAGATCCCCTCGTCGGGTTGGATGCGCAATTGCAGCATGTTGGGACGCAGGTCACGGGTCAGCTTGCTCCCGAAGGCGAGATGCGGGACCCGCTGGAACTGCAAGATGACCTCGGTGGCGCGTGTGGGGAGGCGCTTGCCGGTCCGGATGTAGACGGGGACCCCGGCCCAGCGCCAGTTGTCCACGGCCAGGCGCAGGGCCACGAAGGTCTCGGTGCGGCTCCTGGGGTCGACGCCTTCCTCCTGGCGATAGCCGATGACGGGGTCACCGTTGATGGTCCCCGCCGCGTACTGCCCCCGCACCGAGTCGATGACCGCCTCGTCGACGTCGGGGATCATGACCGCCCGCAGGACCTTGACCTTCTCGTCTCGGATCCCCTGGGCGTCGACGGTGGCCGGGGGTTCCATGAGGGTGAGCGCCAGCACCTGCATGACGTGGTTCTGGACGATGTCGCGCAGGGCCCCGGCCGTCTCGTAGAAGCCGCCCCGGTGCTCGACTCCCAGCTCCTCGGCCACGGTGATCTGGATGTGGTCCACGTAGCGTCGGTTCCAGATGGGCTCGAAGATGGCGTTGCCGAAACGCAGCGCCAGCACGTTCTGCACCGTCTCCTTGCCGAGGTAGTGGTCGATGCGGAAGATCTGGTCCTCGTCGAAGGCGGCGTGCATGGCGGCGTCGAGTGCCCGGGCGCTGTCGAGGTCGCGCCCGAAGGGCTTCTCCACCACGATGCGGGCGAACGTCCCGCCTTGGCCGGGGGCGTTGCAGCCGTGCTGGGCGAGAGCGGTGGCGACGGCGCCGAACATCGAGGGGATGGTGGCCAGGTAGTAGACGCGGTTCCCGGCCGTCCCATAGGTCTTGTCGGCCTCGGTGAGGACGTCTCTGAGCTTGTCGAACGTCGGCTTCTCGGCGTACTCGCCCGACACGTAGCGAAAGCGCTTGACGACTTCGTGCCATGCGGGGCCGGCGAAGGGAACGGCGCCGATGGCCGCCTGGCGGAACTGGTCGTCGCTCCACGCCGTGCGCGCCACCCCCACCACGGTGAACCCGTCGGGGAGGGCTCCGTGCTCGGCCAGGGCGGCGATGGCCGGCAGGAGCTTGCGCGACGCCAGGTCACCGGAGGCACCGAACACCACCAGGGCCAGGGGTGGCGGGGGGTTGACCTCGTCGAGGGCGTGGACGGCTGCGGGAACCGGCTCCTGCTCATCGATGTCGACGCCCTCGATCACCGCCGTGGTGTCGGGTGTCACGACGCCACCGCCGCGCCGGGCTTGCCGGCGGGCTCGCTCACCACCATGCCGATCTTCATGGGCGCCCTTTCGCGGTCGTGTCTGTGTGGTCGGGGCGACAGCTGCGGGCGTCGTCGACCACGGGTGTCCTCAGGCGCCGGCGGACAAGGCGTTGGCCTTGTCGGAGAGCACCTGGATCAGCTCGTCGAACGACTTGGTGAAGCTGGCCACCCCTTCGTCCTCGAGGGTGTGGCCCACGTCGGCCATGTCCACCCCGGCCGCCTCGACGCGCTCGAGGGCGCCCGCGGCGCCGGCCGGGTCGGCGTCAACGGTGCGGGCCACGGTCCCGTGGTCGAGGAAGGCGGCGATGGTCTCGTCGGGCATGGTGTTCACGGTGTCGGGCCCGATGAGGGTGTCCACGTAGGCGAGATCGGGGTAGGCCGGGTTCTTGGTCGACGTCGACGCCCACAACGGCCGTTGCACCTTGGCCCCCCGGGCGGCGAGCGCCTGCCAGCGCGGCCCCGTGAAGCGTTGGGCGAACAACGCGTAGGCCTGGCGCGCCTGGGCGACGGCGGCGGTGCCCCGCAGGGCCAGGATCTCCGGGGCGCGCCCGGGGTCGGCCTGCGCGGCCAGGGTCTCGAGGCGCCGGTCCACCTCGGTGTCCACCCGGCTCACGAAGAACGATGCCACGCTGCGCACGGCCGAGAGGTCGGTGGTCCCCGATGCCAGCAGGTCCTCGAGCCCGCCGATGTACGCCTCGATCACCTCGGCGTAGCGCTCCAGGCTGAAGAGCAAGGTGATGTTGATGCTGCGCCCCTGCGCCAGCATGGCTCGGATGGCGGGCACCCCTTGGGCGGTGGCGGGGATCTTCACGAACAGGTTGGGCTCGGCGATGAGCTCGTGGAAGTGCCGCGCCGCGCTGATGGTGCCGTCGGTATCGTGCGCCAGGCTGGGCGCCACCTCCAGGGACACGAAGCCGTCGACACCGTCGGAGCCGTCGTACACCGGGCGCAGCACGGCGAGGGCATCGCGGATGTCGGTGATGACGAGCTCCCAGTAGGCCTCTTCGATGGTGTGCGACGCCAGGAGGCCGCGGAATTGCTCGTCGTAGTCGTCACCGCTCTCGATGGCCTTGGCGAAGATGGTGGGGTTCGACGTCACCCCGCGGATGCCTTCGCCCACGAGCTCGGCCAGCCGCCCGCCGCGCAGGTAGTCGCGGCGGAGATTGTCGAGCCACGGGCTCTGGCCCTGCTGCCCGTACAGGTCGTGCAGCTTGGTCATGGTGCTCCCTTCTGGCCGCCCGGCGCGCCCAACGCGCGCCACCGGCTGTCCGTTCGTGTCAGCCCGACCGGCCCGGCCCGGCCCGGGCCAGCAGCGCCCGGGCGCGCGCCACCACGTTCTCGGGGGTGTAGCCGAAGTGCTCGAGCACCACGGCGCCGGGGGCCGACGCCCCGAAATGGTCGATGGCAACCACGTCGTCGGCATAGCGCTCCCAGCCGAACGAGGCGGCCGCCTCGACGGCGAGACGGGGGACGTTCGGAGGAATGGTCTGGTGACGATAGGGCTCGGGCTGCGCCCCGAAGAGGTCCCACGACGGCAGGGACACCACCCGGGCCCGCACCGGTGCCAGGAGGCGGGCGGCTTCGACGCACAGGGCGACCTCCGAGCCCGTCCCGATGAGGACGATGTCGGGGGAGGCGTCTCCGTCGGCGTGCACGAGCACGTAGCCGCCCCGGGCGACGCCCTCGGCGGCTTCGGCCGTGTCTTCGAGGACGGGGACGGTCTGACGCGTCAGCACCAGGGCCGTGGGGCCGTCGCTGTCCACGGCGATGCGCCAGGCGTGGGCCGTCTCGTTGGCGTCGGCGGGACGGATGACGCGCAGGCCCGGGACGGCGCGCAGCGAGGCGAGCTGCTCGACGGGCTGATGGGTGGGGCCGTCCTCGCCCAGGCCCACCGAGTCGTGGGTCCACGAGTAGATGACATGGCTCTCCGACAGCGCGGCGAGGCGCACCGCCGGTCGCATGTAGTCGCTGAAGATGAAGAAGGTGCCCCCCACGGGGAGCACGCCGCCGTGACGCGCCATGCCGGTCATGGCGGCTCCCATGGCGTGCTCGCGGATCCCGTAGTGGATCTGGTCGCCCTCGGGATCCTGGGCCGACTGGTCGACGGTGTCGGCCAGCTTCACACCGGTGTTCCCGGTGAGGTCGGCGGCGCCCGCCACCAGGCCGGGGATCACGTCCTCGGTGGCGGTGATGCAGCGGTTGACCGCCACCCGCGTGGCCAGGGCGGTGCCGGCCTCGAACACGGGGAGCTTCTCGGACCAGCCCTCGAGGCCCCGGCCGCGCTGGCCGGCGTCCCACGCCGCTTTGTCCCCGTCCCAAGCGTCGAAACGGGCCTGCCAGGCGGCGCGCTGCGCCGCGCCGGTTCCCCGGCACCGCCGGTAGAGCTCGACCACCTCGTCGGGGACCCAGAACTGCTTGTCGGGGGGAAGGCCGAGGATGGCCTTGGTCTCGCGTATCTCCTCCTCGCCCAGCGGGGTCCCGTGGGCGTCGGCGGTGTCGGTCTTGTGGGGCGAGGGCCAGCCGATATGGCTGCGCAGCAGGATCATCGACGGCTTGTCCTCGACGGCCATGGCCCGGCGGAGGGCCGCCTCGAGGACGTCGGTGTCGTTGGCCACCTCGCCGATGTTGTCGGTGTGCCAGCCGTAGGCGTCGAAGCGCTCGGCCACGACGTCGTTGTAGGCGAGCTCGGTGGGCCCGTCGATGGTGATGTGGTTGTCGTCGTAGATGTAGACGAGCCGACCCAGCCCGAGGTGGCCGGCCAGTGAGGCGGCCTCGTGGCTGATCCCCTCCATCAGGTCCCCGTCACCACAGATGACGAAGGTGTGGTGGTCGACGAGGTCGGGCCCGAAACGCGCCCGCAGCCAGCGCTCGGCGATGCCCATGCCGACTCCGTTGCCGAACCCCTGTCCGAGCGGTCCCGTGGTGACCTCGACCCCTTCGGTCAGATGCACCTCGGGGTGCCCGGGCGTCTTGCTGCCCCACTGGCGGAACTGCTTGATGTCGTCGAGGGTGAGCCCGTAGCCGGTCAGGAACAGAAAGGAGTACAGAAGGATGCAGGCGTGGCCGTTGGAGAGGACGAAGCGGTCGCGGTCGGGCCAGTGCGGGTCGTCGGGATCGTGGCGCATGATCCGGGTGAACAGCACGTGGGCCAACGGCGCCAGGGCCATGGCTGTGCCCGGGTGTCCCGAGTCGGCTTTCTGGGGGGCGTCCATGGCCAGGCCCCGCACGACGTTGATCCCGAGCTGTTCGAGCTCCGCTTCGGTCACGGTGAGAACCGTACCCTCTCGTTCGGGCGGGCCAACCCGGCTTTTACCGAGCCCGGTGCCCGGTGCCGGGGGCGCTCGGTCGGTGTCGCTCCCGCAGCAGGGCCACCGACGCGGTGAACCCGTGGAGGAAGTTCCGACCTCCCACGGGGCCGATCTCCCCGGCGGCGAAGAACCCCGCCATCGGCACCGCGCCGAGGTGCTCGGTGAGCACCCGGACGTCGTGGTGCGCCTCGCCGAAGAGCCGGGTGCCCCGGCCGTTGCACGAGAAGACGAGGGCGGCGTCGGCCTGCTCGGCGCCGAGCAGCGCGTGGAGGTCTTCGTCGGCGGTGGCTGCATCGCGGAGATGGAATTGGACGATGGTGCCCACGCCGATGGGGTCGCCCACGCCGATGGCGCCCGTAGCGCGATCGGCGCCCGCCACGTTGCGCACCAGGAAGTCGCCGCGGTCGAAGTGCTCCTTGTGCTCGTTGATCACCCGCCCGAGGTGCAGGCCTCCGGTCTCTAACAGGACCATCTCCGGTTCGCTCAAGGCGTTGCGGGCCTGGGTGAGCACCTGCTCCAAGGCCGGGCGCCCGGCCAGCTCGAGGAGGAGGTTGTGCTCGGCCCTGGTCACCACGAGGGGGTCGCCGAAGGGCCGGCACCCCTGGGACACGAGGGTGGACAGTTCGGCCCCCGGGCCCAGCAGGGCGCCCACGGCCCCCCCGGTCTGGACGCGGGTCCCCAGGGCGAGCCGGTTGCCCCCCGGACCGCGCGCCGCCGAGGCCAAGCCCCCCACGACCCGGAGTCCGGGGTGGTTGGTGTCGACCCAGTCCAGAAAGGACTCGGCCGGGAAGCTGTAGGGGTCACCGACCAGGATGAGCGCTTCGGGGGAGAACGGGATCGACGCCGGCCAGCCCCGCAGGACCAGGCCATCGCCGGACTCCGAGGGCACGGCGTCGAGCGCCACGGGAACCAGGGGGCCGACGTGCCCGGCGAGGAGGGTGACCGCGGCGTCCTGTTCCACCTCGCGATGCGGTCCGAGCACGGACTCCGCCGCACATCCCACCGACACCAGGGGGTGCAGGACTTCTTCCACGCAGCGCATGACGTCTTCGAGCGCGCCGGCGTGGGGCGGGGTCACGAACACGGCGGCGAAGTCGGGCCGTTCCCCGATGCGCTCGAGCACGGCCCCGGTGACCTCACCGGCGGCGTGGGCGGTGAGGGGGTGCTCGCTCATGGCGGCCGCGAAGGGCATCGCGCCGACCCTATCGCCGGTCCCGTTCGCTCAGGGCGGCGGCCACGCCTCGACGCCGGCCACCCACACCGACGCCACGCGGGGGGTGCCGTCACCGGTGGGCTCGAGCGCCACCACGTCGGCGCGTCGCCCCGGCGCAATGGCGCCGCGATCGTCCAACCCGAGGAGCCGGGCCGGAGTGGCGCCGGCCGCCTCCAGCGCGTCGGGGAGGGAGACGGCGCATCGCCGCACGACGTTGGACACGGCGTCGTCCATGCGCAGGACCGAACCGGCCAGGGTGCCGTTTGGGAGGCGGGGGGGCGTCGGGCCCGGGGGTGCGGCCACGGAGTCGGTGACCAGGGCGACGCCCCGTGCGGATTTGCTGGTGAAGGCCAAGCGGACGAACACGGGGTGGCTGTGCACCAGGTCGGCGATGACCGACACCGACAGGCGCTCGTCGGTGAGGGCGGCCCCCACGAGCCCGGGGGCGCGCTGGTGCAGGGGCCCCATGGCGTTGCCCACGTGGGTGACGAGCCGGGCCCCGGCGTCGGCGCCTTCCAGGGCCGTCTCGGCCGTGCCCGCCGAATGGCCCAGTGCCACCACCACGCCCCGGTCGCTCAACTCGGCGATGGCGTCCAGGGCCCCGGGGAGCTCGGGTGCCAGAGTGACGATCTTTACCAGGCTCCCGAGGGAGGCCAGCCACGCCCCGTCGACCCGGGGACGCAGGAACTGGCGGCGATGGGCGCCGGGCACGGCCAGGAAGGGGCCCTCGAGATGCGCCCCGGCGATCTCCGGGCGCCCCCCGCCCGGCCGTCGTGCCGCGTCGGCGATGGCGGCCAGGGACGCTTCGAGCTCGTCCAAGGGCGCCGTCACGATGGTCGGGCACCACGTGGTCACGCCCTGGGCGAGCAGGGCGTGGTCGAGCTGGTCCCAGTCCGGCGCCGTGGCGCCGGCGACGTCGACGGTGCCGATCCCGTTCACCTGGAGGTCCACGAAACCGGGGACGAGCACGGTGTCGGGAACCGGTCCGGTGGCGCCCCGGACGTCGGCGATCAGCCCCCCGTCGATCACGACCTCGGCGTCGGACACCGGCCCGGCCGGCGTCATGACCGTGGCCGCCCGCACGACGGTGGTGCTCGAGGGGCCGGCGGGCGCGGGATCAGGTCGCGGCGGAGGCACGAGGGTCGTACGGTACCGTCTGGCCGTGGCCGATCCCCGTGTCCAGGTGCCACCCAATTGCGACCTCACCCTCGGGATGGTGTGCGTCGACAAGTCTGAGCCGGGGACCACGGTGTGGCAGATGCCCGCCGACGAGCGCTTCACCAATCCGGTCGGGGTGCTCCAGGGCGGGTTCCTGGCGGC
>Ga0209415_10020088_pt1 | contig 10412 bp, 8 predicted proteins | sample PeaSoiSIISIP2007_FD_187696 | JGI IMG/M metagenome (GOLD analysis project Ga0209415, IMG submission 187696) | Peat soil microbial communities from Weissenstadt, Germany - SII-SIP-2007 (SPAdes) (version 2) | ecosystem: Environmental > Terrestrial > Soil > Wetlands > Peat | place: Germany...
CGTTCAGGGTGACGTCAGGCGCGTAGCGAATCCCACCCTTCGTCGGACCCAGCACCGTGCTGTGGTGCACGCGATACCCAGTGAACACCTGCACCGATCCATCACCGCGCCGGACCGGGAAGTTCACGGTCAGTTCGCGCTTGGGGTGTGACAGCAGGTCGCGGATCCCCCGTTTCAGCGACAGGAACTCCGCAGCCTGCGCGAACTGCTTCAGCGCGACTTCCCACGGATCTTCACGCGGTGCCGTCTTCACGGCCTTGGGGCTCATTCGTCTTCGCCTCCCGTGACGCAATTTGGAACACGCCGCGCACCGGGCACGAGGAGCGGTGGTTCCACCATGGATCTACCGGAACGCTACGCCGTCGGAGTCTGGACTCGGATCACGCGCGCAGAGGGTGCCTGACCGCGAGTCGGCTTCCCGCGACGCCGATCATCTCCCCACACGCCAGAGAAGTTCCACGAGAGCACAAGCGCAACCTGCGCACGACGGGCAGTGAACGAACGGTAGCGACACGCGGCCATCGGATGATCCCCACGGTCGCCCCCACGAGGCGCACCACCGCGGTGTCCGTACGGCGTGCGACCACGGTGCGGCGAATCGTGCTGCCGATGATCACGAGCGCACAGCGCTAGCGCGCCGCCAGCCGGCGGCGCACGGCCTCGTCCACACCCAGCTCCACCGCGGACGACAACCCCCTGCCGCCGTCGAATCGCGCCCCTTCGATCTCGAGCACGATCAGCCGCGGAAGCGAGCCGGTACCGCAGCTGTGTCAGCCCGATTGCCTGCGCCCCTGTACGTCCCGTAGACATCCAGCAATTGCAACTGCATGTCCTGAAGCCGTCGGCCGATGACCTGGGCAATCCGCTTCAGCAACTCGTAGCCGAACTGGGGATCGGATTCGCACTTCGCCCGGATGCAGGCCCCGTCGAACGAGGTGACGCGAGTCGGTTCCAGCGCCCGCGCGTCGGACCGCGTGTGGTGCGGCGGCACCAACCAGGACCAGCCGATCAGATCTCCCTCCCCGACCGTGCTGATCGTCACCGGGCCACGGTTCGGTGACCAAATTTCGAGGGCGACCTTCCCGTGGCGGACCAGATAGAACCGGTCGGACGGATCCCCTTCGTGAAAGAGGTACGCACCGGCCTCAAACTGCATGTTGGAACCGCAGCCCGCGATCAACTGCAGAAGCTCGGGCTGGAGGCCCTGGAAGAACCTGCTGCCAACCAAGAGGTCCTCAAGTGTTTGCATCTGTCGCCTCCCCGGTATGTCCATCCTTCAGGACACCGCATGCCTCGGCGCGCTGTCCGCCCCGGGCGACGATCTCGGCACCGGCGATCGCAGCCACGATCGTCGGAAGCCTGGATTCCAGCTCGCGACTCAACCCCTCGGCAAAACACTGCGGCTCGCGAATCACGACCCCGTGCAGCGTGATAACGGACGGCACCTCGAGTCCGGCCGCTCGTGCGATGGCGAGCCCCTCGTCGAACCCACCGGTATGGGGGGTCAAGGGGGCCCGGCCATAGCACTCCGAAACCTCGAGGCGCCGGACGGAGCCCACGTCCGCGTCCGAATCGACCAGCGCGTCGATGATCACCGCCCGCTGATACCCGACCAGGCTCTCCGAAAGCGCAAACCCAGAACTGGATGGCTCTAACAGATCGACCGCACCCCGCCGGCCCAGAGTGTGGTGGACACGCCGCGCCACGATGAGACCGACCGCGTCGTCACCGTGGTACGGGTTGCCGAGGCCCACCACCGCCGTGCGCGGCACGTCATCCCCCGTTGCGTGTTCGCGAAGCCAGCACGTGTCCATGCGGATCCACCACACGGACTTCGAGTGGCATCTTTCCGGGGAGCGAGTGGGTGGCGCACGCGAAACACGGATCGTATGCGCGAAACGCCATTTCGATCCGGTTCAGCACGCCATCCGTGATTTCCACGCCGCGGCCGATGATGCCCTCGGCGGCCTTGCGAACCGACATGGCGATCGGCGCGTGGTTGTTGGTGGTGCCGACGATCAGGTTGACGCGCCGCAGGATGCCGCGCTCGTCGGTGACGTAGTGGTGATAGAGGGTTCCGCGCGGCGCCTCGACACAGCCCACCCCCTCGGACGGGGCAGCGGTGGGAACCGTTCTGACGCGATCGCTGAGGATCTCCTCGTCGCGCGCCAACTCGGCGGCCCGCTCGGCGGCGTAGAGCAGCTCGATCACCCTCGCCCAGTGCGTGGCCAGGGTCTGGTGCACCGGCTTGCCGCCAAGCGTCGCGTAGAAGCGTTCGTATTCCGCCTGGGCCAGGGGCGTGGCCATGCCGTCGGCCGCGTTGAGCCGGGAGAGCGGCGTGGCGCGGTAAATGCCAGACTCCTTCCCCTCCACGAAGCCCTTCCAGCCGACCTTCTTCAGATAGGGAAACTTCAGGTACGTCCAGGGCTCGACGTGTTCTTCGAGCACATCGAGGTAGTCGCGCGGATGGAACTTCACAAACTCCTGTCCATCGGGATCGACGACGCGGACCATCCCGTCGTAGAAGTTGACCCGGTTGCCAGCATCCACCGTGCCCATCGAGTAGAAGCGGTGCGTGTAGGTGTCGCTGAGGATCTGATCGACGTACGCCTGGTGCTTGAGCACCACCGCGTCCACGACGCCAAGCGTGAACTTGGCGAACTCCAGGAAGTAGGTGGTATGCTCCAGGATCTCGTCTCGCTCCGCCGGGGCGAGCGGCTTGATGATGCCGCCGGGCAGAGAAGTGACTGGATGGATCGCCTTGCCGCCGATGAGCCCGACGACGCGCTGCGTGCGCTTGCGCAGCTCGATGACCTTCCCGCCGGCTTCCAGGCCGACCTTGCGAACCACGCCGAGGATGTTGCGTTCGGCGGCCGGGGCGTCGGGGCCCACGACGAAGTCCGGTCCGCCCAGCGCGTAGAAGTGCAGCGTATGGTCGCCGACGTAGAACGCCGAGTAGAGCAGCTCGCGCAGCTTCTTCGCGGCCGGGGGCGGATCGACGTGGTAGACGGCGTCGCAGGCCTTCGCGCTGGCCATGTGGTGGGCCTCGGGACAGACGCCGCAGATGCGCGTGGTGATGCGCGGCATCTCTTCGACGGGCCGGCCGACGCAGAACTGCTCAAATCCGCGGAGCTCCGGCACCTGGAAGTAGCAGTTCCCCACCTCGCCATCGTCGGTGAGGAAGATCACAATCTTGCCGTGACCTTCCAATCGAGTGACCGGGTCGATCGTAATCTTCCGCACGGCGGGCCTCCCTAGGCAGGCTGTTTGCGGCGCAGGCTCGACACGGGCACGCTGAACCGGTAGAACGTCCCCACGGGATCGGGGATCTGATCGAGGATCGCGTCGATCTCCGCTGCCCCCTGCGAGTCGATCACGCTGGACAGCGCGCTGATCATCTTCGCGCCCTGATCAACCACGTTGGGCGCGGGCCCGTAGCACCCCCGGCACGGCATGTTCGCCTTGACGCAGAGGGCGCCGCACCCGCTGCGGGTAGCCAGTCCCATGCAAATGAGCCCCTGGTCCAACAGGCACTCGTTGACGTTCGGCTCGATCTCCCCCGGGCGGTAGAAGCGCCGGATGCGCTTCTCGTTGCGTACGCGCCCGCACTCGTCGCAGCAGGTCTTCTCGCCCGCGCCGAGCACGGAACCCAGCGGCGGCAGCGGGGCGCCCTGCATCACCGCCGACAACACGGCCAGGATCTGGTGCGGCTGGGGCGGGCAGCCCGGGATGAAGTAGTCCGTCGGCACCACCTGACCCAGGGTCCGCACCGACTCGTCGAACTCGGGGATCTCCAACTCGCCCTCCGGCACGGTGTTGTGCGGCTGCGGGCGGACGCCGCCCGGATTGACGGTGGACGGGGAGTCCTGGTACGCGAATTGAAGGATCGCCTCGCGGGTGGTGAGGTTGGCCAGCCCCGGGATGCAGCCGTCCATGGCGCAGGACCCGAAGGCCACGAGCAGCTTGGACTTTTGGCGCAGCAGGCGCGCCATCGATTCGTTCTCGCTGGTGCGAATGGCGCCGTTGAACAGGCACAGGTCGATGCTCGCGTCGGGCATCGCCTCGACGTCCTTGTACTTGAAGTCCATGGCGCACGGCCAAAAGACGATGTCGAAGAACTCGGCCACGTCCAGGATCTTCTCCTCCACGTCGAGGACGGCGACGTCACACCCGCCGCACCCCGACGCCCAGTAGAGGGCCAGTTTAGGCTTGCTCATCCCGCCACCTCTGCAAGCACGGGCGACGGCTCGTCCGCGGGGAGATGCAGGAGGCGGCCGTTTTCCAGAGGCAGCGGACCGAGCGAGCGAATCTCCTCGGTGAACTCCGTGGACACACGCGCGAACTTCTCACCCTCGCTGGCGGAGATCCACTCCAGCCGCACGCGGTGTTCGTCGACGCCGAATCCCCGCAGGATCCGCTTGAGCAGCAGCACGCGCCGCAGCGCCTTGTGGTTGCCCTCCTGGTAGTGGCAGTCCCCAGGATGACAGCCGGCGATCAGGACCCCGTCGGCGCCCAGCTGGAACGCGCGAAAGACAAAGGAGGGATCCACTCTGCCGCTGCACATGACGCGCAGGATCCGCACGTTCGGCGCCGATTGGAGCCGGCTGACCCCGGCCAGGTCGGCGCCGGAGTATGCGCACCAGTTGCACAAGAACCCCACGATCCGTGGTTCAAAGCGTTGTTGATCGTCCGTCATGTTGGCCTCCCCGGGCTCAAACCCCGAGCACGCCTTCCAACTCGGCGTCGATCTGTTGATCGGTGAACCCGTAGCCGGTGATGGCGCCGGCCGGACAGGCAGCCACGCACGTCCCACACCCCTTGCACAGCGCCGCGTTCACACGCGACACGTTCTGGTCTTCCACGTACTCGATGGCGCTGTACGGGCAGAGGTTGTTGCAGATCCGGCAGCCGCTGCAATACCGTTCATCGATCTCCGCGCGCACGGGGTCGATCTCGACGACCCCCTTGGAGATCGTGGCGAGCATGCGGGCCGCGGCGGCACTCGCCTGGGCTACGGTATCGGGAATATCCTTGGGGCCCTGGGCGCACCCGGCGATGAAGACGCCGTCGGTGGTCGTGGCCACCGGGTCGAGCTTGGGGTGACGCTCGAGGAAGAACCCATCCGGGCTGCGGCTGATGCCGAACACGCGCTGCACGGCCTCAACGTCGCGCTGCGGCTGCATGGCGTTGCAGAGCACCACCATGTCGACCGGGACCTCGCGGAACCGGCCGATCAGGGTGTCTTCGCAGCGGACCAGCAGGTGGCCGGCCTCCCGCAGCGACCGCGACGCGCGCACGACTTCGGCCACCTTTCCGCGGATCAGATTCATCCCCTCATCGAGCACCCGCGAGTAGAACTCTTCGTACCCTTTGCCGAAGGCGCGCATGTCGATGTAGAAGTTGTAGACTTCGGCGTGCGTGCGGTCCTTCACCAGGTGGGCGAACTTCAGGGCGTACATACAGCACACCCGGGAACAATAGCGACAGTAGTTCTCGTCGCGCGAACCGACGCAGTGGATGACGGCGATCGCGCGCGGTTCCTCCCCGTTCTCGAGCAGGATCTTTCCGCCCGTGGGGCCGGTGGAGGACAGCATGCGCTCGAACTCGAGCGCGGTACGGACGTTCTCGAGCCGACCGTACCCATAGTGTACCATGGGAGACGCGTCGAGGAGTCGGTAGCCGGTGGCCAGCAGGATCTGGCCGACCTGGACCTGGATGCTCTCCGGGATCATGGAATGATCCACGGCCCCGGGCTCGCACACCCGGACGCACTCCAAGCACTCGACGCAGAGGCCGCAGTTGAGACAGCGGCTGGCTTCGCGCACGGCCTCCTCCTCGGAGTAGCCGAGATCCACCTCGCGGGAGTCGGTCTTGCGCTCCGCGGCGGCGAGCTTCGGCATCGGGACCCGCTCGCGCCGTTCGGTGTCCTTGTACAGCGGCGCGTAGGCGTGCGGCCGGCACGACTCGGGGCGGCGGTAGCCGGGCGAGACCATCTGGGTTGTGTAGTGCTCCAGCGGCTCGCCGCGAAGGTACTTGCCGATGGACTCCGCCGCGCGCTTGCCCATGCCCATGGCCTCGATCACGGTGGCGGGACCGAGGCACGCATCGCCTCCGGCGAAGACGCCCGGCATTCCGGTCTCCAGGGTCTCCGCGTGTACCTTGAGCGTGCCGTTCCTGGCCTGGTTGATCCCGGCCGCCGCGGCCGCGGCGAGATCCAGGTCCGGCCGCTGGCCGATGGCCAGCAGCACGGTGTCGAACTTCATCTCGAACTCCGAGCCGGCCACGGGGATGGGCCGGCGCCTGCCGCTCGCGTCGGGCTCGCCGAGCTCCATCTGCACGCAGCGCAGCGCCCGCATGCGGCCGTCCTGTTGCACCACCCCGACGGGAGCCGTGAGGTAGCGGATGACGACGCCCTCGTCCTCGGCGTCCGCGATCTCTTCCGGCAGGGCCGGCATCTCGTCGCGGCTTCTCCGGTAGAGGATGGTGACCTCCGCGCCGAGCCGGAGCGCGGTACGCGCGCAGTCGATGGCGGTGTTCCCGCCGCCGACGACGGCCACGCGCTTCCCCACGGCCATCGGCGCGGCGCATTTGGTGATTCTCAGGAACTCGAGGCCCTGGACGATACCGGCCGCCTCTTCGCCCGGCGCCCCGAGCCCCAGGCCCTGATGGGCTCCGGTGGCGACGAAGACGGCCTTGAACCCCTGGCCGAACAGCTGCGGGAGCGTGAAGTCCCGGCCCAACCGGCGGTCCGTGAGGATGTCCACGCCCATGCGCCGGATGTAGTCGATCTCGAAGTTCACCAGCTGCTTGGGCAGCCGATACTCGGGCACCCCGACCGCCAGCATGCCGCCGGCGACGGGGAGCGCTTCGAAGATCGTGACGGGGTAGCCCGCGAGCGCCAGGTCGTGGGCGCAGGCGAGGCCGGCGGGCCCGGAGCCGACGATCGCCACCGGCTCCTCGTGCTTCTCGGCCGGCACCGGCGGCTCGATCTCGGAGGCGTGGGCCATCTCCCAGTCGGCCGCGAAGCGCTTCAGGTACTGGATGGCCAAGGGCTTGTCCACGTACCCGCGATTGCACTGGCCCTCGCAGGGGTGGTAGCACACGCGGCCGCACACCGCCGGCAGCGGGTTCTTTTGGCGGATCAGCCGGATCGCCTCCGCGAACTTCCCGGCGCGGATCAGGGCGATGTACCCGGAGGCTTCCTGCCCGATCGGGCACGCCTCCTTGCACGGCGGCCGGTCCTGCTTGTCGATCAGAAACGAGTTGGGAACCGCCTGGGGAAAGGACTTGTAAATGGCGGTCCTCGTCGAGCGGAACTCGTCGAACCAGTTCGGAACCGACACCGGGCACACCTTGACGCACTCCCCGCAGGCGGTGCACCTGTCCGTAACGTACCGCGGGCGCGTCTGGATCGTCGCCGTGAAGTTGCCGATGTATCCGTCGACGCGAGTCACTTCGCTCAGCGTCAGGAGATGGATGTTCTTGCGGTGCGAGACGGACACCATCTTGGGGGTGAGGATGCAGGACGCGCAGTCGAGCGTCGGAAACGTCTTATCGAACTTGGCCATCTGGCCGCCGATCGTGGACTCCCGCTCGACGAGGTACACCTCGCGCCCGGCCTCCGCCATCTCCAGGGCGGCCTGGATGCCGCCGATCCCTGCGCCGACGACGAGCACGTTGGGGTTCACCTGCTCCACCCGCGGCTCGAGCGGCCGGTGCCACGTGACGCGTCGTACGGCACCGCCGACCAGCGCCTTGGCCTTCTCCGTGGCCTGCGCCCGGTTCTGGTGAATCCAAGCGCACTGCTCGCGGATGTTGGCCATCTGGAAGAGGTAGCGGTTGAGGCCGGCCTCTTCGCACGCGTGCCGGAAGGTCAGTTCGTGCATTTGGGGCGAGCAGGCCGCCACCACGACTCGGTCGAGCTTGTGGTTCTGGATGTCGTCCCGGATCATCTGCTGGCCGGGATCCGAGCACATGAACTTGTAGTCGCGGGCGACCACCACATTGGGCTGGCGCGCGGCGTGATCGCGCACCGCCGCACAGTCGACGGTCTGCGCGATGTTGACGCCGCAGTGGCAGATATACACGCCGGTTCGAACCTGGCCATTCTGGCTCATACACCACCGCTCCCTTGTGCTCGCGGCTACCGAGACCGCGAGGAAACAAGCCCCGCCAGAGGTGCGTTCAACGGGACCAAGTTTCGCTGCAGCCCCAACTCGGTGTCGAAGCAGCCCAACGCCATCCCCAGCAACTGCGTGAAGTACAGGACGGGAATCTCGTGGGAGCTTCCGAACTTCCGGGCGAGGCGGCTCTGGTACGCCTCCAGGTTAACCTGACACATCGGGCAGGTGGTGAGCACGCAATGGGCTCCGTTGGCAATGGCGCAGTCGAGGAGCTCGCTCACCAGCTTCAGCGCCACATCCGGGAACGTGGTCATGAGCATTCCGCCACAGCACCGGGTCTTCAGCGGGAAATAGACACACGAAGCGCCGAGCCGCTCAAACAGGCGGTCCATGGTCGTCGGAAACTCCCGATCGTCAAACCCGCGCTCTGGCCGGACGATCTGGCAGCCGTAGTACGGGGCCAGCTGCAGCCCGTTGAGGCTGCGCTTCGCGGCGAGGGCCACGTGGTCGATCCCGATGTCGTTGACGAGGACATCCAAGGGATGGCGGACGGTGACCGTCAGATCGTACCGCAACCCGGCCTTCCCAAGCAGGTGATCCACTTGGGCCTTGAGCTCTGGACTCTCCCGGAGAAACCGGTTCGTCTTGAGCAGCACGGTGTAACAGCCGCTGCAGGGGGCGATCAGTTGGTGGAACCCCTGCTGCTCCGCCAGCGCCAAGTTGCGGGCGCTCACGGCCAGGGAGGTGGTTTCCTCCACGCTCATGTACATCGTGGCGCCGCAGCAGTTCCAGTCGTCGAGCTCGGTGAGCGGGGTGCCGAGTGCGCGGAAGACGGCCTTCAGGCTCTCGTCGTAGGGTCTGCCGGCGTACTCGAGGCTGCAACCGGGGTAGTACGCGTACTTCATGGGCGTCTCCTCGTCAGGCCAAACCTCATACTGTGGGCGCGTATCCTACCGCGTCCTTCTCGTACGTGGCAGGGTGCCGTCCAGGTGGCATCTTGAGCGTCTCCGCCTCCTGGATCATTGCGCGAATGGCCTCCAGGCCTTTGATCTTCTTGGGGAAGAGAGACACTCGCCCCCGGCGAAACATCTGCCAGCCCAGGGGGAGGAGCGCCAACAAGCCGAGCGGATTCCGCCCGAGATAGTAGCCTGCCATCAGCAGGCCCTCGTGGTTGCGACCGTACCGGTTCACGATCCGGACGAAGTTCTTCGACAGGAGGTGGACAGGGAACCGATCGGGGAACAGCCCGGCGTCCATGGCCGTGCGCTTCATCGCGTAGAACAGATCCGTGATCTTAATGTCCTGAGGGCAGCGCGTCGTGCACATGTAGCACGATGCGCAGATCCAAATCGACCGGCTGCGGAGAATCTCCTCGACCTGCCCTGCACGGAAGAGTGCGACGACGGTGCGGGGAGAGATATCCATCGCGTAGCTCACGGGACAACTCCCGGTGCAGGCGCCGCATTGCAGGCATCGCGACACTCGATCTCCCCCCGGGACGAGGCGGACGTCCTGCAGGAACTTACGCCGCAACTCGGCTTGGGATTCAGGCAGGGAACCCGGGACACGCTGTTCGCTTCTCATACGGCCTCCATGGGGGCCGACTTTCACACTATGGCCTCCACACGGATCAGAACTGACCCGCCTACCCAGCGATTACAGTGGCACCTCCCTCGTACGCTACGATTTGTTTGCCGAACACTCGTACGATGATTTTAGATATTGATCGCTTTCAGAATTTGTCCACCGGCGTGAAACGACATGTTTTCCTTTCGAAACGTTCCGACTCGAGGCTAGAGTAGCAACGCGTTCGGGCGGTTGCCCATAGGGCGGAGAGTGTATTTCTCTAACTCCGGAGGCTACCGGTGTTGGGGAAGAGCGCAGCCGCGGCCGGGTCAAAAAGACTACCGGCAAGCGTCTGCCGCGTGGACAGGACTTCGTCGCTGCGCGCCGTCACGCGGGGTCGACAGCGCGCCCGACGATCCACGGCTGCGCGCGTTGTCCTCCCGCGCGGAGGTGCCCGATACCCCATTCACGCGGGCCCGACCGAGGCCGGCCCCCGTATCGGGCGGTGGTCACGAGACGTGCGAGCCGGGACGGACCATCCGGACCCGCGTCAAGCGCATCGAGCGGCGTGCGTAGATCTGGGCCGCGTCGCGGCGACCCAACGGTCATCCGGACGCCTGCACGTCCTCCGACAAAACTTTGAACCCTAGGACTCGACGAGTACCCGCGCGCGCCGCTGCGCGTTCGCGAGGGCAAGATGGTGGCGCGTGTAGTGCACCAGGT
>Ga0209415_10020089_pt1 | contig 10412 bp, 3 predicted proteins | sample PeaSoiSIISIP2007_FD_187696 | JGI IMG/M metagenome (GOLD analysis project Ga0209415, IMG submission 187696) | Peat soil microbial communities from Weissenstadt, Germany - SII-SIP-2007 (SPAdes) (version 2) | ecosystem: Environmental > Terrestrial > Soil > Wetlands > Peat | place: Germany...
CTCTTCCTGGACATCCACACCCCCCAATACAAGGACAAGCGCGAGGTGATCTGGGACATGGCGGTGGCCATGAATACGGAGTTGCTGGCGCTGCGCGATGCGGGCTGCCGCTGCATCCAGATCGAGGAACCGACCTTCCACTTCATGGCCAACACCTACGGCAAGGACCACGAGCAGGTGAAGTTCATGGTCGATGCCTTCAACCGCGAGGTCCAGGGGCTCGACGACGTGGAGCTGTGGATCCACACCTGCTGGGGCAATCCCAACATGCAGCGCGTGATGGAAGACACCAGCTACGCCAACTCCATCGAGATCTACCTGGAGCGCTGCCGCGGCGACGTGTGGACGCTCGAAATGAAGGACCGCAATCAGCGGGACCTGGAGCTCTTCGAGCCTTTCAAGCACGACCTGAAGAAGAAGATCTGCATCGGCGCGGTCAGCCATCGCGTCTTGCAGGCGGACCGCCCGGAAGACGTGGCGGCGGAGATTCGCAAAGCGCTGAAGTACATCCCGGCGGAGCGCTTGATCGTGTCGAGCGACTGCGGTTTTGGCCGTCAAGGCTGCAACCGGGAGATCGCGTTCTACAAGGCGAGCGCCATCGCGCAGGGATCCAACATCGTGCGGCGCGAGCTCGGGCTGCCGGTCACTCCGGTGCCGGCCGCGGATCCCATGCTGCAGGTCGACGTGGTGCCGGGACGGGTCTAGTATCCCTAGGATTTCCACAAGTTGTGTAAAAAGGCCTTTTAGTCCTTGACAAAGGCGGCCCAACCACCATAGAATTTCATACATACAGTGCTGATTTATTCCGCACTGGCCGCGTCGCCGGCTGTGGGAAGTGATTAATCGGGCTTATATAACAACGGGGGCCTTGTAGAACTTCCGAGACTGCTGTGACGAGAGTTTCGTACGTGAAACAGCGACCAGATTGTGTCGAACTTCTCCACACAGAGTTAACAGTTCCCCCCCCGCAAGGTCCTGCGGAACGTATTTTTATTCGGTCTTATAGAGGATATCGGGATACGATTCACTGATTGCTTCAGGGTGAGGGTGGAGGGGTGTCTCCATCGCTAAGGAGTTCTTGGCCCTAGTGGTACTCGCTCACGCCGTCAGGCTGGGCGGAGTGTAAATTATCGGCCTACAAAACGGGAGGTAGTATGAATTCAAGCTATAGTCCCACGGGCGTGTGGGTGTCTCGGCTTTTCTCTGGACTGTTGGTAGTTTGCCTGGGGATCTTGCTCAGCCTCGGCGCAACACCAGCTTGGTCGCAGGCAACCTCGAGCAGTACCATCACCGGTCTGGTGACCGATCCATCCGGCGCCGCTGTGCCGGCGGCGGACGTGAAGCTGGTTGACACCGAGACGCAATCGTCGCTTTCCACGCAGACGAATGACGCCGGACGCTACATTTTCGTCAACGTGCCCTCCGGAACGTACATGGTCAGGATTAACAAGGGTGGCTTTGCGCTGTCGGAAACCACCGGCGTGAACGTGACGGTGGGAAGCACGGTTATGATTAACGCCAGACTGGAGGTCGGAGCTGCCACCGAAATGATCGAAGTGCGAGCGTCCGCCGCCGAACTGCAGACCACCAACGCCACTGTCGGCACGACCATTTCCGGCAATTCGATCCTGTTCCTGCCGAACCTGGGCCGCGACGTTCAGACGCTGGCGACTCTCCAACCGGCCGTGACGCCGAGCTCCGGCTATGGAAGTGGTTTTACCGCCGGCGCCTTTAACGACCAGAACACCTATATGCTGGATGGCGGCAACGTCAGCGACGATATGGCTGGCAATACCTCGGGCTATCAGACGAACTTCACGGGGTTGGGCGGCACGCAAACTGGCGGCGCCTCCTCCGGAGTCGTTCCGACGCCCGTCGAGAGCGTCGAGGAAGTGAGGGTCCAGGTCTTCAGCCAGACGGCCGATTTCAATAACTCGGCCGGCGGCAACGTCCAGATGACCACCAAGCGCGGAACGAAAGACTGGCATGGCGCCGCGTACGGGTATTACTTCGCCACCGACGTCGGCGCGGCGAACAATTGGCAGAACAACCATACGCCGTCCACCTTCAAGGGCGTCAGTCTCCCCTACACCCCGCTACCCTCCAACCACCGGGACCGCTTCGGTGGCGCTCTCGGCGGGCCAATTGTTCCCTTCAACGTGCTGGGGGGAAAATGGTACGGTTTTTTCAACTACGAGGGTCTGCGTTTTCCCAACGTCGGAACGTTCGAAACGTTGGCGCCAACAGCCGAGATGCGGGCTGGCGTGATTCAGGTTCCGAACGCCTCAGGGCAGTACGTAGCATACAATTTGAATCCTAATCCAGTTACCGTAAACGGAGTCACTTACCAGCCGGCGGTGTGTCCGGCCGGCTCCTGCGATCCGCGCAACATCGGGTTGAATCCCATCGTGAGCCAGATGTGGCAGAAATATATGCCGCTGCCCAACGACCCGAACTACGGCAGTGGAGACGCCCACAATACCGAGGGCTTCCTCTCGACGATTCGAGCGCCTCTGACCACCAACAACTACATTGGGCGAATCGATCACGACTTCAACCCCAGATGGCGCTGGATGACCAGCTACCGTTATACGCGGCTCATCAGTCTCACGACCAACCAGGTGGATATCGGCGGCGCGCTGCCGGGCGACACCCTCGGCACTCCTGCGGCGAAGGCTCCCCGGCCGCAAATCGACGCTTACCTGGTCACCGGCTTGACTACCAGCATCACACCCGGTGTGACGAACGATTTCCGCTTCGCTTATCTGCGCCAGTTCTGGCAGTGGGGCACCTCCCAGGCTCCGCCGCAACTGCCCGGATTGGGCGGCGCCATCGAGTTGGGCGTTCCCACGGCGTCGACAGCCGAGTCCGCCAGCGCTCTGATTCCGTACAACGTGAATTCGCAAAGCATTCGCCAGCGCTTCTGGGATGGGCAGGACAAACAGATCACAGACAATTTGTCGATGCTCAAGGGGAATCACCTGTTCCAGTTTGGCGGCTCCTATCAGCGCGACTATGACTACCACATGCGCACCGACAACGGAATCGGCGTCAATAACCAGATCGTATACTGGCTGGGAAATTATGGGCAGGGGAACTGGACGAACTCGCCCTACATCCCCGCCACGGTGCCCAGCTCGCAGTTGACGAACTATGAGAACCTTTACGGAGAAGTGCTGGGCATCGTGGCTCAAAGCCAGGTAGCTTACACGCGCTCGGGTTCCGCCCTGAACCTGCAGCCTGTGGGCAGCGTGGCTTTCGACCAGAGCGTCATTCCCTACTACAACGTTTATTTCAGCGACACCTGGCACCTGAAACCCTCGCTGACTTTCACCTACGGCTTGGCCTACGCGCTGGAGATGCCGCCTTACGAGATCAACGGCAAGCAGGTTGCGCTGGTGGATAGCGGCGACAATCTGGTTTCGTTCAACAGCTACGTTACGCAACGGGAGAAGGCGGCCCTCAGCGGGCAGACCTACGATCCGACTTTGGGGTTTGCGCTGGTGCCAAACGTCGGCAATGGTCTCAAGTACCCGTACAACCCGTTCTATGGCGAGTTCAGCCCGCGCGCCGCAATCGCCTGGAATCCCGGATACAGCAATGGCATTCTCGGCAAGTTGTTGGGCGAACGCAAGACCGTGATCCGCGCCGGCTATGGCCGTATTTATGGGCGGATCAACGGCGTCAACCAGGTTCTGGTTCCGCTGCTCGGGCCCGGCCTGTTGCAGGGCGTGATTTGCAATGGCGCCGTGGCTCCCTCGCTGGCTCCCGCCGGAACGGCGCCCGGCACCTGCCTGGGTTCGGGCGCAGCCACGCCGGCCAACGCGTTCCGCATCGGAACCGACGGTCTGACGGCTCCGCTGCCGGCCGCCAGCCCGACCCTGGCGCAGCCCTTCTTCCCTGGCGGGACCAACCCCAACGCGGGTGACGCCACGGCCCTCGATCCCAACTACCGGCCAAACCGCACGGATAACATCAACATCTCGGTCCAGCGCCAAATCTCCGCCAAGTCGACGTTCGAGGTCGGTTACATCGGCCGCATCTCCCGCAACGACTACATGGAGGTCAACCTCGACGCCGTGCCTTACATGGAGACTCTCGGCGGCCAGAGCTTCGCCCAGGCGTTCTCCAACCTATGGCAGTCGTTGTGCGGAGGCGCGTATCCGTGCACCAGCACGGTCGCCGCGGCAAGCGCCCCGGTGCAGCCATTTCTGGAGGCGGCGCTGGGCGGCACGAGCTCGGCTTATTGCAAGGGCTTCGCGAGCTGCACCGCGGCCTTCGCCACCAACCAGGCCTCGAATATCAAGAACGCCCTGGTTTCGACTCTGTGGAGTGCGCTCAACAACGCCGCCGCCGGGCAGCCCTGGACCGGGGGCCGCACCATGATCAGCTCGCCTCTGAATGGCGGGACCAACCAAGCCACCTCGATCGCCCTAGTCGGGAGCTATGGGTCGTCGAACTACAACGCCCTTTACACATCGTTCAAGACCAGCGACTGGCATGGGCTGACAGCCATGTCGAACTTTACTTGGTCGCGCGGCCTGGGCACTGCGGCGTATGCGCAGTACAACAGCTCCACCACCGCGCTGGACGCCTATCACATGAGCGGCAATTACGGAGCGCAGTTGTTCGATGTGAAATTCGTCTACAACGCCAGCATGTATTGGCAGCCGCCGATTTTCAGGGGCAATCACGGAGTTGCCGGCAAGCTGCTGGGCGGCTGGACGATCTCTCCTCTGTTCACGGCACAAAGCGGATTTCCGATTGCCGTGGGCTACTCGCCGGGGGCGTTCACGCAGGCATTCGGCGAATCGTCTTCGTCCTCGGTGAACTCCAACGCCGAGAACGCCGTGGGAGCAGCCCCGTATACCGGAACGACCAGTACGAAATATGGCGTCCTTCCCACTTCCGGCGGAATCGGGACCAACAACCCGTACGGCGTGAACATGTTCAGCAACCCCGCGGCAGTCTATAGCGAGTTCCGCCCGTGCATTCTGGGGATGGACACGAGCTGCGGCGGTTACGCCAATCTGCGCGGTCTGCCCCGCTGGAACCTTGACGCGTCGGTGGTCAAAGACTTCGGCATCGTCAAAGAGAGAGTGGGGGCCACCCTCATTTTCGCCTTCACCAATGTGATGAACCACAACGTGCTGAGCAATCCGACCATCAGCCTGACCAGTCCCACGACGTTTGGCCGTATCACCACGCAAAGTAATACGCCGCGGAACATGGAATTCGGACTAAGGATCCACTTCTAGAGGACCGTTAGTACCGTTCCCTTTGGTCGCGGCTCTGATCGGAGCCGCGACCGTGAGGGAGCGGTTTCACAGAGGCGGCCCACCTACTCGGCCAGCCACTCCATCACGCGCCGCACGGAGCCTTCCAAATCGTCGCGGATCTCATACACCCAGAACCGCATGATGTCCCAGCCCAAGTCGCCCAGGCGTCTTGAACGGATCTGGTCGCGCCGGCATAATTCGCCGTCCCAGTTGCGGTGGTAGTTTTCGCCGTCCACCTCGATATCCAGTTTCCGCTCGCCGTGGAACAGGGCGAAATCGAGCGTATCGGGCGCCTCCTCGTATTGCGGAACGGGCCGCAGGCCGGCGCTGTGCATGGCCCTGTAGAAGATGCGCTCCCACTCGGAAACGTGCTCGGGATGCGTCACCGGCGGATATTCCGGGCCCGGCCCACCGGACGGCATGTGGGCCTCGGCCTCTTCCAAGGCGAGATCGCGCGCGTATTCCGCAAACCGGGCGAGGTAGCTGACGCCCGAGTCGAGCGCGGCTTGCCGGTCGCCCACCACCACCAGCTCCGAGCGCGCCCTGGTAATCGCCACGTTGAACAGGTTGCCGTGACTCTTCAGGAATCGCAGCGTGCTCTCGCCCACGCCCGCGGACACCACCGGAGAGAAGAAGATCACGTCGCGCTCATCGCCCTGGAATCCATGGACCGTATCGACCACGAACTGCAGTGACGCCAGTTGCCGCGAGAGCTCCTGGTCCTGGTGCACCAGAGTCCGGATCCGGTTGGCCTGAGCGCGGAATGGAGTGACCACGCCGATCGCGCCGTTGTATCCCCGCTTGACGATCAGGGTCCGCACTTCGGCCACCACTCGCTCGGCCTCCGGCGCATTGAGAGCGCCGCCTCCCGGAGGACGGATGACCTTGCCCTTCAGGTCGACCCACCGCACCGCTGGGCCCGCCGTCTCCGGACGTTTCAGGGCGTCGTGATCCGTCGCGATGCGCAGTCCACCGCGGTAGAAATGCCGGTTGGAAAATCCGATGATGTCGCGGTGCGACCGATGATGATCGCGGAGGTTCACGATGTCCTCGTGACGGCACAAGCTGCGGGCCAGATCGAACAGCGAGTTCACCGAATACGCCCAGGCCGCGCGTCCCTCGGCCAATCCGTGAGCCGCCAGAATGAAGCGATCCTGCTGCGGAGCGACCGTGCTGACGTGCTTCAATTGCAGCGGGTCGCCGATGATCACGGCGCGCCGGGCGCGATACAAAAGCGGCAGCGCGGAAGCGATATCGCATTGGCTGGCTTCATCGATCACCACCAGGTCGAAGCAACCCGGCGTGAACGGCAGGCGCCCGCGCGCGGAGAGCGAAGTCACCGCCCAGCACGGAAGGATTCTCGTCACCTTGGGAAACAGGCTGTAGTAGCGGCGGAATACGCGCTTGCCTCCGCCCTCATCGTAGCGGTCGCCGCTCGAGATCATCTGCAGCAGCGAAACATATTCGCTCAGCAGCTTGCGCTGTTCCGGATTCCAGCGGGCGGGCCGCAGGCGCAGCCAGCATTGCCACAAGTCGAGCGCATTGTGCGCGGATTCCTCGGCGATGCGGGTGAGCTCGGCGGCCAGTTGCTCGATGGGCCTCGCGGAGCGCAGGCGATCGAGGGCGCGCCAGTAGGCCTGGACGAAGGCGGCGGATTCCAGGCGGGCCGCGAGCGCCCCGTGAAAGTGCCGCCAGGCGTCCGGATTGCGCTCTCCAGGCGGGCCGTCGGGAGGCGTGACGCCGAGCAGGTCGGCATCCGCAAGCATTCCACCGGCCACTTCCGCGATGCGCTCGAAGCGGCGGCCCTTCACGGAATCCCACAGCAGCCGGACCACGGCCGGCTGGCCGGATTCCGTGGCTGCATCCAGCGCCACCGCGAGCGCTTGAAGCTGTTCGCGAATCCGGTCCGCATCCAGCGCCCGCAGCGCGGCAAATCGCTTCTCGCCGAATGAGGCGCGCGCGGGCTCCGCAGCCCGCTCCAGCTCATCCACCGCATTGCGCAAACCTACCACCGACGCGATCTCCCGCTGCACGGAAATGAACCGCCCGCGGTCCTGTTCGTGCGCCCTGGTCAGCCAGTGGTACCGGGCGGGATCGTCCGGGCTGGATGACTCCGCCAGGCCTGCCGTCAGATGCTGCGCGATGCGCGCGTGGTGCTCTTCCTTCCCCAGCCGCAACAGCAGCGGATGCGGCCCCAGATCGTTTACGCGGGACTCCACCACATCCACCGCATGATTGTTCTTGCTCGAAAACAACACGCTGCCGCCCTGCCACGCCAGGTTGGCCAGAAGCGAGGTCACCACTTGCGATTTGCCTGTGCCGGGCGGGCCGGTCACCACGGTAATGGGAGCGCCGAGTCCCTGAACCACGGCTTGTCGTTGCTCGGTGTTGAGCGGCAAAACCTCCAGGATGGGGCAGTCCTCGGGCGGCGGAGTCTCGATGCTGTCGCCTCGCAACCACAGTCCCAACGCGGTGTCCTTCACTGCCTCGTCGTCAAGCTGCGCCAGCTTGCGCAGCTCGATTTCGAGCCCGTAGGTGAACGGCGAGCGCGTTCCGGCGAAGAGCACCGCCCGGTTATAGATGCCCGGTGAGATCAGCTTGTCGAGGGGAGCGCCGCTGGAGAGTGTGTACGGATCGAGATCCTCCCGCCATCCCCAATCGGGCCGGCAACGCTGCAGGCGCAAAATGATCTCGTCCCACTGCGGCAGGTCGTCCTCGGCATTGGCGAGGCCGAGCTCTTCGGAAAGATGGATGGCCTCGTCGATGACGTTCCCGCTGTCCGCCGAAGGCAGGCTTTTCAGGACTTCCAGGTTGAAGAGCGGGATGCCGGTGGCCGGCCGCAGCGCCTCGGGGCCATCCTCCGGCGTTTCCTCCATGGGGTAAAGCAGCACCGGCTCGATCCGCGTCTCGTCCTCGTTTCGGAGATGCACGGAGCGCAACCGGATGGCATAGCCCAGGTAGAGCGCGAGCTGGCTTCGCTCCCGTCTCACCTTTTGAGCCATTCTCTTTACCGCGCGGTTGTTTGCCCAAGGTTCGTCCGATGGGCACACAAACGGGAGCTCGTGCAAGACCACGTAGCCGGCGCCATCCGCCGCGGGAAGACTGATTCCGGTGCCGCTTTCGCGCGACAGGCACTCCAGGTAGTACCGGCAGAGGTTGGCCAGGAAGGTGCGCGGAGCCGGGGCCATGCCTGCGCCTTGCGGCCCGCGGGTTCTCGGCCACCAGCGGTAAGCATTGTCCTGAACCACCGCGCCACCCAACAGGCCGTGGAGCGAGGTCACCACCTGCGATCGGTCGAGCCCCAGCTCGTTGGCAATCTGCTGCGCCTTCAGCCCCGGCTTCTGGGCGAGCAGTTGCTGGATCCGATCCGTGTGGCTCATATGGGAACTCTACCGTATCGCAGGACGCGGGGCTGCCTCCACGTTGCGCCCCTACCGGGCCACCGCGTGCGAAGCATGGTAGGAACTGCGCACCAGCGGCCCCGCCTCCACGTGCGCGAAGCCCATTTCGCTCCCCGCGGCGCGAAATTCCCCGAACTCTTCGGGCGTCACGTAGCGCACGATCGGCAGGTGCTGCGGTGAGGGGCGCAAATACTGGCCGAGCGTCAGGATATCCACGTGGTGCGCGCGCAGGTCGCGCATTACGTCCAGCACCTCGGCGGCGGTCTCGCCCAGCCCGAGCATCAGCCCAGACTTGGTGGGCGTGCGCGGCGCCACCTGTTTGGCGTACGCCAGAACATCCAGCGACCGCTCGTAGCGCGCGCCCAGGCGCACCTGCCGGTAGAGGCGCGGCACGGTCTCGGTATTGTGATTGAGCACGTCCGGCGCGGCCTCCATCACGGTCTCGACCGCCGGCCGGCTGCCCTGAAAATCCGGCACCAGCACTTCGATCCCGCAGCCCGGAACCCGATCGCGAATCGCCCGGATCACCAGAGCGAACAGCTCCGCGCCGCCATCCTGGCGATCATCGCGATTGACGCTCGTGATCACCGCAAACTTCAGCCCCATGACCGCGACTGCTTCGGCCACGCGCTGCGGCTCGTCGTAATCCACCGGCAGCGGCGCGCCCTTCTCGACCGCGCAGAAGCCGCAGCGGCGCGTGCACACGTTGCCCAGGATCATGAACGTGGCGGTGCGATGGTTCCAGCATTCTCCCACGTTGGGGCAGGCCGCGCTCTCACACACCGTGTGCAGCCTCAGCCGCCCGATCAGGTCCTTGAGCTCGCGGTAGTTCTCGCCCGCCGGCGCCGGTGCGCGCAGCCATTGCGGGCGCGCCGGTCCGGGCATTCCAGCGTCGGGCTTGGGGGTGATGGCGACCAGCACTCTGACTTTATTCTAACGCGCCGTCTCGACCCGCCCGGTAATTTGCACCGCCGAATCCCGCCGCCCAGGCAATCCTTCATCTCCGCGGTTCGGTAGAACCGGTTAGGGCTACCGCTTGCTGACGCGCGCGGCTCCGTTCCGAGCCGGGCCCCGAGGGCACCCCGTAAGGGAGTGGTCTTCACAGAATACGTGACCGTTTTTGCGAAACCGTGTCCTTAGTGGCCGTGATTGCCAAACCCGTGTCCGCCTCCGTCGCCTCCGTGTCCGCCTCCGTGCCCGCCTCCGTGCCCGCCTCCGTGCCCGCCTCCGCCACCTCCCGAGCCGCCACCGTTGGGCGGAGGGGCAGGGGCTGAAGTGGTAGGGGCTGAAGGGTCGCCTCCCGCAGAGGTAGAGGCTGCCGAGAGTGACGTATCGGCAGTACCCCAGATTACGCCGATGCTTCCGGACGCGCCCAGAACAATGCTGATACCGACCAGCCCGATGAAGGCCAACAGAAGGGTGTACTCCACCAGATCCTGGGCGTCAATTCTCCGAAAGAATGACCTGATCGCTCGCAACATACGCGTCCACCTCAGAGATAAAGGGTACTCCCGATGACCTTAGACGACAATGATTACTTTCGATATCATAACCGGCAGAGCGATGGCTGGGACAGGCACCCTGAGCAACAGCCTTGTACCGTGACGTTCTCGGGATCGGCCGCGGGCAGCGGCAACACGGTCACCCTGGCGCCGAAACTAAGCCATTGTCATGAAATAACCAGCTCAATCGGCGGCAACCGCTCCCTTACGGTCGCGGCTCTGAGAGCGCA
>Ga0209415_10020091_pt1 | contig 10411 bp, 4 predicted proteins | sample PeaSoiSIISIP2007_FD_187696 | JGI IMG/M metagenome (GOLD analysis project Ga0209415, IMG submission 187696) | Peat soil microbial communities from Weissenstadt, Germany - SII-SIP-2007 (SPAdes) (version 2) | ecosystem: Environmental > Terrestrial > Soil > Wetlands > Peat | place: Germany...
ACACGGGCCTGTCGCTCACCTACTCGAGCCAGTGGGCGCCGGCTCGGTCGGACCGTCCGGATTGGACCGCGAGCAACCTGGGCCTTGGGGGTTGGTCGGTCAACGTGGTCGAGGTTTACGACGCGGCCCAGGGGGCGCTCGTCGGCGGGGACGGGACGTGGCGCCTGGCGCGGGAGGTGCCCGCGGGCCCGGGCGAGGCTGCCGTGCCGAGCTACGACGGCGCACTGGGTTACGTATTCAACTCAGCAGGGCGACAACTGCGCACGGTGGACGGGCACCTCGGGATGACGCTGATCAGCTTCGCCTATGACCCTGACGGCCGCCTGGAGCAGATTTCCGGGACCCTCAACGGCGCCCCCGTAGGTTTCAGGGTGCGGCGGGCGTCTAATGGTGCCCCGACGGCCCTGGTCGGCATCGACGGCGCGGTGACCTCGCTCAGCTTGAGCCCTAGCGGCGACCTGGTCGCGCTGCGGGCCCCGGGAGGGCTGACCACCAGGTTCACCTGGCAGTCGGGCGGGCTGGTGACCTCAGAGACAGACCCGATGGGCGCCCTCACTCACTTCCGCTACGGCTCGGGCGGCTTCTTGGTCTCTGAGACCGACCCTGACGGCGTCACCCAGCAGCTGCGTCGGTCGGCGACGTCGACCAGCGTGGAGGTCCGCGTCACGACCGGCCTCGGGCGCGTCTCGACCTATTACACCAAGCTTTCCGGCAGCAGCGTGCGCCGCCGCTACATCGCCCCCGGTGGTGCGACAACGACCGAGACAACCCAAGCCGCCGGTTCGTTCTCGTTGTCGCTCCCCGACGGGGCCGTGAGCACGGTCGGCGAGGTCCCGAGCACCGGGTGGGGGCTCTCTGCTCCGGTGCTGACGCCCGTTGTCACGACCGCCCCCAACAGCCCGATGTCGCGGATCGAGGTCCACCAAGACCTGAGCGAGGTCGACGGGCTCCCCTACACCGTGACCGGGTCGCTTACGACCACAGTCAACGGCGAGCGGTGGGTCGAGAGCTTCAACCCGGCCACGCGTACCACGACGGTCGTCGACCCCGCCGGGCTCACGGCGACCAACACCTACGGCTCGGCCGGCCTCCTCATCGCCGCGTCGACGCCTGGCAGCCCCAGCGTCAGCTTCGCCTACGACGCCAAGGGCCGCTTGGCGCGCGAGACGCTCGGGGCTGGCCGCCTCGCTGAGACGACCCGTTGGGCATACAACGTTCAGACGGGCACGGTGACGATGACCCGGCCCGACCGCAGCACCATAACCGAGAGCGTGGACGCTGCCGGCAACCCGGCGACAATCAAGGGGCCGAACCGCGCCGCGGTGATCGAGGCCCACGACGCCGATGGCCTCCTCACCCAGCTACAGCCGCCTGGCGGGGCGACGTACACGCTTGGTTACAGCGCTGCTGGGCTCCCGACCGCGTTCTTGGCCCCGTCGCTCAGCACGGGCACTTCGATCGAGACGGCGAGCTACGACCGCGACGGGGACCTGAAGAGCCTCTCCGGCCTGGGTAAGAAGCCGGTGACCCTCTCCTATAACGCAGCGGGTGAGGTGACCAGCCTGAGCTTCGACCAGGGCACCGCCACGGCGTCGTACAACCCGACGACCGGGCTGCTCTCTGCCACGAAGGACCCCAGCGGCGTCAGCACCACAGTCGGGTATTCTGCGGGTCTTGCCGACAAGCTCACCTGGTCGGGCCCGCTCAGGGGGTCGGTGAGCGACAACTACGACGCCAACGGCCGCCCAGTGTCGCAAACCATCGACGGTGGGGCAGCAACCAGTTTTTCTTACGATGGCGCCGGCAACCTGAGAGCGGTCGGGCCCCTCTCGCTCAGCCGGAGCCACACGACAGGCCTGGTAACTGGGTCCAGCCTCGGCGCAGTGCAGACCACCTACCGCTACAACGCCAACGACTGGCTCATGGGGGCTACCACCAGCGTCAAGGACACCAGCCTCAAGGGCCGCAGCGTCATGGACATCAGCTACACCCGCGACGCGCTGGGCCGGGTCACCTCGGTGGCCCAGACCGGGCCCGACGGCGCCAAGACGGCGACCGACTACACCTACAACTCCGCCGACCTGCTCGCCAAGGTCATTGTCAACGGCCGCACTGTCGAGGCCGATAGCTACGACGAGGCGGGCAACCGGACCGCCGTGACGACCCCGGCCGGGACGACCAGGGCCATCTACAACGCCGACAACGAACTCGTGGCTTGGGGCAAGACGTCGTACTCGTGGGCACCCGACGGCAGTTTGACCCGGGTGACTGACGCTGCCGGTACCTCCTCGTACACCTTCGACGACCTGGGCCGCCTCCGCCACGTGACGTTGCCCGGTGGCGAGTCGATCACATATCTGGTCGACGCGCAGGGCCAGCGTGTAGGCCGGGAGGTGGACGGCCGGCTGGTGGCGGGCTACCTGTACGACGCGAGCGGCGAGGTCGTCGCCGAGACCAACGGCGCGGGCGCTGTGGTCGCCCGCTACGGATATGACCAACTCGGCCATCTGGCGCTTGTAGAAGAGGGCGGGAACACCTACCGCGTCGTCGCCGACCAAAACGGCAGCCCTCTGCTGGTCGTGAACTCGAAGAGCGGAGCGGTCGCAGACGCGATCACCTACAACCCATTGGGCCAGGTCACAAGCCAGACCGCACCCGGGACGCTCCCGTTCGGCTTCGACGGCGGCCTGGTCGACCCGGCGACCGGTCTGGTCCACTTCGGCGCCCGCGACTACGACCCGACGACGGGCCGATGGACCGGTCCCGACCCGATCGGCTTTTCCGGTGGCGATGCCGACCTCTACCGCTTCGCCGGCGACGACCCTGTCAACAACACCGACCCGAGCGGTCTGGGTACGGGAGATGAGGGGCCGAGCACCTCATGCTTTGAGGGATGGTTTTGTGACGCTGCTGGCACTTACTGCGCAGAAACGGGTGAGCGGTGCAATGAAACTTCCGGTCCTCCAACGTTTCCTGCTTATTCCCCGCCGCAACCCCCCCCCGAGCCCGAATCACCTGAGCATCAAGACTGCTTTGTTGGATGGCTGTGCGGTCAAGGGGAAAATGGGGCTGAGTTCTGTGAGGCAACTACATCCGCGTGCAGCTTGCCTCCCGGCTGGACTTCGTTCGATTTCCCCAGCGGGTACACGGGATTCCCAACCTTGCCGAATTCGTACGGTGATAGTTCGTACGGTGACACCCATCTCACAACGGGGGGCACGCTCCACTACAACTTCCAGGCCGCCGGTGAGTTCACCGCCATTGATTCGCCCGACGGGTCAGTCGACGTACAGGTGCGCCAACAGCCCGCCAAAGGAGAGACATCGGTCACCTTTGCCACGGCTGTGGCGGCCAACGTCGACGGCGACAGGGTCGGGGTCTATGCCCTTGAGCCGTGGTTCTTGCGGGTCAACGGTACGGTGGAGACCGGCGCCGGGTTTAGTGAGCGGTTACCGCATGGAGGCACTGTGGCTCGCAACGGTGACAGCGTCACGGTCCGCTGGCCCGACGGGAGCGAGCTTGTCATCACGCTCTTCAACAACTTCGCCTTCTCCAACTTCGCCAACCTCTCCTACAGCTTTACGCCGGCGCCAGGGACCGTCTCCAACCTGACCGGCCTCCTCGGCACCGGCAACATCTACACGCAGTTAGTGGACAGCAACGGCACCACCCTCCTACTGTCCGATCCCAAGTTCGAAAAAAAGCTTTACTCGCAGTTCGCCAATAGCTGGCGCATCAGCCAGGCAGAGTCGTTGTTCGAATACCGCCCCGGCGAGAGCACCGCCACCTTCACCAACCTGAAGATCCCGTACTCGAACTACACGGTCGCATCCCTGTCGGCGTCAGCTAGGGCCAAAGCAGAAGCAATTTGCGCCGCCCTCGGCGTCCGCACAGAGCCGTTGCTCGACGACTGCATACTCGACGTTGGTGTCACCGGTGACCCTGGGCTTGCCGCGGCCGAGGCACAGGTCGCGGCGGCCGGCGTCACGACGCCGACGGTACTCAAGGTCGCCCGGCCGAGCGGCACGATCAGCTTCGCCGAGGCCTCTAACCTCAGCTTCCCTGGCCATTCCGGCACTGTCCTGCACGGGGTTTCCTGTCCGACGGGATCGAGGTGCGTGGCCGTCGGCCAGGACCTGGGGAACTACGTCGGCGCCAATGGCACGATCGAGATCTCCGACACGGGAGCCGGCTGGACGCCCGCCCCCACCCCTGTCCCGTCGCCACCGCCGGCTCACGGGGCCGACACTCTCGGGTCGGTGTCGTGTTGGGCGCCCGGGACATGTGCCGCCGTCGGCGACTACGAGAGCTCTCAGGGCACCTTGCCACTGGTAGAGACCGAGGCGGGCTCGGCCTGGCAGCCGGCGGCCAGCGTGGCGCTGCCGGCCGGCGCCACCTTTACGGCGGCGGTGCTGAACGGCGTGTCGTGCACCAGCTCGGGGACGTGCCTGGCCGTAGGCCAGTACCAGGAGGGCATCATCTCCGGGCATGCCGTGGTGGTCCTTAGTACTGGGGGCCACTGGGCTGCCGGCGCCCAGGCCCTGGAGGTCCAGCTACCCAACGCCTCGGACAGCGGGCCCGTCCTCAACGCCGTCTCATGTGCGGGGACCGGGTGCCTCGCGGTTGGTGAGTACAGCAAGAGCTTTTATGTGAAACCCGGCATGGCCGTGGCCGAGTCAGGAGGCCATTTGCAGCCCGCCGTGCAGGTCAAGGCGCCGGCCACCGACCCCAACTTCATCGAGACCACCCTCAGCGGTGTGTCTTGCACGGGCCCGGCCACCTGCGCCATCGCGGGCACTTACCGGGACCCTAAAACCGGCGAGGGCTCGGCGATGGTGGCAAGCGAGGTCGACGGGGCCTGGAAACCCTCGGTCCAGATCGAACTGCCGGCCAATGAAGCCGACGACCAGATCAGTTCCCTAGTTGGCATTTGGTGCTACAACGTCGGCGGGCAGCTCCCGGAGCTGGGGGCCAACTGCGTGGCCGTAGGTTCTTATACCGACAGCACCGGGACTACGCGGCCAATGTACGTCGACGAGTCCGACGGCCACTGGGCGCAGGCCGTCGAGGTCGGCGTCCCCGCCGGCGATGGCGGCGCCACCCTGAACGGGGTGGCCTGTTCGCCCGGCGGTGTATGCGCCGCTGTGGGGGCCACCCAGCACGGCGACGGGATCATCGCCTTATCGACCGCAATGCATGTCGTGACCCGGACGGTCAGCCCCTCCCGGTAGGCCTTCAAGCGGGATGCACCGGCCCGTCCCGCAATCGACCCAGGCCTCGGGTGGGTCGACCGGGCAACACGGCCCCGGCGTGGCCCCCGGCCCCGACCGGAGCTTTGGTGCTCGGGGGTGACGGCTTTTCCGGACTGCCCCAGCCGTCGTCACTCACGACGCCGTGCGTGTACGCATCTCTTCGACCGCAGCCCTCAGCCGCTCCATGAATGTCGGCCCTGCCTGGCAGTTGTTGAGACCGTACCCGGCGGTCATCACGCCCAACACCGCCGACGCGACCACCTACCTCGAACAGCTCAACCATTTAGCTCCCGAAATACTGCTCGAAGAGGGCTTTGATGAGTGCCTCCGAGGCGCCGACGTCTGCTTCCCACCCCACGACCACGACGACCTCGAACCCGTCCTTCACGCCTTCCACGAGGATTGCTTTCGGATCGGTCAACTTCTCGCCAATAGCCTCGTACGCGGCGTCACCGCCTACGGCGCTTCCCGGGAGCGGCCCTTGGCTATCGCAGCCATCGATGCAGAACCCGTTCGCGTTTAGCCCCTGTGCGGAAGCACCCGTGGACTCGCTGATCTGCACGAGCTGACAACCACCACCGGCTCCGTTGATGAAACTGCCGTCACCTTGCGGGCAACTGATGATCTCGTCGTCCGGCGGGACGTAGTTGCAAACGAGCAGGCCCGGAACGTCGACGAACGTTGTGCCGTCGAGCGAAAAGCTGAGCCCCAGCTCCGAGGCGACCCTGCCGCCGCCTGGGCACACCAGGGCCTTGTTGGCCGGGGCGGTGGTGGTCGTGGCGGCTGTTGTGGTGGTGCAGCGGGCCGGGGCCCCAGCCTCGTTTGTGACGCTCACGTAGCCCGTGCCCGTCACGTCGGTCAGGTACGACAACGCGCTGAAGATCTTGTCGAAGATGGGGCTGAGGACCGCCTGCAGGACCGGGCTCACTATGCTCCCGGCGACTCCGAAGCCATTGCTGACCATGTCGGTGACCACCTGTTTGAGCTCCTTGGCCCCGGGGCGGGTGACGGTGATGGTGGCCGAGCCGGTCTGGGGCGGTGGGGCGGGGCCGGCCGACGAGCAACCGCTGCCCGTCGCCGGTGCGGTGGTGGCGAAGTCAAGGTGGCCCTGGCCGAGGGGGGACAACGTGACCGAGGTGGCCGAGGTGGCCGAGACGGCCCCGGCCACCGACCAGGTGGCGTCGGCATGGGCGGCGTCGAGGGGCGGCAGTTCGACGCCCGCGGGCAGGCAGTCGACCAGGGCCGGGGGCCAGGCGGAAATGCCGTTGCCGGTGTCGACCTTGGCGCTAAACAGGCCGATGCCACCCGCTGCCACGGGGTTGGGTATGCCGGTCACCTTCACCGACCATGGGTTCAAGTAGGCGACGATGTTGGCGATGATGACCGCGGCCCCCGCGGCGAGGCGGATCTTGGACACGACGTAGGCGGAGACCTTGTTGATGAGCCCCTGGACGACCTGCTGGGCGAGCACTAGCACGCCGTTCCAGATCTTGATAAAGAAGTTGGCGATGCCCGCGCTCACACCGCCGCCGGAGGCCGGTGTGAGCTGCAGTGCGTTGAACACCGCGACGATGGTGTCCTGCACGAAATTCGAAACAGTCGAGCAGGGAGCGTCGAAAAAGCCCATCGCCTCGGCCAGCGCCGCGGCGCTGTTGGCGTTTTCGCCCGCCGCGTTGAGCGACGACGCCTTGTGCTTGGGCGTGTTGGCGACGACGTCGGACACGAACAGCGGCAGCGCGATCGCCGGGAAAACCACCGACTGCGCCTTGTGCCAGTCCTGGGGCACCATCAGGTTGTGTACCGCCCGGGAGCCGGGTGTGCCGGCATTCAGCACCCAAGACGCGAGCACGTAGCTGAACGGGGGGAGGCCCCGTGGCGTGGTGGCGACAGAGCCCAGGGTTGCGCCCAGGATCCCGCCACCGTCGGCTGCCTGCAGGGCCATGGCCTGCACCTGCGCCCTGGTGAAGCGGAGCCTCACAGGCCCGGTGACGCCGACGAGGGGCGCCTTTGAGGTCTCATTGGCCACGGTCGCGACCCCGCTATCGGCCAGGACCTCCTCCGCCGAGCGCACCGACGCCGCCGTGAACGGCCCGCCCAGCTCCCCGGCGGGAATTGCGGGCCGAGGTCGGCCCGTCAGCGGTGTCGAAGCGAAAGCCGATGTCGCTGAGCCGCCGGCAGCCAACGAAGCCAAAACTGACGCCACGAGCGCGACAGCGACGACCAGCGCCACCGCCGTATGCCGGTGCCAGGCGCCGGCGCCTCGACGCCGGAGCTTGCCAGGAGGCAGGTTCTCGCTGATGGGCAATACTGGCTTGGCCCCTAGGTCCACGTCAAGAACGCGCATTGGCAATGCCAGGTCAGGTTCACCTAACCCGTGCCGCCCACGCGCCGCTCTTGGGCCGACATGGTCCCGCTCAGGAACCGACTGCCGTCGCGTTGTGCGCTTCAGTTCGCGAACGGCCTGCGTTCCTTCCGGGGCCACCCCTAGATGTCCACAAGGTGCATGCCTTACGGTCAACGGGACAAGCCGCACGGGACCGAAGGAGGCACCATGAGCTACGAGGTCACACTGAAAACCAACGTCGTGGAGGTCATTGCCGGTGCCGACGCTTATGTGCAGGAGGGACCGCTGACCACGTTCTTCGAGGGCCGCGACGGCCGCACCGTGCTCGACACCTGGACCCGCCGGCTGGCCAGTTTCCGCACTGCAGACATCGTGTCCGTGCGCTGGGTGGCGTCGGCCGACGATGCCGTCGGTCCTTTAGAGCCTTTGGAAGCCCTGCGCTGGGCCGTTTGAACAGTCTGGGCCACGAGCGGCGAGCCGCCCTGCTGGCCCTGCGACACCGCGAGCCGCCGTCTCAACGGAGCGCCTCGGAGGCGTAGGGGCCGGGCCAGCCCCTACGCCCGAGTTGTCGGCTAAGCGGCCACTACCGATGCGTCGTCAGCCTCGGGGACCTCGGAGGCCGAGTCGGCTGAGCGGCGCTCGTTGCGGGTCACCTGAGCTGTAGCCCAGCGCAGGCTCGGTGCCAGGTCGTCAGCTGTGATCTCGACCTTGGAGCGTTTGTCGCCTTCGGCGCTCTCCCAGCTGCGTTGGTCGAGCCGGCCCGTCACGACGACCCGAGCCCCCTTGGTCAACGAGGTGGCGGCGTTCTCGGCCAGAGGGCCCCAGGCGACTACGTCGAAGAACGACGTGGACTCTTTGCGTTCCTGGCTTTGGCGGTCGGTCCAGGTACGGTTGACGGCGATGCCGAAGGTGGCGGTGGCTTGGCCAGTGGGGGTAAAGCGCAGCTCGGGCTCCCGGGTCAGGTTGCCGGTGATGGTCACGTTGTTGTCGGTCATTGTCGGTTCTCCTTGGTTCTATGTGCTGCTCGGGTGGTACGAGGCCCGTTAGCCCCGACAAAGGCGAGCTGGACAGAGCCCGTGGGCGGCCCCGGAGGGAAACCCGGAGCGAAGACATGTCGAAGCGGCGGCTTGGACCACAGGGGTTGTCGAACTAGCCGTTTGGGGCAGCGTGTGCCCGGGCCACCTGTGCCGCGTATGGCAGCCGAGAGCTGATAACCAGAAAACAACGGCTCATTACCGTTGCCGGCTCGGGAACCCGCCTGCACTACCCACTTGGCCGCCGCTCACCCGAGGCCAGCCTCACCAGCGCGCTGGGCCCGCTGCGCAATGGCCAGACGCCGGGCCGGCGCACTTGGGTCGTCGCCCGGCTGGGCCGCGACCGCGGCCGCCAGGTCCTGGGCGGCCGAGCGGGGATGGGCTTCCGACAGCAGCGCCTCGATCGTGTCGGGCACGACTACGAGGGGCGGGGACGCTCCTGGGAGGACGGTGCCGTTGCCGGGCACCGCGCTGGCTGGGTTGGCAGCGCCGTCGGGGGCGACCGATAGCGCTTCTTCGCCGGTACCCGCCGCCGTACCGGTAGCGGCGCCAACGCTTGGCTGGGCCAGCTCGACCACGGCGCCGCCCTGGTCGAGGGACACTCCCCAACGCTCGGCCACCTGGTGCTTCATCTCGTCGAGCGCCTGGGCGGCGTCGCCGTTGCCGGCCGCGCCGTCGGCGCTCGCCGCGACCCATGCCGTGCCCAGGTCCTCACCCGTGGCGGTGGCCCACCAGCTCTGGTCACCGACCGCCCGCCACGGCTCACCCTGGTCGCTGGCCAAAGTTGCCGGCTCGGCTGCAGTCCCGGGCGGCGCGACCGTGCGGTAATCGCGCTCGAGCTGAGCACCGGAGGACTTGGCGATGACAACCTGCTCGTCGCGCTGGCGCGCCGCCCGGTTGGCGCTTCTGCGAGCCTTCAGCTCGGCCAGCTGGAGGATGGAACCGATGGCTACCCGGGACAGCTGGTCCAGGTGGGCGTGCGCCTCATTTATCGGGTCGTGCGCCTGGTGGTCGGTCATGGTCATGGGCTTGTCCTTTCGTTGTCGGTCTCAACACCGTTGGCGGCGCGGGTCAGGTCTCAGCGCTCGAAACCGTCGTCGCGCCCTGGCTCGCCGCCACGCCGGGGGTCCGGCCTGTCCCGGCCTGTCCCGTACTCGCCCGGCTTGTCCCGATCGGCCCTGTCATAGCCGGGCCCGGGCGCCATGGCGGCCGCCGCCGAACGCTCGAAGTCCCGGTGCAGCTCGGCGAGCTCGCCGCCGACCAACGCTGCCAAGCGGGCCGCCTGGAGCGCCTCGCCCCGCTCCTCGTGGGCGCGCCGGACTACCTCGACGGTGCGGGTCATCTGTCGTATTAGGAGCAGCCACCCCGCCGCGCTGTCGGCACTGATGGCGGCCTGGGCGGCGACGCCGGCCACTCCCCGGAAATCGACGACCGCGCTGTCGCGCTCGGCTGGGCGGGGCCCGCCTCGGCGGGTCTGGGCCGACCACGCCAGCGTGTCCGCCGCCCGGCACAACGCTCCCGGTGCCACTTTTTCAACGCGCCCTGCCCATGCCCCGAAGACCCCGGAGGTTTCCCGGGCCACCGACGCCCAGCGCAAAGCCTCCCCGGCGGGGACAGTACCCAAGGCATCCACCGAGAGGGCCACGCGCTCGGCCGCGTGGCGCCACCCGTCGGCGCCCCGCACGACGCTCTCGCGCCCATCAAGGCGATGGTGCGGGCCGCTCCCCCACTGCTCCAGCGCGGAGCGGGCCGCTTCGTCCGAGCGGTCCCACTGTTGCCTT
>Ga0209415_10020092_pt1 | contig 10411 bp, 8 predicted proteins | sample PeaSoiSIISIP2007_FD_187696 | JGI IMG/M metagenome (GOLD analysis project Ga0209415, IMG submission 187696) | Peat soil microbial communities from Weissenstadt, Germany - SII-SIP-2007 (SPAdes) (version 2) | ecosystem: Environmental > Terrestrial > Soil > Wetlands > Peat | place: Germany...
GGGCTACCGAGTCGATCCACCGACCGAACTCCAGGATGCCTGAGCGCCCAGCGGTGTTTTCAACCCTGATACAAGGCCCGTTTGGTCCTCCGCTGTGGAAATGCAACTTCGCCGAAGTTGACTTCGGTTTCCAGGCTCATGGCATCGATTTCTGCCATCACTTCGTGGCATACTGGAGGCAGGAGCAGGACGTGAAGAATTTCCATCTGCCGTTGCCGGAGCAGACTTACAGCCGCCTCAGGGCAGAGGCGGAACGGACGCAGGTCTCCGCGACCGTCTTGGCGCGCGATGCCATCGATTTGTGGTTGCGGCACCAATTGCGGAAGGCGAGGCACGACCAGATCGCGGCTTACGCGACGGAAATGGCGGGCACGGATCTGGACCTTGACCCCGTTCTAGAGTCGGCCGGAATCGAGCATCTGGTTAAGACTGGCAAGAAACCGCAATGACGCGGGGCGACGTCTACTGGGCCGACCTGGCGCCACGATCGGGATCAGAACAGGCGGGGCGACGTCCCGTGATCGTGGTATCTCACGATGGCTTCAACCAGACTCCCGCGTGGAGATCGATCATCGTGGTCCCGATATCGACCTCGGCGTCGCAGGGCAAACGCGGGCTGACCGTTGTCGAGATCCCGGGTGGCGCCGCCGGGCTGCCGAAGACGAGTCTTGCCGTATGCCATCAAGTCACAACGCTCGATCGCGCGAAGCTCACCAAGAGGCTTGGCTCGCTGCCTCCCGAGTCGCTCCGAGCCGTGGAAGAGGGACTACGAGCGGCGCTCGACCTCGACTGAGCGGACGGTCGGCTGGCCCACGCCTTACTGGAAGAGAAACGACTCGACGTCCGTGTCGGATACCAAAAACGGTGACAGGCGTGTTTCCATTTCCTGGCCGGGCGCACATCCACGGGATGGCTCTGCTTGAACCGGGTCGGCCCCACTCCCGCGCCGTCAGACCGTCGTTGACAGAGCGGTCCCATAATGGGACCATGGGATCGGCTCTGGATGCACGTTGTCAGCCACAAGGCGACTCGGATTTTCCGCGATGAGCATCCGCATGCGCGCAGCGCCATGGACCACTGGTATCGGGTCGCCAAACGGGCAACCTGGTCTAACTTCGCGGACGTGAAACAGTCGTTTAACACGGCGGATTTTGTGGCTCCGCACGTCGTCTTCGATATCGGAGGCAACAAGTATCGGCTCGTCGCGGAGATGAACTTCACGCGGAGGGTGCTGTTCATTCGCTGCATCATCACGCACAAGGAATATGTGAAAGGAGCATGGAAATCATGAGCGCCACACTGACCGTCGACCCGAAAAAATACGCCCGGCTCGCGAATCGCATTGTCGTCAGAGCCATCGAGACCGAGGAAGAATACGACCATATGGTGGCCGCCGTGGAACATCTGATCGACAAGGGCGAGGATCGCTTGTCCCCGGAGGAGTCCGCACTCCTGGAAACCATGGCGATATTGGTCCAGGCTTACGATGATCGCCATTACCCTCTGCCTTCGGTTGCCCCTAACGAAATGCTGGCCTACCTGATGGAGACAAGCGGACGAACAGCTAAGGACCTGCTGCCCATACTCGGCACGCGCGGCCGGGTTTCAGAGGTGCTGAGCGGGAAGCGCTCCATTAGTAAGGAGCAGGCCAAGAAACTCGCGTCAGTGTTCAAGGTCGCGGTCGATCTATTCATCTAGCTGCCCGACTGATCGCGTCGCCGCTAAATGCGTCCCCAGTTCCCGTGCCCCTCTCTGCGCTCAGCGATATCCAATACAATGAGCGTTGCACATGGCATTCCCTCTGAAGGTTTTCATGGCTTTGATGGCACTCGAAGCCCTGGGCGCGCAGCCTTACACGCGCGGGGTCGGCGTGTATCCGGGAGATCCGCGGCAGGATTGGTCGCCCACGGCCGAAATCGATTCCACCACGTATCGCAACCTGGCGCTCCACCGGCCGGCGTATCAGTCCAGTAGTTACGACTACAATCTCACCGCGCAACTGATCACCGACGGCATTCGGGAAACCGCGCCGCCCCGCTTCCTGCGCGTCACCACCAGCCAGCAAGGCGTGCTGCCCAAGAATCAGCGCGAGCTGCTGTTCGACGGCAATTGGACGACTACCATCAACCTGGCCGGCCGCCATGTCTGGGTCCAGGTGGAATGGGGCGGCGCGCCGCCGCCGGCAATCGATCGGCTCGATGCGCTGATGACGCTCGCCGCCGGAGGCGGGGGCGGCGGGGGCGACAATCAGGAGTGGGCGTGCGTTCTTTCTGCGTCGGCGGATGGACAGGCGTGGAACGAGCTGGGCCGCGCGTGGGGCATGGCGCATCCCGGCGCCGAGTTGAAGCCCTCCATCGCGCTCCGCCAGCCCAGCCGCAGCCGCTTCTATCGCGTCGATTTCGAAACCGGGCGACCGCTCAACTGGCGCATCGGCGAAATCTCGTTCAGCAACGCGAGAGTGCCCGTGCACGCCGGCGGCCCGTACGACTTTTCGAGCGCCTGGATGAGCGCCGCCGCCGGCGAACAGTGGGTGTCGGTCGATCTGGGCGCGCTCTGCACCTTCGATCGCATCGCGCTCTACTGGATTCGCCGCGCCGCTGAAGGCACAATCCAGACTTCCGACGACGGGCTGGAGTGGCACACCCTCCAGCCGCTGCGTGCCGCCACCGGCGCCAACGACGACATCCGCCTCGCCAGCCCCGCGCAGGGCCGTTGGGTGCGTCTCTCGCTGGCAGGGGCGCCGGCCGCCGAGCCTTACATCCTGAGCGAGCTCGAAGTGTACGGCAGAGGCGGACCTGTGCCGCGCGCGAAGCCCGCGGCAGCCGCCACTGCCGATGGGCGCCTGCCGCTCTCGGGCGGCGCCTGGCGTCTCCAGCGCGCTTCGCAGGTTCATGCCTCGGGCAGGGAACTCTCGACCGCCGGATTCCAGGACGCCGGCTGGATGATCGCTACCGTGCCCGCCACCATTCTTTCCAGTTACCTCAACGCCGGCGCCATCCCCGATCCGAATTATGGCGACAACCAGAACGCCATCTCGGATTCTTTCTTCTACTCCGATTTCTGGTATCGCACCGAATTCACAGCCCCGCCCGCGGCGGCCGGCAGCCACGTCTTTCTCAACTTCGATGGCGTCAACTGGAAGGCGGAAGTGTTCCTCAACGGCCAGCGGCTGGGCAGGATCGACGGGGGATTCATCAGCGGCCGCTTCGATGCCACCGCGTTCCTGCATCCCGGCCAGCCCAATGCGCTGGCGGTGCGGATCCTCAAGAACGCCAACCCGGGCAACGTCACCGAAAAGAATTTTCAAAGCCCCGGCAAGAATGGCGGCGTGCTGGGCGCGGACAATCCCACCATGCACGCCTCGGTCGGTTGGGATTGGATTCCCACCATCCGCGGCCGCGACACCGGCATCTGGGGCGATGTTTACCTGGCCTCGACCGGCGCCGTGAGCATCGAGAATCCGCAGGCCGACACGGTTTCGATTGCCGCCGATGGATCGTCGGCGGAGGTTGCGCTGGAAGCCACGCTCACCAATCATTCGGGCGTTGTCGTCAGCGGCCAGCTGCGCGGGCGTTTCGGCGATGCGGCCTTGGAGCAGGCCGTCAGCATCGCGCCTCACGCCTCGAAAACCGTGAAGCTCGACGCCGCCGCCCAACCCGCGCTGCGCCTGCGCAATCCCAAACTGTGGTGGCCGAACGGATACGGCGATCCCGATTTGTATCGCGTCGAGCTGGAGTTTGCCTCGGGTGACGCAGTCTCCGACCGCAAGTCGTTCAACGCCGGCGTGCGCCGGTTCACCTACAGCGAGGAAGGCGGCGCGCTGCGCATCTTTATCAACGGGCGCCGTTTCGTGGCGCGCGGCGGCAATTGGGGCTTTCCTGAATCCATGCTCCGCTATCGCGCCCGTGAATATGACGCTGCGGTGCGCTATCACCGCGACATGCATTTCACCATGATCCGCAATTGGGTGGGGCAAACCGGCGACGAAGCTTTTTACGACGCCTGTGACCGTTTCGGCATTGTGGTCTGGCAGGATTTCTGGCTGGCCAACCCCTGGGACGGTCCGGATCCCGACGATAGCGCCATGTTCCTGGCCAATGCGCGCGACTATGTGCTGCGCATGCGCCACCACGCTTCCATCGGCCTCTATGTCGGCCGCAATGAAGGCTACCCGCCCGATCCGCTGGAACGCGGCCTCCGCGGCATTCTGGCCGAACTGGCGCCCGCCATCCACTACATCCCCAGCTCGGCCGACGACACCGTCACCGGCCACGGCCCCTATCGCGCTCTCACGCCCCGTTTCTACTTTGCGCAAAGGGCCACCACCCAACTCTCGAGCGAGCTCGGCATGCCCAACATCGTCACCATGGACAGCTTGCGCGCCATGATGCCCGAAGCCGCCCGCTGGCCGCAGGGCGACGTATGGGGAATGCACGATTTCAGCCTGCAGGGCGCGCAGGGCGGCGCATCGTTCCGCGACATGATCGAGAAGAATTACGGCGGCGCTTCTAACGTCGAGGATTGGGTCGAGCTGGCGCAGTTCGTCAACTACGATGGCTACCGCGCCATGTTCGAAGCTCAGGGCAAGAACCGCATGGGCATGCTGCTGTGGATGAGCCATCCCTGCTGGCCTTCGTTCGTCTGGCAGACCTACGATTACTATTTCGACCCGACGGCCGGCTACTTCGGCGCCAAGAAGGGCTCCGAGCCGCTGCACATCCAGTGGAATCCGCTTACCGACAATGTCGAGGTGGTCAACTATAGCGGCGGCAAGGCCAAGGGCCTGACCGCTTCGGCCGAAGTGCTCAACCTGGATGGAGCCGTCGCCTGGAACAAGACCGCCGCCGTGGACAGCCCGGAGGACAGCCAGGTCTCGCCCATCCACCTTGACTTTCCCGCCACCCTGACGCCAGTGGACTTCATCCGCCTGGCGCTGCGCCGCGGCGATGCGGTGATCTCGGAGAATTTCTATCTGCGCGGCGTCGAGGAGAACAGCTTTCGCGCCATCCGCACCCTGCCCAAAGTCGCTGTGGAGGCCTCAACCCGGGTGGAACGGCAGGCCAATGAGTGGGTGCTGACCACTGAGTTGCGTAACACGTCGCCGCAGCCAGCCCTGATGATCCGTGTCAAGGCGGTGCGCGCGCAGAGCGGCGACCGCATCCTGCCCGCGCTTTACAGCGACAATTACGTCGCCTTGATGCCCGGCGAGAAGCGCACCATCGTTACCCGGCTGGACGACGCGGACGCGCGCGGCGAGCGCCCCGCCATCGTGGTCGGTGGGTTCAATGTCGCAGCCGCGGCTCATTAGCCGTCCTGGGACATGCCAGACAGTTCTGGTACCGGATTCCACGGATGGTATCTTTTAGTCACTCCTCTTGTTTATAATCAGATAGCTCACCTGGAAAGTGAGAAATGGCACAGTGTCGCCACTGAACCAGGTTGACACCTGATCCAGGAATGCGGTATTTGTATTAAGCCACTAAGTAAGGGGCCTCGCACCAGGTAGTCATCAAAGAGACCGTCATCATCGCCTATCGGAGGGGTGGATGAGCCTTTTGTTGATCATGCTTGGGGCAGGATTAGTCTTTTCGCTGACCGGCAGGGGCGGCGCAGCACTCAGCCAAACCCAGTCGGCCTTGTTTGTCCTGCCGCCGGCCATAGTCAATTCGTTCAGCGCCTTGGGCATTCGCGTGCTCCGCGCCGCAAGTCCGGCGCTGAAGGCTTCGGTGTCCACTGGTCACTCCGGAACTGCTGAAACGGTTGGACTGCCATGATTGACCTGCATAGCCACACCGACCAGTCTGATGGCACCTTCGCACCCCACGAGTTGGTGGAGGAGGCCTGCCGGATAGGCCTCGAAGCTCTGGCCATCGCCGATCACGACACGCTCGCCGGTTACGATCTGGCGCTGCCGGTTGCGGCGGAAGCGGGCCTGGAGTTGGTATGCGCCATCGAACTGAGCTCGCGGCCCGAACGCAAGGCCGGCGAAAAGCGTCCTCCTTCGATTCACGTGCTCGGCTATTTCCCCGAGTGCGCGCCCACGCGCGGGTTCCGCCAATGGCTTCGCACCCAGCAGGAGGGCCGCCGCCGCCGCAACCTGGCCCTGGTGAGCAAACTGCAATCTCTCGGCGTCGTCATTACCTTGGATGAGGTGCAGTCTGTCGGACGGCATCTGACCGGGCGTCCCCATTTTGCCCAGGTGCTCCAAAGCAAAGGCTATGTGCGCTCGCAGCAGGAAGCGTTCGATAAGTACCTTGCCGATCACGCCCAAGCCGCCGTGGAGCGCGATGAGCCGACGCCCGAAGAAGGCATCCGGCGGATCCGCGCTGCCGGCGGTTTGCCCGTGGTGGCTCACCCGTGCCGGCTGCCCCAGCGGGATCCCGTGGCTCTCTCGGCCCTCCTCGAGCACTGGGTGGAAGTTGGTCTGGAAGGAATCGAAGTCTACTATAGCGAGCACTCGCCCGAACAGGTGGAGCTGTACGCGCGGTTGGCCCGCCGCTTCGGATTGGCGCTCACCGGCGGCTCGGATTTCCATGGCGCCACCAAGCCGGGTATCGCTTTGGGCACCGGCAGGAACGGCTCGCTTCGGGTTCCCTACTCCGTTCTGGAAGACATGAAAACGGCCCACCTGGCCATGGGAAAGGCATCATGAGCACCGATTTGTTTCTGACTCATTTGCGGGCGCTCGAAGCCGAGAGCATTCACATCATTCGCGAAGTGGCCTCGGAGTTCCAAAAGCCGGTGATGCTCTATTCCATCGGCAAGGACTCCTCGGTGATGGTCCGCCTGGCGCAGAAGGCTTTTCATCCCGGGAAGATCCCGTTCCCGCTGCTCCACATCGACACCACTTACAAGTTCGGCGAGATGATCGAGTTTCGCGATCGCTTCTGCGCTTCCATCGGCGCGCAGCTGATCGTGCACACCAACCGCAAGGCGATCGAGGACGGCGCCAGCCCCTTCAAGTTGGGAACGCAGAAGTGCTGCGGGCAGTTGAAGACCCGCGCCCTGCTGGATGCCCTGGCCGCCGGCGGCTATGACGCTGCCTTCGGCGGCGCGCGCCGCGACGAGGAAAAGTCCCGCGCCAAGGAGCGCGTTTATTCCTTCCGCGATACCTTCGGGCAGTGGGATCCCAAGAACCAGCGCCCCGAGCTGTGGAACCTGTTCAACAGCCACGTCGACAAGGGCGAGAGCATCCGCGTGTTCCCGCTCTCCAACTGGACCGAGCTCGATGTGTGGGAGTACATCCATCTCGAGAGCATCCCCATCGTGCCCCTGTATTACGCCAAGAAGCGGCCGATGGCGGTGCGCGGCGACACCTTGATTCCCGTCGAGCACGGCATGCCGCTGCTGCCCGGTGAACAGCCGGAGATGGTGATGTGCCGCATGCGTTCGCTCGGCTGCACGTTTTGCACCGGCGCCATTCGTTCGCAAGCCGATACCGTGCCCAAGATCATTCAGGAGATGATGCTGTTCCGGCGGTCGGAGCGCGAAAACCGCGTCATCGACCACGACCAGGAAGGCTCTATGGAAATCAAGAAACGGGAGGGTTACTTTTAATGAGCGCTGTCGGACCGCTGGCAGGACAATCGGGCGCAGCCGGCGCGGCGCGTGCCCCCATCCCGGTTGCCGGGAGGAAGGATCTGTCGTTGGTGATTGGCGGCGAGCCTCCGGTCGCCGCGCGCGCCGAGGCGTTCGCGACCTTCCTGCGCCACGACGAAGAAAAGGAGTTGCTGCGCTTCTCCACCGCCGGCAGCGTGGATGACGGCAAAAGCACCCTGATCGGCAGGCTGCTATTCGATTCCAAGGGTGTTTACGAGGATCAACTGGCTTCGGTGCTGAAGGCGCGCTCCAGCCAGGTCACCGGCACGATGGACTTCGCGCTGCTCACCGACGGACTGCGCGCCGAACGCGAACAGGGCATCACCATCGACGTCGCCTACCGCTATTTCGCCACCCCCAAGCGCAAGTTCATCATCGCCGATACGCCCGGCCACGAACAGTACACCCGTAACATGGCCACCGGCGCTTCCACCGCCAATCTGGCCATCGTGCTGGTGGACGCGCGCCACGGCGTGCTGGCGCAAACGCGACGCCACGCCTTTATCGCCTCCCTGCTGGGGACACCCCACATCGTCGTCGCGGTCAACAAGATGGATCTGGTGGATTGGCGGCAGCGAGTGTTCGAGGGTATCGAAGAGGACTTCACGCGCTTCGCCGCGCAGTTGCCCGCCTGCGACCTGCACTTCATTCCGATCAGCGCCCTGCTCGGCGACAACGTGGTCGAGAAGAGCCCGAACATGCCGTGGTTCCAGGGCGAGAGCCTGCTGCACCACCTGGAAAACGTTCACATCGCCAGCGACCGCAACCTGATGGAGATGCGTTTCCCGGTTCAGTGCGTCATCCGTCCCGACCAGAACTTCCGCGGCTACGCCGGTCAGGTGGCGTCGGGGACGCTCACGCCGGGCGACGCCGTCATGGTGTTGCCCTCCGGGCGCACTTCGCGCATCAAATCGATCAGCACTTACGACGGCGATCTGCCCAAGGCGTTTGCGCCTCTTTCGGTGACCGTATGTTTGGAGGACGAGCTGGATATCAGCCGCGGCGACATGCTCGTGCACCCCTCCCACGCGCCGCAGGTCACGCGCACGGTCGATGCGCGCCTGGTGTGGATGAGCCAGACGCCGCTCGATGAACGGCGCGAATACCTCGTCAAACACACCACCCAGGAAGTGAAAGCGCGCGTGCGCGCCATCCGCTATCGCGTTGACGTCAACACGCTCGAAAAGCAGGAAGCCAACGAACTGCGCCTCAACGATATCGGCGCCGCCGTCATCGAGACACGCAAGCCGCTCTTCGTCGATCCCTATCGGCGCAACCGCGCCACAGGCGCGTTCATTCTCATCGATCCGGTGTCGAACGAAACCGTCGCGGCGGGGATGATCACCGGCCGGCCGGCCCACGAAAGCGGCCAGCCGGCATTGATGCCCGCCGACCGCGTCACGCCGGCCGAGCGCCACGCCCGCACCGGGCACCTGGCCGCCGCCGTGTGGGTGACGCAGGGCCTGGAGGTCGCCAGCCGGCTGGAGCGCACCCTGTTCGATGCGGGCGCCATGGTGCTGGTGCTCGACGCCGCCCAGGAAGGCGACTTGCTGCCGCGCCTGGTGGAAATCGCCCTGACCGCGGGCATGATTGTGTTGTGCGCCGCTGCCGCAGATGACATTGTTCCGGCCGCCGGCCTCCGCGAGTTTGGACTGGATCGCTTCCTGGAGTTTTCGGGCGGCGAGGGAGAGTCCGCCGCCTTGCTGGTCGAACTGGAACAGCGCGGCATTTTACGCCGCGAGTGATTTGTTTGAAAAACTACTAGTACCGTCGAGATCCGGATGGCGCCGAATCGCTTGCGCCCTTATTAATTGGCACGTAAAATAGACCGATAAGTGCCGCAAGATTCGTTTGAGCTGAATTCTGATTGCGAGACTGGCGCAACAATTGTTTTCGGAGGTCAGGGGAGAATGAAACGATTCGGTTTGATTGTGGTTGCTCTGGCGCTGGCTTGTTTCGCCGCCTCAGCGAGCACCATTTATACCAATGCCTTGCCGGTCGCAGCTTTGAATGATGGTGCCGGCAACGCCCGCAGCAATGTTGCTTTCGGCGAAGCCGACCCGTTTCCCTTCGACGGCATTGCCGCCTCCCTCGATGGCGACACTTTAGTTCTCAACACGAATGCCACCGTGAATACTCTGACCACCTGGATGGTTGCCTCCCAGGCGCTTCCCTGGGCGACGACTGACCCGCTGGGCAACCAGGCACTGGGCTTGGAGATGTCTTCGGTCTCGCTTTGGTTCCGGGTGGATCCGGGCAACGGTCCCGCCGTCGGCTGGACGCTGCTGGATACCGGTTCCTTCGATACCTCGTTCGATGTCGCTACAAATCCGAACGCGGTAGGCAGCAGCAATGCCAATATCAGCGCCACAAATGTAACTTATTCCAACGGCGAAAGCTACGAAGATCCTAACAATCCCGGATCGTTTTTCCCGCTCTGGCAATTGTCTTTCAGCGACCTCGGCCTGAATCTGGCGGCCGGAGTAACTTACGATTTCGCCGTGACCGGACTGGGCTACGGCTATCCGGGTGGCCCGGCGGTTCCCACCCAATGCGCTAACGATCCCAGCCAGGGTGCGGATTGCGTGATGGACCCCAACAATCCCGGTGGCTACGGCTATTGGTACAACTCGTTTTCCAACCCCGTGCTTTCCGGGTCGACACAGGATGGCCCCCATAACACCTATCTGCGCTGCAACTATGATTCGACCGGCGTTCCCAATTCGGACCCGTGTGGGATTGCAGATCCTGTGGCCGAGCAGACCTTCAACAAAGGGGCTGATATGAACGTCGAGCTCGATGGCACGGCTGC
>Ga0209415_10020093_pt1 | contig 10411 bp, 9 predicted proteins | sample PeaSoiSIISIP2007_FD_187696 | JGI IMG/M metagenome (GOLD analysis project Ga0209415, IMG submission 187696) | Peat soil microbial communities from Weissenstadt, Germany - SII-SIP-2007 (SPAdes) (version 2) | ecosystem: Environmental > Terrestrial > Soil > Wetlands > Peat | place: Germany...
GAGCCGTATGCGGTAGCACTGCCTGTACGGATCCGCGCGGGGGGCGCTGGGCAACCGGCGTCCCTACCGCGACTCCTCACCCGCTGAGATCAGTTTATCCTGTACCGCAGACTCAATTTGTGCTATACCGCAGCCATGGTGAGCGTGCGCCGGAACAAATCCGTCTGCCTCGCCTGTGCCCTATGTTTCATCTGGGCTGCTCTGCCGCTGGCGGCCCAACGCGATGTTCCTTCGGGGCCGGATGTGTTGTACTTCGCGGCCTATCGCCAAGGCCGACCTATCACCCAGTGGCCTCTCAAGAAAACCCTCCACCAGATCGCGGAACTCAAGGGGCTCAAACCCGCCACAGACCAGCGTCAGCTTCCCGAGATCCTGAGCCGGGTCAGTTCGAACTTGGAGCAGTTCGTCGAGCACTTTGTAAGCACCACCTCGCTTGAGACTATCGAGGAGACGGAAAAGGGCGGCAAACCGCGGAAGGCGCAGCGCGTCGAGAAGTTCCGCTATTTGATGCTGGCTCGGCCGCAGGGCAACAATGCCGCACTCACGGAGTACCGCACCGATCTACAGGGCCGCGAGATATCCCCTGGAAAGTTCGATACGAACTTCATGAAGACGGCGGGTTTTGCTGCAACACCGCTCTTGTTCGGGCCATTGCAACAGCCCTGGTCTGATTTTCGTCATTTGGGTGAGCAGACGGTCGACGGCTGTAGCACTCAGGTAGTAGCTTTCGCCGAGCACGTTTGGCCAGTGGCGGTTACCGGTCGTTGGGTCGACAATGGGGAATCCATCCCGCTCCTTCTCCAGGGTGTGGCCTGGATTCGCACTAGCGATTATCAAATCATGCGGATGCGCACGGACCTCCTGGCACCTGTTCCGCCCCTCATGCGAATGACAACGCACGTACGATATGGGAAAAGCCTGTTTGAAGGCGGCCCCTTAGTGTTCTGGCTTCCCCAGGAGGTGCAAGTTACAGCCTATTTGGGCCGCTCCGTATTCACCAATCGTCACACGTACTCGGATTACCGCTTGTTCAGGGTCGAGTCCGTCATCAGGCCCTGAACCCCGTTGACTGGCCAACCACCAAACCCGCAAGCGGAGTCGGTCGCAATGCCCCGCCACTTGTAAAGAGAGGTATATACTGTACACCGCGAAAGCGTTACCATCTCGCTCTTGTCACAACCATTTGATGATCAAGGGAAATCGCGCCATGTGCCTTCGAATACGCACTGTATCTGCATTTTTTATGTTGCTGCTGTCCATCTCTGTTTTCAGCCTCTGGGCGCAGGAACAGCCAGTCAAGGTAGAGGTCCACTGGGACCGGGTAATCCGCGTTTTGCAAACCAAACCAACGATATTGCTCGGTTCCTCGCCGGCGATGCTGCGTGGCGCACCGCTCCACGATCAGATATTCCAAAGAGTCAAGGACCTCGGCGCGGATGATGTGCGGTACACGGGAGCGGGTTATGTCTATCCACACCTCGGCGTTCCGGAACTCGATCCGCCTACCTCCACGAAGACCCTCTGGGACTTTTCTCTGATCGATCCCGTGACTGAGGACGTGATGAAAGCTCTCGAGGGTCATCCCGTGGTGCTGAACTTCACCACCATTCCGGCCTGGATGTTCAAGGGCGAACCTGTCGCCTATCCCGAAGACTTGAACAAGCAGGCATGGCATTACGCGCAGGGCAGGGAACTCCGCGACCCCACATATCGCGAGGTTGCCGATTATTTCGCGCGCATCGTTTCCTGGTATGTAAAGGGCGGGTTCACGGACGAGCTGGGAAAACGCCACGAGTCACGACATCACTACAAGATCGACTACTGGGAAGTGTTCAATGAGCCGGACCTCGAGCATGGGTTTAGCGCAGAAACCTACACCAGGCTTTACGATGCTGTCGTCGAGGCGATTCACAAGGTCTCACCGCAGACGAAGTTCATTGGCATTTCGCACTCGTACATTGTCGGGCACCCGGAATACCTTACTTACTTTCTCAATCCCAAGCATCACAAGCCGGGAATTCCGCTCGACATGATCTCGTACCATTTCTATGCCGTGCCCAACTTGGACGAACCACCCGAGGCACAGCAGTTCACCTATTTCAACCAGGCGGACAAGTTTCTCGAAATCGTCGGTTATATCGAAACCATTCGCAAAATGATGTCTCCTAATACGGGCACCATGGTCAATGAGATCGGAACGATGCTTCCTGACGACTGGGCGCAGACCAACCCCGATTACGTTTTCAAGCCCATGCGGCCTTCTTATTGGAACCTTTCGGCGGCAACCTACGCTTACGTTTTCGCGGGCCTGGCGCGGCAGGGCATCGATGCGGCCGGCGAATCGAGCATACCCGGCGGCCCCGGTTTGTGGCCGAGTATATCCCTGCTCGATTGGGAGACGGCGCAGCCCAACGCGCGGTGTTGGGCACTCAAGCTGATCATCGACCACTTCCGGCCTGGCGACAAGATTGTCGAGGCCTCCAGCGACTCTGGTTACGTGATGACGCAGGCGTATGTGAGTCCCAGCGGAGAACGCAAGCTCTTGCTGGTGAATAAGCGCGAGCGAGAATTCGAGGTCACTCTGCCTGAAGCCGAAGGGGCGACGATCGAAATGATCGACTTGAACACCGGCTGGCACCCCCCGGCCTCAAGCCGCCTGGCAGCTTCCACTTTCAAGCTAGGCGGATTCGGAGTCGCCGCCGTGACGCTCGGGAAGTGAGCTCAAGGAATAACCGGAAACCTGTCCTCCTGAGCGAATCGAAGGATCTCTGCAGCTATCTGAAGGCCGCTGAACCGAAGACCAACTGCAGTGATCCTTCGCTTCGCTCAGGAGGACAGCGCACAACTCAAAGCGTTCGAAAAGGAGACACCATTCGATGAAACTTCTCACTTACCTGAATTACGGAGGCAACTGCGAGCAGGCATTTCGTTTCTACGAAAAGCATCTGGGAGGAAAGATCGCCTTGATGATGCCCCACAGCCAAAATCCGGGTCCGAGCAACGTGCCTTCGGAGTTGAAGAACACAATTCTCCACGCCCGCCTGAGCCTAGGGGGGACTGAGCTATTGGGCTCCGATGTCCCGCCGGAGCGCTTTCAGCCCATGCGCAGCGCCTACCTTTCTCTCAGCCTCGATACCGCAAATGAGGCGGAGCGAGTTTATGGCCTGCTCTCCGATGGCGGTCAGATCTTCATGCCCATGCAGGAGACCTTTTTCGCTTTCCGGTTTGCGATGCTGCGGGATAAGTTCGGTACTTCCTGGATGATCATCCACGAACGTCCTAACCCGCCGGGTGCGTAACGACAAGCACGGGTCAGGGCGGACCTGCGTTTTAGGTCCGCGCCTGTTCGCCCGCCGGGACGGCCAAGAACCGCAGACTTTGAAAAACAGGTCTGGCCTACCCGGGCTGAGTCAGAGTGTGATAGACTCTGGCCACGTGTTGGCTTAGCGCTCTTACTGCGATGGCTCGAACCGCCGAAGCTCGACAAAAGTTGCGCGAAATCTGCAGGGTCGCGGCGCGGGTGTTTTATGAAAAGGGCTACGACGGCGCCTCCATGCAGGACATCGCCGAAGCCGTCGGCCTGACCAAGGCGGGTCTGTATCATCATGTGAGCAGTAAGGATATGCTGCTCTTCGAAATAATGAACTATGGAATGGATATTCTGGAAGAAGCCGTACTCGCAAAAGTCAAGGACATCCAGGACCCGCGTGAGAAACTGCGCCAGACTATTCTCGGGCACATCGACCTGGTGGTCCGCGCCCGCGACATGGAGATTACGGTCATCCTCCACGAGAACCGTTCCTTAAAAGGGAATCTCCGCAAACAGATCAATGCCCGGAAACGTGCTTACATCGAGTATCTTGAAGGACTGATCGCGAGGGTTCAGGAGCGATCCGGCATGCCGCCCAGGCTTTCTCCCCATATCGCTGCCTTCGCGGTGCTGGGGATGATCAACTGGCTCTACCAGTGGTACCATCTGGAAGGGCCCGTCAAGGAAGAGGAAATCTCCAGCGCTTACGTGGATTTCTTCTTTCGGGGCCTGCTGGGCGATGCATGAAACTCTTTCACCTTGGGGGAGTGAGTGGATCGCGCCGGCGATTTCACCAGCCCGCGCGAGCCGGGTGAGGGGGGTCTCCTGATGCCTGTTCCAACCGTTGCCTTTCAAGGCGAGCGCGGCTCGTTCAGCGAAGAAGCTGCGTATAAACTCCTGGGAAGGCACATCACCGTAAAGCCCTGCGAGACTTTCGGAGCCATCTTCGAAAGTGTGGTGAGCGGGAAGACGAAATACTGTCTGGCCCCGATTGAGAATACGCTAGCCGGATCGGTGCACGAGAATTACGACCTCCTGCTGTCAAACGACTTGCACATCGTGGGCGAAGTCAACCTCCGCATTGTGCACAACCTCATCGCTCCACAAGGCACCGCGCTCAAGGGCATAACCCAGGTTTACTCTCATCCCGTGGCCCTGGCTCAATGCGAAGAGTTTTTCAAGCGTCATCCGAAGATTGAGAAAGTCCCCTTCTACGACACCGCGGGCTCGGTGAAAATGCTGGCCGAGCGCCGCCTGCCCGGAGCCGCAGCTATTGCCAGTCGCATCGCCGCCGAGGTCTACCGGGCCCACACCCTGGCTACGCACCTCGAAGACCACCATGAGAACTACACGCGCTTTCTGCTGCTTTCCCGGCGGCCCCACGTCGCAGCGAAGGCCAACAAGGTCTCGATTGTGTTTTCCACTCCGAACGCTCCCGGAGCCCTCTACAAGTGCCTCAGCGTTTTCGCGCTGCGTGATATCGACCTCACTAAACTCGAATCGCGCCCGTTGAGGGGCCGCCCTTTCGAGTATTTTTTCTATCTCGATTTCCTGGGCCACCTGAAAGAAGAGCGCTGCCGGAACGCGCTTTCACACTTCGGTGAGGTCACGAATTTCTTGCGCGTATTGGGGTGTTATGAGCGGAGTGCCTAGTGCTTAGTGCCTAGTGGTCAGTGCTTAGTTGTATTAATAAGCGCAATTATTCTGCGTCCTGGAAGGGCGGGGCTTTAGCCCCGCCGCCAAAGTGTCCAGGCTTCGAAGGGCCTTTAGGCCCTGAAACCAAATCGCTTCAGGGGCTAAAGCCCCTTTCTCACCTCCCGTGATCTGCGGCGGGGCTGAAGCCCCGCCCTTCCAAAGGGCCAGGTCATCACGGCGTATTCCGTCATTAAGCACTAGCCACTGCTTTCCTACCACGCCAATGCATACCGATGCCCGCGGACGTCGGCGCCTGCCTTGATCACGCCTGTGGCGGCATCGTACTCGACCATGGTGGGGGCAGTGGGATTGCCCCACTCGCCCTGCATGACCAGCTTATGGCCGCGCTCGCGAAGCGATGCAAGGATCGGTTCGCCGATGCGGGTCTCGACATCCAGAACCAGCGGCTGGTCGCTGTGATCGTCGAACGTGCTATACATCGCCTCGGAATTGAAACGCGGAGCTTCGACGGCTTCCTCGGGGTTCATTCCAAAATCCACCACGTTCAAGAATATCTGCAGCAGCGTCTGGTCCTGGCTGTCGCCACCCGGGGTTGAGAACGCCAGCCAGGGTTTGCCATCGCGAACGGCAATCGTGGGCGTGAGCGTAAAACGCGGGTGTTTGTGAGGCGCCAACTGATTGGGGTGGCCCGGCGTCAGGACAAAAGCCTGCGCGCGCTGGGTCAGAGGAATGCCGGTATCGCCCGCGATGACGGCAGGAATCCAGGCTCCGCTTGGCGTGGCGGAAAGCATGTTCCCGTCCTTGTCGATGACGTTCACGCAGGTTGTATCCTGATCCTCGCCGTTGCGGTGTGCGTACCGCGAGCGCACGAATTCGGCAGAAGCGCGAGCTTGCATATGGACCGGGTCGCCGGGGACGTGTTCCGCAGACGCCTCCTCGGGATTGATCAGCGGCCGTCGAAGGTTGGCATACTCCTTGGAGATGAGCTCGGGTGGAATCCGGCTGAATTCAGGATCGCCGTAATAGGCGTCGCGGTCCGCATACCCCAGTTTCATCGCTTCGACAACGGTATGTATGTAGTTTGCCGAGTTGTGGCCCATCGACTTGAGGTCGAACCCTTCCAGCAGGTTGAGGTTCTGGAGGAAGACCGGCGATTGGCTCCAATAGCTCACTTTGTAGACCTCGATGCCGCGGTAAGTTGTTTCGACAGGCTTTTCAACCTGCGCGTGGTAAGCGGCGAAGTCTCCAGCGCGGAGCAGGCAACCGGCCGACTCGCAGAAATCGCTGATACGTTTCGCGACAGGCCCGCGATAAAAGTAGTCCCGGACCGCTTCGAGTGCGGCCGCGCGTCCCTTCGCGGCATTCTGCCGTTCGACTTCTGCCAGACTCTGAAAGGTGCGTGCAAGATCGGCCTGAACGAACAACTCGCCGCCCTTCGGCAAATGGCCGCCGGGCATATAAACTCGAACGGTGTCGGGCCACTTTTCCCAGACCGGCCTCGAGCGGGCAATCGCCGCCGCGAGATGTTCATCGAGCGGACAGCCTTGGGCCAGTTCGATGGCCGGCTGAATGACTTCACTCAGTTTCATAGTTCCGAATTTCTCAAACGCCAGAAGAATGGAATCCATGGCGCTCGGGACGATGGCGCTGAGGGGGCCGAAAGAAGGAATGATGCCGCCGTGAGCGTGGCCGATCGTTCCCACCGTTACCAGCCTGGGATCGTCGCGGCGGAGGCTCTCGTAGAACTCCACGGTGGCAAGCGCAGGCGCGATTCCGTCGCCGTTAATCGCTACTACCGGACTGTCCTTCATCTTGATGAGGATCGGGCATTCCCCTCCCGCGCCGAAACTGGCCATTTCCACTACCGACGCGGCGAAAAGCGTGGCGACACCTGCGTCCACGGCGTTCCCGCCTTTTCGAGAATCCTCAATCCTGCTTCGGCCACCAGCGGATGGCCTGCGGCTACTACTCCACGTTTGCCCATGACGAGAGGCTTGAGGGTCGCCGCTGAACCAACGAACCCCGGCAAGTAAACTGCTGCGACAAACAGAAAGGCGCAGGCTTTCGTCAAAGCTCCCGGAGCAACCATGGTTAGACCTCCGCTAGAATTTCGACGCCCTTTACGGCTGAGGCCATCGTGGCTCTAAACGCATTGGCCTGTCAAGCAGGTAGCGTCCTGAGTCAAACCTTCGCTAAGAACGTCCTTCCTACGCGCAGGCGTTTTCTCGCAGCCCCGTCCGCGGCGGCACAGAATAGCTCAGGGCGTAAGCCCCATGGGTCTAAACCTAAGGCGTGAGGACTTAGCCGCGGAGCGGCGACAGATAATAGCCCACGGCGTGAGCCGTGGGACCCGATGCGGCGTTAAGATCCACAGCCCCGGATGGGGCGACAGACATCCTGCGGGAGCCTCTGTCGCCCCTCCGGGGCTACGATAACCCGGGGTTACTTCTCGATCCCACGGCTTACGCCGTGGGCTACTCTCTGCCGCCCGCTCTGCGGGCTGACTTGTTCAGCGAACCTCTAACTCAGGACGCTAACAAGGAAGTGCGATAGGCGTGCGGGAGGGCTGCCCGGTCGACTTCCTGCTGTGGACAATTCAACGAGAGGCGTTCGACCGATGTGACCTGTCTTGCCGTCTTGCCCAACGGGGCATACACTTGTCTAAGGATGTGGCGCGAAACGCGGTTTCAAGCTATGGCAGGAGATCGTGGAATGACTGAGAACCATGCTGCGCGGTCACTCGCCAATCTTCTGCTCGTCGTAGCGGCGACGCTCGTCCTGGCCCATTGCAGTTACGCCTTCCCGCAGGGCACACCTAACCTGGACGATATCACCGGTGACTACCATTTCCTTTCCCCTGATGACAAGTTGGGAATCCTCGAAGAAGAAGGGAAACTGAAAGGGTACATTGAAGTTGCGCAGGGCGCCGAGGAATCCGATGACGTGTTGAGTTACGAAATCGTCGCGGGCTTGCACAAGAGCGACCACGTGGAATTCAAGACCAACATCATACATCGCAAGTACTATCGCTTCTCGGGTAAGGTCGAGCGGGGCTCAGGACGGCAACCCGACGATCCTGATTACGTGCACCTGGTTGGAGACGTCGAAACGGTAACCGTAAAAGGGGACAGCGGGCAGGAGACTGTGGTCAAGAAACACCTGGTATTGAAGTGCCTCGGCAAGGCAGAGAGCAAGGACGAGTGAAAGGATCCGGTGATCGGGAGATCGGGTGATCGGGTGAACAACCCACAAACCGCGGTGGTTCTTTCTTGTTCACCCGATCACCCGATCACCGGATCACCCGATTCTGTTGATCGCCAGATCACCCGATTAGGGAATGATGGGCAGTATCACGTGCGACGGGTGTTCGCGGTCGTGATAGATGGTGTTGGTAGCGACGGCGAGCCGGCGGTTCGCGTTAAGTGGTTCGCCCGTGTTGGGATTGACATCGAAGCGCGGGAAATTGCTGCTCGAGATATCCAGCCGGATGCGATGTCCTTTAACAAAGAGATTCGAGGTAGGGTATAGGTGAATGGTCAGGGCATACACCTTGCCCGGTTGCATCAGTTCGGCGTGATCGAGCGAACCGCGAAAACGCGCGCGCAGGATGCCATCCTCCAGGTTCATGTCCATTCCAGCCGGAAAATCGGAACTAGGAGGGTGGACGTCGATCAGCTTGGCAGTGAAATCGGTGTCGGGCGCCGCCGACGACACCCACAGCTTTACGTCGATAGGCCCCGTCACTTCCACATTCTGTTCGAGAGGCGGCGTCATGAACACCAGCACATCGCGCCGCGCGGAAAGCGGCAGGTGGTTATTGCAGTTCCACACCGCCTCGCTGCAGCGCTGGTCCCACGCTCCCTGAAGCAAGATCCCGTTGCCGGACGAGATGTTCCCGCCGATGGTGGGAACGGGGTCGCGTGGATCGAAATCATAGCTTGTGCTGCTCGGGGACTCGGGTGGCTTCTCGGTCGAGAGCGCGCCATCGGCGTGAAGATAGTATGGAGTCCAGCGCGTGCGCGCGAGCGGCCACTCCTGCTCGTCGCGCCACACGCCGCCATGCAGGTGAAAGCCCTCCGCCGTCTTCTGCTCGCTGCCTCCACCCATGACAAAAACCTTCACCGGAGCCTCGCGCCCGACGCCGTTTTCTTCTCCTTTCAGCCAGTGGTCGTACCAGCGCTCGTGAAACGCCTCACTATCAATCGCCGCCTGCGGGCCGAAATCCGTCTCCCCGTGTGAATGATGCATATGCGAGCCATGGATCCAGGGCCCCAGGATCATCTTCACGGGGCCGTGCTTTGAGCGCGCGAGAGCCATGTAGCTCATGGTTGTCTGCAGCGCCCAGGAATCGTACCAGCCGCCAATGAGGTAGACGGGCACGTCTTTATAGCGGTTTGTTTCATCGACCACGTCGAAGCCCGGCTGCTTCCAATAGCCGTCGTTTTCGCCGTGACCGAGAGCGAAAACCAGCCAATCCTCGTACTCAGGTGCAAGCTGGAGGGGCGTCGTATTCTTCCGCAACGGAAGCTGGGCGAGGTACTCGCGGACGTGCTTGCCGGCTTCTTCCAAAGCAGCTCGCGTGGTTGGGTCGCGGGCTTCGCGGCTGCCGTTGGGCGCCCCAAGAGTGAAGATCCAGTTGAAGAATCGCAGTTCGAACGCTCCCCCGTTGCGCATGCCGAAGTAGCCGGCGTTGGCCACCGCGTCGACCGGGATCAATGCCTTTAGGCCGGGGGGATTGCTCTCGGCCATGGCGTGTTGCGTGCCGCCCACGTAAGAAGTGCCGATCATCGCGAATCCGCCGTCGCTCCAGGGTTGATTCACGAGCCACTGCGCGGTGTCGTAGCCATCATTCACGTCGTTGGTCATCATGTGCCAGACGCCTTCCGAGGCGTAGCGACCCCGCGTATCCTGGCACACCACAACGTATCCGTGGCTCACGAAGGGGAGAAGGTAGTCGAGGGATGCATCTTTGTTATAAGGCGTGCGCTCGAGGATGGCGGGGAGCTTGCCTTCCAGTCGAGTCCCGTCGCGAGCTGGAAAATATATGTCGGTCGCCAGCTTCACGCCGTCGCGCATGGGCACCATCAGGTTTTTGGCGACCACATAAGGCGCCGGATCGGCCGCCAAAGAGCGCTGCATGCGCGCGAAGGTCAGCGCCAGTCCTGCAAAAAGCCAGACCAAGAGGAATAGCCTGGAGCCGCGTAGTGCTGAAAGTCTCATCGAGGATCTCCGCCGATGCTTTCTGTTCATAGTAACACACCGCACTGGAGCCGCCGTTAAGTCGGCTCGGCATGAACAGGGAGGGAACTTCGCCCCGCTGTCATCCTGAGCGAAGCGAAGGATCTCTGCAGTTGATTGTGAGTCGTTGGACTAGGTCTTTGACCGCCTAAATAGATTCCATTTATAACCGAACTTTGCGCGTGCTCTCTTGCGGGTGAACTGCCA
>Ga0209415_10020094_pt1 | contig 10411 bp, 7 predicted proteins | sample PeaSoiSIISIP2007_FD_187696 | JGI IMG/M metagenome (GOLD analysis project Ga0209415, IMG submission 187696) | Peat soil microbial communities from Weissenstadt, Germany - SII-SIP-2007 (SPAdes) (version 2) | ecosystem: Environmental > Terrestrial > Soil > Wetlands > Peat | place: Germany...
GCGACGGTCGTACTCATCGGGTTCTTCTCCACCTGCTACGCCGTCGGCGGCATCGCCCTTCGCAAACGTTGGTGGATGGCCGCCCTGCCGCTCTTCGTCTTGCAGAATATTTGCTTCAACCTGCTCGGCAACTGGCTGCCCGACGCGCCCCCGTTGACTCAACTCGATTCCGCCCAGCTCGCCCGCTTTCATAACCGCCTTCTCTTTGACGGAGTGGCCGTGATCGTCTCCGTGGTCCTGGGCTACGTGGGCTTTGTCGTCGTTTCCATCAGCGAGGCACGCCGCCGCATCCGGATCGAGCTCGACAAGGCCGCGCTAGAGAGCGAATTGGCCGCTGCCCGCGAGATTCAGCTCCTGATGGTGCCCAAAGAACTGCCGCCAATGCCTGGATACGCCATCGAGAGCATCTATCGCCCCGCCGCGCAAGTCGGCGGCGATTTCTTCCAGGTCATTCCACTCAGCGGCGAGCAGACTCTGGTCGTCATCGGCGACGTCAGCGGCAAAGGGCTCAGCGCCGCCATGATTGTGTCGATGATCATCGGGATGCTGAGTGCCATCGCGGGCATCGTTCAGGATCCCGCGCAAATTCTCGCCGAACTCAACCGCAGGCTCTTTGAGCGCAAACACGGGGGATTCGTTACGTGCCTGGCGGTGCGGCTCGATCCCTCGGGCGGCGTGACGCTCGCCAACGCCGGCCACCTGCCGCCGTGGCTCAACGGCGCCCAAGTTGCCATCGCCGGCTCCTTGCCGCTCAGCGTCGTTCCGGCGATCGCGCCCGGGCAGGCCACTCTCGATCTGCGCCCAGGCGATCGCCTCACGCTCCTCACCGACGGCGTCGTCGAGGCTCGCGACGCGCAAGGAGTCCTGTTCGGATTCGAGCGGACTCAAGAATTGATCCGCGACGGCGCGCCTCTTTCGGCAATCGCCGGCGCCGCGATCCACCACGGCCAAGACGACGACCTGACGGTGATCTCAATCGTCCGCACGAGTTGAAGGGAACTGCGGCTCTAGAGCGGATTCCGAGTCGATGTATCCGAGGCAAAGCCTTGGAACAGGACATGACTTTAGTCTTGCCGCAAACACGCCCATCAATAGCTTTTGCCCGGATACATCAACCCTGAAAATGCTCTAGCCAACACCGCGATTGAGCGCATTCACCGCCGAGGGCGTCGGCGCCCCGGCAGGCGTGACGAGCCTTTGCGGCGCGCAACAGGCTTTGCTCAGCAGGCTCTGATCCGCCCGCATCTCTTTGTCCTCTCGCAGCGCCGCCAGCGTCTCGCGCAGAATCCGGGCAGCCGCGCTGTCACGCGGCTCTACGATCCGGTAGTGCATCCACTTGCCTTCGCGCCGCGCCGCCACCACCGCTGCGCGCCGTAGATACGCGAGATGACGCGACACCTTGGGCTGGCTTTGCCTGAGAATCGCCACAAAATAGCACACGCATACCTCGCGTCCGTTCATCAAGTTCAACAGCCTCAGGCGCGTGCGGTCGGCCAGCGCCGCAAACAACAACGCCAAATCGTAGGTCTTCGGGCCGCGATTCACAATCCCATCATATATGCGCCTTGACAGATATGTCCAGCCTGCAATATATTTGCCTATGCGTATATAAGGAGACGTAGCCCATGAACGATTCGGCAACTGTTCAAGAGCAAGTAAAGGAAAAATACGGCAGCGCTGCCCGCAGCGTGCGCGATGCGGGCAGCCCCGTGTGCCCCACGCTCTGGGTCTTCGAGTCGGTCTGCCTCGGCGCCGAGCTGCGGCTCGACGGGGATGCGCGCTACACGCAGCACGTGCTGCCCTACATCCGGCGCTCGTGGCGCCGCTTCATGGATGCCTACGCGGCGTCGGGGGACGTGGTCCCTCCGGGGCTCGCCGGAGGGATCGCCAAGACTCGGATGCACGAGGCCATCCGCACGGCGGCGGCCAACCTCGTGCTGCTGAGGGAGGCCGGGGTGCCGATCGCGTTCGGCAACGACGCGTCGTACGGATTCTCCCTGGTGGCTCGCCCGGTCGACGAGCTCGGGGCGATGCAGCGGGCCGGGATGGAAGCCGAAGCGTGTCTGCGTGCGGCGACGTCGGGGTCGGCTCGCCTGCTCGGGTGCACGGATCGCGGCGTCCTCGAGGCGGGGGCGAGAGCGGACCTGCTGATCGTGGACGCCCGGGTGCGCGCGGACGTCACCGCCATCGACCCGCCGCGCGAGGTCATCGCGGGCGGCGAGCGCCTCGGACACACGTCGTCGGGCGGCCTCGCCACCGGGCTGGCGTTCCTGGGGGGCATCGCGCGCACGGCCGCAGGCGCTCTGCGGGGGTGACCGTCACAGCTCACCCCGTGACCGGCAGCACCAGCGTCGGCGGCGTCGCCTTCGCGGAGGGGTTGCGGGCAATGGCGGTCCCGATGGCCAGGAACTCGATGACGTGGCTGTCCCAGCCGTGGCTCTTCTCCTGAACCTGCACGCCGACGATCCCCTCGGCGCCGAGCATCTTGGCCTCGGCCTGCATCCGCTCCATCGCGATCTCGCGGGCGTCGTAGAGGGCCTGCGTGAAATTGAGCATCTCGATGTTCTGGCTCGAGCCCGCGGTCTTCCACGCCTGCCGCCAGCCCTGGTGCGCGACGTGGTAGACGCACGAGCCCATCACGAGGCCGAGCGGGGAGTAGCCCATCGACAGGAGCACGCCGAAGTCCTGCCCGCTGAGGTCACTCGTGAACGGCTTGCCCTCGCGCGTGCGGAAGCTCCCCTTCTCGCGGTGGCGCACGGCGGTGCCGATGGCCATGAACTCCGAGAGGTCCTCGCCCCACGCGTAGCGGCCCGTGTCCAGGCGCACGCCCACGATCCCGTCGGCGCCGAGCGCGTGCGCCTCCTCCTCCATGCGCGTCATCGCGAGCTCGCGACCGAAGTACATCGCCTGCGAGAGGACCTGCACCTCCCCGCTGACCTTCCACCCCACGGACTGAAAACCCACGTGGTAGATCGACGATCCGACGACGAGCCCGAGCGGGTCGAAGCCGGCCTGCGTCACCACGAGGAACTCGTTCACGGAGAGATCGCTCGTGAAGAGCGCTCCGTGCCCGTCCTCGCCACGCAGCTCTCCGAGGCGCTGCCGGGCGAAGTTCGACATCACGTACTGCGGAGGCTGCGCTTGCTGGACCATGGCAGCACATTACCCTCAAGCGGCGCGCTTTGATCCGCGCGTTCGCGTCGTGTACATGCGCTCCATGCGGAAGCTCTTGGCCTCCCTGCTGCTCGCTGGCTGCGCCACGGCTCCTCCGCCCGCGGCGCCGCCGGTCGCCGTGTCCCCCGAGCCTCCGCCCGCCGCCGTGGTCCCTCCGCCCGCCGCGGCGCACGTCCCCTGCGAAGGCGAGACGTTCGGCCTGCCGCCCGGCGCGGGCGCCATCGCTCAGGGCAACATCGCCAGGAAGCGCGGCTCGATGGGCGTCGCGACGAAGCGGATGGTGGCCGCGTCGAATCCCCTCGCGACCGAGGCCGGTCTCGCGGTCCTGCGCGCCGGCGGGGACGCCGCCGATGCGTTCGTCGCGGCGGCGCTGGTCGACGACCTCGTGTTCCCCGGCGTCACGTCGACGGCGGGGCTCGCGGGGATCGTCGTCTACGAGGCCCGGACCAGGACGGTCACCTACGTGCACGGAGGCCTCGCCGACCCCGTCGACCCCGCCCGCCGGATCCACAGCGGCGACGTCGAGTCGGGACGCCTCGTCCTCGTTCCCGGCGCCCCGGCGGCATACGCCGAGGTGATCCGCCGCTTCGGCCGGAGGTCGCTGCCGGACGCCGTCGAGCCGGCCGCGTCGCTCGCGAGCAAGGGCTTCCCCATCGACGCCCTCTACGCGCGCGCGATCGCGGGCAACCGCGCCAGGCTCGAGGCGTCGGCCTTCGGGCGCGCCGCCTTCTTTCGCGCCGGTCGCGTGCTTCGCGAGGGTGAGACGCTGAAGCTCGAGGAGACGGCGAAGACGTTGCGGTCGTTCGCGAAGGACCCGCGATGGTTCTACCGCGGGCCGTGGGTCGAGGCCGCTGTGCGCCTGGCGAACGAGCACGGGGGCTCCCTCGACGCGCGCGACTTCGCCGCGTACGCACCCGAGATCGGCCCCGCGCTGCACGGACGCTACCTGGGCTACGACCTCTACGCGGGAGGGCTGGGCGGAGCCACGTTGCTCGCGTCGCTCGGAGCCGTCGAGAGCCTCCGCGCCGGCGCGCCCGCGAAGCCGTTCAGCGCGTCCGCCGACGAGCTGGAGCTCCTGCTCCGGATCGCGGGCCATGCACGCGACGAGCGCGTGGTGCCCGCCCTGGCGAGACGGGGCCTCGTGACGGAAGGCCCCACGGCGGACGCGCTCGTCGCTGAGGTCGCGCAGACCATCGCGGGCCGCGTGCGGACGGACGCTGCGGCCCGGCCCTCGCCCCGGGGAGGCTCCCACTCGTCGGCGGTCGTCGTCGTGGATGCGGAGGGCAACGTCGTGGTCGGCACGCACACGATCGAGACGCTCAACTGGGGAGAGGGGCTCTTCGTCGGCGGGATCCCGCTCTCCACGGCGGGCGAGACGGCGTTCGACGTCCCGGGCGCCGTGACGCTCGCCCAGCGGGCCGATCCGCTCAGCGACACGATCGTCCTCGAGCACGGCGAGCCGCGCGCCGCCCTGGCCGTGTACGGGTCCGGTCTCTTTCCGGGCGACTTGCAGATCCTCGACGCCGTGCTGGCGCGAGGCCTGGACGCCGAGGAGGCCGTGCTCGAGCCGCGCGTCGGCTACGTCGAGGTGGATGCGAAACGGATGACGCTCGACGTGACGAAGCGCTCGGTCGATCCCCGGTTCGAGGATGGTCTGCTCTGCCAGCTCCGCGAGCGCGGCTTCACCCTCGAACGATCGATGCCCGGGTATCCGGCGGGGTTCGTCGACACCGGCTTTCCGACGCTCGTCACGATGGCCGCCGGCCGCATCCACGGGATGACGCCGGACGCTCCCTACGTGCATGGGCTCGCGTCGGGCGACTGACCGGGAAAGGACGCATCACCTCGTGAAGCCGGCGACCACCTGTTCGAGCACGACGACGTCGAGCTTCGCGCGCGCGTCGTCGCTCACCTCTTCGATCGCGAACGAGGCCAGCCAGCTCCGGTCGCGCGGCACGAGCGACACGACGCGCGCCTTGCCCTCGACCGCTCCCATCGTCGTGCCGAGCGTGAAGTCGACCACCTCGTCGCTGGCCGGCGGATCCGCGAGCAGCGCGGCGAACCCCCCGCTCGACAGGTTCATCGTCGCCGTCTTCTCGGTGGAGCCTGCGGTGATGGTCAGCTTCAGCATGTGCGCCACGCGCCGCGACCGCCGCTGCAGCTGCCCGGGCCTGAGCGTGAGCTTCTGCGCGAGGGCGTAGCCATCGGCGAAATGGCGTCGAAGCTTGTCGTACTCCGAGCGCTCCGGCTCCTCGAGCGGGGCGGCCTTCGCCTTCGCCATCAGCTCGGTCAGTCGCAGTGCGTTGTCTCTCACCTTTTCTCTCCGTGAGCCGGAAGACGGCCGGCCCGGAGCATGACACGATGGCGCCGATGCGGCACGGGCCGGCGCCGTGATCCGCCATGGCTTCTCTCGTGCGGTCTCGCTGGAAAAATGGAGGCTGGCGTGACCCGATGATCTCTCGACAGCTCTTCGAGTGGCGACGGATGGCTCGGGCGGCGGCGATGGCCGTCGCGACGCTGCCACCCATCGCGTGCGGCGCCGGAGCGACGCTCCCGCCGACCCCGGAGGTGGTCGTCTGGGTGGACACGGACATGACGGTGCCGACCTACCTCGACACGCTGCGGATCGAGCAGCTCGACGACGACGGCAACGTCCTCATGGCACGCGAGCAGACGCTCCCCGATCCGAGCGACTGGCCGGCGTCGTTCGGCGTCGCGGGGGCCGGCGTGGCGCACCTTCGCGCGCGCGCCTACGCGGGACAGTACGCGGTCGGCGGCGACCCGCCGGCGAGCGTGACCATCGACCGGCTGATCGACGCGTCCCCCCCCGCGACAGGTATCGCTCACGTGCTCGTCCTGCTCTCGGGGGACTGCTGGGGGAGCACGGCGAACCCCGTGGCCGACAGGACTTGCGTGCCGCAGCCCGGCGCCGATCCGGACGTCTTCGGCTCCCCGAGCGACGGCCTCGAGCCGCTCGATGGTCCACCCGCTTCGACCGCGGAGGGCACCTGGGCGGGCGCGTTGCAGACTCCGTGCGCAGGCTCTCCGCGCGCCGACTCGGGTGTGCGCGACGACGAGGCCTGCATCCGCGGGGGCGCGTCCTTCCTCGGGTTCGACCCCCAGCCGCTCACGGGGGGCGCGACGGCGATGGTCGCGTACGCGAAGCTGATGCGGCTGTCACCGTTCTTCCTCGACGCGCACGAGGTGACGCTGGCCCGATGGAACGCGGGGATCGCGCGCGGCTTCGTCCCGCCGGGCGCGCCCCTGCCGGCCGACTGCGCTCCACCCGCCGGCACCTCGGACCTCGCGCCCGTGACGTGCATCACGTGGGACCAGGCGCGCGCCTTCTGCGCCTTCGACGGGGGACGCACGCTACCGAGCGAGGCCCAGTGGCACCACGCCGCATCGGGTCGCGGACAAGAGAGACCCTACCCCTGGGGCTGGGAGTCCCCGACATGCGACAACGCCGTGTGGGGCCAGTACGAGGGGAGCCTGGCGTCTCCGCTCGCGAGCTGCACCTTCGACGCAGCGCTCGCGTTCTACCCCTCGCCCGTCGCGTCGAAGCCCCTCGACACCACGATCGACGGCGTGGCGGACATGGCAGGGAACGTCCGCGAATACGCCCTCGACTACTACGAACCGTTCGATAGCGGCTGCTGGTCGTTCGTTCCCCTCGCGCGTGACTTCGTTTGCTCGACGGTCGACCCGAGGTGGGGTGGACACGTCGTCCGCGGCGGCGCATGGGACGCCGTCCCCGACCAGCTCGCGACCACGTACCGCACGAATGCTCTCTTCACCACGGACCAGGGATTCCGATGCGTGCGCCCGGCGTCGCCATGATCGCGGCGGCGGTGGGCTGCTCGTCCGCACCGCCGCCGCTCCCGCCGACGCCGCAGGCGATCGTGTCGATCGACACCGACGCGCCGGTCCCGCGGATGATCGACCGCATGCACGTGGAGGTCCTCGCGGCGCCGGGGGAGACGCCGTGCGCTGCCTGCGTGCACGAGTTCGCGTTCGACGCGACGACGACGTGGCCGGTGGCGTTCGGCGTGGAGCAGCCGGCGGACGGTGGGCCCGACGTGGCGCGCTTCGTCCGCGTCGTGCTCTACCTCTCGGGGCGCGTGACCGATGGAGTGCCGCAACCGGCGACGGCCATCGAACGGATCGCGGGCATCCCCTTCGACGGAGGCGTCGTGGACGTGCGGCTGCTCCTGTCGCTCGACTGCGCGGGCCGACCCTCGGCGACGAGCCCGGCGACGACGTGCGTCGACGGCTCGCACACGAGCGAACCGCTCGGTGACGCGCCCCTGGACGACGGATCGTCGTCGCGCGTGGGAACGTGGCACGCGGAGCTGGCAGGCACGTGCTCGTCGGCGCCGAGCAGCGGCCAGGTCTGCGTGAGCGGCGGGGCCTACTGGATGGGAGACGTGCGCGTTCAATCCATCGGCGGTGGCCACGACGGGGTGCCGGAGCACGCGGTGGCCGTCTCGCCGTTCTTCCTCGACGCCGACCTCTACACAGTCGGGCGCTACCGGAGCGCCCTCTCGCGGGGCTTCGCGCCGGGACCGGGAGGGGTGACGTCGCGCGTGGGCACGTCGGCGAGCGGCAACGGCTGCGGCTACTCGAACCCGCCCGATCCGGGCGACCCGCAGCAGGACAGTCGACCGCTCACGTGCGTTTCGGCTGCGGCGGCGGCCCAGCTCTGCGCCTTCGACGGCGCGCGGCTACCGACCGAGGCCGAGCACGAGTGGGCCGCGGGGAGCCGCGAGAACGAGTGGCTCTTCCCGTGGGGCAACGACGACGCGTGCGGAGTGCGCGACGTCGACTGCCTGAACGACATCAACAGCGCGACGCTCTTCCCGCGGCCCGTCGGCGGGAACACGTACGACGTCTCGGTGGACGGCGTACACGACCTCGTCGGCAACGGCACGCAGTGGCTGGAGGACCTGTACGGGGCGTACCCGGGGCAGTGCTGGGCGCCGGGAGCGTACGGCGTCGACCCGGTGTGCGAGGGCGTCGCGAACCTTCCTGCGCTGGGCTTCGCGGCGCGGGGGCAGCCCGTCGGCGCGGGCAACACCATCGCGGTCGAGGGCTACTCGCCGCGCATGGTCGCGTACCGCATCGCGCGCTTCGACGACCCCTCCGCCGTCGAGGAGGCCGCGATGGTCTTCCGCTGCGCCCGGGACGGCGCCGACTGAGAGCCCCCGCTGTCGCTGCCGCGGGCGTGACCAACGGCTCACGGAGCGTTGGGGGTTATGGGCGGGGGCGGCTGCAGGGCACTGCTGACTACCTGGCAGGCCGTCGTCGCGCCTGAACACGAGCAGACGACGTCGCCGCCGTTGGTGAAGGACCCCTGCTCTTCGCTGTCGAGCGGGATGGTGTCGCAGGCGAGAGTCGCGCCGCCCAGGGTGACTTGCCCCGTTTCGAACATCGAGAGCCCTGCGCGAGCGCTGTCCTCGATGCGGCAGCTCGATGCCGAGAGAACGCCGTCGCCCTCCACGATGACGCCATCGCCCCCGTAGCCGTCGGACGAGCGAGGGACCACGCCGCGGATCCAGGTTTGCGAGACGGTCGCGTCCGTGTGATCCAGAACCATGCCGGCGACGATGCTGTCGGCTATGAGCGATCGCGTCACTGCGAGAGCCCCGCGAGGAGGGTCCTTCTCGGAGTTGCCCGCGGAATATATGCCGACTCCTCCCAGGGAAGACGGTAGCGTCGCCGAGACTACGCATCGATCGACGGTGAGATCGGCGCTGGAGGCGTCGACGCCGACACCCCGGTTGCCGGTGACGACGCTGCCTGTGAGCTTCAGGCCGGCCCTCACGTTCGTCTTGGGATCCGTGTCGACCTCGACCCCCTTGCTGCCGGCGCCGTCGCTCTCCTGCACGAGAGTCTCGCGGATGAGCGTGGCGTCCACGGTCCCGCTCGAACCCCACAAGAACAGACCCGTGGATCGATTTCGCTCGAAGAGCGAGCTGGTGATTGTGAGCGAAGATGCGAGCTTGGTGACCGCGTCGTCCGTAGCCTCGAGGCCGAAGCCACCGGTGCCGTCGCTCGTCTGCGGCAACGTGTCGCGCACGACGCAGTGGTCGAGCCTGAGAGCGCTCCCGACCAGGCTGACGCCGAACTCGTGATTGCGCTCGAACAGCGAACGCGTCGCCGTGACGCTCGACGGATGGCTCGACGACTGGTCCGGTCCGGCCTCGATCCCGTAGCCAATGAGCCCGTTGGACGGCTCCGATTGAGTGTCGCGAATCAGCACGCCCTGGAGGAATGCGTCGCTTCCGAGGACCTGGATCCCCCCCGAGGTGTTGCGTTCCAGCGTGGACGCGTTGACCGTCAGCGCCGCCCGACGACCCTGGAACTCGGCGTCGATGCCGTAGCCGCTCGTCATGTCGAGCTGATTCGGCCGTCCGTCTCGGATGACACAGCCGTCGACCATCGCGTCGCTCCCGCCGATCGCGAGCTGGGCAACGTAGTTGCGCTCGACGAGCGACCCCGAGATCGCGAGGGAGCTGCCCGATCCCGCGTAGACTCCGTAGCCGTACGAACCGTCGGGCGCGACGTCGCGCACGACGCTCGCGCGTATCTCCGCGTTCGCCGAGTCCAGCCCCACGCCGAAGTGCGTCGCCCGCTCGACGAGCGACCCTCGAAGGGCAAAGCTCCCGAAGCTATCGATTCCGTCCGCGGGGATGTCGTGCACCCACACCGAGTCGAGGACGACCTTGGTCGTCGAGCCGAGCGAGGCGCCGATCCCCGCTCCCGTGAGCGCGATGGCATGGACCTCCGTACCGTTCGTGGCGCCCTCCAGCGTGATTGCGGCCGTTCCCGTACCCGCGATCTCGACCATGGTCGGGCATCGCCCCCAGAGGCGCACCGCTTTGTACATGACCACGACGCTCTCCGGGTAGCTGCCCGCAGCGACCGCGACGACGGCGCCCGGCATCGCCGCCGTCACCGCGGCGCCGATCGTCGTCCACGGGCTCGCTGCCGTTCCATTGCTCGCGCCACCCGTGTAGCTCCCGTCCACGTACTGGGTCGTCGCGTCGACCGGAATGTTCCCCCATGTCCCGCTGCCGCAGTCGGCGAGCTCGTGGCACGCGGTCTCGCCCGGAAGCGCAACCTGGCCCGAGGGACACGTCGGGGGATCCCCCGCGGCTCCGACTGCGTAGCACTGCGTGTCGCCCGGCACCGCCATCTCGCCCTCGCCGCAGTCGGTCGCGGGCAAGATCGGCTC
>Ga0209415_10020095_pt1 | contig 10411 bp, 9 predicted proteins | sample PeaSoiSIISIP2007_FD_187696 | JGI IMG/M metagenome (GOLD analysis project Ga0209415, IMG submission 187696) | Peat soil microbial communities from Weissenstadt, Germany - SII-SIP-2007 (SPAdes) (version 2) | ecosystem: Environmental > Terrestrial > Soil > Wetlands > Peat | place: Germany...
GGTTGTACAACGACCAGCTCATCGGCGAGCCGCTCAACGGGCCGCTCGCGCAGTACCTGCTCGAGCACAACATCAAGACCGCCGCGACGCTGGTCTCCGAGGATCCGCTCGGGAAGGACAACGCGGCACTCTTCGCCGCCGACTACACCAAACACGGCGGGAAGATCGTCGCCGGCGAAACGTTCCCGGTCGGAAGTGGCGACTTCTCGGCCCAGCTCGCGAAGATTCGGGCCGCGAATCCGCAGGCCATCTACAACGTCGTCGCCGGCGACCCGCAGGGATTGCTGGTGAAGCAGGCCCGGGCGAGCGACTTCAAAGGACTCTTGTGCGGCGCGCTGGCGAATCCGAATCTGCCGCAGACCGGCGGGCAGGCCGCCGAAGGATTCGTGACGACAGCGCTGGCGATCGACTGGAGCAGCAAGAACCGCAACGTCCAACATTTCTACACGACCTTCAAGCAGAAGTTCCATATCGAACCCAATTGGGATCAGGGCACGACGTACGAGGGCGTGATGCTCCTGACGAACCTCATTGCCGCGGTCAGCAAGAGCGGGAAGGATCCCCGGAGCGGCGCGGCGTTACTGGCGGCGCTCGAAGCGGACCCGACCTTCCCGAATTACCTTTCCGGCGGAACCGTCACGTTGCGCAAGGATCACGGTTGCACGCGTGCCGTCGCCGTCAACGAGTTGCGCAACGGAAAGTGGGCGCCGATTCGCGTGATTACGCCGACGTAGGAGGGCACCAAAAATGTCGATCGTCTCCCGATCTCATGCCCTCGCGGCGCTTGGCGTTTTCGCAGCGGCGGCGCGGCCCGCGTTCGCGCAAACCGCCAAGACCTACACCTTCGGTGCGCTCTTACCACTGACCGGATTCGCCGCGGAGATCGGCCAGGAGCAGTCGCAAGGGATGCAGGCCGGCGTCGATGCGGTCAACGCGCGCGGCGGCGTCGCCGGCTGGACCCTCAAGGCCATCCCGCTCGATCACAAAGGGACGGCGGCCGGCGGCGTGCAGGCCTTCAACCAGCTCGTCAACCTGGAGAAAGTCCCGTACGCTTTGATGGGCTTTGCTGCCGTCATCCTCGCGACGTATCCGATGGCCGTGCAGAACCAGGTGCTGGTACTCAACATCGGCGGGATCTCGACGAACCTGCTGGACAAGCCCTGGCTCTACAACAACCAGCTCATCGGCGAGCCGCTGAACGTGCCGCTCGCGCAATACGCGCGCGAGCACGGCATTCGCACAGCCGCGATCCTCGTCGGTGAGGACCCGCTCGGCCGCGACAATTCAGCGATCTTCAACACGGCATTCACCAAACGCGGCGGAACGATCGTCGCGAGCGAGACGTTCCCGATCGGCGCGACCGACTTCTCCGCCCAACTCACCAAGATCCGGACCGCCAACCCCGACGCTATCTTCAACATCGTCGCGGGGGACACGCAGGGGCTGATCGTCAAACAGGCGCGCGCCGCGGGCTTCAAGGGTGTCTTCTTGGGACTCGGGCAACCGAATTTGTACAAGCTCGCGGGCGAAGCGGCCGAGGGGTTCATCTCGGCTGGGCTGGCCGAGGACTGGGGGAGCAGCAACCGCAACGTTCGCCAGCTCTACACGTCGTACAAGAACAAATTCGGGCAGCAGCCGTCGTGGATCGGCGGGACGGTGTACGAGGGCGTGCTGCTGCTGGCGAAGCTGATCGACAACGTCGCCCGGAGCGGGAAAGATCCGCGCAGCGGGGCTGCGCTGCAAGCCGCGCTCGAAGCGAGCCCGTCGTTCCCGAACTGCCTCTCCGGCGGCCAAGTCGTCTTCCGCAAAGACCACGGCTGCACGCGAGCGGTCGCGCTGAGCGAGCTGCGCAGCGGGAAGTGGGTAACGGTCCGAGTGATCACGCCGTCCTCGTCGTGAGCCTGCTGCTCACCCTGGCGCTGCTGGGGCTCACCGTCGGGAGCCTGTACGCGCTGTTCGCGGTGAGCTTCGGCGTCATCTACAACGTGACGCACATCTTCCATCTCGCTCACGGGGCGGTGATCGGGACGGCCGGCTACGTGATCTTCTTCCTGGCGGCGAAGCTCGGGTGGCCGGTGTGGCTCGCGATTCTCGCCGCGGTCCCGGTGGCGGCGGCGCTCGGCGCCGCGATCGAGCTCGCGTTCTACCGGCCGCTGCGCCGGCGCGACGCGCCGCACGTCGCGTTCTTCCTGACGTCGGTCGGGATCCTGATCGTCGCCGAAGGTCTCTTCGGGACGATCTTCGGTCCGGGCGTGATGGCGTACGGCTTCTTGCCGTTGGCACCGGTGCCGCTCGGACCGACGACGCTGCCGAACGCGAACCTCGCGATGCTCGCCGCTTGGGCGTTCGTCGCGCTCGCCGTCGCGTACGTGCTCGCGACGCGGACGGGGCGCTTCATGCGCGCGGTCGCCGACACGCCCGGCGTCGCTGCGACCGTCGGCGTCGACCTCGACCGCACGTACCTCGTCAGCTTCCTGCTCGGGTCCGCGCTCACCGTGCCGGGGGTCGTGCTGTACGCGTGGACGCAAGGGCTCACGCCGCTGAGCGGGCTCAACGTCCTGCTCGTCGCTTCGGCCGCGGTCGTCATCGGCGGCCGCACCGGTCTGCTCTCCGGTGCGATCGCCGCGCTCGGGCTCGGGATCGTGCAGGCCGTGGCGCTCGTCTTTCTCCCCAGCGGCTGGCAGGACGCCGTCGTCTTCAGCTTGCTCTTTCTGGTGATCGCGTTGCGTCCTGACGGCGTATTCGGCCGGACGTTCCGCTGGTGACGGACGCGTGACGAACTACCTCACACAGATCTCGATCTTCATCTCCGTCTACCTGCTGCTCGCGATCTCGCAGAATCTGGTGCTCGGGTTCGGCGGGCTCTTTTCGATCGCGCAAGCCGCGCTCTACGGCGTGGGCGCGTATACCGCTGCGCTGCTCGTCCTGCGGCTGCATGCGCCGTTTCCGCTGGACCTCGTCGGCGCGTTCGTCTTGAGCTGTGCGATCGGGGCGGTGCTGGCAGGGCTGCTCGTGCGGCTGCGGGCCGACCTCATCATCATCGCGACCCTCGCATTGCAGCTGGTCTTCTCGGCCGTATTCCGCAACTGGAACGCCGTCACCGGCGGCAGCTATGGAACCTACGGGATCCCGCGGCCGACGATCTTCGGCGCGCCGCTGGCCGGGCTCGCGCCGTTCGCCGTCTACGCGGCGCTGGTCGCGCTGGTCGCGTTCGCCGCCGCGCTGGCCGTCGCGCGCTCGCCGTTCGGACTGGCCGTCCGCGGCCAACGCGAGGATGCCGTGCTCGCCGAAGCGCTCGGCCATCACGCTGCCCGCGAGCGAACGCTGATGTTCGTGCTGGCGGCCGGGATCGCCGGGATCGGCGGCGCCGTCTACGCTCAGTTCGTCGGCTACGTCGACCCGTCGTCGTTCGACGTGAACCAATCGCTGAGCATCATCACGATCGTCGTTGTGGGCGGGCTCGGCAACTTGTGGGGCACGCTGGGCGCGGCGGTCATCCTGACGTTTCTCCCGCAGCTGCTGTTGCTGATCCCGGCGACCTCGAACGCGGCGGCGCAATTGCAGCTGCTGCTCTACGGCGTGATCTTGGTCGCGATCGTGCGCTTCTGGCCGAACGGGCTCATCCCGGAGCAGCCGTCGGTTCGGGCGCCGCGGCGCCCGCGGCCAGTGTCCGTTGTGAATGCAGCGGCCGAGGCGCAGGCGCTCGACCGGCTCGATGCCGTCGCGATCGAAAGACTCGCCTCACCGGCACCCACCGTCCGGCTCGAGAACCTCGCGAAGTCGTTCGGCGGCGTGCGCGCGGTCGCCGGCGTCTCGTTCGCGATCGAGCCGGGCTGCGTAACCGCGCTGATCGGACCCAACGGCGCGGGGAAGACGACGCTGTTCAACCTCACCTGCGGGCTGCTCCGCCCCGACGAGGGACGCGTCTTCTTCGGCGTGCGCGAGACTACGCACGCGCCGCAGTACGAGGTGGCGCGGCTCGGGGTGACGCGCACGTTCCAGGACGTGCGGATCTTTCCGCGCCTGACCGCGCTCGAGAACCTGGTCTTCGCCCTCTCGACGGCCGCCTACGCGCCGAAGGGCGGCCTGCGCGAGCGTGCGTTCGCGACGCTCGTGAGTCTCGGGCTCGACGACCACGCGGACGAGCCGGCCGACCGCCTGTCGTACGCTCAGCAAAAGCTGCTGATGATGGGGATCGTCTTCGCGCGCGCGGATCCGATCGTGTTCCTCGACGAGATCGCGGCGGGGCTCGATCACCACAGCGTCCACGCTTTTGCCCGGCTGGTGCGGAGACTGGCGGCATCGGGGCGCACGGTGTGCCTGGTCGAGCACAATCTCGGCTTCGTGTGGGAGGCGGCCGATACGGTCATGGTGCTCGACGCGGGCGGCATCATTGCGACGGGGCCGCCGGCCGCAATCCAAGCCGACGCGCGCGTGGTGGAGATCTACTTTGGCCAAGGCAGTACTCTCGTCCGTCCTTGACGTCGGCGCGCTACACGCCGGCTACGGCCGCGGCAAGACGGTGCTGCACGGCGTCGACTTGCACGTCGCGCACGGCGAGCTTGCGCTCCTGATGGGTCACAACGGCGCCGGCAAGACGACGCTCTTGCGCACCATCTTCGGCGAGCTCCGGGAAACGGCGGGCGACGTCCGCTTTCTCGGCGAGCCGCTGCGCGGCAGCTCGGCGGAGCGCGTGCGGCGCGGCATCTCGTACACGGCCGGCGGACGGGCGGTCTTCGCCGGCTTGACGGTCGAGGAGAATCTCGCCATCGCGGCGTCGGTTGTCGAGACGGACGCGCGGCGGGTCGCCGAGCGACGCGCACTCGTGCTCGACGTCTTCCCGCAGCTCGGCGAGCGGCTCCGCGCGGTGGCTGGCGGCTTGAGCGGCGGACAGCAGCGCATGCTCGCCGTCTCGATGGCGGTGATGCAGGAGCCGCGCCTGCTGCTGCTCGACGAACCCTCGCTCGGGCTTGCGCCGGTCTTGGTCGAGCGACTCTACCGCAGCATTGCCGAGATCCGGCGCCGGCTGGGGCTAGCGGTGCTGGTGGTGGAGCAAACGATCAACCCGGCGATGCTCGCCGCCGACCACGTGTCCGTGCTGCGGATGGGCGTGGTGGTGTTCCGCGGCGGCGAAGATGCGCTGCACGACAGCGAGCGCCTGTGGAGCATGCTGTAAGCGCGTTACCGTGGTTCGCGCAAGCCGAGGCGCTCGAGCCGCGGGAAGACTTCGGCGGCGAAGTACGGGACCTCGGTGTTGAAGTTGACGAACGTGAGCACGAGACCACGCAGTCCGGCTTCGGCGTATGCCGCCAGGCCGGCTGCGACGTCGTCGGGGCTGCCGATCACTGCGGCGCCAAGCAGCGCACGCGGCAGGTTGGCGCGCGCCCGCGCCAGATCGGCTTCGGAGCGCGCCATCCGCCGACGGCCTTCGAAGAGCTTCTCCATGGCGCCCCAGTTGGCGTGTTCCTCGATCGCATAGCGGACGTACTCTTCCGCCTCGGCGCGGGTCGGCCGGCAGGCGATGTAGACCGACGAGAAGACGTTGATCTCGCGGCCCAGTGCGGCGGCCTCACGTTTTGCCGCCGCGACGTCATCGCGCAGCGGGCCGAGATCCTGGCTGAGATGGACGGCGGTAAAGAACATGTCGCTGTTGCGCAACGCGAAGGCGCGTCCGGTCGGCGAGGCGCCGGCGTTCATCACGATCGGCCGGGTGCCGCCGTAGGGCTTGGGATTCTCCCGAATCCCTTCGAGGTCGAAGAACGTGCCGCGATAGTCGACGTCCTCACGCTCCCATGCCAGGCGGACGACCTCGATCCATTCCTGCGCGTAGGCGTAGCGGTTCTCGTGATCGCGCAGGTCGGCGCCGAACATCTTGAACTCGTCTTCGTTCCAGCCGGCGACGATGTTGAGCCCGAAGCGGCCGGCGGAGACGTGGTCGGCGGTCATCATCATCTTGGCGGCGACGAGCGGGTGGAACAGCGGGCAATGCACCGTCCCGAAGACGTGGACGCGTTTCGTCGCGCCTAACAGTCCGGTCGCCCAGGTGATCGTTTCGAAGGCGGAGCCGTTGTGGTCCGGAGTGCCGCCGTAGCCCTTCCAGCGGCCGACCGGAACCAAGAACTCCATGCCGATCTCGTCGCAGAGGCGCGCCAGGGTGAGGTTGTCGTCCCAGGATCCGGACCACGCTTCGGGCGCGGCGCTGAGGATGCGGCTGCCGGAGCAATTCGCCGCGAACAAGCCGAGCTTGAAGGCGTTGCGGCTGCCGAGTTCGGCGCGTGGTCCGGGTTCGAGACCCTGGTCTGCGAGCATGAGCGGTCGCCTCCGGCGCCCAATATTCGGCCATGTCTCGGATGATGCATCTCGGCGCGTTCTTCGCGCCGAGCGGCCACCACACCGCATCGTGGCGCCACCCGAACGCGCAGGCCGACGCCGCGATCAACATCGCGCATCAGGCCGAGATGGCGCGTCTGGCCGAGCGCGGCAAGTTCGACCTCATTTTCCTCGCGGACTCCCCGGCCGCGCGCGAGACGCACATCGAGTCGATGAAGCGCTCGACGCAGTACATCGCCAACTTCGAGCCGCTGACGCTGCTCTCGGGGCTTGCGATGGTCACCGAGCGCATCGGTCTCGTCGCGACTGCCTCGACGACCTATTGCGAGCCGTATCACATCGCGCGGTTCTTCGCGTCGCTCGACTGGCTGAGCAGCGGGCGCGCCGGCTGGAACATCGTCACCACCGCGAGCCCCGAGGCGGCGTTCAACTTCGGCCGCGGCGAGCAGCTCGAGCACGACATGCGCTATCACCGCGCGCGCGAGTTCACCGAGATCGTGCGAGCGCTGTGGGACAGCTGGGACGACGATGCTTTCGTGCGCGATAAAGAGTCGGGGCTGTTCTTCGATCCCGAGAAGATGCACTACCTCGATCACAAAGGGGAGTACTACTCGGTGCGCGGCCCGCTCAACGTGCCGCGTTCGCCGCAGGGCCATCCGATTTTGGTGCAGGCGGGATCGTCGGACACGGGTCGCGGGTTTGCGGCCGATTACGCCGACGCGATCTTCACCACGTCGCTGCAGCTCTACGAGGCGCGGGAGTACTACGCCGACGTGAAACGGCGAGCTGCGGCCGCCGGACGCAATCCGGACCACGTGATCATCCTGCCGGGGGTGACCTACTGCGTTGGCGAGACCGATGCCGAGGCGCAAGCGCAGTACGAGTATATGCTCTCGCTCGTCCATCCGATCGCCGCGCGCGAGATGGCGGCGCTCACGCTGGGGCACGACCTCTCACCCTATCCGATCGACGGCCCCGTGCCGGATCTTCCGCCGCCCAATACGTCGGTGGGGACCTATCACAGCGCGATGAAGCTGGCGCGCGACGAGAACCTCACCATCCGCCAGCTCTCGATTCGGTTGGCGACGGGCCGCAACCGGTTCGTGATCGTCGGTTCCGTGAAGCACGTCGCCGACGTGCTCGAGGAGTGGTTCACGACCGGCGCCGCGGACGGCTTCAACATTCTGCCGCCGTACATGCCGGGCGCGCTCGAGGACTTCGTGAACCTCGTGATCCCCGAGCTGCAGCGGCGCGGACTCTTTCGTACGGAGTACGAGGGCCCGATGTTGCGCGATAACCTCGGTTTGCCGCGACCGGTGAGCCGCTACGCCAAGGCGGAATCTACGCCAGGGTGAACGCCGGCAGCACGCGGTCGTCGATCTCGATATAGGTCAGCTTCACCGGGATTCCGGAACGTACGGCATCGACGTCGCAGTCGATCACGTTCGCCATCATGCGCACGCCCTCGGCGAGATCGATCAACGCGACGACGTACGGGATGCGCTGGTGCCAGCCGGTGACGTTGCCGTGCGGCGAGCGCACCACCGAATACGTGAAGATCGTGCCTTTGCCGGAGGCCGGGCGAAATTCGACCTCGCCGGACCAACAGTTCGGACACACCGGCCGCGGATAGAAGAAGAAGCGGCTGCAGGTGGTGCAGTACGGAAGCTGCATCGCGCGCGCGTCGACGGACTTCCAGAACAGCTCTTTGGCTTCGGTGTCGTGCGCGATCGCCATCAGCCCATCCCCTTCGCCAGCACCATCGCTCCGGTCATCGCCCACACGCCGCCGTTGCCCGCGACGACGGCGACCGCGCAGTCTTTGATTTGCCGTTCGCCGGCCTCGCCGCGCAACTGACGCACCGCTTCGAGCACGTGCAGCATCCCGCCGACGTGACCTTGCGAGATGAGTCCGCCGTTGGTGTTCGTCGGCAGCTTGCCGCCGAGATCGATCCCACCTTCGGCGACGAACCGGCCCGCTTGGCCCGGCGCGCAGAAGCCGAGCAGCTCGAGCGCGATGAGGATCGACGAGGTGAACCCGTCGTGGACGGTCAGCATGTCGACGTCGTCGTGCCGGATCCCGGCCTCGGCGAACGCACGCGGGCCGGCGTCGGCGAGGCCGAGCTCCGGGAGATCCGGCATTTGGCTCGGGATCTTGTGCGTCGTCTTCGTGTTCAGGCCGAGCATCGAGACCGGCTCGTGGCGCGGCTTGTGCGCCGCGACGAACCGTTCGGACGCGATGACGAACGCCCCGGCGCCGTCGACCACCGGCGAGCTGTCGAGCCGGCGAATCGGATCGGCGACCATCGGCGAGCTGCGGTAGTCGTCGATGGTGATCGGCTTGCGATACGCCGCGTTCTCGTTGCGCATCGCGTGCGTGCGCAGCGCGAGCGCGACGGGCCAGAACGTCTCGACCGGATCGAGCTGGTAGAGGTCGAGGTAGCGGCGCGAGACCATCGCGTACGACGAGACGAGCGTCGAGCCGAAGGGATCCTCGAAGTCCTCGGTGCCGAACTCGACCTGCGAGGTGAAGCCGTGCTCGCCGCCGGTGCGGCGCGTCGAGGCGTTGTCGCCGTACACGCAGACCGCGACGTCGAAGCGGCCGGCCTGCATCGCCGCCACCGCGTCGGCGATCATCCACATGAACGCGACCGTGCCGCCGATGTCGAAGTTGCTGGCGAAGCGCGGGCGGATGCCGAGGTACTCGGTCAGGCTCATGCCGTGCATCTGCAGCGGCCGGACGTACGAGGCCAGGCCGTACACCGCGTCGAGTTGATCGCGCTCGACACCCGCGTCGGCCAAGGCGAGGCGAATCGCCTCGGCTTGCATCTCGACTGCCGTCCGGCCGGGATGCTTCCCGACCTTGATCTCGCCGATCCCGATGATTGCTCCGCCACGTCCCATGGGGGGCCCTTCGCCGAACGAAAGCCGCTTACTCTCGCAGGCCGAGGCGCTGCAGCCGGGCCGCCTAGTGTACCGGTGCGAAGATCTCCTCGGGCGTGAACCGTCGCGACGTCAGCCCTTGCGCGTCGGCATAATCCAGCAAGAGATCCAAGGCCCTGCGGTTCGGCCCGATCCCGTACGGCAGCGGGTCGCCGCCGACGAACGCGCGCATCTTCGTCCACTTCTGGTCCTCGGCGTCGTCGGACGGACCGCGTTCCGCGAGCGCGCGCAGATACGCGTCCTTCGCCGCGGTGAACGCCGCGAAGAGCGCCGGCGCCAAGCCCGGATCGGCCCGCAGCAGCTCGTCCTTCACGCACAAGAGTCCATGGATCGGATAGGCTCCGGTCCGTGCGAACCACGCGGCGTCGCGCGCCGCGGCGTCCTGGAAGAGCGGCTTGTAGGGCCGCGTCGAGCGCACCGCGCCCCGCGTCGCGCTGCCGGCGTCCCAGCCGGCGGTCGGCGCGCCAACGCGGCCGAGTCCCGCCGGTCCGGCGAAGGCGGCGTCGATGTCGCCGCGTTGAAACAGATCGACGAGGCTCGTCCCCGCCGGCGCAGCGACCACGTTCGGCGGCGCCTGGAACTCTTGCACGTGCTCCTCATCGTCGGTATACCAGGTGATCGTCGACGGGTCGACGCCGTACTCGCTCTGCAGCAATCCGCGGACCCATACCCCGGTCGTCACCGTGTACGCGCGAACGCCCACGCGCCGCCCGACGAGGTCCGCCGGCGCCGTGATTCCGGTGTCGATCCCGACTTGCACGTCGCCGTGGTGCAGCATGTGGTTGAGCACGATCGGGAGCGCGGTAAATCCCTTGTCGTGTACCTTGGCTACGAGGTAGGTGGTGATGGGGATCTCGCAGATGTCGTAGGCGAGCTCGCGGACCATCTTCCGATACGCAGCGACCATCGGCTGGACGTCGACGAAGTCCAGCTCATATCCGGTCATGGTCACGCGGCCGTCCCGCAGCGGCCGAGTATGCCCGTACGGGAAAACGGTCGTCTTGAGTTGTTTCTTCATCGCGCCCTTCGACAAGCTCAGGGCCTTGGCTTGAGTGCCGTCGGGCTGATGATCTCGGTCGCGGGGAACGCTCGCTCGAGGAATCCGTAGCGCGCGAGCGCGTCGATGAGCGGCTGGAAGT
>Ga0209415_10020097_pt1 | contig 10409 bp, 7 predicted proteins | sample PeaSoiSIISIP2007_FD_187696 | JGI IMG/M metagenome (GOLD analysis project Ga0209415, IMG submission 187696) | Peat soil microbial communities from Weissenstadt, Germany - SII-SIP-2007 (SPAdes) (version 2) | ecosystem: Environmental > Terrestrial > Soil > Wetlands > Peat | place: Germany...
ATCGCCTGGACGGAATCGTCGTTGGTCCCGCCCAGTTGGGTGGAGAGCGCCACGGAGCCGCCCGTGGGCGGCGGGGAGTCGGGCACGATTTGATTCTTGCGGGGCTGGCGCTTTCCGGCCTTCCACACATGCGTCGCGGGATCGATCACCAGGGCCTGGGAGCGGTCGTAGGCTGCGACTTCAAATCCGATTTCGTCCGGAGCGCGCCACACGTAGCGGCCGGCAATCTCCTGCTTTGCGACACCGCGCTGCTGGTAGAGCTTCGGGGGCAACAGGCTGACCACGCCCGCGGGGGTGCGCGCATCCAGGCCGCCGTCGTCCGTCAGCTCGAGGCTGGCAGCGCCCTCCACGCGCATGCGGATCACCGAGGGATCGGCACCCGGCGCCACCACGAAGTCGTATTCCATCTGCCTGCGGTCGCCATAAAACACGGCATCCACGCCGGGATAGATGCCTTCGTAGCGTACGCGGCTGAAATGCGGCACGTTGCGCTGCCAGCGATTGGAGTCGCCGCCTTTGATGTAATTGATGGTGCCCGGCTGGGAGTCGAGGCCGGTGAGTTTGGCCGCGGGATTTCCCCCGGCAAACTCGACGCGCACGACGCTCGCGGCGCTCATGGCATCCGCCCAGGTGGCCCCTTGCAGTTCGAGCTGCGGCGGGCGCTTCTCGCGCGCACGAGGTGTGTGGATGCTGAGGGCGGCCTCTTGTGGCGTGAGGAAGAGCATGTAGTTGCTGCCACGCGCCACGAACTTCACGCGCGGGTCCGTTTGGCCGAGGTTCTCCTCGAATCGTAGGGTAGACGCGCTGAATGCCGAGCGGATGCTCTGTTCGAGCGCGGAATTGTGGAGCATTCCCTGCGGAGCGGCGGCCACGCGGTGGGCCGGCGCGCGCGGCGGACGCTGCCCGCTCAGAACAAAAGCGAGGGCACAGAGAACGGCCGTGGTGACAAAGACTTTCTTGGACATGGTGAGCTCCCGGTGGATGGGCGGATCAGAAGCACGCGTAGGTCATTGAGGGCTCCGCTTGCGGCTGGCAAACCCCGGCTTGCCTGCAGGAAACGAGCAAGGAAAAACCCCAAAGACAAATAGTACGCCGCAGAGTGAAAGTCAAGGCGCAAGAAGCGGGGACCACTGTCCGCTCTTTGTGCGTTCCACTACGTTTCCTACGTGGAAAGCGCGGTGCGGCTAGAGTGGGACTGGTCGTTCCGCCGCGACGGGCACAATGCGGCGTTTTTATCGCACGAATCGAGCGCTCGTTTGTCGCCGATGTCGCGCATCCCTGCCGGAACGCCTTCTCCCCGACACCCCCCTGAGAACTCGCGTCTCCCTGTGCTACCTTTGAGCCATACACGGAGGGCAACTCCCAGGTTTTCCATGTCTCCCGCCCCCTCATCCGGAACTGGTCCCGGGATTGCGCCCGAGTCGCGGCCCGCGCAGCCAGGCTCCGCGGAGTCCACCCAGGCGGAACTTTCGCGCGAACGCGACCGCCTTCGCCTGCTGCTGGAGGTCAACAACGCGGTCGTCTCCAACCTCGAACTTCCCGACGTATTCGCGGCCATTTCCGCCTTCTGCCGCGATCTGCTGGAGCACGAGTACACCAGCCTGGCGCTGCTGGATAAGGACGCGCCCGGAAAGCTGCGCCTGTTCGCGCTCGACTTCCCGTCGGGGAAGGGACTCATCCGTGAAGAGATGGTGATTTCCCTGGAGCAGGTGCCGGCTGGCGAAGCCATCCGGCAGCGCCAACCCGTCCGTTTCGACCAGGAATCGCTCCGGCGGATGGGCACGGAGGAGGCCGGGCTGCTGCTGGCGGAAGGAATTGCCTCGGGGGTCTGCCTGCCCCTGCTCACCACTCACAACTCGGTATTGGGAACCTTGAGCCTGGCCAGTTACCGCCCCGACGCCTTCTCCGACGCCGACGTCGAACTGCTGGGACAGGTCGCGATCCAGTTTGCCATCGCGCTCGACAACGCCCGGGCCTACTGCGAACTCGAAGAGCTGAAAAACCGGCTCACCGAGGAGAAGCTGATCCTCGAAGACGAAATGCGGTCCGGCTACCAGTTCGAGGAAATGGTGGGGGATAGCCCCGCGCTGCGTCACGTGCTGCAGCAGGTGGGGACCGTGGCACCGACGGATTCGAGCGTGCTTCTGCTCGGAGAGACGGGCGTGGGCAAAGAGCGCGTAGCGCGGGCCATCCACAACCGGAGCCGCCGCAGTCAGGCGCCCTTCGTCAAAATCAACTGTGCCGCCATCCCCACCGGGCTGCTGGAAAGCGAGCTTTTCGGCCACGAAAAAGGCGCATTTACCGGCGCCATAGCCCAGAAGGTGGGCCGGTTCGAGCTGGCCGAGGGCGGCACGATCTTTCTCGATGAAGTGGGCGACATTCCGCTGGAGCTCCAGCCGAAACTGCTGCGCGTCCTGCAGGAGCAGGAGTTCGAGCGGCTGGGCGGAAACCGCACGATTCGCGTGGACACACGCGTGGTGGCCGCCACCAACCGCGATCTTTCCACCATGGTGGCCGAACGCCAGTTCCGCAGCGACCTGTTCTACCGCCTAAATGTTTTCCCCATTCGCGTCCCGCCGCTCCGCGAGCGCACCGAGGACATCCCGCTTTTGGTTCGCTTTTTCGCGCAGATGTATTCCCGGCGGCTGAGCCGCAACGTTGAGACGATCCCCTCCGCCACCATGGATGCCCTGGTGCGCTACTCCTGGCCGGGCAACGTCCGCGAACTCGAAAACCTCATCGAACGCGCCGTGATTCTCTCCCCAGGCTCGGTGCTTCGTGTGCCCCTTGCGGAGCTCCACAGCATCGAAGTCGCCTCCCTGCCCAACTCTGCCACGCTGGAAGAGATGGAACGCGAGCATATTCTGCAGGCGCTGCGCGCCTCGAACTGGAAACTCGCCGGGTCCGGGGGCGCAGCCGCGCGGCTCGGGATGAAGCGCACTACCCTCCAATCCAAGATCAAAAAACTCGGCCTGGTCCGAGGCTCAGGCTAGCAGCCCGAGATGAAGAGGCGCCGATATTTCGGCAAATGCCGAAATGTCGGCAGTCAGATTTTGCCATTGCTGTGTAGTTTCCTCCCCAGCGAGCCGAACAACCAAGAGCCAATCCATTTGTTATCAGGCGTTTATCTGTGTCTTGTATGGAACAGACGGAATGGCCAGCAAAATGCCATCACTCTTCGTGGGGGGGTGATATCGCGAGATGTTTCGGCTCACGCAGACAGAAGAAGGCGGTGCAACCGTATTTGTAATTGAGGGGAAGCTCAGCGGGCCGACAGTGGCATCGCTGGGGGAGTTTCTCCGAACACTTCACGCCGAGGTGGGAGGCAATCGCCCAGTAATCGTTGACCTGGTAGGGGTGACCTGCATCGACGGAGATGGGAAGGAGCTTCTGAAAAATTTGCACGACCGCGGAGCAACGTTTCGAGCGAAGGGTTGTCTGAATCGGGCGATAGTCGAAGCAATTACCTGCTGCGCACCGGCGACCGTGGGGACGGCCGCAAGGCCGGACCAGCAGGCAGACGGTAGGGAGAGGGGAGGGAAGACATGAGCACGTCAAGTCACGCCATACAGCAGTCCAATGGAGGTAATTCGCATTTCTTACTACAGAAAGATCCGCAGGCAGCTCTCATAGAAAGGGCCCAGGCGGGGAACCAGGATGCTCTGGAAACCCTGTTTTCGAATCTGAGCCCGGCGTTATACCAGACCGCACTCCGGCTGGTGGGAACGCCTGAAGAAGCCGAAGATGTGCTCCAGGAAGGAATGCTGAGCGCGTACCGCAACCTGCGCCGGTTCGAGGGACGCTCCCAGTTTTCCACCTGGCTGACCCGCATCGTGATCAACGCGGCGCTCATGCGCCTGCGCAGCCGCCGTTCGCGCCCCGCCGTGTCTCTGGACGAGCGCCTGGCGGAAGACGACGATATGACCTTCGCGGACCAGTTTCCCGACGCCGCGCCGAGCCCGGAGCAGATCGTGGCGCGGCGCGAGTTGGAAGACTTGCTGCGGCGGAATCTCCAAACGCTCTCGCCCGTGCTTCGGTCGGCCTTCATCCTGCGCGAAATGGAAGGGTTCTCGACCGAGGAAGCGGCGGATGAACTGGGCATCTCGCAGGGCACGCTGAAAGCCCGGCTACATCGCGCCAAGCGCCAGCTCGCCAGGCTCATCGGCCGCGCCTTGCATCCGGCCGGCGCGGACGAGCGCCGCGCGCCGGCGATCCGGCTCCACGCAATTCCGTCAGCGTGCGCTTCCGATTAAGCTAGCGGGACAGGTTTCCAGAGTCTTCGGAGCGCGCCCCAGGAGTGACTTCAGGGGCGGAAGCTCCGCCCTTCCGACCCGCGCCGGTTGCCTGGAGTGATGCTAATTCGGCCGCCCCGGAGATGCGCGAACGATTTCGTAACTTTCAATACTGGCCGCGACTCCCATGCGCCCGTCCGCGGTGGCCTCGGGCGGCTCAACGCGGACGATGCGCGCCTGGACCTCGACCAGCACCCCCTCGCCGCCGGTCAATTCGGACGGTAGCGTCAGGGTCAGCGTCACAATCGAGCCGGGATCGGGTGCGGCTGCCGCGGTGAAGTAAAGTCCGCTGCGGGAGATTTCGCGTGTGCGGCCGAGCGGATCCTCAATGGCCGCGTTATCCGCCACTTCATACTTCACAGGAATCGCCAGGCCGTAACGTCGCGCCGTGCGCCGGTCGCTCATTCGCTGCCCCCAATCGGAGCGATTCTAGGCTGCTGGGAAGGTCGCCGACAGCGGGAATTCCCGAATTGGAAGAGCGCGGTTGTCCAGAGAGGCAACATTTCCTGTAACTCTCGGGAGATCATGCGGCTGGACCGCGCCGCGGGTGGCTAGCATCTCACGCGCCACCCTCAAGGGGCTCTCCCTCCCACCGAGCTACCACCACCGTTGCCAGGCAGTTCCCGACAACGTTCACGGCCGTTCGCGCCATATCCATGAGCGGATCGATGCCGAGCAGCAGGAAGATGGGCTCGCTAGGAAGCCCGAAACTGGAGGCCGTGCCGAGCAGGATCACCAGCGCCGCGCGGGAAACGCCGGCCACGCCTTTGCTCGTCAGCATCAGCGCGAACAGGATGACGAGCTGACGGCCGAAGCTCAGGTGAATCCCCGCGGCCTGGGCGACGAAGAGAGTCGCGAGGGAGAGATACAGCGAAGAGCCGTCTAGATTGAAGCTGTAGCCCGTGGGGATGACGAACGCCACCACGCGCCGCGGCACCCCGAGCTTTTCCATCTCTTCCATGGCCAGCGGCAGGGCCGCCTCCGAACTGCTGGTGCCAAACGCGATGGTCACCGGTTCCGCAATGGCCCGCAGGAATCGCCCGATCGGCACGCGGGCCACGAGCGCCACCGGCAGCAGCACCCCGCACAGAAACACGGCCAGAGCGGCGTAGAGCGTGCCGATGAGCCGCGCGTAATCACCCAGAATGCCCAGCCCTACGTGGCCCACCGTGTACGCGATGGCCGCCCCAACTCCCACGGGCGCGAAATACATCACGATGCGTGTGAATTCAAACATCACGTCTGCCAGGCCCTCGCAGAACCGCAGCACAGGCTCCCGCCGCGCCACCCGCACACGCGCCAGCCCGATGCCAAACAGGACGCTAAACACGACCACCTGCAGGATCTGGTTTTCCGCCACCGACTTGGCAATATTTTCGGGAAAGGTATGGAGGAGAATGTCGCTCGCCGAAGAGCGTTCGAGCTGCGCGGGCTGGGCTTCCGTTGATGGCGGGATTTTTACGCCCGCGCCCGCCTGAGTCAGGTTGATGGCCCCCAGTCCGATGAGCAGCGCCAGAGTCGTCACCACCTCGAAGTAGACGATGGATTTCAATCCCATCCGGCCCACCTGTTTCAGGTCCGGATGCCCCGCGATGCCCACCACCAGAGAGGCGAAAATGAGTGGGGCGACGATGGCCCGGATCAGCCGCAGAAAGATCAACCCGGCCACGCGCAGGCTCACGGCTTGCGCGGGAAACCACGCCCCGGCCACCACTCCCGCCACCATGGCCACCAGGATCCATGCGGAGAGCGAACGCCGCCTCCACGCATACCCCGCCAGAAGCGCCACGCCCGCCCCCTCCGCAATTCCCGAGGCCGTGTGGCCGCCTCCGCCCACCAGCCACAGCAGGCCAGCCAGGGCAAAGCAGGCGATCGCGCTTAGCAGAAGTGGCAGTGAGCCGGAAGCGCCGGCTGGAGAGGCTCGATTGGCACGAGGGCGTTCCACGAGGGGGGAAAGGTACGCAGGGCGGGAGTGGAAGTCAAACGCAGGAGGTGCACTGCATCAGGGAAGAACAGCGCGCACCACATTGGGACGGATGATGCCCGAAACGGTGCGGACGAGTACTGTGCCAACGCAGAATGCGTCTCAAAGCCCGTGGAACACATTGAAAACACGAGACGCTGCGATTCGACGAATGGCTACTCGTGTGCGTAGAGCGTGATGGGTGCTCGTCACAGCGAGCTACGCGGAATGGAATTGGGAGGGAAGGGGCCCACTTCTATTTTGAGTGGCTCGTACCTACCTGCCTCTGAGAGGGAAGCTAGGATGGAAGACCCCAAGACCCGGCTCACCTGAGCCGGATCGGCTACCGAGCACTCCATCGGGGCTCCCGAGCCCAAGCGGGAGCCCCACTTTTTTGCTCCAAGCACTTCGTGGCACAGACCTGCCGCGGCGGGACTGTGTCCGATCTTCAGTCGTGACCCCTGCTCTTACGCCGCCACCTCGACGCGCTGCTTCACCGCAATCTTCTCCGCGCGCAGCACGTGTTCCACCTGCGATTCCCGGAGCCGCGAGGCGTCGTACTCGAATCGCAGCAGCCCTTTCTCTTTGTCCACGTGGAACCGGCGCAGCCCGTAGGTGTTGGCAAAATCGCCCAGCCGGCGAAGCTGCTCCATCTCGAGCGGAGCTTCGAGTTCGTAGGTGACGTCTACAAGTGTCATGGCACGAAGCCTATCACAGGCATTCGTCATCCTGATACAACGTGGCTGGGTCCGGCGGTTGCAGTGTCATCGGCTCAGCCCGCGCCAGAGACTGAAGATCTCAGCCCCCAATCCCGCAAGCATCTGTGCTGCCTTCGGGCCGGGGTCTCCATACACTTCGAACCGGCTGAGGCTCGAAACCCCCAGGATTTTCGGTACAAGTTCCCGTACCACCGGACCCGTCAGGTGCGCCAGCAGTGCATTTGCATCCAAGTAGGCCTCGAGGAGCCGACACCGCCGGCGATCGGCGGTTAGACACCAATCGTAGCCCAGCGCGCCCGGTTCCTTCTCGGTGCCCGCGATCATCGCCTGGGCCATGCGCTCAAACTCTTCAAACTTTCCGTCATGGATTGTGAGATCGACGGCGAAGCGGACGATTTGCTGATTCATGGTGAACTCCTCCTTTGTTTCTGACGCTGGCCAAGAGATTCTTCAGGACGGGTTCTCAGTCTGGGAATAGAGCGCCCACGCGCTTGCCAGATCCTGGACCACGTGGCCCAGCGATTTGTAGGCGGTAATGTCCTCTGCCGAGCGGCGGCCTTTGATTTCGCCCGCCAACACCTGGCCAATCTCAGCGACGATGTGGTCGTCACCGACCAAACCTGCCGCCTTGGCCCGGAGAAACTCCGCTCCCTGCTTGAGAACTCCCTCGCGGCTGTCGGCAATGAAGCGCGAGCGGGCCACCAGGTGATTATCGACCTCTGCCGGCCCCGCAAAACTCGAGCCGACAATATTCAAGTGCGTGCCCGGCCGCACCCATTCGCCCTTCAGGACCGGCTCGGCCGCCGCGGTGACGGTGCAAATGATGTCGGATTGGGCGACGGCTTCCTCCACGCCCGGCGCGGCAGTCACCGGCACGCCGAGTTCCGCCTGCATCCGCTGCGCGAAGCCGCGGGCGCGTTCGGGCGAACGCCCCCAGACCGCGATGGATTCGAGACGGCGCACCTTGCCGATGGCTCGCGCATGCGTCGCGGCCTGTTCGCCGGTGCCGAGGATCGCCAGCCGGCGGGCGTCCGCGCGCGCGAGCGCGTCGGTGGCCACTGCGCTGGCCGATGCCGTTCGTATGGCCGTGATTTCGCCGGCATGGACGACGCATACCGGCGCGCCGGTTTCGGAGTCGAATAGAAGCACGAGACCCTGATGCGATTGACCGCCGCGTGCAATGTTTTCTTGGAAGACGCTGAGGATCTTCGCGCCGAACGGCGCATGCGCGCCCATCGCGCCTGGCATGATGCCGAAAGCGCGGCCCTCCGACAGCATGATGATGGACCGCAGAAGCTGCTTCGTTTCACCCCGCGAGAACGCGATCATGGCATTGCGCACAATCGGGATGCACATCTCATAAGTAAGCCGCCGGGCCACTTCTTCGCGGTCGATGAATCGCATCACTTGCTCCCTTTTGATTCGATTCCTGCGGCGCCCACCCGCGGTACGGCTACAGCGGTGCCCTGCGCAACCGCAGCGCGTTGCCCACCACGGAGACGGAGCTGAAGCTCATCGCCGCCGCGGCAATCATGGGGCTGAGCAGCAGCCCGATGAACGGATACAAGACTCCCGCGGCCACCGGCACACCGAGCGAATTGTAGACGAATGCGAAAAACAAATTCTGCCGGATGTTGCGCATGGTTGCGCGGCTCAGCCGACGCGCCCGCACGATGCCGCGGAGATCCCCTTTCACCAGCGTCACCCCCGCGCTCGCAATGGCCACATCCGTGCCGGTTCCCATGGCGATGCCCACATGCGCCTGCGCGAGGGCCGGGGCGTCGTTGATACCGTCTCCCGCCATGCCCACGAAGTGCCCTTCGGACTGAAGCTGTTTCACCACGCCGGCTTTCGCCTCGGGCAGGACCTCCGCAATCACCTGGTCAATTCTCAGTTTGTCGGCCACTGCCTGCGCGGTTGTCCGGCTGTCGCCCGTCAGCATGACCACTCGGATGCCTTCTTCGTGCAACTGGCGGATGGCTTCCGGCGTGGAGTCCTTGATGGGGTCGGAAACGCCGAGCAGGCCGGCCGGTTTTCCATCCACGATCACGAACACCACGGTGTGACCTTCCAACCGCAGCGCCTCGGCCCTCTCGATGAGTCCGTCCGCGCGGATCTGCATTTCCTCGAGCAAATTCCGGTTGCCCAGCAGCACCTGCGCGTTGTCCACCCGTCCTTTCACACCCTTTCCGGTGAGCGACTCGAACTCGTTTACGGAGCTGAGCGCCAGGCCGCGCGCCTCCGCTGCTGCCACAATGCCTGCGGCAAGCGGGTGCTCGCTGCCGCGCTCCAGGCTCGCGGCCAGCTGCAGCAGTTGATCCGAATCAAACGGCTCCGCCGGCTCGACCGCGGTGAGCGTGGGTTGGCCCTCGGTGAGCGTGCCGGTTTTGTCAACGACGAGCGTGTCTACTTTCCGCAGGAGTTCGATGGCCTCGGCGTTCTTGAACAGCACACCCAGCGTCGCGCCTCTGCCCATTGCCACCATGATGGACATGGGCGTGGCCAGTCCCAGCGCGCACGGGCAGGCGATGATGAGCACGGCAACGGCATTGACCAGCGCGTGGGCCATCCGGGGACTCGGGCCCCACAGCGCCCACACCGCAAACGTCGCTACCGCGGCTGCGACGACCAGAGGCACGAAGTAGCCCGCTACCGTGTCCGCCAGCTTCTGGATCGGCGCGCGGCTTCGCTGCGCCTCCGCGACCATGCGCACGATCTGAGCCAGCAACGTCTCCGCGCCCACGCGCTCCGCGCGCATCACCAGCGAGCCCGTTCCGTTCACCGTGGCTCCGGTGAGTCGCGCGCCAAGCAGTTTTTCCACGGGGAGGGGCTCGCCGGTGATCATGGATTCATCCACGCTGCTGCGGCCCTCGAGCACCACACCGTCCACCGGCACCTTTTCGCCGGGGCGCACGCGCAGCCGGTCGCCCGGCTGCACCTGGTCGAGCGGCACGTCGGCTTCGGTTTCGTCCTGCTCGATTCGCCGCGCGGTTTTGGGCGCGAGCCCCACGAGCGCCCGAATCGCGGCGCCGGTTCGGCTGCGCGCGCGCAGTTCCAGCACCTGGCCCAGCAGCACGAGAGTGGTAATCGCGGCCGCGGCCTCAAAGTACACAGCGACACTGCCGGTTTCATCGCGAAACGAGGCCGGGAACATCCCGGGCAGCAATGCCGCGACCAGGCTATAGACGTAGGCGACGCTCACTCCCAGCCCGATCAGCGTAAACATGTTCAGGCTCCGATGGAACACCGACTGCCACGCGCGCACGAAAAACGGCCAGCCGCACCAGAGCACCACCGGAGTCGAGAGCAACAGCTCAAACCAATTCCAGAAACGCGCAGAAGCCCAGGCGCGGAGCGCATTGCCGGGAAGACTAGCGCCCATGGCGGAAACCAGCACGGGAATGGTCAGAGCCACGCCCACCCAAAATCGGCGGG
>Ga0209415_10020098_pt1 | contig 10408 bp, 7 predicted proteins | sample PeaSoiSIISIP2007_FD_187696 | JGI IMG/M metagenome (GOLD analysis project Ga0209415, IMG submission 187696) | Peat soil microbial communities from Weissenstadt, Germany - SII-SIP-2007 (SPAdes) (version 2) | ecosystem: Environmental > Terrestrial > Soil > Wetlands > Peat | place: Germany...
CCGTCTCGGCGTTGATGTCCACGGCTGCGACGCGGGCGCCCTCGCGGACAAACGCCGTCGCCTCAGCCAGATCGTTGCGCGCCTCGTCGAGATAGTGCTCGGGCGTGGTGTGATCGCGCGCAATCTTGTCCAGAGCTTCGCGAATGGTCAGGGGCGCGGCCAGCTTCGCCATCTTGTCCTGAGTCGCTTTCAGCTCGGCTTCCGCGTCGGCGAGCACCTGCTCGGGCGTTTCGTCCACCTCCAGCGTGTACCTGAATTTCAGATCGTAGTTGGTTTTGCCGAGACGCCAGTCGCTGAGGCGCGTTGCCAGATCGGTTTTCAGCCATGAATTGAAAGCGCGCAGGGAATCGAGCGCGGGTTTGGCGGCTTTGTCGTAGTCGGCGGCAAACGCGGGCGGCACGTCTTTTTTCAGAGTGTCTTCAATCAGGCCGATGTTGCCGTCGTTCTCCTGCTGCGCCACGCGCGTCCACACCTCGGGCGAGCTGACCAGATTCGCCTTCGCCTGATCCAGCAGGTTCGGGATTTTGCCGAGCCGCGCGATGATTTGCCTGTAGCGGGTTTCCTTCGGCGCGTAGTTGAGCACCCAGGGCTCGAACAGCGCGTTGCCGACGGTTTCCACGTAAAGCGTGGGGCTATGCCGGTAGCTTTGGATGTTGTTGAGGTCCAGCAGCGCCCCGGCGATCTGATCCTGGATGATCCGGTAGTCGGCCTGATCCTCGGGGGAGAGCGCGTTGACGTCGATCTTCGCCAGGCGATCGCGGAAGCCTTCGAAGAACTGGCGCTGGCCGCGGATACCGGCCTGGCTGTAGTCGTCGATCATCTCGTCCAGAGGAACCCCTTTGTGGAAGTGATACCCCTGCTGCGTCGCGCCGACAGGCGAGAGCGCCAGGCTGCCATACACGAAATCGCTGCGCACCGGCTCGAAATCCACCCGCTCTTTCCCCTTCCTGCAGGAGACCAGCCCCAGCGCGGAGGCCAGAACCACCAACAAACCTTGCTTAAACACGCGGGTTTTCAACATGTCGCTACCGCCTTCTCGCAATCTTCCGCTTCACCGAACTTCACAGTCTGAATGTTCGGGCCGATGCCCCGCGCCAGACCGCACAGGACGCTGCCGGCGCCTGTTTCGTAGCACTTGCTCACGCCCTGGGCGGCGAGGAATCGCATGCTTTCGGTCCAGCGGACCGGGTTGGGAATCTGTTCATAAAGGCCACGACGCGCCTCGGCGCCGCTGGTCACTGGCTGCGCCTGCCAGTTATTAACCAGCGGCACAGCCAGGTCGCGGAATTCCGTCTCCTCCAGATGCGCGGCCATGCGCTCCTGAGCGGGCTTCATCAGCGAGCAGTGAAAGGGCGCGCTCACGGGGAGCAGGACGGCGCGACGTGCGCCCGCGGCTTTAGCCAGCTCCATAGCGCGGGCCACCGCCCCGGCGTGTCCGGCGATACCCACCTGATCCGGCGAGTTGAAATTCGCCGCGCTCACTACTTCGCCCTGGGCGGCTTCGGCGAGAATCGCGTCGAGCTTGTCGAGCGGTACCTTGAGCAGTGCGGCCATGGCGCCCACGCCTTTGGGCACCGCTTCCTGCATGTAGCGGCCACGCAGGCGGACCAGGCGCACCGCGTCGGCAAACTGCAGCGATCCCGCGGCCACCAGCGCCGAGTATTCGCCGAGGCTGTGCCCGGCGACGAAATCGGGAGTAACGCCGTTTTCGGTCAGGACGCGGAATGCGGCGGTGGAGACGGTGACCAGCGCGGGCTGAGTATTCGCGGTGAGTTTCAGGTCCTCGTCGGGACCCTCGAAGCAGAGGCGGGACAGCGCGAAGCCGAGCGCATCGTCGGCCTCTTCAAACACGGCGCGCGCGGCCGGGTAGCGCTCCGCCAGGCTTTTTCCCATGCCCGCATACTGTGAGCCCTGACCGGGAAATAAGAAAGCGATCTTCATGGATGGCTGGAAACACCAGTGTAACTGTACCGGGGACAGGGCGAGTGAATGGTGGCCGGTCCGTCCTCGTTGGAGTCTGCTCATGAGCGCGTCGTTGTAGACGGACCTTTACGAAAATTCATCGATCCCTTGCGAGTCCTTCTGCGTCTGTACGGGTGAAGGAGAGCGGTGATGAAAACGCCTGTAATGCCAAACCCGGTGCCAGCGCGACTCGAAAGGGGATTCGTTTACTGTCCGATCTGTACGCATACGGTGGAGGTGGATATTCTGAGGGCGGCGCGATCGGCGCGCGTGAAGGACGGCGAGAAATGCCCGCGCTGCGGTTCCTCAATCGGCTCGGCGCACGTGCTGAGCCTGATTGACCGCGCCGCCTGAATATCGTGCTAAGGTAGCTAATGTGAGACGGAAGCCGCTGCCCCCCGAGCGAGTTGTGGACAAGAGAATTCTCGAGAGCGCGAAGAGCGGGCTCGAGACCGACAAGCTCAATCGCACGTCAAAGTGCGTGGTGTGCGGATCGGCTTGCCCGGCGGATTCCACCGAAGGATTGTGCTGGGTGTGCCGCCGTCTCAAGATCAGCGCCTGGCGCGATTCGGACCAGCAGGCCGCGGCTCAGGAATAGGCTATTTGTGTGCGATGGACGCGCGGCGTCAGCCGCGTCCCTTCGGTAGCGGCCAACGACGCGGCTGACACCGCGTGTCCCACTGGCGGATGAAGTCCAAAGTGCGGTATTGAGGCTACTGCGGCAGTGGGCGCCCAACGTCTTTCACGAGCGCCTGTTCGTAGACGTAACTTCCCGCCGCAACATCTTCCATTCCCAGACCCACTGATTTGAAGATGGTGATTCGATCGGGCTGCCAGCCTCGCTGAACGGTTTGCAACTCCACAACATTCGACCACGAATCGGCGAGAATGATATCGCCCGCTTCGTTCTCGGCGGCGTCGCGCGCGTCAACGGCAACGACGGCCGCTCGGCGGACGAGTTCCGCGGGCAACTCGCGACGGTTGGTCATGTTCGAGCCCATGGCATTGATGTGGGTGCCAGGCGCGATCCAGGCGTCCTCGATTACGGGATCTTTCGCGTAAGTAGCGGTGACCACGATCTGCGCGCCGCGCACGGCTTCCTCGGCAGTTGCGGCTGCGGTAGCGTTCATCCCGGCGGCGAAGGCTTCCCGCTTTTCCGCTCGGCGGCTCCAGACGCGAACGGTTTTGATGGAGCGGACCGCGCGAATCGCCTCCACCTGTGAGCGCGCCTGAAAACCGCTGCCGATGACGGCGAGCGTGTCGGCCTCGGGGTTCGCCATGAGATCGGTACCGTAGCCACTGGCCGCGCCGGTGCGGATCTGGCCCAGTGAGTTGGCCTCCATCAGCGCCAGCGGCCGGGCGGTTTCGGCGTCATACAGCGAGAAAAGGAAGTACGCGCCGTATTTCGGGTTGGTGGTGTAGAACTTCAGGCCAAAGTAGTTGCCGAAAGCGCCGGGGACCTGATGCAGTATGGAGCCGGTTTTGAGCATCAGCCGGCGGCGCGGCTGGCTTTGCGCTTCCCCTCGGGCGAGGGCTTCGAAAGCCATGCGCACGCGCGCGATGGCCTCGGTCATCGGGAGGAGTTCCCGGACTTCGGATTCAGTGAGAAAGAGCATGTGAATTGGGCCGATTACAAATCGGCCGCAGGTTGAAAACCTGCCCCACAAAAACGAGACTACGTGTTGACCGGGTCGGGACTGTCGGGATGGAGGCCGAGTTCCGCGACTGCGGCGGCTGCCCGGGCCTTATCGAACGCGCCGTCGCGCGCCAGCGCCGCCAGCGCCGCCTCCGCGATCGCCTCCGCCGAGATCTCGAAGTGCTTTCGCAGGTACTCGCGGTTATCGCTCCGCCCGAAGCCGTCCGTCCCCAGCGACGTCAGCCGGCCGGGAAGCCAGGGGGCGATCTGATCCGGCACGGCCTTCATGTAATCGCTCGCGGCCACGATCGGGCCTTCGTGCCCTTCGAGCGCCTCCACGATGTACGGCCTTCGCGGCGCTTCCCCCGGATGCAACCGGTTCCAGCGCTCCACATCCAGAGCATCGCGGCGCAGCTCGTTGTAGCTGGTGGCGCTCCAGACATCCGCGTGCACGCCGTATTTTTCGGCCAGCGTCTTCTGCGCGCGCAACGCCTCGTTCAGAATCGGCCCGCTGCCGAACAATTGCACTTGTGCCGCGCCGCCCTCGGCCGCCTTGAATCGGTAAATTCCGCGCAAAATACCCTCGGCCGCTCCTTCCGGCATCGCTGGCTGCGCGTAATTCTCGTTATAGACGGTGATGTAGTAGAAACGATCCTCGTTGTTCTCGTACATCCGGCGAATTCCGTCGCGCACGATCACCGCGATCTCGTAGGCGTAGGCCGGATCGTAGCTGCGACACGTCGGCACCGTGCTCGCCGCCAGCAGGCTGTGACCGTCCTGATGCTGCAGCCCCTCGCCCGAGAGCGTCGTCCTCCCCGCCGTACCGCCCACCAGAAAGCCCTTGCCCCGCGCGTCCGCGAACGCCCAGATCAGATCGCCGATCCGCTGGAACCCGAACATCGAATAATAAATGAAGAAAGGGATCATGGGCACGCCGTAATTGCTGTAGGCGGTGCCGGCGGCGGTGAACGAACACATCGACCCCGCTTCGGTGATGCCCTCTTCCAGAATCTGCCCGTTACGCGCTTCCTTATAATAAAGGAAGATATCGCTGTCCACCGGTTTATAAAGCTGCCCTTTTGCGGCGTAAATGCCGAATTGCCGGAAAAGCGACTCCATGCCGAATGTGCGCGCTTCGTCGGGAATGATGGGCACGACGTACTTGCCCAGCGAGGCGTCCTTCAGCAGCATGGTGATAACGCGCACAATGGCCATGGTGCTGGAAACTTCGCGTCCCTGCGAACCACCGTATTGTTCCTCGAAGAACTCCGCCGGCGGCGCCTTCAGCTCGATGTGCTTCGGATTTCGCCGCGGCAGGCTGCCCCCCATGGCGTCCCGCCGCTGGCGCATGTACTTCATCTCCGGGCTGTCCTCGGGCGGACGATAGAACGAGCAGGTCAGGATGTCGTCGTCGGAGACAGGAATGTCGAAGCGTGTGCGCACGTAGCGCAGCTCATCTTCGTTCAGCTTCTTCTGCTGATGGGTGACGTTGCGGCCTTCGCCGGCCTCGCCCATGCCGTAGCCTTTGATGGTCTTGGCGAGGATGACCGTGGGAGATCCCTGGTGCGCCACCGCGCGCCGGTAGGCGTTGAAGACCTTCACCGGGTCGTGCCCGCCGCGGCGCAGCCCGCCGATCTGCTCGTCGCTGAGGTTCTCCACCAGTTGCAGCAGCTCGGGATACTTTCCGAAGAACTCCCTGCGCGTGTATGCGCCGCCCTTGGCGGCATAGTTCTGATACTCGCCGTCCACGGCTTCCTGCATGCGCTTGGTGAGGACGCCGGTGTAATCGGCGGCGAGCAACGGATCCCAGTCGGCCCCCCAGAGCACCTTGATCACGTACCAGCCGGCGCCGCGGAACGCCGCTTCCAGCTCCTGGATGATCTTGCCGTTGCCGCGCACCGGGCCGTCCAGCCGCTGCAGGTTGCAGTTGACCACGAAGATCAGGTTGTCGAGCTGCTCGCGCGAGGCCAGCGTCAATGCGCCCAGCGTTTCCGGCTCGTCCGATTCGCCGTCGCCCACGAACGCCCAGATGTGCCGCGGCGTCGGCTCGATGAGGCCGCGATTTTCGAGGTAACGCATGAAGCGCGCCTGGTAGATGGCGTTGATGGGGCCGAGTCCCATGGAGACGGTGGGGAAATTCCAGAAGCCGGGCATCAGCCACGGATGCGGATAGGAGGAAAGGCCGGGATGCTCGCGCAGTTCGTGCCGGAAATTCTCGAGATGCTTGTCGGTGAGCCGGCCTTCGAGAAACGCGCGCGCGTATGGGCCGGGCGAGGCGTGACCCTGGAAGTAAACCATGTCGCCGGGCTCGTCGCCATAGCTGCCGTGAAAGAAATGGTTATGGCCCACTTCGGTGAGCGTGGCCAGCGAGGCGTAGGTGGAGATGTGGCCGCCGATGCCCGGGTCATATTTATTGGCGCGGACCACCATGGCCATGGCGTTCCAGCGGATGATGCTCTTGATGCGCCGCTCGATTTCACGGTCGCCCGGGTAAGGCTCCTCGGCATCGGCGGGGATGGTGTTGAGGTAAGGCGTGTTGACGCTCAACGGCGCCGTGACGCCCCAGTTCGCGCCGCGCTCCAGCAGCCGTTTGAGCAGGAACGATGCCCGCTCGGGTCCTTCTTCTTCAACGATTTGTTCCAGAGCTTCCAGCCATTCGCTGGTCTCCTGGGGATTAGCGTCCTGCAGTGGTTCTACCGACGGTTTTGTCTCCAGCATTGGTTCTCAGAATTCCAGGATAGCATTGCGGGGCGGGGAAGCCGGGGCGCGGCAGGGTGGCCGGAAATGCTGAGCAGCGCTCAATCCGCGCGCAGCTTGATGGATCCGATGCCGCCGTTGACGGACACGTGGATGACTGGCCCGCTGCGGCCGTTCTCATACTGATCGTTAACCCAGCGGTCGCCGCTCTTGTGCAGCCCCTGCACGTCGATGCCGCCGATCCCGCCCTTGGCGTCGGCCACGATTCCCACGGTGTTCGGGAGATACACAACCGCCTCGCCGATGCCGCCGTTGATCTTCACGTCGTAGTCGCGCTTCGGACGACCGCGCAGATCGGCCTCGATGCGTCCCACGCCCATGTCCACGTCCAGGCTCCGCAGCGCCAGGTGGCCCAGCTCCAACTTGCTCTCGCCCGCCCCGCAGTTGATGCGGAGATCGAGCGGAACCTCGTCGTTGAACTCGAGATCCCATTTGTAGTTGACGTGCCCCATCATATGCGCGCCGCTGGGCTGTTTCACGGTCAGCATGCCGCGGAAGCTGCCGCCATCGTAGTTGATCTCGGGCTTCCAGTCGTCGTGGTTGTAGGTGAAATCGGCATCCATGAGCTTCGCCGCGCCGCCGCGGACCTGCAGTTCGCCCGCGCCCATGTCGATCTCGGCTCTTACGCTCTCGGCCCGGCCGAGGTCAACGGTCTGATGATAGTGTCTCGTCCAGCGGTCCGGCCGAGTGTCCACCGTGCAGCCGGCCGCCACCAGGGTCAGCAGGGCCGCCGGAACAATGAGCATGGCGCGTGTCATAGCATCTAATGTTACGCGCAGCGGGCTGCGGTTGTTCCGCCAACAGGTCCGCGCAGAGAGACGCTCAACCGCCGGGCGCGCCCCGCGGAGTGGGCCTATGGGCAGGAGCCGGGGACTCCAGTTGGCCGCGAAGTCATGGCTCCGGTTTTCCCTATTGACATGTATATATATAGAATGGTATATATATCAACATGTCTGATCCGGACGCTCAACGTTTTCTTCCACTTAAGACCCAGTGGTTTCACATCATGCTTGCCCTGGCGGGCGAAGAGCAGCATGGCTACGGCATCATGCAGGAGGTTCTGCAACGCACCGGCGGCAAGGTGCACCTGTGGCCGGCGACGCTGTACGGGTCGATCAAGCGGCTGATCGAGGCCGAGCTGATTGAAGAATCCAGTAAGCGGCCCGAACCGGAACTGGACGATGCGCGCCGCCGTTATTACCGGCTCACCACGCTCGGCCGGCTGGTCCTCAACGCGGAATGCGAGCGCCTGCAGGAACTGGTGCGCTCCATTCAGATGAAACAGGTCATGGTGACGGAATGAGTTTTGCATTGCGGATGTACCGGCGGCTGGCGAATGCATTCCCACACGAGTTCAAGATGGTGTACGGAACGGAAGTGGCGGAACTCGGCGAGGAAGTCATCGAAGAAACGGCGCGCGAACATGGGGTCGCCGGGTTGATCCGGCTGATCGCAGACATCGCGATTCGAGTGCCCCTGGAGTATCTCAGCGAGATACGCCGTGACGTGCGGTACGCCGCGCGCGGGCTCATCAAATCGCCCGGTTTCGCCCTGGTGGGCATTGTCTCGCTGGGACTCGGGATGGGCATGACCACGTCCGTTTTCAGCCGGCTTTGGGTGGAGATGTTCCGCGACCTGCCGGGGGCCGCGCACGCGAGCGAGCTGGCGACGGCGCAGGCTCCTGTCTCGTACTACTACGTGGATCAATATCGCGAGCAAAAGAGCCTGTTTGCCGGTGTGGCCGCGTTTCAGCAGGGCGTTCCGTTTAATGTGTCGTTCCAGGGCAGCGAGAGCGCGAAGCCGCAGCGGGTGTTCGGACAGCTTGTATCGGCGGACTATTTTTCGGTGCTCGGCGTCCGGCCGCAGCGCGGACGAATGCTGGACCCGCGACTGGACAGGCCTGGCGACTCACCCGTGGTGGTGATCAGCGATCGCTTCTGGCGCGATCGTCTCAATTCTTCTCCCGACGCCGTGGGACAAGTCCTGCGCCTGAATGGCCGGGCCGCCACTATCGTGGGGATCGCGTCGAAGGACTTCAATGGCGCGCTGCCCATCAACCCGGCTGAGCTTTTCGTGCCGGTGACCGTGCCCGCCGCGCTGGCGCCTGAGCTGGCCAACGGTGTGCTGCTGAAGCGCGATGCGAAGGCGTTCCTTCCGATGTTCCGTCTGGCGCCCGGTGTGGGTATGGAAGCGGCGGAGGCCGGCCTGGACACGGTGACGCGCAATCTCGACGCGCAGGATTCATCGATAGCGAGGCGTGACGACAAGGGCAGACGGGTGATCCTGATGGAAGGAGGCAGGCAGGCGCCGATTCCCCGGAATCTCAAGCCCGTAGTGGTGGCATTCATGTTCGTCCTCATCGGCCTGATCCTGAGCATCGCCTGCCTGAATCTCGCCAACATGCTGATGGCGCGCGGCGTGGCGCGCAAGAAGGAACTGGCGATTCGCCTGGCCACGGGCGCCAGCCGCTTCCGGCTGATCCGCCAGATGATCACCGAAGGCGTTCTGCTTTCCGTTCTCAGCGGCGTCGCGGGAGTCGCCTTTGCGTACTGGTCCCTGGCGATGTCGTCGCGGTTCAGGACTCCGTCGGTCGTGCCGATAGAACTCGGCACGGGGCTCGATTGGGACGCGGTCCTTTTCACCTTCGGACTCGCGGTGCTGTGCGGCATCGGATTCAGCCTTGTGCCCGCCCTTCAGGCGACGAGGGCGGACGTGGCCACTTCGCTGAAGGAAGGGTCAGTGACGCAGTTGCGCGGCTATCGCCGTTTCGGCCTGCGCAATCTGCTGATGGTGGGACAGGTGGCGGGGTCGCTCATGCTGTTGCTGATTACCGGGTTCCTGGTGATCGGGTTCAATACGGCCAACCAGGTGCAGACCAGATTCGACCTGAACCGGATGATTCTGCTGTCCATCGATCCGGTGCGCGACGGCTATTCTCCCGAAAAAGCCCAGGCATTCTTCGAAAAGCTCCCGGCGCGGCTACGAGCGGTTCCCGGGGTGAGCAGCATCGCGCTGGCTGCCCAGCCGCCGTTTTCGGTATTGGCGACGAGCACACAACTGAGCGCTGCGGGGGATTCCCGGCGGGCTGCGGCACTGGCCAAATCGGTCAGCACCGACAAGATTGGCGCGGGGTATTTTGCGGCGCTGAATGAACGCGTGATCGCCGGGCGCGAGTTCGAGGAGCGCGACGAACGGATTCCGGCGGACGAATCGAAAGCCGTCTCGCTTCCGGTGCTGCTGAATGAGAGCGCCGCCCACGCGCTCTTTGCCGATGGCAGCGCCGTTGGGAAGCGCGTCAACTGCGGCGAAGGGACCTGCGACGTGATTGGGGTGGTACCCGACCTCACCAATGGCGTTCTGGCGGACAACGACACTTCCTCGACGATGTATGTGCCGCTGACTCAGCGCGATTTCGCCAGCCCGCCGCCGGGAGGCGTAACCATCATGGCCCGATTCGACGGGGGCGCCGATGCGCTGCGCATGGAACGCGAGATTGCCGCGCTCGATCCCGCGCTGGCCGTCTTCAATGTGAAAACTCTGAGCGAGCAGCTCGAGCTCGGCCGCTCTATGGTGCGACTTAGCCTGGACACTTACAGCGCGATCGGACTGTTCGGCCTGATTCTGTCGGCCATCGGACTGGCCGGGGTGACGGCGTATGCGGTGGCGCGCCGGCGCAAGGAGATTGGGATTCGCATGGCCCTGGGCGCCCGCAAATCGCAGGTGCTCCGCCTTGTGCTTCGGGAAGGCGCCGCGCTGGTGGCCGTTGGTACGGTTCTGGGGTTCCTCGGCGCGGTAGCGGTGGTCCGGGTGCTCTCGTCGGTGGCGCAGTTATTTGCAGACGCGCTCAACGTCAGCACCTCGGACCTGCGCCTGCTCCTGGGCGCACCCCTGCTGCTGGCAGCCATCGCGATGCTCGCATGTTACCTGCCGGCGCGCCGATCCGCGACCATCGATCCATTGAAGGCGCTGCGCCAGGTGACCGTTCCGAGACATAGGTAACAGAACGTTCCGGAGACATGGGTTACACTTTTTCCCCCGCAGGGGGGCGGAAGT
>Ga0209415_10020099_pt1 | contig 10408 bp, 7 predicted proteins | sample PeaSoiSIISIP2007_FD_187696 | JGI IMG/M metagenome (GOLD analysis project Ga0209415, IMG submission 187696) | Peat soil microbial communities from Weissenstadt, Germany - SII-SIP-2007 (SPAdes) (version 2) | ecosystem: Environmental > Terrestrial > Soil > Wetlands > Peat | place: Germany...
TGCAAAGTCCCCCGCGCAGAGATCGTGGCTGACTTTGGCTGAACCTTGGCCGTTCTCCAAAAAAATTTGGCCGTTCATTAATCAGGATCGGAGCAGCTAGAGGCGCAGGGCTGAGGGCAAATTGCGGTTCCTAGGCTGTCTCTGTTCAGCGCCGGGTACGTCTCATTGGGAGCGTCGCTCGCGAGTGACCAGATGAACTTCACGGATTCTCTTTGTGTGCCGACAGTAGGCGCTCAGCAATACAGCCCATGAGTTCAACGGCGCTCTTCGCCTGAGAGTCGGTTATGCCCGGAAGCCATGCTCTGCCGTGACCGGCGCCGTGTTTGTTGCGAAGGCCATTGATCGAGCAAGCGACCTCGAACAGCGCGCGCTCGAATCGACACGTTGCCTGTTCGCCCGGTATAACCGGGTCCTTAGGCGTCGCCATGTGTAGCGCCTTGAATGCCCACCCTAGCAGCGTCGGAAAGTCGGCTTTGCCCGGGTCGCCTCGGAAGCGCTCTATAATGACGTGGGCCGCCGTCGCCTCGAGTAGGTCCTTGCCGGTCCCAGTAAGTAAAGCCGCGTCTTTCGCACCAAGTTTGGCCCGGCGAACATATGCTCCCAGGGCTTCCGTCAGGGCTACGCCCGATAGGTTGTCTAGAAGAGTTGGGCGCAAGTCACCATCAGGTGAAAGCTCGTATCCTTCGGCTCGAAAAGCGGCAATCGCGTTTTGAATCGGCTCGTCTCCGACGTAGTTGGGGGAACCGGGACGAAACCCGCCGTGCGCCCGCACCGAAGAAATGAGGCCCGCGACGAACTCTTCCCCGCCAGCCCGGTTGTGTTCTATCGCCCAACTGAGTGTCGCGAGTACCCGTTTTCTCTTGCCCACCTTTTCCTGTCCCTGTGAGTGGGGATCGCCATCGATCAACCGCGCGCGCTTGATGAGAAACTCGAGCGTCGAATGACTCGGCTCCCGCCAAACCTCCGCTTGAGCATCGTCAACGAGCCGCGCGACAGAGAATGAGATGTCATCCGTAAGAGGGGTCGAAGCCATCACACGTCTCCCATCATCGGTTGAGATTCCGGAGGCGAACTATTCTACTAGAAACGACTCCCGGTTTCAGGGTGGGCCACCTGGGTGGCAGGAGGAACCACATGCGGGTTCAAGTCCCGCCCTCGGCACCAAGTAATCCCTCGAACCAGCGGCGCACGCGCCCCGGCCGTCATGATTAGACCGCTTGGGCGGCGCACCAGCCGCTCGACCAGGCCCACTGGAAATTGTAGCCGCCCAGCCATCCGGTGACGTCCACCGCTTCGCCGATGATGTAGAGACCAGGCACGCCGCGCGCCTCCATAGTCTTCGAAGACAGGCCGGCGGTGTCGACGCCGCCCCCTGTCACCTCGGCCTTGGACCATCCCTCCGATTCGGTCGGTCTCACCTGCCAACGCTTGAGCCGCAAAGCGACGGCGGCGAGAGTGCGGTCGGGCAGGTTCGCGATCGGCCCCGCGGCCGCCGCGGTTTCGGCGATAGCGTGAGCGAGGCGCGCTGGCAGAATCTCCGCGAGCACGGTCTTGAGCTCGGCCTTGGGACGAGTGCGCTTGCGATCCTTGAGGAAGCTCTCGACCTCCAACATTGGCGCCAGGTCGAGCGAGAGCGTGTCGCCGTTCCGCCAGTAGGACGAAATCTGAAGAATCGCCGGACCCGACAGGCCGCGATGGGTAAACAGGATGTTCTCGCGAAAGCTTTGCCGGCCACAGGAAACAACCGCGTCGACCGAGACCCCGGCCAGTGGCTGGATCAGGCTGAGCGTCTCGCCCGCGACTTTGAGCGGCACCAGACCGGGCCGCGGCTCGATCACCGCGAGATCGAATTGACGCGCCATATCGTAGGCGAAGCCCGTCGCCCCCAGCTTCGGGATCGACAAGCCTCCGGTCGCTATCACCAGGGCCGGGGCGACGAAGCTGCCCCGATTGGTCTCGATACGGAAGCGGTCGGCGCGCGAGATCGCGGTGACGCTGTGGCCGACACGCAGATCGACGCCGGCCGCGTCGCATTCCGCCATCAGCATCGCGAGAATCGCGCGCGCCGAACCGTCGCAGAACAACTGGCCCAGGGTTTTCTCGTGATAGGGGATATGGTGGCGCTCGACCATCGCGATGAAGTCACGCTGCCCGTATCGGCTGAGCGCGGACTTGCAGAAATGCGGGTTGGCGGAGATAAAGCGGTCCGGCGCCGCTTCGAGATTGGTGAAGTTGCAGCGTCCGCCGCCGGAGATCAGGATCTTGGCGCCGGCCTGGTCGCTATGCTCGAGCAGCAGCACGCGACGGCCGCGCTGTCCCGCGGTCATGGCGCACATCAGCCCGGCCGCTCCGGCTCCGACGATCACGACATCGAACGCTTCCATCGCCGCGGTGATTAACCCTTCGCCCCCGGGGCGTGCAAGGTGTCAGAGTTAGTCGGCGTCGAGCAGAGTCTCGCTGTAGCCGGCCCGGGCAAGCGCGCGGCGCGTGGCCGACATCACCCTGGGGCTGTCGACGTGAGCGGCGGCGGGAACTTCGGGCGCCGCACGCAACTGGGCGAGCAATTCGCCAGCCGCGTCGCCGGCCAGCCGCTCGCAGATCTCGTAAACGCCCCCGGCGTCTTCCTCGAGGCGGTTATGGCCTTCGAGGATGGCGCGAAGCGCTCGCAGGATCGCGCGGGTGGGAGTGGGCACCAGCAGCGCGGCGAGTGCGCCGTGATCGAGGCGGAGCTTGGCAGCCAATTCGAGCGGTTCGCCGCCGCGCAAGCGCTGGGCCGCCGGCAACAGGATCTTCTCTTCCATGCCGATGTGTTTGAGCAGGCCGCGCCGAAACTCGTCGTAGGCCTCGCCATCGATCCGCTCGGGCTGAGCCGCGGCGCGCGCCAGCAGGGCGTCGAGACGCGCGTGGTCGTCGCAAAGGAAGCGGCGGATCGTTACACTGCCGCCACGGTCGGCGGATCTCGCGGAACCTGGCCGGTTGGGACCGTCTTCGAATTTCATCCCTCCCCCCAAATCAGGGCGATGCGCACGCGCCGTGCGCCGTCAAGCGATGTGCGGGACGGGGCGCGCGATATCGCTGTGGGCCGCTGCCTCAATCTCGCGGCAATGGTTCTGCCACGCCTTCCGCTTGCCGAGCGAGATTCGCCGCGGCGCATCGGCGCGCGGACCGTTGACGCCGCGCGGCGAACTTTTGGCCGCCTGCGGCGAGCGGCGTGCGCCACCGCCGCGAATCAGGCCATAGATGAACAGTTGGTAGAGCTCGGCGTAGGCTTGCGACATGGTCAGCCCGCACGACGCAAGCACATTCGGATCCGACATCCTGGCCACCGCGTGAATCATGAAGTCGGCTACGAGCTTGGAGTGAATCTCGCCGAACGCGCCTTCCCGAGTGCCCGCCGCCACGATCGCCTCCAGGCCCGAGATGCGCAGGCGCTGATGATGCTTAAGCCTGCGCTGGCCGGGATCGAAACGCGCCAGGTCGCGCACGAACTGGGCACTCGCCGTGCGCGTGGCGCGCACCGCGACGTCCAGGTACCCCGCCACCGCCGAAATCCAATCCGGGGCCTGCTCCGCGGCGATCCTGCCCTGCTCGCGAATCCGGCAGAAAAGACGCTCGATGATAAGCTCGAACAGCTCCTCGCGGCTGGGCGCCAGGGCATAGAGCGTCTGCTTCGAGCATCTGAGCCTGCGCGCGAGGTCCTCGGTCCTGAACTGCAAGAACCCCTCTTCGAGGAAAACGACCTCAAGATTATCGATGATCCGCCGAAGCCTGGGCGAGAGCGGTTTGAGGCCATCCGGCGCGGGTTGGCCGATGGCCGTGTGCCCAATCCGCTGCTCCATAGTGCCTCCGATTCTTACCTCAAGCCCCTGGGCTGCCGAGGGGGGGGCCGGCCGGTGCGGTTGCTTCCCGGCCGCCTGCCGCCGCGCGGGGCTAATGGCGATCCGACGGGCGGATAAGAATATTTCGATTGACATGTGTACTATTCACGTACTAAGCGTACACCGGGTACCAATCGTACGCGCAGCGTACCATAAGAATACATCCAAGGAAACAAGGAAATGAGGAGGCGCAGGTATGAGCGACACGCCCAGGACATATCCTAGCGGCAGGAAGACCGTAACGCTCAGGCGTTACCAACCCAACCCACGCTTTGCGGCTGCCGTTAGGAGGTGGCTGGGCCCGGCGCTCTCCCTGCTTGTCATCTTTTGCCTGGCCTCCCCGGCGCGCGCGCAGGAGGACACCAGCAACTATACGATCGACAACTTCATGACGTGGTTCCGCCAGTACGCCGACGCGAAACCCGATTTCAAGCCCGGCGACGTGCTGACTATAAAGGATGTCGAGCGGATTCGCCCGTTTGTCCCGCCCGGCTATTTCGAGCAGCTCAACTTTCCCGAGCTGCATATGGAAATCGCGCAGCCCAACCCGCATCCGATGAATCGGGTGTATGAGGACTGCACCGAGAAATACGGCCCTCAGGTGCGGCTGGCGCCGGATGGGGCGCTGGTCAATTATCTGTGCGGGCAACCGTTTGTTAACAGCGATCTCAGCCCCAGCGATCCGCTGTCCGGGATCAAGGCCGCGTGGAACTTCGACTACCATTGGGACTACTACGGTCTGAACGGAATGCTGATCTGGGTCTGGGACCGCATGGGCGGCAGCCACCAGGGTATGGCCGTCAACACCGTCGAGGCGCCGCCGCCGAGCTTCATCGAGGGAATAAATTACCTCAGCGAGTGGCCCACCAATATCGCTTCCGCTTTCGGTGGAGGCGGCACCTTCCAGCGCACCTTGCAGTCATACTATCAGCGCGCCAAGTTCTCCCATTTGGCGCAGCTCGCGGATCAAGGCGGTCTGGTGCCACTCAAGGGCGCCAAGGACTTCGAGTGGAAGGAGTTCAACTACTTCGTCGAGCCGTTCGACATCCGCGGCACCGCCTTCATTATATTCCGCTATGAGGACCCGCATCGCTCCGACGACGCCTGGGCGTATGTTCCGACGCTTAGGCGGGTGCGGCGGATTTCGGCGGAGGTCAAATCCGACTCGCTGCTCGGCACCGACTTTTGCCTGGACGATTTCTACGCCTTCAACGGCCGGCCGCTGGAGTGGAATTGGAAGTTCCTGGGCTGGAAGCAGGTCCTGGCGGTTACCGATCCAGCGCAGGATTTCCCGCATTTCTACGGCCCCAACGGCACCATTCCCGACGACCGCTGGACGCTCAGGCAAATGGCGATAATCCAGCGCATCCCGAAAGATCCGCGCTATCCATACAAAAGCGCGCTGATGTTCGTGGTCGCCGAAAACTGGTTCTCCACCTACCACTTTGCCTTCGACCGCGGCGGCAAGCTGTGGAAGGTGGTCGACTGGCGCTGGAAGTACACCGAGGAATACAAGACCTTTGGCGAGGTCAACCACGGCGTCCATAGCATGGTGTTCCAGAACGCCACCAACGTCGATATTCAGAACAAGCGCGGCACGATGGTACCCGGTCCGGGATTCGGTTATCCAAACCTCAACGCCCGGCAGGTGGAGCGCGTGTTCGATATCAACCGACTGGAAGAGATCCATCGCTGAGTCGAACTTGAGACCGCCGCTGGCCGCCGCCTGCACAGCAAGCGCCGGCCGGCGGCGTTCGAGCGGGTCCAGCCGGTGCGGCTATACACCCGGTATGCGCTAGAATCGCGAGCCGGCGCCGCTGTGGTTCTGACGGATTGGTCACGACAGCGGAGATTGGTTTCCACAAGCGCGGGAGCCGTTGATCCTGCTGTTCCGCGGGCGGTTCACATTCGCGGCGATAGGGCTGTGAATCGGCCCGGCGAGGAGAGGTGCCAAAATGGCTTGGCAGGTCACTATCGATAACGGGTCTACCTTCACCGACGGATGCCTGATCACCGAATCCGGCATGTGGTCGGTGAAAGTGCTCACCACGCCTTACGACCTGATGCGGTGCTTCACCGGCGTGTTCCGTGCTCTCGCCGAGGCAAGCGGCGTTGGCGGAGAAGCGGAGCTGCTAAAGCGCGTGGCCGAGGTGCGCTACTCGACCACCGCGGGAACCAATGCCTTGCTGGTCAAACGGGGCGCCAGGGTCGGGATGGTGACCAGTCCCGAGGCGGAGCGCGACGCCTACGGTCTGCGCGAGCTGGCGCCCGAGCTAGTGGAGAGTATCGTTGGCGATCGCGTTCGCGGCCTGCAGATGGGCAACGGTTCGGCCGAAACTCAGGATCGCCTGATCACCACCACACTGCGCGAGCTGCTTGGCCGCGGCGCCGAATGGATAGTCGTATCGTTCCCGGATCCATGGGGCCGGCAGGCTGAGGTCGAATTCAAGCGCCGCTACATGCGGCTGTTTCCAGGGCATCTGCTGGGTTCCATCCCGATCCTTTTTTCGCGCGAACTGTGCGAGGACCCCGACGACCGCAGGCGCACCGCAACCGCCTTGCTGAACGCGTTCCTGCATCGGGAGACGGCCCGGTTTCTGTACCACGCGGACCGCTGGACGCAGGAGCGTCACGTGTACGCGCCGCTTCACGTGATGAGGAACGATTGGGGTTGCGGGCGCGTCGCCAAGACCACCGGCGTTAAGACGCTCGATTCCGGTCCGGTGGGAGGGCTTTCAAGCGCGGGGTTGCTGGCGCGGCTGGTCGGCCAGAAGAAAGTCGTGACCGTCGATGTGGGCGGCACCAGCGCCGATATCGGATTGGTCGAAAACTTCGTTCCCAAGACCGAACTCTTTGGACAGGTCCACGGATTGCCGCTGGCCTTCTCGTTCCCGAAGCTGCGAACCGCCGCGCTCGGCGGAGGCTCGATTTTTACCGTGAGCGAGAGAAACTTTAAGATCGGTCCCGAGAGCGCCGGCGCGCTTCCCGGGCCGGTATGTTTTGGCCGCGGCGGCGAACAACCTACGCTCACCGACGCCGCGCTCCTGGCAGGCTTCATCGACGCGACGACATTCGCCGGCGGCCAGTTCAGGTTGAATCCCGAACTCGCCGACGCCGCAATCACAAAGAAGATAGCTGAGCCGCTCGGCCTCAACGGAGCGTCGGCCGGTGCTTCGGCCATGATCGAGACCTTCGCCGAACGGCTGGCGAATGAAATCGGCACGGTAATCAAGCACGCGGGATGGGAACCGCACCAGACCACGCTGCTGCTGTACGGCGGTTCGGGACCACTCCTGGCCACGCTCGTGGGAGACCGTCTCGGCGTCGGTGAAGTCTTGATCCCCCATGCCGCCGCGAGCTTTAGCGCGCTGGGCGTGGCCTTTTGCGAGCTCGCGCATGGATACCGCGCGATAGTGCCCGCGGATGTCACCCAGGAAACGCTCGACGGAGAAATACTTCCCGACCTCGAGCGGCGAGCCAAGCGTGACATGTTCGGCGAGGGCGTCGCCGAGGCCGATTGCGAGGCGCAGCTTCGGCTCTGGCAGGGCGGGGAGATGAGCGCAGCGCAAGACGCGGGTGCGGGCGCGTTGAAGCTCAAGCGCGGCGGCGCAAAAGGGCCGGTGGTGGTGGACCTGCGGCTATCGAAGCGCGGCAGCGGCTTGCAAGCCTTTCCGGCCGGCCATAAGGTGCCGCGCCAGAGCGCGCTCCAGGCCAAGCGACGAGTGCTGCTCAAAGGCGAGCCTTACTCGGTTCAGGTAATGGATGTGGCCGGGATTGCCCCAGGGGCGAGCGGCGAAGGACCGTGCGTCATCGAAGCCGGATACTGGAGCAGCGTCATCGTGCCGAAGTGGAAGTGGTCGATGGCCGAGTGGGGTTTCCGGATTTTCAAGTAAGCCCGGCGGGAGGAGCGCATGCGAGTTGCAATCACAGAGTATCTGCAAATTGATCTGGAATCGGAGCGCTGGCTGTGCCGCCGCTGTGACAAGGACCTCGGCCCGGCGCGCGGCAATTACAAGGAAGGCTTGCTGGTCAGCGACCGCGACCCGCGAGAGATCCATCGGCCGATCCTGGATGACCGCCGCTACCGCTTCACCTTCGCGCCCGATCCGAAGTGGTGCCGGATAATCGAATATTACTGCCCAGGCTGCGGAACCCAGGTCGAGACCGAGTATCTTCCGCCCGGCCATCCGTTGCTGCGAGACATCGAGCTGGATGTGGACGATTTGAAGAAGCGATGGCGCGAGACCTGAAACGGATGTTAGCGGCGCGAGAGGCTGAGTTATGAAGCGAATAGCGGTTGATATCGGCGGTACGTTTACCGACTGTTTTATCGCCTGGAACGGTCAACAGGTCGAAGGCAAGGCGCTGACGTCGCACCACAATCTATCGCTCGGATTTCTCGAAGCGGTCGCCGACGCGGCAAAGCAAATGGGCCTCGAACTGGCGGAGGTGCTGGAGGGCGCCGAGTCGATCCGTTACGGAACCACACTCGGCACCAACGCGCTGATCGAACGCAAGGGCCCGCGTATCGGCGTGCTGGTCACGATGGGTTTCGAATCCATGATTCGTTTGGGCCGGGGCCGCGGCTACGGCGAGGGGCTGCCCCGCCATCTCCAGGTCGACTTGCCGCGCGCGACCCGGCCGGTGCCGCTGGTCGACCCGAACCTGGTCATCGGAATCCCCGAGCGCTTGGATTATCAGGGCGAGGTCTTGCTGCCGTTGAACGCTGACGAAGTTCGGCTGCGAGTCCGCCGCCTGGTGGATCGGGGCGCACAGGTGTTCGTCGTCTCGTTAATCAACTCCGTAGTCAACCCGATTCACGAGGAGCAGATCGAGGACATCATTCGCGACGAATATCCCTCGACGCTATTCGGATCCTTCCCGGTGATCCTGAGTCACAGGATATCGCGGCGGAAATCCGAGTACGCGCGAACCATGTCGGCGCTGATTTGCGGCTTCCTTCACGAGCACATGTTCTACGCTCTGGGCAACCTGGAAGAGGCTCTGCGCCAGCGCAAGCAGCAGAAGCCGGTGCTGCTGATTCACAACACCGGCGGGATGGCCTCGCTGGAATCGACTCACGCCCTGCAGACGATCCATTCCGGGCCGGTGGCCGGGCTCGCCGCTTCCCAACATCTGGCGAGCGAATACAAACTGCCGACGGTGGTCGCGACCGACATGGGCGGCACCTCGTTCGACATCGGGATTCTCGAGGCGGGCGGTCCCTGGATTTATGACTTCCAGCCGGTCATCGACCGCTGGCGCGTCGCGACTCCGATGGTGTATCTGCGCACGCTCGGCGCGGGCGGAGGCTCGATCGCGAGGTACGACCGCTTGTGGCGAACGGTCGAAGTTGGTCCCGACTCCGCCGGCTCCGATCCCGGACCGGCCTGCTACGGACGAGGCGGAACGCAGCCCACCGTCACCGATGCCGACCTGATCCTGGGTTATCTGAACCCTGACTACTATGCGGCCGGCAACCTTCACCTCGAACCCGAGTTGGCGCAGCTCGCGATCGAGGAGCACATCTCGACCGAGCTCGGGATGTCACCGGTAGAAGCGGCGCTGCTGATAAAGAGCAGGGTCGACGCGAAGATGGCGGACGCCATCTTCAAGGAAGTTTCAACCCGCGGATTCGATCCGCGCAAGGTCGTGCTGGCGTCTTACGGCGGCGCTGGACCGGTTCATTGCTGCGGGTTCGCGCAGAAGCTCGGCGTTCATCAAATCGTGATCCCGCCGTTCTGCTCGGTCTTTTCCGCCTTTGGCGCGGCCAATCTGGAGCAGCTCCACGTTCACGAGCGGTCGGCGTATCTGATCGTCTACAATCCGATGACTCGGAAGATCACGCTGGATATCGACGCCGTCAATGCCATGGTCGCGGAGCTCGAGCAGCGCGGAATCGAGGATCTGACTCGACAGGGCTTCAGCCGCGACACCGTCCGCCATCGGCTCGAATTCGACATGCGCTACGGCAATCAGTTGGTCCAATTGAGCGTGGCCAGCCCGGTGGCGCGCCTCAAAGAGGTCGATGACATTCTCGGCCTGGTCACCGCCTTCAGCGAGGCCTACTCGCGCCATTACGGAGAGCGTTCCGCATGCCCGGAGGCGGGGGTCAAGATCGTAGCGGTGCGAGTGCTTTCCTGGGTGCCGGGTGAACGGGTGTCGCTGCTGGGCGATCACGAGAACGGCGCCCGGCGCGAGGTTAAGCCGAGCGCGCATCGGGACTGTTATTTTTCGGATGAAAGCGGCGCCGTACGGACGGCGATCTACAAGTGGACGGAGCTTCCGGTGGGAGCGCGGATCGGCGGTCCCGCGGTGGTCGAAGCACCGCACACGACGTTCGCGGTCGCGCCGGGTTGGGAGTTTCAACTGGGCGGCGCGGGGCTGGTGTGGCGCAGCCCGTCCGCGATGGGCATCTCGATGCCCCGGCGGATCGCCTCCTTGGCGTACGCGATGGCCAGCGGACCTCCCTCGGCGATGCGTTTGGCGAGCTCGACGGCCCTGGTGATCAGCTCGTCTTTCGGCACGAT
>Ga0209415_10020100_pt1 | contig 10406 bp, 6 predicted proteins | sample PeaSoiSIISIP2007_FD_187696 | JGI IMG/M metagenome (GOLD analysis project Ga0209415, IMG submission 187696) | Peat soil microbial communities from Weissenstadt, Germany - SII-SIP-2007 (SPAdes) (version 2) | ecosystem: Environmental > Terrestrial > Soil > Wetlands > Peat | place: Germany...
CTTGGGGTGCACGTCGAGCCCGAGCGTCGGCAAGGCGCCGCACAGCCCGCCGGACTCGTCGAACTGCAGCGGCTCGTAGGAGGTCTGCACGACCTTCCATGGCGCCACGCCGAATCCATCCGCGAGCGCGTCGCGCACCGCCTTCAGGCGCCGGTCGAGCACGCTCATGTAGGTCCGTGCCACCTCCGGTCCGAACCGGATCTGCCGGCCGATCCACTGGGCGATGGGCGCCAGATCGCCGGCGCTTTCGGTTATCGAATAGGCGGCGAGCGGGCCGAAACCGACGTCGTTGCCCCCGATCGACAGCATGACGACGTCGATCGGTCGCTTGCGCAATTCGGGAGGGCACCAGCGCATGGTGAAGTTGCGCAACTCGATCCGCGTGTCGCCCGAGGCGTAGACCGGCAGCGCATAGGCGGCGAGCCGGTGCCGTGCCGCCGTGCCGCCGCGACAGATGAGGTCGCTCAGCTGGTCGAACTGCGCCGGCACCATCGCGGAGTTCGGCTGGTCGAATTGCTCGCGGGCCTCCTTTTCGGCGAACAGCCCCTCGACCACGTCGGCGCCGCTGCAGGCGAGATGCAGCAGGGTGACGGCGCGGTGGCGATTCTCGAGGGCGAGTTCGAGGGAGACGCGGAACGGGTAGCCGTATTGCGAGCGGTGGCAATCCGGGCTCGTCCATTCGGCGCGGCGGCGCTCGAACGCGGCGAGGAATTCGGCCGAGGTGGGCCGGTACTGCAGCGACTGCTCTTCATCCTCCATGAGACGCTTGGGCAGCGAACGCCAATCGGCCGCATCCGGGAGCGATCCGATCGTCTCGGCCGGCCGCGTCTTCGGCGGCTCGCGAAACGTCCGGCTCGCGACCTCGTCGCGCGTGTCGGAATTGACCGGGTCGTAGTACATCTCCCGCGCTTGGCTGAAGGTGACCGGCCGATCGGGATTGCTTTCGCCGGATGCAAACGAATCCCCGAGCGCAACGACGAACAGGTCCTCGACCGTCACGTTCGGCTCGGCGAGTTCCCGTCCATCCGGCAGTTGGACCGTGACGCTCACCCCGGAGGCGGTCGGATCGAGCGAAAACGGCACCCGCTCGATGGTAACCTTGCTGCCGCAGGACTGGGCCTTGCGGCCCGCGGCCCCGCCGGCCGCGTGAGGCTGCCAGGTCCACACACACTGTCCGGCCGTGACCTGCTGCAAAATCTCGGCCGGCAGGTGCATCACCACGGTGTGCGCCGCCGGCAGCACGTAGTCCTCCTTGGCGGCGCCCCAGGAATATCGGCGTTCGCACAGGGCAAGATAGTGCCGCGGCCGGTCGGCCTTGTCGTAGCACACCGAGCCGCTGGTCTTCGCCGCCCAACCGAGCCGCGACTCCTCGAAGTGCGTCCGACCGGTCGCCGCACAGGTCGCCGGGGTCGTGGGATCGCGGCAGTCCGGGTCGTTCAGACGCCGCTCGGTGCGCCATATGATGTCGGCTGGCATGGCGCCATGCCCGTCGCCACGCACATGGTGGAAGGCGGCTTCGTGGAGCGCGAAGGAGCTCGCGACGCGATAATAGCGAAACGGACTCTCGACCTCCCACTCGAGATCTGCCGCCCTGCCGTGGCCGAGGCCGCCGAACAACCCGCAAATCGACGCAACCAGCGCAATTGACTGACGCATTGCCCATCTCCGCAGCCCGCGAGCGGTCATCCACCCTTATTGGTCGCGGTGCGCGTACACCAAGTCCCCGTGTGGCGGATATCACCCACAATCGGCCCGGCGCACAAGCATGGCCTCGCGTCGCGACAAGATTCTATCTAAAATAGTATGGACGAACCATCCGCAACCGATCAGCGGCCTCCGGCTGCCGGCCGGTCCAGCTCCGGGTAATGCCGGAAAATTCCTTCTTCGTTGAACGGAATGCGGCGCTCCGACGCCAGATAAGCGGCGATGCGTGGACGGGCGGCGACCCGCTCGTGCAGCGCAATCACCAACCGTTGATGCTGTTCCAATCGCGCCATGGCTCGCGGGAAGGCGTAGCGCAGACCCGCGACAAGCTGGAACAGCGACAGGTCGGCGTAGGTTGGCCGCGCACCGACCAGGTATTTGTCGCCACGAGGGTTACGGGCGAGCACCTGCTCGAAATAACCGAGATATTTCGGGGCTCGCGAGGCAATGAAATCGGCTGCCCGGCGCCGCGCCTCCTGGCGCTGATCCTCGTAATAGAGACCCGAGGCGATCGGGTGATGAGTGTCGTGCACCTCGTTGACCGCATCCGCAATGGTGAGCTGCAATTGATGGGTCCAGAGGCGCCCGGCCTCGGTACGCGGAGCGAGGCCGTGGCGACTGCCCAGGAACAGCAGGATGTTGGCGGTCTGGCCGATCAGCAGCTTGCCGGCACGCAGGAACGGCGGTGCGAACGGCGGCTGGACCACGTCCTTGCCATCGAGCAGCCGCAGCATGGCCGGCAGGCCCTTCGTCCCCGGTTGTCGGGCCACATCCACATAGGCAATGTCCGCGTCCTCGAGCGCCAGCCGGACGAACTCGCCGCGTCCCTGGATCGATGGCCAGTAGTGCAGTTCGTACGGCATGTGATGCCTCCGTTTCGGTCAGCGGAGGCACTTTCTCACTTGCGCCACAGTGCTCGCAAGACTGCGGACCCGCGATTGAATTCGTCGGGCAGCGTCGTATCTTTGAGGTGAGCCGCCCCGGCTGACGGACCGGGGCCGAGGCGACACGGGAGCTGCGCAATGTCGACCGTGAGCGACTGGAAGATCTCACCCGCCGTGCAGCCCAAGCCGGAGGACTATTCGTTCGACCTCGACCGGACCTTGACCTCGGTCGTCGGGCTTCGCACGATCATTCCGGGCGATGCCTTCACGGCCGAGGTGCTGGGCACCGAGCGCGCCGGCAACGGAGTGCTGATTCGCGACGACGGCGTCGTGCTGACGATTGGTTATCTGATCACCGAGGCCGAATCGGTGTGGATCAGCCTGTTCGACGGCCGGCCGGTCCAGGGCCACGTGCTGGCCTATGACCACGAGACCGGCTTCGGGCTCGTGCAGGCGCTCGGCCGCGTCGATGTGCCCGGACTGCGACTCGGCAAATCAACCCCCACACAGATCGGCGACAAGGTGGTGGTCGCCGGTGTCGGCGGACGGCAGCGCTCGGTCGCGGCCCGAATCATCGCCAAGCAGGAATTCGCCGGCTCGTGGGAATACGTCCTCGACGAGGCGATTTTCACGGCGCCGGCACATCCCAATTGGGGCGGCACCGCACTGATCGGCAGCGCCGGAGAGCTGCTCGGCATCGGGTCTCTGCAGCTGCAGCAGACCCGCGCCACTGGACAGACCGAGAACCTCAACATGATCGTGCCGATCGACCTGCTCGAGCCGATTCTCGACGATCTCCTCGCATTCGGCCGCCCCAATCACCCGCGGCGCCCGTGGCTCGGCGTCTATGCGACCGAGATCGAGGACAAGATCGTGATCATGCGGGTGGCGAACCGCGGTCCCGGCCAGCTCGCCGATCTGCGCCCCGGCGACATCATCCTGGCGGTGGCGGGAACCGAAGTGAGCGATCTCGCCGACACCTTCCGCCGCGTCTGGGCCCTTGGCCATGCCGGCGTCGAGGTGCCTCTCCTGTTGTATCGGGACGGCCGCACCTTCGAGGCGCGGCTGGCCTCGGTCGAGCGCGGTCGGTTCTTCAAGTCGCCCAGCCTGCACTGATCGGAGTGGGTTCGCGGACAATACGGGGGCTCCGATAGGCGAGTTCGCAATTGGACAGGGCGTTTCGCGGTTCGAGGACCCGCGGCTGTTGCAAGGTGGCGGCCGCTATGTCGACGACCTGGCGCTGCCCGGCATGGCGTTCGCCTGCGTGCTGCGCTCGCCGCATGCGCATGCGCGCATCCGCTCGATCGATTGCGCGCGCGCCCGGGCGGCGCCGGGCGTGCTCGCCGTGCTCACGGGGGCCGACTGGGACGCATCCGGGCTCGCCGACCTCCCGGTGCCTGGCGGGAAGAAACGCCGTAACGGGATGCCGATGTACCGGCCGCGCTACCCGGCGCTGGTGAAGGATCGGACCCGTTGGGTCGGGGACTATGTGGCTTTCGTGGTCGCCGAGACGCCGCATCAGGCAACGGACGCCGCCGAGCTGATCGAGGTCGGCTACGATCCTCTGCCGGCCATCGTGTCCACCGCGGAGGCGGCGGCCGCTGGCGCGCCACGCGTCTTCGAGGACTGCGAAAACAACATCTGCTTCGTGGAGCAGTTCGGCGACAAGGCGGCAACCGACGCGGCGTTCGCCCGCGCCGATCACGTGGTAAGGCATCGCTTCGTGATCAACCGGGTGACTGCGGCCACGATGGAGCCGCGCGCCGCCATCGGCGACTTCAACAGGACCGACGGCCGCTACACCATCCACACCTCGGTGCAGCGCGTGCATCCGATCCGCGCCGAGCTCGCCAGGATGCTGAAGGTCCCCGAGAGCAAGGTCCGCGTCGTGACCGGCGACACCGGCGGCAGCTTCGGCATGAAGTCGCCGATCTTCAACGAGATGGCGCTGGTTCTGCTGGCATCCCGGCTCACCGGGCGGCCGGTCAAATGGACCAGCACCCGGTCCGAAGCGTTCGTGAGCGATGCCCAAGGTCGCGACAACGTGACCAATGCCGAGCTGGCGCTCGACCGCAACGGACTCTTTCTCGGCATGCGGGTGCAGACCATCGCGGCGGTCGGCGCCTATCTGCAGGCCGGAATGCCGTTCTTCGTCGCCAATGTCGGCACGCTGGCCGGGGTCTATCGGACGCCGGCCCTGCACGTTGATGTCACGGCCGTGTTCACCAATACCAATCCGGTGCGCCCCTACCGCGGCAACGGCCGCCCCGAGGCGGCCTACATCATCGAGCGCATGGTTGATCTCGCCGCCGACGAGCTCGGCATCGATCCGGTCGAGCTGCGTCGCCGCAACATCATTCCGCCCGCCGCCATGCCGTTCAAGACCGGCCTCACGTTCACCTACGACAGCGGCGAATTCGAGAAGAACATGGATCTCGCGTTGCAGCTCGGCGACTACGCGGGCTTCGAAGCGCGCCGGCGCGAAGCCCGCAAGCGCGGCAAGCTGCGCGGCATCGGCGTCTCCAATACGATCGAGCGCGCCGGCGCACCGAGCCTCGAAGGCGCCGAGATCCGGTTCGACCGTTCCGGCACGGTGACGCTCTTCTCGGGCAGCGTCAGCCAGGGACAGGGGCACGAGACCGTGTTCAAGCAGCTGGTCTGCGATCGCCTCGGGCTCGACCCCGGCGAGGTGCATTACGTGCAGGGCGACACCGACCAGCTGTTCTTCGGCGAAGGGACCGGCGGCTCGCGCTCGGCGACGCTCGCCGGGTCGGCGTTCCACGGCGCCGCCGAAAAGATCGTCGCGAAGGCCACCTGCCTCGCCGCGCATCTGCTCGGTGCCGACGTCGACGCGGTGAGTTTTTCCGCGGGTGTCTTCTCGGCGGCCATCACCAATCGGACGCTCACCATCAAGGACATTGCGCGCGAGGCGATCAATCCGGCGCGCCTGCCCGAGGGCATGGAACCCGGACTGTTCGCCACCTCGGTGTACTCGGCGACGCTGGAAAACTTTCCCAATGGCTGCCACGTCTGCGAGCTGGAGATCGACGAGGACACCGGCGCGGTCGAGATCGTGCGCTACAGCGTCGTCGACGACGTCGGCACCGTGCTCAATCCCCTGCTGCTGCATGGCCAGATCCACGGCGGCATCGCGCAGGGCGTCGGCCAGATCCTGATGGAGGACATCCGGTTCGACGAGACCGGCCAGATGCTGACCGGCTCGTTCATGGACTACGCCATGCCCCGCGCCGGCGATCTGTCGCAGATTGCCACCGACAGCAATCCGGTGCCGACGAAGACCAACCCGCTGGGCGTCAAGGGTGCGGGCGAGGCCGGGTCGGTCGGCGCCCTTCCGGCGGTGGCCAACGCGCTGGTCGACGCGCTCTCGGTGTACGGCGTGCGTCACATCGACATGCCGGCGACCCCGGAGCGCATCTGGCGGACATTGCGCACATCGCGCGCGGCGCACGCCGGGTGGAGCCGACCAACGGAACCCATCCCGTCAGGCAGCGCGACGATGCGGTGTCGGCCGTCGAAGATGGGCTGAGCGGCTCGGCTCGCCCGCGCTACGCAGGCGGCGGATCGTCCTTGAGGCGCGCGTAGAGCAGGTGGTCCTGCCACGTGCCGTTGATGCACAGGTATTCGCGCGCGTAGCCCTCGCGGACGAACCCGGTTTTTTCCAACAGGCTGGTCGACGCCACATTGGTGGGAATGCAGGCGGCTTCCAGACGATGCAGCCCGAGCGCCCCGAACGCGCAAGGGATCAGGGCGCGCACGGCGGCACTCATCATGCCGAGCCCCGCATGGGGCTGGCCCATCCAATAGCCGAGGCTGCCCGCCTGGGCGACGCCGCGACGGACGTTCGCCAGCGTCAGTCCGCCGACCAGGACGTTGTCGCGCTCGCGGAAGACGAAGAACGCATAGGACTGATCGGTGCGCACGTCCTCGGCATAGCGCCGCAGCCGACGCCGGAATGCCGCACGGGTGAGATCGTCGACCGGCCAGGTGGGTTCCCAGGGCATCAGGAACGCACGGCTGGCCTCGCGCAAGGTCGCCCATTCGGCATAGTCGCCCATCTGCGGCGCGCGCAACGTCACCCCGTCACCCTCGATGACGGAGGCGTCCGAATAGCCAACGGTCCGGAAGAACGCCATGGACACATTCCGCAACCCGCGCGCCCCACCCACGGAGCACGATTGCTCGATTTGTCATCCCGAGTGAAACGACCTCAAGCCGCGCGACGCCCCAGACTCTCGGCGATTGCGGCCGCGCTTTCAAGCCCGCGGCCGGGGCCCAGCGCCGTGACCGCAGGTCTGCTCCGCGCGATCAGCGCACGTCCCGCGGTCCTTGCGCTCTCGACGGTCACGGCCTCGACACGGGCGACGATCTCGTCGATGGGAATTGGCCGACCATAGGCGATCATCTGCCGGGCGAGCTGATCGACCCGGGCGCTGGAGCTCTCCAACGCCATCAACAAGCCGGCCTTCATCTGCGCCTTGGCGCGCGCAACCTCGGCCTCCGTCACGGTCTCGGCGGTGGAGCCGATCTGGTCGACGACGACCCGCATCAGCTCGGGCGCATCCACCGCGTCGGTTCCCGCATAGAGGCCGAACAGACCGGTGTCCGAATAGGGCGAGTGGAAGGCGTAGATCGCGTAGCACAGGCCGCGGATCTCGCGGACCTCCTGGAACAGCCGGGACGACATGCCGCCGCCGAGCACGTTGGTGAACACGTGCAGGCTGTAGAGATCCGGATCGCGCTGCGGCACGCCTTCGAGTGCGAGCGCGATATGCACCTGCTCGAGGTCGCGCGCCTCGATGCGAGAGCCCCCGTCGAAACGCGCCCGCTCGGGAATCGCGGCGGCGGGGCCGGTGAAGCCGGAAAACCGGTGCTCGACCTCGGCCACCACCGCCGCATGATCGACCGCGCCGGCCGCCGCCACCACCATGTCCGGGGCGCGGTAGTTGCGGGCGAGGTAGCTGCGCAGGCGCCGGGCATCGAAGGAGCGCACCGTTGCGGGCGTCCCGAGGATCGAGCGCCCGACCGACTGATCGGGAAACGCCGTGGTCTGCAAGTAGTCGAACACGAGATCGTCGGGGGCGTCCTCGGTGGCCCCGATCTCCTGCACGATCACGTTCTGCTCGCGAATCAGTTCCTCGGGATCGAACGCCGGATCGGTCAGGATGTCGGAGAGAACGTCGAGCGCCAGCGGCACGTCGGCGCGCAGCACGCGGGCGTAATAGGCCGTGGTCTCGACGCTGGTCGCTGCGTTGAGGTCGCCGCCGACGGCTTCGATCTCCTCGGCGATCTGCCGGGCGGTGCGCCGCGACGTGCCCTTGAACGCCATGTGCTCGAGCAGGTGCGAGATGCCGTGCTCGTCGGGGTGCTCGTCGCGGCTGCCGGAGCCGACCCAGACCCCCAGCGAAGCGGTTTCCAGGTGTGACATCTGGTCGGTGACGACGACGAGCCCGGACGACAGCCTCGTGACTTCCACGGTCATGCAAAAGCTCCTTCCTGCGCGGCTCGGCTCACACCGGCAATGAAACCTTCGATCGCCGGCTGATCGGCCGGCAGCACGCTGACCCGTTCGGGCCGTGTGGAGAGATCGGCGAGCCACTCGGGCAATGCGGGTCGGACGCCGCATGCTCTTTCGACGGCATCGGGAAACTTGGCCGGATGGGCGGTCGACAGCACCACCATCGGAACGGTTCGGTCGCGCCGTTCCTTCTCGGCGACCGCGATGCCGACCGCGGTATGCGGATCGACCAGATAGCCGGTCTCCCGGCGCACCGTGCGGATGGTGGCGGCGGTCTCGTCCTCGTCGGCGCGCGCCGCGGAAAAACCGGCGCGGATTGCGGCCAGCGCCGGCGGCGCGACGGCAAAGCGCCGGGATTGCGCGAGCGAGGCCATCAGCGCGCGAACGGCTCCGGGGTCGCGATCATGGACATCGAACAGCAGCCGCTCGAAATTCGACGAGACCTGGATGTCCATGGAGGGAGACGTGGTCGCAATCACGTCGCGCAACTCGTAGACGCCGGTCGTCAGGGTCCGCACCAGAATGTCGTTCACGTTCGTCGCCACGACGAGCCGATCGACCGGCAGCCCCATGCGGACCGCCACATAGCCGGCGAGCACATCGCCGAAATTGCCGGTCGGCACCGTGAAGGCGACCTTCCGGTGCGGCGCGCCGAGCGCCGCCGCGGCGACGAAGTAGTAGACAGCCTGGGCGACGATGCGCGCCCAGTTGATCGAATTGACCGCCGACAGCCGCACCCGGTCGCGAAAAGCGTGATGGTTGAACAGGCCTTTGACGATCGCCTGGCAATCGTCGAACGTGCCCTCGATCGCCACCGCGTGCACGTTGTCGGCCGCCGGCGTCGTCATCATGCGGCGCTGCACGTCGGAAATCCGTCCGCGCGGAAACAGCGCCACCAGATCGATCTGGCGACGGCCGCGGAAAGCCTCCACGGCGGCGCCGCCGGTGTCGCCCGACGTCGCAACCACAATCGTGGCCCGCTCGTGGCGCTCGGCCAGCGCGTGGTCCATCAGCCGCGCGAGCAGCTGCATGGCGAGATCCTTGAACGCCAGGGTCGGGCCATGGAACAGTTCGAGGACGAAGGTCGATGGCCCGAGCTGGCTCAGCGGCACGACCGCGGGGTGGCGGAAGCCGTCGTAGGCCTCGCGCGCCATGCGGGCGAGGTCGCCCTCTTCGAGCGCGCCGCCGACAAAGGGCCTCGCCACCTCGACGGCGACCTCCGCATAGGGCTTGCCGACGAAGTCCGCGATCGCCGCCGCATCGAGCCGCGGCCAGGTTTCTGGCACGTAGAGGCCGCCGTCGCGGGCAAGCCCCGCGAGCATTGCATCAATAAAGCCGAGGACCGGAGCCTCGCCGCGGGTGGAGACATAGCGCACGTGTCGTTCCTTGCCGGCGAACAGTAGTGGGAAGCCACGCACGAAACAAGAAACCGAGATCGCTGGCGCGTGGCCCGAGCGCGCAGTCCGCAGAAGCGGAATCCTGCCTTGTCGGCGATCGGCCTCCAACTCCATGATTTCGCACGCGATCCCGGACGGTCCGATCGCGCCCCGGCGGCAAACCGACATCCACCTCGCCGCAACCAGCGCGGCGACGGTCAAACGGTCCGAACGGGTGCTCCCGGCCGGCTGTGGCCCTGCCATTGCGACCGTGCACGGATCGCAAAAACCACTGCGAGCGCCGCCGCAAGCCCGAACCACGTAATGGCATATTGAAGATGGTTATTGGGCAGCTCGACCACCAGGGTGCCGACGCGAGGCAGACCGCCGGGCGGGCTCGGGGCCTCCTGCTCGATGTAGAACGGCGCCACTTTGCCCCAGTTCTTCGCTGCCGCGATCGCGGATTGGTCGCGGGCGAACCATACGTTGCGCGTGGGGTCGCCACCGGGCGTGAACAGCCCGGGCTGCTCGGGCCAGCGCATCACGCCGACGATCTCGAACGGACCGGACGTACCCGCCCGGGTCGTCGCATCCTGCCGGCCTTCCGGCACGAAGCCACGATTGACGACCACGACGCTTCCGTCGTCGAGCCGCGCCGGACAAAAGACCCAGTAGCCCGGCCCCGACACGTCGGGACGCAATGCCGATCCGCCGGTGAACACCCAGGCTTCCCGCCCGACGTCGAGGTCGGCGCGGAACCGCACGCGACGGAATTCGGCGTCCTCCCGGTCGAGGGCGGCCCAGCGCGCCGGCTCCGGCAAGGCGGCCGGCGGCGCCGCGAGCCGCCGCGTGAGCGTGTCGATCAGCGCGTCCTTCCAGGCCTTGCGTTCGAGCTGCCAAGCGCCG
>Ga0209415_10020102_pt1 | contig 10405 bp, 8 predicted proteins | sample PeaSoiSIISIP2007_FD_187696 | JGI IMG/M metagenome (GOLD analysis project Ga0209415, IMG submission 187696) | Peat soil microbial communities from Weissenstadt, Germany - SII-SIP-2007 (SPAdes) (version 2) | ecosystem: Environmental > Terrestrial > Soil > Wetlands > Peat | place: Germany...
GCGGCAGCTGCCAATAGCCGCTCATGGCGGTCCCACCCCGCGAGGCAATCTCACCGATCTCCCCAGGCGGCAGGGCCCGACCTTCGCCATCACAGATTTTTAGTTCCACGCCAATGGGAGGCCGTCCGACCGACTCCAGTCGGCGCGAGTCAGAGCTGAAGGCCTCACGGTGATTTTCAGCGGTCAAAATCAACTGCGGGAGATCTTCCGTCTGGCCGAAGGATTGAACGAAATCGCCTTCATAGATGCTTCTGACGTTGCGCAGAAGCTGGGGGTTCATGGGCGCGCCAGCATACATGATCAGCCGAATGTGGCCAAAATAGCCGGGCGCAAAATCCGCAGATTTGTGCATCATCGCCAGCATGGTGGGAACCAGAGAGACGAATGTGACCTGATGCCGACGCAAAGCTTGCATCGTTGCTTCAAGCTCGAATTGCGGCAAGACAAGCACGGTGGCGCCGCGCATGATCCCGATCAGGGTCACGATCAGGGCGGAGATGTGGAACAGCGGAGTCATGACGTGGATGACGTCGTCCCCGCGAATGCCGAACTCGATTATCAGCCTGAGCGCGCGAAGGCAGGCAGCGCGCTGCTCGATGACGGCGCCTTTAGGGCGGCCGGTTGTTCCACTGGTATAGCAAATGGCAAAAGGCGTCCGGCCATCCACGCCAACCAGTTCAGCATCACTGGTCGAGGCCCGCTGGCGAGCTCGCTCGCAAAATTCGTCGATTGGCAGCCAGCCTAGAGGAAAGCAGGGTCGTAGCTCATCGGCCTCTTTTGTGTAGCGTCGGTTCGCAAGCAGGAGGCGTGCGCCGGAATTCTGGACTTGGTATTGCAGCTCGCCGACGCGCTGACGATAATTGAGCGGCACGGCGATCGCGCCGATCGCCGCCAGGCCGTAGAGGCATTCCAGGTAGTCAACGCTGTCGACGTCAAGAATAGCGACTCGGTCGCCCAGGCCTACGCCGAGGTCCTTGTAATAGTCGGCTAGCGCCGCGACATTACGGGCAAATTCAGTGAAGCTGGCGCTACGCGAGGGCGAAACAAGGCAAGGCTTTGCTCCAAATCGAGAGGCCGATGCCCTGAGAGCAGCAGTCAGGCTGTCAAGGTCGACCACTGCCCCCCCGTTTAGTTGCCGTGCAGCTCGGTCGGCCGAGCCTTGCAATCGATTCGGCTTCCCAGGGTCACCTTTCGGGTGCCCCTACTCATAACGCGTTTGGGCCCACTTGATCGCCGAGGAGAAGCCATCGCGCCTCACCCGATCGAAGAGCTCGGTCTTGAAGCTATCTTGAATAAGGCTCAGCGCCACGAAAGCATCCTCGCCCATGGCAATGGCGGCGGCGAAGCCCATGATCTCATAGCTCCTGTTGACGGTAAGCTTGTTTGCATACCAGACCTCGCTCGAGAAACCGCCGAGCTTGCGGGCCCAGCGCCGCACACAGGATTCGATTTGGCCCGGCGGGCACAGCTCGTTGATCAGGCCGATGCGTTCTGCCCGGACGGCCGTCAGCAGGTCGCCGGTCAGCAGCAATTCCTTGGCGTGGCGCAGGCCCATGACCCAGGGTGTGATCAGGAAAGGCGCGCTCGCCGCCACCCTGCCTTCGGGCTCACCAAGCATCGCGCCTTCCTCGGCCAGGACGAAATCGCAGGCCATGGAGAGCTCGAAGGCGCCACCGAGGCAATAGCCTTCAATCGCGGCGATCACCGGTTTGCGGAAGCGCCAGACCCGCCAGCAAGCTTGATTGCCGGGTCGGATGTGTTCGCGCACGCCCTCGGCGGACACGCCGGCCAACTCGGCCAGCGCAGCTGGCAGATCGTAGCCGGAAGAGAAATTGCCGCCGCTCCCGCGAAGTACGACGCAGCGGATGGCCTCATCCCTTTCTAAGTCGGCGAGAGCCTCGTCCAGCTCCGTCCATTGTCTGCGGTCGAAAGCGTTCATCACCTTCGGCCGGCAAAATGTCACCCAGCCGCAATCCTTGTCGCGATAAATCTCGAGTGTCTCAAATCCGCGCGTCATTCTTTGACCGCCCATATTTGGTCAAGTCGTTAACATAGTGAAAGCCCTGCCTTGAGATGAGACCCGGCCGAACGAGTTGCAGACTGGAGTAGAGGCCATCAGTCTGGAAAAACGATCGTAAAGGAACTGTCGACAACGGTGTAGTCGAAATAGCCAAGCCGGGCGATCGGTTTGAATTTCTTTGGGTCGACCCGACCTTCGACGATGACATCGTCGCGAATATGGATGCCGATGACACGACCGATGACGATGACTCCGGCTTCCTCGGGGTCGCTCTCGGGAACGGGGACGGTCGTCAGATATCGGCACTCCAAATGGACCGGAGACGCCGCGACACGGGGCGGCTTTACTTTGATCGACGGGAGGGCGGCAAGGCCGGACAAGGCCATCTCATCGACATCACTGGGCAACGTGGCGGAGGTCTCGCTCACCGCATCTCGAAGTTCCCAGGTCGCGATATTCACGACGAACTCGCCGGTTTCTTCAGCATTGCGCTGTGAATCTTTGCGCCGGTCACTTGTTCGCGCCCCACCCGACGCGAACATCACGGTCGGCGGGCGGTCGCAGACGGCATTGAAGTAGCTATACGGAGCCAAATTCACAATTCCGCTGCGGCCAAGCGTCGAAATCCAACCGATCGGCCGTGGCACAATCAGACTCTTGAAGGGATTGTGCGGCAGGCCATGGTCCCGGAGATCAGGGTCGTAAAACATGAAGTCCCATCCTCGGCTCAGTGTCCGCGGAGTCGGAGCTTGCGTTCGAACTCGCCCTGGCTGGCCGAACCAAAGCCAGCGCCGATGGCTAGCGAACAGAAATCTCACCACTCAAGTAGTCGTAGGCAGACAAAGCATGCATTCGAACTACGTGAAGAAATTCCTCAATGTCCACACGCTCGTCGATCTTGCCCATCAGCCGGGGCGAAGGGCCATATACGTACGCTGGGACATCATGATAGCGCCACAGCCGGGCGTCGGTCGCGCCGAGACCGACGATTGGCTGTGGCATGTGGCCCTTCGCAGCCTTCACATTCTCTTTCAGAATGCCGACCATCTCGTGCTCGGGATCGCACCAGTTTGGCGGGCTGAAATTCATCTCCTCGAGGCTGGCTTGGGGATAGCGGGCGACAATCGCACGAGCTCGTGTCATGAGTTCGTCTTTGGCCACTCCGATCGGCAGCCGGAGATCGACTTCGAAACTGCATTCGGCCGGGATCATATTAACCTTGAGCCCACCATGGATCATCCCGACATTGAAGGTGACCTTTCTCATCACGGCCGACGCACCCGCGCCTAGGGCACGGTCGACGGTATCGCCAGCACGGTCAAGCAGGCCGGAGACGTTGCTCGGCAATGACGTCTTCAGCTGCGAAAGCGAACCCAGATCCTGAATCAGGCTAGAGGCAATCTGGGTCGCGCTTTCGCTGAGATGCGGATAGGCGGCGTGGGCGCCAGCCGTCTTCACCGTGAATTTGAGCCAGAGCAGACCCTTCTCGCCAAAGCGCACACATGACGGGTCGCTTGGCTCTCCGTTGAGACAGCAATCCCCCAACACCTCAGGGTGATGTTCCATCAGGTAGCGGGCACCCCAGGGACCGAAGGTCTCCTCATCCGAGACGACGGTGAGCGTCAGGCGGCCGCGAAGGCTCTCACGCAGTCGATGCAGATAGGCATAGCTGAAAATCGACGCCGTTGTGCCGCATTTCATGTCCACGGCCCCTCGACCCCAGATGCAGCCATCGGCGACATCGCCGCTCCAGGGCCCATGTGTCCAACTGTCAGTTTTACCCACGGGGAAAACGTCCATATGCCCGTTCAGCACCAAGTGCCGACCCGGCGACCCGCCCGGGAAACTGGCGATGAAGTTTGGCATCTCGACGTGAGGGGAGACGATGCGATGAGCCAGGCCTTCGGCCGCAAGAAACCCTCGCACGCGATCGGCGGCGGCCCGCGTATCACCCGGCGGATTCGGGCTGGGTGCCTGGATGAAGCGCCTCAGGAAGTCGGTGAGGCGATCGCGGTCGCGCTCGATCCAATCCAGAATCCTGGCCTTGCCCTCGTTCAATTCGGTTTCCTCGGAAGTTCCGGTATAGGCCCTGGATAGTAAGGCAAGCGGTCGATCCGGGGATTCCAGCTGCCGTTGGCTACGACACTGCGGACATGGGTGGCGATATCCTCCATTTTGGCGAACCAGACCCCACCCTTGTTTTGCATGTACTCGATGAGCCCCACGAGAGCTGCCGCACGGGCGAGGCGCCCCATGACCATGGGATGCCAGACCGAGACCCAAAGCCCGCCATAGTCCCAGGCCGCGTCGAATTCTTCACGAAAAACGTCCATGGCATGGGAAGGAGCCTTGATCGGCATCATGTACCCAAGATCACGGGCCACCATGAAATGCGCCCAGTCGTCCATGGCATAGTGGGAGGGCAGCTCAACCACCTGGCCCCGGCCGTTGTCCAGCAGATAGGGAATGTCGTCGCCGAAAAGCGACGCGTCATAGGCCAAGCCCCGCTCGACGAGATAGTCGAGCGAATGCGCCGAAAATCGGTATGAAGGTGCGCGATAGCCCCGCGGCGGCTGACCGGTTGCCTTGACGATCGCCGCAATGCTGCGATCGAACCAATAGAGCTCGTCGTCGGGCGTCAGCTCGTTGGGATGTTCGTGGAGATATCCATGATGGGCGATTTCATGGCCGCCCTTCAGGATTGTCTCCGCCGTCGCAGGGTAGCGTTCAATGCACCAAGCCGGCAGGAAGAATGTCTGCTTGATCCCGAATTCACGGTAGATGTCGACCAACCGCGGCACGGCCACATCGGGGTCGTAACGCAGCATCGACATCGTCATCAGCTTGTTGTTCGCGGTTTCGTGATGGGCGAGATGGAGGATACTGTCCGCATCCATATCGAAGGTGATCGCCACCGCACAACGGTGGCCGTCAGGCCAGGGAATGGGATTGCGAATCAGCCGAAGGCTCTTCTCCACGTCAGCGCTGCTCCTGTTCCGGAAATCTCACTCTATGCCGGCACGCCGCCGGATGGCTGCCATGGCCGCACTTCGGTCGTAGACGCGATAGAGTTCCTCACGAAGCGCTGGTGCCGGCGTCGCGTTGATATTCTCGAACAGCGCCAGACGCATGGCGCTCGGGCTGCAGGACATGTCCCAGATCATGTTGAATAGGCGATTCTTGTTCCGTGCCGAAATGTTGTGCCCCGGCAGATATTCGTCGAGTAGCGGGCCGATATCCTTGCGCTCCCATGTGGCGCGTGGCACCCGGCCAATGAGCCCCTGGCCACTCAACTCGCGCAGGATCTGGGTCACCCGGGGATAGGCCTCGATGCTTAGCAACCGGCCGGCAGTGACGAAGACGTGATCCGGAAGCATAACGCCACTCTCCGTGAGCTTTGCTGTCTCAATGGCCGCGGTCATCATGCCGCGTAGGGTTGCCGCATAGGCGATTACCTCGGAAACGAGAGACCGGACCGCAGGAATATGATCGGTGCCGAGAGCATCGACGATGAGTTGAGCCGCACCGGCAAAATACTCTGCCCGGTAGGAAAGACGCGTCACTACCTTCCAGAAGGCGAATTGTCCCAGCGTGTTATAGATGTCGCCGATTTTCGGGTTCTTGTAGCTGAAGACATAGTCCCAGGGAATAAAGACGCGATCGAAGATCAGCAGGCCGTCGGACTCCTCACCTTGAGCCTCGATGGGATGATCTTCCGCATCTTGCATGCCACTGGTCGTCGCCTCGCGCAGCAACAGTTTGAGTCCGGGCGCGTTGGCGGGCACAGCTCCCCATATCATGCATTCTTCCGGCATCCCCGGGGCCGGTGGGGGCATCGAGATGGTGCCGATATTGCCTTGCGCCAGAACCGAATTGCCCGCCTTGGCGCCGGAAACGACGATTCCGTCCTTGCGCTCCTCCACGACGCGCAGGCGGCTGGCGCGTTGGGGCATGGCCAGTTTGCGATTGACCTGTACGTCGATAATGATGTCGGCGCTGGTCAGGTTGTTTTCGCGCCCGACCTTCAGAAAGTGTAAAATCTTGTCGACCGCTTCAGGCTCCTCCTTTCGGACCAGATGGTTCCAGGCCACGAACGAAATCGCCTTCACCGGTCCATAGTCCGGCGGGCGGCCGAAGACACCAAAAGTGAGCGCCGTGCTGCATTTCATCATCTCGTCGTAGCGCCAGAGGTCCTCGATGGTGCGCGGGACTATCCAGGCGGTCGAGATACGTCGGCCGCTCTCTGTATCGACGGTCGTGAGTTTTTCGCGAGTTTCCGGAGCATGCTGAGCATCGAAATACCGGGCAAGCTGGTCAATACCGGGCGCAAGCGTGGGCTCTAGGGTCACATCGGGTACGTCGCGACCGTTGAGGATGATGTGACGGCCATCCCGAAGACTCTCCCGAAAGGTAGCTCCTGTGCGCAAATATGGATCGCCGGCACTCCCAGCTACCGGCTTGTTGACGACGAATTCGTGACGGCCGTCTTTCCGAACAGCGGCTTCTTGCATTGCGGCATTCCCTTCCTTCGCGTCCGCCGCCGCAGATCCGAAGATGAAAATGGCTTGCGGCGACAGATCACAGGTAGCGTTGCAAAATCCGGAATCATAGGGAAATATAATAATCCAATAAGGAGAATAGGGAATCTTGATCGACCTATCGTTCCGCGTCTTACGCTATTTCGTCGCCGCGGCCGATCACGCCAATGTCACCAAGGCAGCGAGGTCGCTTCGCGTGTCGCAGCCTTCCGTGTCGCTAGCGATCGCGCAACTTGAACGGATCCTCGGCTTGCGGCTCTTTGTGCGCCAGCATTCGCGCGGGATGGCGCTGACACCGGCAGGGCGAGATGTTCTGCGCGAGGCCCGCAAATTATTGGCACAGGCCAACGAGTTCTCGGCCAACGCGGCCGGGAAGGCGGGCCTGCTTCGCGGCACCCTTTCCATAGGTTGCCTGGCCTATCTCGTTCCCAGTTACCTTCCCGCAATCATCAGCGGATTCTCGGCCCGCTACCCGGCAATCGAGGTCGGCTTTCGCGAGGGCGACCAGGGCGACTTGCAGCGGGCCATGCTGGATGGGCACATCGAGGTGGCGCTTACATATGATCTGCAGCTGTCCCACCGCATCGAGACGGAAATTCTGATGGAGTTGCCGCCCTATGTGTTGGTACCGGCGCGCCACCGGTTGGCCAAGCGACCGTCGATCTCCCTCAGCGAGATTGCCTCGGAAGCTTGCGTGCTGTTGGATTTGCCAATAAGCCGCGATTACTTGACGTCGATTTTCGGGACTCTAGGGCTGCGGCCGAACGTGCGCTACCGCACTGCCTCTGTTGAGGCCCTGCGAAGCCTGGTGGGCAATAGTTTGGGCTACTCGGTTCTCAACCATCCATCCAAGACCCTCACGACCTATGACGGCAAGAAGACCAAGGCCTTATCGCTGGTCGATCGGCTGCCACCGGCGCGGATCGCAGCCGTACATCTTGCAGGGCACGAACCGCGCCTCGTGGCAGACGCATTTCTGGCTCACACCCGGGAATTCTTTCGGCGCGAGATTCGGGTGGGCCGAACTTTCTGAAATTCAGCATTTCGACACGCAACATTGAGGGATATCGGGGCCCGTTTGCTGAAGCGGCGGTTTCCTGACGGGGCGGGCACCCGAGCTGATGTCTAGTGCTGGCACTCACCAGACCAACGGGCACGGCTACCTTGAGTCCGCTGGCTGGGCGACTCCGGACATGGCGCCGCCGGCCGGTCATGTCGCAGGTTGACCCAACCCGGAAGTCGGGCCGATAGACTCCCCGGAGGGGGCCACATACACTTTTCTACCCTCACCTCCTGCTGCCGCTGCTTGGCCCGGTCCCACAGGGTGTCGTCGACGATCCGAAGCTCGGACACGGCGACGACTTCTCGCGCCGCTGATTCATTAACGCGGGCGATACGTTTGCCTGTGCTGGGATTCTTGACGTAAGCGACCCGGTTCCACTCGAGACGGCCGATATACAGAGTGTTGTTCAGGATGCCGGTGCCCCGGCCGACCTGGCCTCTGATAGTCGTGTCGCCCCAAAGCCTGCCCTCGGGTCCCGGAACACCCTCGGCATTGAGGTCCTTGGCTATGTCGCGGGGGGACCTGCCGCCGGCGTATTCCTCGAATATCCGCAAGACAACGGATGCCTCACCGGGATTGATCCGCCGTAGCCCTCCCTCGGGCGCCTCATTCCCGCTAGCAGCGACCACCTCATACCCGAAGGCCCGCCCGCCGGGGATTCTGCCCTTTCTGGCCCGCCCAAGCTGGCCGCGCCAGGTCTTCTCCCGCAGGTCGGCGATGAACAGCTGGGACATCGTTCCAAGCATGCCGATGTGCAGGGCGGTGATCTGCCCAGTGGTCACCGTATGGACCTTGATGCCGTTGAAGCTCAGCCGGTCGAAAAGGTCGGCGATGTCCGAGAGCTTGCGGCCCAGCCGGTCCAACGCCTCACAAACTACGATGTCAAACCGACCCTGCTCGGCATCGGCCAGGAGCTGCTGATAGCTGGGTCGAAACCGGCTCGACCCGCTCATTGCCCGGTCGTGGTAGACAGTGCCAAACGACCAGCCATTGCGATCTATGACGCGCCGGCAGACCTCGACCTGGTCCTCTATCGAGTCTTCACGCTGCAGGTCGGTTGAGTATCGGGCATAGACCACGGCCCTGAGAGGGCCGTCTTTCCGGTGAAGGCGGGCGGTCAAGGTGTCCTCTCCTTACTGGCCCGCCGGGTAGCCCGGCGCAGCCTGCAAATCGAGGCCCCGTAAACCGTCCTTGGTCCTGGAGCCGAAGGTTAACCCTAGCAGATACGGGGCAGGATGGGTGAGTTATCCTGCGCTGTGACGATTGCTTGCCAATGTCCGGTTCAGCCCTCAAACCGGATATAACACCAGGCCGGTGGCACTTCCGTTTTGTGCCAATAGGAGACATTGGTGATGAGCGCCAGGCCGGTCGATGGTCCGCCATGGAGAGCGTAACGCGGCTCACAAACTGCGGATTTAAGTTTATCCTCGCTGAGCACAAGGACATCATCAACGTCCTAGACTTTGGCGGCGGTCTTGGGACCCACTATTTTCAGAACCGCAAGATACTCAACCTCGATACCCTTGATGAGGAAAGCCGCGGATGCGCTCTGGCAACGTCAGGAAGCTACTTGTCAAGATTCAGCGCGTGCTCAGGCGCCAGAAGCCGCAACGATGGCATCCGAGTACGCCCAGCCCCTTGCTCGCGGAAGCGCTCGGCGCTTCGGCGGCTGCCGGCAGCGTCATGCTCGATCATCTATCGACAATCTTCTTCGAGGCGGTTTCGGCGAAGCCGCGCCTCATCGTGGAGCTCGGTACTTCTTCCTCCGGCAACTCCACGAGGGCCCTGCTTGCCGCCGCCGAGGCGAGCGATGCCCAGTTGCTCTCCGTCGACATCGTCGACTGTTCGCGGATCGCCATCCTGGAAAGCCTTCGCGGGCGCTGGACCTTCGTGATGGGCGATGACGTCGCTTTCGCGGGAGAGCCCTTCGAGAGACATTGCTCGGCCCGCAATTTGCCGCCGGAGTCTCAGGCGATCCTGATCGATACCTCGCATGAATACACCCACAGCGTGCTCGAAATCCGCGCCTGGGCTCCACGCCTAGCTCGAGGCGGAGTCATGATGTTTCACGATACCAACATGGGCGATGGGTGGTTCAGGCGGCTCGACGGCAAGCGCTCATCCTCCTGCTACACAATACCCGGTCGAGCTTTGGGGGCCGGTCTCGTGTTGAGTCGCACGCTTCCGAGCGATCAGAGTGGTTGGTACGCTCGGAGCAGTGACTCGAACCTCGCCAACGCATCTGGCCGGAGCCCGTAAACTTGAACACCAGCGTTATATCCTCAACCTTGCTGACGTCCTCCTTTCCGTGAGCACCCGCGTCCAGGAGGAAGGCGAACTGGCCCGTTGGCGCCTGCGCCCTGGCAACCCCTATGGCCACGTTTTCGCCCGGCTGATCGACAGCGAGTTCGCCTCGCCGGAGGCGATTGCGGCGTTCCAGGACCGGCGCCTTTCCGAGGTGCTCGCCATCGCTTTCGAGCGGGTGCCCTTCTATCGTGCCCGGTTCTCCGCGCTCGGCCTGAAGGCTGAAGATATCCGGGGACAGAGAGACCTTCCACGCCTGCCGATCCTCTCCAAGCACGAGGTCATAGAGCATTTCGACGAACTCCTCGCGCAAGGTCTGCCGGACGGCCAGCGCCCGGCGAGCATGGTCCGGTCGTCTGGCACCACCGGCCGCCCGGTGAAGGTGGCAATGACGCGACAGAGCGCCGCGATGTTCGGCATCCTGTCCCATCGCCGCCGGCGCTGGGCGCGCATCGATCCCATGGGGATAGTCTGCGCCAT
>Ga0209415_10020104_pt1 | contig 10405 bp, 18 predicted proteins | sample PeaSoiSIISIP2007_FD_187696 | JGI IMG/M metagenome (GOLD analysis project Ga0209415, IMG submission 187696) | Peat soil microbial communities from Weissenstadt, Germany - SII-SIP-2007 (SPAdes) (version 2) | ecosystem: Environmental > Terrestrial > Soil > Wetlands > Peat | place: Germany...
TGGTCCTGGACGGCCACTTCCGTTGGCCGGTTTTGAAGTGATAACCGTTGGCCGCTTTTGAAGTGATCACCGAGGTTATCGGTAACACGAGTCAGATGGCCTTTGCCGTTGGTATCCTCGGTCAGCCATACGGTGCCCGGTCTCATCCGTCGCATTTCGCCGCCGCTCACTACGACCTCCGCTTCACCAGCAATCGTGAACACGAATTGACGTCGCGGCGTGGGGTGATAATCGCCGTACCAGCCCGCCTGAAGGCGCGCGAAGACGACTGCCGTTGCCGGCCGAGCTGCCGAAACGTCCATGGGCGGCATGCCTGGGATGAATTCCAGCGACGCCAGTTGTTCTGTTTCCAGATCCTCAAAGTGAGATTCCCCATCAGGGCTGGTGTACGAGCGTAAATACTTCATAAGCCCTCCGGCAACTCGGACGAGCTTACACGATGCCCTCTGGGGGTGCGCGAAGCTGCGGTGAGGCCCTGGGGTATTTTGTCGTAGGGCGATACGCGCTAAAATCGCCGCTCGTGGAGGAGTGTTGTTATGGGATTTGATACGAAGAGCCTGCAAGAATTGGAGCAATTAGCAGCCAATCTGCGCCAGCAGATCGTGACCCATCCGGAGCATTCTCGAGTGGACAGTGCCGAACTGAAAGATGTTGAAGAATGGATTGCGATCCGGCGGCAGGAGGAGACCTCGTCGTGATCCTGCGACTTACAGCACCCCGCACCTCCGCCGGTAGCAAGGCGGAGTACACGAAGCTGCAGTGACGCCAGTTTGATGGCCACGGACAGAAACTTGCCGAAGATTCTGGGGAGACGATATTGAACCCTGAGAGTGAAGCATCGAGAAGGAGTTCGTCCGGCTTTCCTGAACTGGGTTTTGCGACCCGCTGGGCGACTCGCAGCACCGTCCCGACCCCAAGCCTCATCTCACGTGCGATCGCCTTCCCAGCCGTGCCCCTGTGCACGCAGACGGGCAATCCGCGCGCGATCCACAATCACGGTCGGACGGCACTGTCCCTTCGGCTAACTGCCCACTTTCTTCCCGTAGTCGTCGAGCGTTCTCTCCGTTTCTTCTCTCCTGGCGACTTCACCTTCAGAGTGTCCGCCACTCCTTCCTTGAATGGCAGCAGTTTGAGGCGGCGATCCGGTGCGGTCCACTGCGGCATGCAGTTCTTCCTTGATCTGGTCGGGCGACAGTCCTGCAAGCATGAGGTTGCGAGCGATGTCCTGGAGTTTCTCGTCTAGCTCGCGAAGGGTGGTTTCGAGGTTCTGTCTGGTTTCCGCCATTATGCACCTTCTCTAAGCGCGCGGATTATAAACCCACTTCAGAAAATCCGGACGAAACCGCACTCGCCTCGCTAGGGGTAGCGGCCTGCTGGGCAGCAGCAGCACCGCTCCGACCAAGCCTCACGCGCGATCGCCTTCCGCCGGGAGATTCGCCATCAGAATCCAAATCAGAGAGTCGCCTTCCTGGTCGGCCCTCCTCGCTACCTCTCGTTTACGTTTGGCCTATCTGTCCATGCTGGGACTCCTGCCCCTCCACCATCACACTCGGGCCACGCTGGAAGGCTGTCTTGTCCTTGTTCTGAAATCAGAACAAGAGCGGCTTTTTTACCACAGACCTGCCGGACAGTTGCAATCTACGTGGAGCCCGAGAATTGGGGACAAAGCGGGAGGGTGCTCCGGCTTCAGAAAGGGCAGGTGAGACAAGTTCTATGCAGCGTCAATCTAAGGATGCGGTCGTGAAACGCCTGCAGTTTGCTATGGCTGAACTGGAAGTGATTAGCGGCATTCCGGAGTGCGAAGGAGAACCTCTCCTCATGCAGCAGCTTCACGCGCTGACCGAAGGAGTACGCGAGTGTATCACCATCGTGAATCAGGAGACATCATCGTGAGCGCGCAATGGGAATATCTCGGAGAGACGCAGTGCGAGCAATGCGGCGGAACCGGCAAGAAACCTGAAGGAGAATCCTGCCCGAGGTGCTGGGGTACGGGCTTGTTGCCAGTGTTCAAGCAGCACCCCGCCAGTACGCCAGCGGTTCAATCGTCAGAACGGCGTCGGTTTCCCCGCTACTACACTGACTTGCCCGTTAGACTTCGTAACCAGCAAGAGGTTACAGGGCGTTGCCTTATCATTTCCGAGGCTGGAGTCGCCGCAATCCTACCCAAACCAGTCCCCACTGGTAGCGTGGTGACGCTTCAGCTCCCCATCCCTATCCTCCACCCAGCCGTTTTGGAGACATTGGCCGTTGTTCGCAACCAAATAGCGCCTCGTCACGGGTGCGAGTTTGTATCCCTCAAAGATACGGAGCGAGAAGCTATCCGGCAGTTTTGCAATGGGCTGGTAGCTCAGTCAGGATAGACACGGCGATTCGTAGTCCCGGAAATCCCCACCAATTCATCGGCGGGGCGGGCCAGAAGGCCGCAGCCACGCGCAAACACCATGCGGCAGGCAAGAAGGCGGCGAAGACTCGCTCGATCGGGAAGGTGGAGATCAAGGGGGTTCCAGCAGCCGCACCGGCACCAGGTTTGCAGCAGCCGAGTTTTCAGGCGGCAACAACCAGCCCAATTGACCGTAAACAGAGCTGAGCCGGGCGACCGCGCCTTGCCTCTCCCGATGTGGGTTCTGCGACCTCCTGAGCGGCGCGCAGCACCGTCCCGACCCCGACTTCATCTCACGCGCGATCGCCTTCCAGCCGCGCCCCTGTGCACGCAGGCAGGTAATCCTGAAGCGATCCGCACCAATGGTCGGGCACCCAAGACACTTACCCTTCGCGCGGGTGTCGCCGGCAAGAAGTGGACTGGCAGCAACCACATGGGCGGGGAGGCCCGCGACCACTGCTCGTAGATCCGCGCCAGTTGTTCTGCTGTGAACATCTTCAGTTCAAGCAGATCTCACAGTTCATGGCCAGGTCGTAGAGGCTGTCCGTCAGTGTGACGATCCAATACCGACCTCGGGATCCCCTGGTGGATACGATCTGAGAAATCATCGCCTGCTCCGCGGTCAATTTTTATTTAGCTAGGCCACTCGGCGGTCAATTTTTAGTTGACCAGGGCCATTCGGGCCGTCAGATTTTATCTGACACCGGTTTGCGAATAAGTCTCCGGCCGAGACTTATTCGAACAGCTTGCCGGCCTTGCGGCCGGACTCCCTCAGGTTCGGAACGTAGTCCGCGAAGCGCATGCTCTTGCCCAGGCGATTTCCCCACCGCTGAAAGTCGATGAGAAGCTTCTCCGTCCAGTCGTGGATGCACGGCAGCGGCCCTCCCATGTAATCCAGCGGCCGTCTGCGCTGAACCGGATAGCATCCCCATTCGTTGATCTCCTGCACTCGCTGCTCGCAGGCGGCGATGGGCTCGTTCCCAGCTAGGCAGTACAACCGGAGCTTGCGCCGCGACACGCCGGGCCATTTTAGGAGGTTCGGCTTCAGCGCCCGCGCATCTTGGGGAATCGGGATCACGGGCGACACTCGGGCCACTGAGAAGTTACTTCACGGGACTGATCGACTTTCTTATCGCTGACACCTTGGGCAAAGAGTGCCGGGTTCCTTCGTGGCGCCACAATGGCCACAAACCTCTAAACCGGCCGCGATCGCCTCGCGCTCCAACCGGTCGGCGTTCTCGACGTTCACCACGATCTGGGTGATCGTGTTCTCGTCCGCGCGACCGAGGATTTGCCGCTCTTCCTGATTCGCGATCTGGAACATGCGGACTAACTCCGCGGGCGTCACCGCGAGCTTCTTCTTGCCGGCTCCATCGGTGGTGACCATCTCGAGCGCCATCAGGCCTTCCATCACCTTCTCGCCGATCGTCTGCGCCGTCTTTAACACTCGCTGTGCGTGTTGCCGCCGCAGGCCGATGTTTTTCCGCTGAATGTTTTGATCGATGAAATCTTCGTAGGCTTCGGCGCGCTGGATCCAGCGGTTTTTCAAGGCCCATCTGCTGATTAACTGGGGCGATTTAGTCAACTGACGCGCTACTTGCGCGCAGGTGCGAGTGGGGCCCATGTCGCGAAACGCCGCGAAGGCTTCGAACTGTAGTGGGCTTTCGTCGGCCTGTCGATCCCAAGCATTTCTTGTGACTTGCAGAGAATCAGGTAACGCGACCAACCTGCCCTCCAAGAGGCATCCCACCCTCGGGGTTGCGCCTAAGCATCCCGCTGAGGCACTTTGAACTAATAGCACGGGCGGTTGACACCTCCAACAGAAAACGCCTGTGGGAAGCTCGAAATCAACTACCGAAGTCCAAGCTGCTTTGGGGGTATCTCAGAGCAGGGAAAAGCGCAAATCCGTGAATCGATAGGCACTATCGCCCGCGCGCGGTATTTCAACGGCCTTTGAAGGCCAACCTGCCGGAAGTGGGTAAGGTGGATAAATGTGGAGTTTGTGACGACAAAATACGGCGGTATCAACCGGAATGAAACCGGTTGTGAGGCTCCCGGCAGGCCCGCGAGGCATGATCAGGTGGGAGCCGCGAAGCTGAGTCTTGGGTGCGGCGTACCGGAATCCGGGGAATGACCTGCAGTTGACCGCTTCCTGACCCCGTGCCGCCTCGCTACCTCTTGGGGTGCTAAAGCGAGCAGAGAACGCAGGTAACCGAAGCATGCGGCAGCAATCGGGCGAATCCGAGCAGGTCAATGGGATTCCCGCCGGGAGCATGGCAGTTTGCGAGCGGAGATTGCGGTCAGGCGGTGGGTGCCCTACACTTGCGGACACCATGTTCCAACCACCGCCACCGCCGGGAGTCGTGCATGCTGGCACCTGGCGGGACACCTTGACGTTGGTGTTTACCGCCATGACCGCCATCGGGACTATTGCTGTTGCGATAGCAGCGGTCTGGGGAGACTGGCTTAGAACCAGATTCGCCCCGCCGCGACTAACGCTGAGACTGCGTGAGGAAGGCGTTCCGGTTCCGCGACAAGGGGGGCCAACGGCTATCTACCACCACATTCGAGTCGAAAACGGCGTGAGTTGGCGGCCGGCATGGAGTCCCGCTGAGGCGGTTCGGGTTCTGGTAGTCGCGATCAGTAGGCGTGGGCCAGATGGAGAGTTCCACCCTGAGCCGCCTCTCGCGTACGACACTCAGCTAACATGGTCTCCTACGGAGTTTCATGAAGTGTTCCCCACGATCAATGACTATGACCAGTGCGACCTCGGATCCCTGGATCAGGGCGCGCCAGAGTTCAGACTCTCTGTTTATGCCGCTCCGCGCAATTTTCCAGGGTCTGTGGCCGCCAATCAAGCGATACGGGTGACGATAATTGCGAGGGCCCGCAACGGCCGATCCAGGCCGCTGACCGTCCAGATTGCTTGGGATGGGCAGTGGTTCTCCAATCCTAACGAAATGAAAAACCACTTGGTCGTCAGTCCGGTTAACAGTTAGCCCCCATCTTTGGCGGCCTGCTCCTGGCCCACCGCACTGATCGTCGCCGCGGCCATCCTCGCCTGGGAACTGCACGGGCTTGTGTCGCTCATTCGCTGGCTGTGGAGGCGGTGAGCACTTTTCACTTGCTCGGAGGTTTCCGGTAGAGCGATTCTCCCAATGCCGTCTCAAACGTGTTGTCATCAATGAAACGCAGAACAGAGCCGCTATCTAAGCAACACTCTGCCGTGGTCGGGATGACTTCGCGTGCTTTGCTATCCAGGCTTGTAACGTCCCGAAAATGCTGAATGAGAATGGCGTTGTGCTTGTTCCCATTCTTGTCGTAAAGCACCAATCTACTTCTCGTGGAGTTTGCCATGACACCCTCATTGGAACGATTTTACCTGTTCCGCGTGCGGGTCCGTGATTGGGCCCCGACCGAGAGGCTGTGATATAGGTCACCGCGTCGCGGGGGCTGGCGGCGTTATTGTGACCCGTCGCTGACAATTCCAGAGTAGACTTCGCCGCTACCTGAACTTGGAGTAATCCCATGAAAACTCTAGTCTCCGCGCTGGCGCTGCTGGGATTTCTCTGCCCGCTGTACGCACAGAAGACAGTCAAGCCCGTGGCGTTCATCTCAGGTGACGGCAGCATAACGATCACAACCACGGGTGGGGTGGTCGGAGCGCAGCATTGGGCGGTTGGATCAAACACGGCCACGGTCAGCAAGCACGATCAGACCATGGAAATGGCCCAAAATCTGATCAAACACTGTGCTGGCATCACAACAACCCTCGACGCCAGCGCATCACCTGATTACTACCTGATACTCAATCGCGGCCCCGAGTTCTTGGGAAGGGCTGTCTCGCAGATCATGGCCCTCAACCGGCAACAAAGTCCCATCCACGTCGCCAAAGAGACGACAGTCAAAACGGCAGTGATAGGCGCGTGCAAAGCCATATTGGCGGATTGGAACTCGCAGGCCAAGAAAGAAACGCTGCCGAAAGAAGAAAAACCGTGAGCTTTCGTTGATCTGCTGAATGCGGGCCGGCCCCTGCTCTTGGTAGGTCATAGACAACCCCCGCGACCGCTGATTTTGTGGGCCCCGCGTTTCCAACTTTCCGCTGGCTGGGACGAGGTATTCACGGACCTGATCGGATGGTAGTTCACGGTTGGGATTGCGACGCCACAGCGGCAGTAGTGCTTCTGAGCCATGTGTCGAAATATCTGGCGAACGCATGCGTCAGTGACTCTACCCAGTCATCGAAATCCTTTCCTAGCATGAACGCGTCCAACAGACGCTTGTCAAAGTAGTCCGCTTGATAGTGGTAGACACCGTTGCGAAATCGCTTCAGCACCTCCAAGTGCGGAAACTTCAGAAGGGCGTCAATTTCGGGATCGGTCAGCCTCAACTCCTGCCAGCCTTCGCAAACAACATACAGCCCGGCATACCAATAGCTCAGGTACATGAATGCCCTGCCCGCGTTCACATCGTCAAAGAAACTGGGCGTCGGCGCGACCAGCTTGCCCACTTGCTGGTAGTGCTCCCGCATCTCAACGCTCCAAATGAAATAGCGGTTCAGGCTGAAAATCTTGAACATTTCTGGAACAGGTGTGCTCACGTTGAATCTCCTACTTGCCAGACACTTTCATCACCTTAAGCTGGATCGAGATATCGTAAAGCTCCACGATGTGCTTCCTCAGCGGGGTCCATCCATTCTGCCTGCGCTTTTCCAGTTGTGTGGCGACAGTTTCAACCCGGCGATACAGTTGGTAGTTCTTGGGGTACGCCGTCTCGTTCCAATGTGCGCCCATTGGTTCTTCATCTTTCTTCGGCATCGGGTCCTCCTCCTAGACTGCCCTTTGACATGGCCCGCGATTCCGACTTTTGGCCTCCCAGTCTTCGCGCCGGTTTTTGTTACTCTCTACTCACGTAAGGTGGAGCTACGGCATTGAAACCGACATTCAGCACCTCTGTTCTCTTTACACTCCAGGCGTGGTCAGCCTCTTCTCGTGTCGCAAACGTCTCGTGGTATTTCGTCCGGTCCTTCCAGCCGGGAACGCCGTCACGGATGCTCACCTGAAAGCGTCCCGAGGGCGTCCGCTCTAACACAAGTGTGGTGTATTCCTGGCCCTTGTCGAGCGTCTCAATTTTCAAGATGTGTCGTGGATCATCGTTCACTGGACTGTCTCCTTCGCCGCCCGCCGGTTGCAGCCTAATGCTGACCGCCGCACCTGTCGCAGCGATACTCGGAGCTTGCACCGCCGCGTTCGTCGGGAAAGACTTCTGCGTGAACAAGTCCGTCACACGGTGGGTTGGGTGAAGGGCAGGGGTACGGGAATTGCGTTCCTACATTATCCAGCGGCTGACCACTCAGGCCAGTTTGATTGCATGCGGGACATTGCACATTGCCAATCTCGTGTTCTTTCCCGCCCTCTCGCATTTTCATCGTCTCTTTTGCCATTCGTTCCCCTTCCATTGCACACTTTCAGGCGGCAAGGCGCGTGCGTCCGCGATGCCGGTCAAGGCTGCGCTTCAGCAAGCGCGCCAGCTTGCCGTAGGTGAGTATCAGTTCGTGCGGATTCTGCCCGCGCAACCTGTCGCTTCTCGTACTCTGTCCCGCAAAGACTCCGGCCTGAGTTCAAATGTCAAGGTTGGGTAGTGTCCTAATTTGGACTCTCGTGGGGTGTTTAACTTTGCTTCATGGTGGGGGCCTGAGTCCCACCGTTATGGTGGCCACCCGACCCTGCAGTGCTGTTGGAACAATAACGGCTCCCGGAAGTTGCTTCAGAACTGCTGCAAGGGCCTTGCCCGCCGCGCTGCTCTCGTCAATGCTGCAAATGAGACCACGAGGAGGCGGAACAGCGGTCAGGTGGCTACTTACCGCTGCTTGCCAATGCGAATCCCGCAACAGCTTAGCAATGTCCTCGGCGAAGGCGTCGGTTTCTGGGTCTTCGTTGCCGAGCGGATCTAGGCGGACGACAGACCCGGCAAATGGGGTCAATTCCTTCACGGAATGCTTGTATAGCGTTGGGTCTATGCGCCGCCATGCGAGTCTTTCTTCTATTTTGACGCGGGCCAATCGTTCCGATTCGGCGGATTCCTTCAACGCGGCTGCTTCTTTCTCAAGTTTGGCCGCACGCTCATCTGCCTTGCCAGCTCGCTCGTTGGCCTCTCCTGCAGCCTGCTGCGCCAGTGCTATAGTGCCGCTCATTTCCAGTTCTTTGGCCTTAGATAATGCCTCTTGTGCGCCTGCCAATTGCTTTGCTCGCCTGAACGCGACGGCTTGGAACGTCACCAACACAGTTGCAGCCAAGGCGGCAGTAATCATGGCCCAAACAATAGCGTTATTCCAAAAGTCTACCTTGCCGCCTAGGCGCTGGACGTCGGAAGTGAGGGAGGGAATATCGGACACGTTTACCCCCAAACAGAGGTTCATGCTGGCTCCCGTGTACCCGCCGTGTACCTCAGATCGGCGTTTCTGGCGATTCTAGCAGTTTAGGCGACTTGTAAAATCAATAACTTACGTGGAATCAACAGGGCCGATGAGTTCGAATCCCACCGCCCACCCCAAAGCCCCGCTGATTCTCCGGGCTTTGTTCCTTCCATCCGCGATTTTCGCCCGCTAACACACCCGATTCTGTGCCCAAGTTGTGCCCAACTTTTCAACTTGATGGCTGTCGGTGCTTGCCTCACCGCTGAACATCCTCAAAATAAGTTTCTTGAACCTGTAGCGGGTCCCAGGAGCGCTCGACCGTGCAGTTCTCCCGCGGTGCTGGCTGGCTGTGAGCGCTACAAGAAAGAACAGGGCCGCCTCTTTCGGGGTGGCCCTGCACCTATGTGTGAGTCGCCTGCCGGAGTGAGCGGCAGGGGGTTGCTGCCCGGCACCAGCGTACACGGAGACCGCACGGCTGCGGGTTACTTCGCCAACGAAAAACCGAAACTGCTGTATCTCCCAATAAATCATGCGATTGGGCTCAACCAAGCCGGAGGTGCGGTAACTGGTAGCCAATCGCAGACCGTATCGCAGCATAGCGCAGGATTTCGCGGTGAGCGCTGATTCGGTTTTCCGGCACCAACGCGACCATCTCCCCAAACTACTGGTACAGGCGGAAGGGGCGAAGGACATCGCGCAGGCCGACGACCTGCTGGCCCAGCTGAAAGGGTTGAACGAGAAAGCGCGCGAGCTGGCCGCCAAGGCGGAAGGTGCTGGCGATTACCGGACGGCGCTGATGGCGATCCGCGAGCTGACCCGGCTCCTGGAGCTGACAGCCAAGTTGACCGGCGAACTGGATGAGCGCGCCCACCACAGCGAGCTGCACGTGCACCTGACCGCCGACCGCGCGCTGGCGGTGGCCAAGACTTACATGGAGAGGCACGGGGGTGGCGTTGCAAATCCCCATTGCCTACAGCTCCCCGAAGCCGGGCAAGTTGTTGCCCCTGTTGAGCAGGTACAGCCGTTAGATGGCAATACTGCCGCTCTTGCGGCGATCAAAGAGGAGGCACCAAGTGACGGGCACCCTACCGGCTGAGAGTGTGCTGCCCTTAGCGGCAGCCGATCTGGCATGCTACGCACAGTTGGTCTATCCCGGCTTTGAGCTTCCCTGGCACCTGGAGCTCCTCGTCGACCACCTGGAAGCGGTGGAGCGCGGCGAGATCAAGCGGCTGATGATCTTCAAGCCTCCTCGCCACGGGGGCAGCTTGACCTCCGTCCGCCTATTCCCCAGCTGGTACCTGGGTCGAAACCCCGGTCGCAGCGTCATCGTCGCCACCTATGGCCAAGACCTGGGCGACGACCACGGGCGCGCGGTGCGCAACTTCCTCGCTGATCCGATACACAGCGCGGTTTTCCCCGCTTGCACGTTGTCGCCTGATTCGAGTGCCATCAACCGCTTCTCCACAACCGGGGGCGGAGGCGCATTTTTCGTTGGCCGTCTCGGCCCGATTACAGGCCGTGGGGCTTCGCTGACGATCATCGACGACCCCATTAAGGACGCGGAGGAGGCGCGCAGCGAGACGGTGCGCCGCACCTTGCTGGAGTGGTAT
>Ga0209415_10020105_pt1 | contig 10405 bp, 6 predicted proteins | sample PeaSoiSIISIP2007_FD_187696 | JGI IMG/M metagenome (GOLD analysis project Ga0209415, IMG submission 187696) | Peat soil microbial communities from Weissenstadt, Germany - SII-SIP-2007 (SPAdes) (version 2) | ecosystem: Environmental > Terrestrial > Soil > Wetlands > Peat | place: Germany...
TCACGATGACCGAATTGGCAGCGTTAAGGAACGATCTGCTCCAGGGGGGCATGATCGATTCCTATGAGGCCGCGGAGCTGTTGCAGGTGTTCTTGATGGGCCGCGGCTATGGGGTATCGCCCAAGGCAGCTCTGGATGCGGCGGGCCGCGTCGAGATGGCAGGGTGCGCCCTGCCGGTTCTGCAGCACGAGCTGGAGAACCTGGCCATGGTGATGTAAAGCTTCCTGCGGCGCGGGCCGGTGACCCCGCGCTGCAACGAGTGAAGCAGGGTTACAAACTGGGTTCTGAAGAAGCTGGGGTTCGAAGCTGGGGTTCTAAAGAAGATCAACATTCTGGGTCGGCGATCGAAACAAGACCGACTGCACTCAGTTCCACAACGGGAAAGCCGGGCCAACCAGCCCGGCTTTGTGGTTTTTGGGGGAAGCCCTGGTGCCAAGCCCCTTGGAAGACCTGAGGAGGGACTATGTCATCGCGAACCTTGGGGAGAAGCATCCTTTCAGCGGCGGTTGCTGCAGCCATATTTTGTGGGCTGACAATCTCGGCGCGCGCTCAAGTTCAACCTGCAGAAGCGAAGCCTGCGCAGGCGAGCAAGCCAGGAGTCGGCGGAAAGTCCGCCAAGGCCTACGAAGACGCCCAAATCAAAGTCGCGATTCCGGACGGCTGGAGGGTTGTGCCCGACGCCGAAGTCGTGAAACCCACCAAAGTGAGTGTTTCGCTGGGGAACTCGGTCAGCGGGGGCCAGGGCATTTTCCTGGAGAAGAATGGCTACACTTTGGCGATCGCTTGCAACACAGGCCACGCCAGCGGAATCGAAGGTGGACGGTTTATCGAAATATTCAACATTCCGTGGCCGGAGGTCGAGGACGTGTCAAGCTGCAGCGGCTATTTCGGCCGATCGGTGCAGCCGGTGAACCGCACGCTCACATTCACGAATTTGATTGTCGACACCGGTGACCCCAGACTGCAGGAAAATTGTGGGATTCACGGCGCTGGACACTGGACCGAAAAGGACGGCGTGAAGAGTTTTGAAGGTGAGCGGCGCTGGTTTGGCGGATTCTTCACAACCGTGGACGGGGGCTATTTCTTTGATTCGGGCGATGAAGGTTGCGGCTTGAAAGCCTACACGTTTACTTCGCAGGCCAGCACGCCGGATCAGCTGCCGGTGGTGGACGATCCTGCTCTGAAAAAGATGGTCCAGGAAGCGATCGACATTGTCGATTCCATCCACTACAAACGTTGTGCTCCGGCGCCGTAGATCTTGATTTCCCTGTTAGACTCTCCCCCATGTCGACGTTTGTCCTGGTCCACGGAGCGTGGCAGTCGACCGGTACATGGGACCGGTTGGCCCCGTTGCTTGAGGAACACGGCCATCGCGTAATCAAACCGGTGCTCACGGGGCTGGGCACGGATCAAGGGCGTCTGTCTGCCGAGGTTACGCTACAACAACATGTAGAGGATGTTTCTCTGGAGCTAGCGAAGCTCCGGGACCCAGCGATCCTTGTAGGCCACAGCTACGCGGGCATGATCATTAGTGGCGCGGTGGAGGCCAAAGTGTCGCAAGTGCGACGTCTGGTTTTCCTCGACGCCTTCATTCCGGAAGATGGGCAAAGCGTGCTGGACCTGCTTCCACCCGAGATGGGCGGGTATTTTCGCGGCGTTGCGAAAGAGCATGGAGATGGCTGGCGCTTGCCGGGCGGAGAGGGCCATCTGGATCTTTGGGGGCTGAAGCCGGGCGAGGCGCGGGACTTCGTGCGCGCGAGGCTGTGTGATTTCAGTTTGCGTTGCTTTGAAGAGCCGCTTCGACTTCCGGCCAATCGGAAGGCTGGCGTTCCAGCCAATTATGTTCGCTGTGTCGCCGAAGGATATCCGGCGAGGCCGTACTTCGCGCCCTTTGCTGCAAAAGCCCGGGCTTCCGGCTGGGAGATCGCCGAAGTGGAGACGGGCCATGATTGCCATGTCGAACGTCCGGGCGAAGTCGCCGACATTTTGCTGTCGGCCGCAAGCCGCGACGCACACGGGTAAGGGCTGGGCGGCGCCCGCGGCTGGGTAAACCTTGAATCGCTGAGTGCGCGGAGAACGGCCGCGGAGGGCGCGGAGGAAGTGGCGGGGCAATCATTTGTCCAGCTTGGCGGGCCAGTTCAGAATTACGGACATGGGCGCGCTTTCCGCCTGCTTGACCTGCGTGTTGATCAGGAAGCGCTGCCCGTCCCGGCTGACGTCGTAGACGAACAAGTCATACACCAGAATGGGCTGGCGGGGTGTGCTCTGGAAAAGAACCACAGGAGTGCCGGCATCGAAATGAGCGCCCGTCGTCACTGGAGCGGCCATCATCTTCCCGTCCAAAGAGAGGTAGAACAACTCCTTGCCGTCGCCCCGCCAGCGCGGCTGCTCTCCTCCGCCCGACGAGACTTGCCATTTGCCGCGTGCGTCGGGAAACGAGGTGACGTAAATCTCCCACTTGCCGGTCTCGTTGGACGCGTAGGCCACCCATTTTCCATCGGGCGAAAACTGGCCGTTCCTGACGACGGAAGGCGCTTTCAGGAAAAGGCTGCTCTTGAGGTCCGGGTAAGTCAGGAACCACAGATCCGGACCTCGACAGTAGAGGATGTACTTTCCGTCGCGAGACCAATCACTGGGAAAGCTGCTGATCTCCTCCTGCAGAATGGCTTTCTCATCGGTGGCGCCATCGGAGTTCTTTATATAAAGGCCGAAGTAGACTTCGCGATTCGAGCCGAACACCAACCGGGTGGCATCAGGACTCCAGATGGGTACCGAGTCGATGGAGGTATTGAAGGTAAGCCGCTTGGCGCCGTCGCCCTGCAATCCGTACGTCCAAACGTCGAGGTTCAAGCTGCCCATGTCGGTCTTGTCTGTGGCCACCGATCTTCCGTTCGGCGCCAGGAACACGTTGCCATAGACCTCGGGCTTGCCCACCGAGCCGACAGCATTCCCCTTTCGGTCGAACCACTCGAGTTGTGAAAGGGCAGCCTCGCTGCCACTCTGGGCGAGCAGCAGCCCTTGATCGGAGACGGCAAACACCGCGCGTTTGACCTGGGGCAGAAACTGAACGTCCGGCAGGATCACGGTTGGTTCTCCGGTAAGGGCGAAGCGCTTGAGATCGAATGCCTGGGCCAGCAGAGCCCTGTTTCTGTAAAACAACAAGTACCCCGGGGGAGCGTAGGCCGCGTTCGCAGTCGATTCCACGAGGAAACGTTTTTCGTTCGAATCCAACGAACCCACGTAGATGACATTCCCCCCTTTCTGCCCAGTGAAGTTGGCCGCCAGATACAGGAAATGCTTGCCGTCAGGCAAAAACACGGGCCAGCGAAGGCCGCTTTGTCCGAGACTCTTATCGATGACGCTGATCTGGGTGGGCATTCCGCCCGACGCCTGCACTCGAGACAGGCCTGAAGTGACCTCGGGCGCAAAAACGATCACGCCATCTTTATTCCAGGTGCCGCCGCGGCCGGAAGGCGCATCGCAGATGGTCTGTACCGGACCACCGGATACGTCCAGCTTCTTCAACTGAGCGTCGGCAAAGAATGCAATCGACCGTCCGTCCGCCGACCAGAAGGGATAGTTGGCACCCTCGGTACCGGCCAGACTTCTTGCGCCGTGCGATCCCAGCTCGTAAATCCAGACCACATTCTTTCGCGCAGATTCCTGATACCCGACCAGAGCGATGGTGTGGCCGTTCGGAGCAATCGCGATGTCCCTCGCAGGAAACGGCAGGGGGGCGGGAAAATACATGGTTTCTACGGACGGCTTCGAATTCCGCCACCCGATAGCCCCGGCGATCAGGATCACAACGAGAGCGCCTGCGATGAGCCAGGCCAACGCTTCCCGCGTCCTTCTTGCTGATGCCTCCGCAGGAACCGCACCGCTCTTGAGCGCGGCGCTCTCGGTGCTCCACTTCAGTTCCTGGATGACATCGCGAGCCGTTTGCCAGCGGTCGTTGGGATCCTTGGCCAATGCCCGTTGAATCACATGATCGAGAGCCGGGGAAGCGAGCGGCTGCACCGCAGAGACCGGCTCGGGCTCCTTTTCCAGGATCGCGCTCATTACGCTGATCTGGCTTTTGCCCGCGAATGCCCGCTGGCCGGTCGTCATCTCGTAGAGCACCGCGCCCAGAGCAAAAATATCCGAGCGCGCGTCCGCATCGTGCCCTTGCACCTGCTCCGGGGCCATGTATTGAATCGTCCCTACGATCATGCCTTCCACGGTCAGCGGCTTGCTCATGGTCGCCATCGAACCTGAGGCTACGGTCGCCACGTTCGGCGCGGGCTTGGCTAATCCAAAATCCAGCAACTTGGCGCCAGACTTGGTGAGCATGATGTTCCCGGGCTTCAAGTCGCGATGGACAATACCGTTACGGTGTGCGGTCTCGAGGGCCTGCGCGATCTCGACTCCGTATTGCAGCGCCTGCTTGAGGGGCAGCGGACCTTTTTTCAGCCGGTCGGCGAGCGACTCGCCCTCGAGCAGTTCCATTACGAGATAGTCGGTGCCATCCTGCGAGCCGATGTCATAGAGATGGCAGATGTGGGGATGGCTCAAGGCGGAGATCGCTTTGGCCTCGCGCTCAAAGCGCGCTTTGAGGTCAGGGTCGGAGGAAAGACGCGAGGGCAGGACCTTGATTGCAACATCGCGGCCGAGCCGCGTATCCCGGGCACGGTACACCTCTCCCATGCCGCCTGCGCCCAACGGCGATTGAATTTCGTATGGCCCGAGTTTCGTGCCGGCAGTCAGCCCCATTTGTGCGCGATTATATGCCACCGAGTCCGACATTCCATATCGAGAGTCAAGGGAGGGGTGCAGTTTAGCCTAGGACAGAAAGAGGTTGCGCATCGCGGCTGGGCAGAAGATCATGCGGCGGTACGTAAAATGGGAACACAGGAGTAACCTTGTCCCAAATTGGTCCGCGCCTGCAAAATGGAAGCGGAAGCGGAGCGGAGTCGCGAAGACACTCGGCACGGTGACCCGATGCTTGTGGCTTTGACAACACCCGGCAGGTGAATCATGAGAGGGATGGTTGCAGGTATTGTGCTGGCGGTGAGTGCGCAGGCGCTGGTGGGCCAGACTGCGCCTGAGGCTTCGTCGTACTCCGCGCGGCCGTTCGGCTCATACGTCACGCCGCTTGTCGATCCGCACGTCCACCCGCACGTCCCGCTGGGGATGGTTTCGGATTGGACGCACCGTCATGTGCTCTACCCGGAGTCGAAAGACGATTCCGTGATGGCCCGGGCGCAACCGGTGCAAAAAGATCCGCGCTGGCTGCAGAATTGGTATCTCCGCCATCCGGAGGAGTGGTGGCCGGAACGTCGACGCGGACACCGCCAGCGCAGCCGCAGAGACTGGAGCGTGGCCTTGGAAACGGCTCCTGCGATTGGGTTTGGTCCGCTCGTCGACTTCACCTTCGACATTGCTCCCGAGACCGGGTACGGCACGGTCAACACAACAGCCATTAGCGGTGGTCAATTCCTCGCCACGGCCGGGAGCGTCACTATAACCGCCGGCGCGGACGTTGGCACCTACCGGCTGTACCCGGGCGGACCGGGTGTAACTGTTAGCCCCTTTGGATCGTTTGATTATGACAATGTCCTGTACCCGTTAATAGACCCTCCGCTGGATATGGACGGGCTTCTCTTTACCGGCCCCGGCCTGGAGATCAACATCTGGGGCAACAGTCCCGGAAATTTTTCATTTTATGACTCTACGGGTGGCGGCACCTATCCCACGGAATTGACAGAAAACGGGACTTTCACATTTGGCGCCGCCGCTCCTGGCGGTGGCCAAACTTCGCCTGCCAAGTTTGTGTTTGACGTGACTGCGGCTCCCAGCTGCGCCAACGACTTCGTGGTACTCGGCATTCCAGCGAACCCGGCCGCGGGCGGCCAGGCAAATATTGTGGGAGTGAACAATCTCTATAGCGGCGGGGCGGGCGCGCTGTGCTCGACCGGGCCCACGGTGATGTTCGCCTACGCCTCAGGCAGCGGGCAGGTTCCGGCCTCCGTGGCCCTCTCGCAAGATGGGAGCAAGATTGCCTACATTGAGAATCTCCCGACTGGCAGCTCCTACTTCCACACCTTGACGATTGGCACCACGGGAACCAACGGAAGCAGCGCGACCGCGGCAGTGGTTCCGGGCGTTGCCGGGGGGAACAACGCAGTGGACCAGAGAGTGTTGCTTTCGCCAGATGGCGGCACCACTAACCAAAGCTCCACGAATACGGTGTGGGTGGTTTACACACCTGCCGATGCTAACGATGTTGCCTACGCCACTACCTACAGCGCGGCGGGGAGCGGTTCGGGATACTTATACAAGATCAGCAACGTGTTCAACGGTGGCGTCCCGACCATTGTGTGGAGCGTCGCTATCAATGCAATTCCGTCGACCCCGGTCTACGATCTGGTATCGCAAAACATCTTCTTTACGGATAGCAACGGTAGCATCGATTATGTGGCCGACAATGGCGGGCCGCCGTCGGTGGTGTATGGCGCGGTGTTGGCTGCCGGCGCCACCTCTGAGAATGCGGTCGTCGTCGACAGCATTAATGAGATGATTTACGCGACGTTTAACTCCAACGGGACTAACTCCCTGGTGGTGCAGGCCCCCACGAATCTGGCGAGCAGTGTCTCGGTGCCTGTGGGCACGGCCAGCACGCTTTACAGCGGGCCTTACGAGCCGGACTTTAACAACGCCTGGTACACCGGCACGGGGACGCCCCTGCTCTACATTGCGGGAACGGGGAGCGGGACGATTCCGACGCTCTACAGCGTGGGGTTCAATGGCAGTGGGGTGCTGAACAGCAGCGCTGACGCCACTACAGCGGCTCTGACTACCGGCACGGCGGACTCCTCCCCGGTTACGGAGTTTTACAACGCAACGCTGGGGACGGACTTCCTCTTCGTGGGGGTCACGGACAGATGCGTGGCTAGCACCGGCGGCGGAGCTGCCGGCTGCGTCATGAGCCTGGACATTACCAGCGGCTTCCCGACCGTTAATGCCGGCACTACCGCGCTGGCCGCCGCTGGAGGCACCAGCGCCATCATTGTGGATAACAACAGCAGCGCTACCGAAGCTTCGAGCATTTACTACGCGACGAAGACCGGGGCGACTTTGGTCAAAGCCATGCAATCCGGGCTGAATTGATGCTGAGTTGAGGCGGTGCTGGCCTGGCGAAACTCTCTGATAAGAATTCCGGCAAGAACCTTAACCACCCTTCGGTGTCGCTCAGGGCAGGCTCCGGACACGGGGGGACACTGGGGAGTGTTGAGCCTGACTAGGGTTTTCGGGGCTCGCTGGATTGAAAGTGGCTAGGACACCTTGCGGTTATGTCGGCACAGGAAATCGGTGTCGTCAATTTTCCCGCAGGTCAGCGCTGACGTCTCAAACACTCTCTCGAAGCGGAAGCTGGGTTTCTCGTAGGATTTCTTGGTTGGTTTTTCGCGGATCAGTCGCTTGTCTTCAGGTTCCGGATTCCCATTTGCCATTAAGCTTTGACCCGAGCAGCAGTGCTGGAACCCACGAGTGAAATGCCCTGTTGCAGAGATTACACTGTTCGACACTCCCGGCGAAAGCCCATTCTTCGAAAATGCTTGAAACGACTGCCGGTCACTCGTAGCGCAGGCTTTCGACCGGGTCGAGTTGGGCGGCGCGGGTGGCGGGGAAAGTTCCGAAGATGACTCCGACCAGCGATGACACCACGATGGCGATGACCGCCGACCAGCCGGAAATGGGGATACGGTAGTCGGTGACGAAGCGGACGGAGTAGGGCAAGGCTAGGCCGATGGCGATGCCTGCGATGCCACCGATGAGTGAAATCAGAACGGCCTCGGCCAGAAACTGGTAGCGGATTTCTCGCCGGGTAGCGCCAATGGCTTTGCGGATGCCGATTTCGCGAATCCTGGAGGTCACGGTCGCCAGCATGATGTTCATGATGCCGATGCCGCTGACCAGCAGCGTGATCATGGCGCTGCCCAGAAGTCCCCAGGTCAAACCGGTCAGAATACGGTCGGCGGTGGACAGAATATCGGTCAGGTTCGACACGTTGTAAACCGATTCTGCGCGGTGGCGCGAGTGCAGAACGCGCTTGATCTGAGCCGTCGCCGTCAGTACCGAGGCGGAGTCCCGCATGGAGAAGTAAATCATTTTGACGCCTGGAGTTTCCAGGAAATAGCGGCTGACGGTGTAAGGGATGACCATGGAATTGTCCGTGACTTCCGACTCGCCAAAGGTCTCCACGCTTTCTTTAAACGTGCCAATTACGGTGAAGGGCAACCCGGTCAGCTTGATCACTTTGCCAATCGCGGCCTGGGGAGAGCCGTACACCGAGCGGGCCATCTTCTCGGTAATGACTCCGACTTTGTTGTGGGCCTGAGAGTCGTCGCGGTCGAAGAAGCGGCCGGAGAGAATCTTCAGGTTGCGCACGCGCTGGTACTCGGGATAGACGCCGAGAATCTGGATGTCTTTTTCGTCGCCGTTGCCGACCGGAATGCGCTCGCCCAGACTCACTACTGGCGAAGCGGCGACTACGCCGGGCACCTGCGCCTCCACGGCCTCCACATCGTCGACGGTGAGCGGGTCGAGGCTGGAATTACTGATGTGTTGCGCACCCTGGTATTCAGCCCAGATCTCGTTGGTACCGATGGCTTCGATCTGGCTCAGCGCGTACTCGCGGCCGGTCATGCCGATGGTGACCACTAAGATGAGCGAAGCCGTGCCGATCACCATGCCAAGCGCCGTGAGCATGAATCGAACTTTGTTCGACGCGAACGTGTCGTAGGCGAAGTTCAGGATTTCCCCCAGAGCCAAATTGGGGCTCAAACTGGATCGGACACGTTCCGCGGTACTCGGCATTAAGTAAATGCTACGGACGGCCGAGGAAAGGCGCAAGAGCGAGGTGAGCGGTCCGCATGGCGGTAAAGAAAAACCTCTTCACCACTAAGGGCACGAAGGTACACGAAGGGAGTTCGGGTTTCCTTCGTGTAACTTTGTGGCTTTAGTGGTTGAGATCGTCGAATTAGCTGGATTGTGGCAAAGTATTGGGTACACAATTCTTTTCTCCTGAGTTCAATCCCGGTTTAACCAGGAACTTTTATCTCCTCGGCTGATACTGACTTCGTCCAGGACCGCGATTCTCAAGCTTCGCGCCAGAAGACTCGCCGTTCGCTTTTATGGATCGTGCTGGCGGGGCTTGCGATCCGGCTGATCGTGGTGGGATTTCTGTATCCCGAGCGCATGGACCCGGCGCGCGATCACTGGCGTTTTGGGGGAGAAGTTGGCAGAGTGGCACGCTCCCTGGTTCAGGGCAAAGGGCTTAGCAGTCCGATGTTTGCAGACACCGGGCCCACGGCGTGGCTCACCCCGGTCTACCCGGCTCTGCTGGCCCTGGTGTTCGAGATCTTCGGCGTGTTTACAAAAGCCTCGGCCATTTGTATTTTGTCGCTGAACAGCTTGTTCTCGGCACTCACCTGCCTACCGGTCTTTTATATGGCCCGCCGCAGCTTCGGCGAGACGACCGCCTGGCGGGCGGCCTGGGGCTGGGCATTTTTCCCGTATGGAATTTATTTCGCGGCTGATTTTATCTGGCCCACGGCCCTTACCACCCTGCTGCTGCCCCTGGCGTTTCTCAGCGCCTTGGCATTGGAGGAGTCTTCGCGGCCACGGACTTGGATTCGGTTCGGGCTGATCACCGGTATCGCTGCCATGTGTGATCCTGTGGTGATGACTGCGCTGTCGCCAGTCGGAGTTTGGATGTGTTACCGGGCGTACCGGCGCAAATGGAACTGGTTCCGGCTTGCACTCGTGGCGGCGCTGGCGTTTACGGTTGTCGTGTCTCCCTGGTTCGTGCGTAACTACGTCACTTTTCACAAGGTGGTCCCGTTCCGCGGCAACCTCGGCCTTGAACTTTACTCCGGGAACACCGCCGAAACCTCGCGTTGGTCCAAGGGAGATGCACAACCCTCGCACAGCGAGCGGGAATGGCGGGAGTATGTGGAGTTGGGGGAAATGCGGTATATGGCGCACAAGCGCGAGCAGGCCTTCGACTTTATTTCGAGCCACAAGAAATTGTTTCTGTGGGTCTCGCTGCGGCGCGCCATTTACATGTGGACCAATTTCTGGAGCTTCGATCCGGATTATTTGCGGGAAGAACCCTTCGAAGTGCCCGCCATTTTCTTGAACTCCGTAATGTCGGCGCTGGCGCTTTGGGGCTTGTGGATAGGGCGCCGGAATCTAGGGGCAACCATCGTTCCCTACGCACTCGCGCTGTTCTTCTTCCCTGTCATCTATTACGCGACCCACCCGGAGGACTACTTCCGGCGGCCTATGGACCCGATCTTCGTGGTGCTGGGTGCGTATGCGGTGACCGGGTGGCTGCAGCGCCGCCGTCTTGAGAAGACATTCA
>Ga0209415_10020107_pt1 | contig 10405 bp, 7 predicted proteins | sample PeaSoiSIISIP2007_FD_187696 | JGI IMG/M metagenome (GOLD analysis project Ga0209415, IMG submission 187696) | Peat soil microbial communities from Weissenstadt, Germany - SII-SIP-2007 (SPAdes) (version 2) | ecosystem: Environmental > Terrestrial > Soil > Wetlands > Peat | place: Germany...
CCGGATCGTAGTGGCCGAGGTCCAGGCCGAGGATCACCCGCCAGCCGGCCAGCCGCGCGAAGTCGAACATCTGTCCAAGATCAGTCGGTGAGACGGTCGACGTCGCGCCCGCAAAGGGCCCCGTCGGGGCCCACGCCGACTGATCGAGCGTGTTCCCGCCGAATCGCATGCCCCCGGGGCCGAGGGCACGCAACAGCGTAGCAAGCACCGGATGCCCCGCGGTGAACTCGCCCGTGTCGAGCGCGGACGTTTCGAAGCTCAGGCCGAGGAAGTCCGCCGGGACCTCCGCGCCCAGCGGGAGGCCGCCCACCACGATCGAGATCGCGGCCGGATCGGCAGACCGTCCGGGCGCGGTCGCCGTGGCCGGGGAGGGGCTCCCGGACAGGCACATGACCACGAGGCCGGTGATCCCCGCCGCCAACCGCCTCACCCATGCTGTGGTCCGCACGATGTTCGCCGCCTGTCACTGTCCCGTGCCTCTGCGTCGGGCCGGGAGCCGGATTCTCAGACGTCCGCGGGCGCCTTCCCGTTCGGCGCCCGCGCACGGGATCCTGCGACGCCCGCGTTGAATAACGTATGTCGGTAGTAAGACCGTTCCCAGATGCGGGGCAAATGCGACACGGGGAGACGATTCGCGATGCGACACATTCGTCGGTACGGATCGGCCGGGTTGTGCCTTGCGCTCCTGGCGTTCGTCGTCGGTGCGGGGGTGCCCGGCGGCCAGACGCTGGCCCAGGACGCGCGGGGGACGCTGGTGTACGGTCTGGGCGGCGAGCCCAAGTTGCTGGACACCGGCGACAGTTCGGATAACAACGCGAGCATCGTCCAGGCGCAGATCTACAACAGCCTGGTCGGCAACAAGCCGGGGACAATGGAGTTCGTTCCCGACCTCGCCCTGTCGTGGACCCCGTCGGAGAACTACACGGTCTGGACGTTTCAGCTGCGGCCGGGCGTGAAGTTCCAAGACGGGACGCCGTTCAACGCCGACGCGGTCAAGTTCAACGTGGAGCGGTGGTGGGATCCGGAGAGCCCCTACAGCTTCATGAACGCCGGCCGGACCCACGCGACCTGGCGGATCAACATGGGTCCCTTCCGGGGGCAGGCAGGCTCGGTGCTCAAGGACGTCACCGTTGCCGGGCCCTACACCGTGAAGTTCACGACGACCGTGCCGTTCCCCGATCTCCCGGCGGTGCTCGCGGGCGACGGACACTTCGGCATCGCGAGCCCGACGGCGGTCCGGACGGCCGGCCCGAAGTACGGCAGCCCGTCGGCGTTCCCGGTCGGTACCGGCCCCTTCATCGTCAAGTCCTGGACGTCGGGGGACCGGATCGTGCTGGCCCGCAACCCTGGGTACTGGAAGTCCGGACTGCCCAAGGCCGACGCCCTTGTGGTCAAGTTCGTCAGCGACCCGGCGGCGCAACTGGCGGATCTCCAGGCCGGGACCCTCGATTTCACGTCGAACCTGCTGCCTGAGCAGCTCAAGACGATGCGCGGGGATGCTCACCTTCGTCCGATCTTCGCGCCCACCACGAACGTGGGCTACCTGAACCTGAACCCGACCTACGCGCCGCTGGCTAAGCCGGACGTGCGCCGGGCGATCGCGATGGCGATCGACCAGAAGGGGATCGTGAGCGCGCTCCTGGGCCCCGAACTCGCGGTCAGCAACGGCCACGTCACCCCGCCCGTGATGAGCTGGGCGTGGTCGTCCAAGATCACGAGTTACCCGTACGACCCGGCGAGGGCGAAATCCATGCTGGCGGAGGCCGGGTACCCGAACGGCTTCGCCCTGGACCTCTGGTATATGCCGGTGCCGCGTCCCTACATGCCCGTGCCCAAGTCGACGGCGGAGAGCATCGCGGCCAACTTGTCCGTGGTCGGCCTGCGGATCCGCCTCCAGACCGAGGACTGGGCTGCGTACCAGACCGACCTGGAGAACGCGAAGCTCCAGTCCTCGCTCTACGGCACGGTCGAGTCCCTCAACCCCGGGGTCGCCTATTTCGTTCGGTTCACGCCCGGCTCCACGCACGACCTCGGCGGGTGGACCGACCCCAAGGTGATGGCGCTCTTGAACGAGGCGCGGCAGACGGGGGACCGCGCCGTGCAGGTCAAGGATTACTCTCAGATCGACGAGCTGCTGTTCAACGACGCGGTGCGCATCCCGCTCGCCCACACCAAGGTGCTCGCGGGCGAGCGCACGGTGGTCTCCGGCTGGACACCGAGCCCGTTCGGCAGCGAGTCGTGGGAGGACATCAGCAAGTCCGCCCCTTGAGCCACGCCGCGGCCGCACGGCGGCCCGTCCGGGCTGAGGTGCCGCGATGACGCGGTACTTGGCGAAGCGCGTCCTTGGCGTGCTGCCGGTCCTCTTCGGCGTCACCCTGCTCGTGTTCACCGCCCTCCATCTCATCCCCGGAGGACCCGAGACGGTGCTGCTGGGTGAGCAGGGGACCGCGGAGGAGGCCGCGGCGCTGCGCGTGCAGCTCGGTCTGGACCGGCCGCTGCCGGCGCAGTACGTCGCCTTCGTCGGACAGCTCGTGCGGGGGAACCTGGGGACGAGCATCATGAGCCGGCTGTCGGTCAGCGGGCAGATCGCCCAGCGGTGGCCGTCGAGCTTCGAGCTGGTCACCGCCGCCATCGGATTCGCGGTCGTGATCGGGATACCGGCCGGGGTCCTCGCGGCGTTCCGCCGCAACAGCGCGTGGGACTCCGTGGCGATGGGCGGGAGCCTGCTCGGGATCTCTATCCCGGTGTTCTGGCTCGGGCTGTTGCTCATCTACCTGTTTGCGGTCAACCTCCACTGGCTCCCGCCCGGGGACCAGATCAGCACGTCGCTGGCGACAACCCTCCGGCCGATCACGGGCGTGTTCTTGGTCGACGCTCTCCTCGAGGGCAACACGCGCGCGGCTGCGGACGTCCTCGCCCACCTCGTGCTGCCCGCCGTGACGCTCGGCACGATCCCGCTCGCCGTGGTGGCGCGGATGACCCGCGGATCCATGCTGGAGGTCCTGACGCAGGAGTACGTCCAGGTGGCGCGGGCGAAGGGGCTGCCGGAGCGGACCGTCATCGTGAGGCACGCGCTTCGGAACGCCGTGCTGCCGGTCGTGACCGTGGTGGGGCTCCAGTTTGGCGCGCTGTTGGGCGGCGCGATCCTGACGGAGACTGTGTACTCCTGGCCGGGGGTCGGGTTGTGGCTCTACCAGGGCATCCTCAACCGAGACTACCCGGTGGTACAGGGCGGCGTGGTCGCGATCGCCCTGACGTTCATCACCGTGAACCTGATCGTCGACGTGTCGTACGCATTCCTGGATCCCCGGATCGAGTACCGCTGACCGATGTCGCCCCGTCGTCTGCTGGTCACCCGGTTTCTCCTGTCCGTATCGGCGAAGGTCGGCGTCGCGCTGGCGGGGCTGGTGCTGGGGGTCGCGTTGGTGACGCCGCTCCTCTGGCACTACAACCCCAGCACCGACGTGCACTTCGCCGTCCGGTTGCTGCCGCCGGCGCCCGCGCATCCGTTCGGGACCGACTCGTTAGGGCGGGACGTCCTGGTGCGGGCGGTATACGGCCTGCGGGCGTCGCTCGCGATGGGCGTGGTCGCCGTGGCGATCGGCCTCACGCTGGGCACGCTGCTCGGCCTGCTCGCGGGCTTCTTCCGAGGCAGGTTGGAGATCGGGATCGGCTGGTTGAGCGATACGCTGCTGTCGTTTCCGACGATCCTGCTCGCGATCGTCATCGTCTCCATCGCCGGACCTGGGTTGGTCCACGCGATGATCGCCGTGGGCATCGTGCAGATTCCCATCTACACGCGCCTCGCGCGCAGCACGGTGCTCGGGCTGCGGGAGCGCGAGTTCGTGCTGGCGGCGCGGAGCCTCGGGGCGAGCTCGGGCCGTGTGCTGTTCCGGGACATCCTGCCAAGCAGCCTGCCGCCCCTGATCATCCAGTCCACGCTCTCGGTCGGCATCGCGACCCTCGAGGCGGCGGGCCTGGGCTTTCTGGGCCTCGGCGCGCAGCCGCCCGCGCCGGAGCTCGGGTCGATGATCTCGAGCGCCTTCAAGGAAGGGTATGCGCTGACCTCGCCCTGGACGATGATCTTTCCCGGGGCGTTTATCGTGGTGATCGTCTTCGCGTTCAACCTGATCGGCGACGGGTTTCGAGATGCGCTCGACCCCCGCAGCCTGCTGACCCGCTAACAGACCGTCGACCAGTGAGGCGATCCTGGCCTCCCGTCAGCTGCCTGTCGTCGCGCGCCCCCCCCACCACCACCACGACCACCACCGGGGCCGCACGTTCGGGGAGAGACCGGTCGGAATCGCTGGGTTCGGGGAAAGAACGGACTGACCGGCGCGGTCGCGTCGGGCGCCGCCGCGCGCGCCGCGCACGTGACACTCGTTGCCGGAAGTTGCGGATGGTATGGATGGTATGGTTGTACGTCGCCTGCACGCGAGTGGGACGACGTGAACGCTCGGTAGGCGGCCCCGCAGGTCGAGCGCACGACGGGTTTGGTCGCACCGCCGTCCGTTGAGCGGTGCCGGACGGGGCGCGCCGCGAGTGGGTACGGCAGGGATCGGCCGGAAGCCGGTTGATCGGGGTAGGGGTTTATCCGGATGAGAGTGACGTGGCTTCGCACGCGTCCCGCGCTCAGGCGATACGTGCTCGCGGTCGTGGGCGCGGTGCTGCTGGTCGGCCAGCTCGCGCCGACGGGCCCCCGTCGCGTCGCACCTGAGTTCATCGTAGCCCGCCACGGGTACACCGTGGGGGATCTGATCCAGGTGCGTGCACCGATTGGTGGGACCGTTCTGAGCGTGCGCGCGGCGGATCGTCAACCCGTGAAGGCGGGGAGCGCGTTGATCGCGCTCAGCCCCACGCGATACGAAACGGCTCTGGCCCATGCGGAGGGTCAGGCGGCCGCGGCGCGCGCACATGTCCGCCGCGCGCTGGCCGCGCTGGCCGTCCAGGAGCGCGCGGCGAGCGCCGCCGTGCGGGCGGCGATGCGCGACGGAGAATCGACGCCGCGTGCCGCGGCGAGGCCGCAGATGTCCCCCACCGACGCGCGCGCCGACGTCGAGATCGCGCAGGCTCGGCGGCAGGTGGTCGCCGCGCAGGCCCGTGTACAGCAGATCGCGGCGACGCAGCTGGCGGCGGCGCGGGCCGTGGTCGACCGCGACACGGCGCTGCAGGCGGACGGGTTGATCGCCTCGCGCGACGTTACGGCGGACACGCAGGCGTACGACGCGGCTCGACGCCAGGCGGCGGCTGCGACCGCGTCGCTTCGCGAGGCGCAGGCCGCCCTCGTCGCGCCGTCGCCGGAGGGGCAGCCACGGGCGTCCGCTCAGCCAGGCGGGGCAGTATCGGCCGCGGCGCTGGCCCGCGCCACGGCGGCGGTTGCCGCGGCGCAGGCGACCCTGGACCGTGCACAAGCGGCGCGCGCGACCGCGCAGCAGGCCGTCGATCGGGACACCGCGCTGCTCGCCGACGGCGCGATTCCGGCGCACCAGCTGGATGTGGATCGCACGGCCTCCGACGCGGCATCGGCTCAGGTCGACGCCGCGGACAGCGCGGTACGCGCCGCCCGTGCGCAACTCGCCGTGCTCCACACCTCCCGTCCGTTGGCGGCCGCACCCGCGACGGGATCGAGCGCGCCGCCGGCCGGCGCGACGGAGCTCGCCCGCCAGGCGGAGGCCGCGCTCGCCGAGGCGCAGCGTCGCGCCGCCATCGTCGCCGCCGCGCAAGTGGACGCGCTCAGCGCCGATGGCGCCGTCGAGACGGCGAAGGCGGACCTGAGCGAGACGGTGATCCGTGCCCCGGTGAGCGGCTGGGTCGCGAGCAGCGCCGTCGTGGCCGGACAGCGCGTCCACCCGGGACAGGCCTTGGTGTCGTTGTCGATCCCAGGACGGACGTGGGTCGCGGCGGAGATCCCCCAGGCCGAGGCCGAGCGGGTGCGGGTGGGCGACCCGGTGCGGGTGACGGTCGACGGCGCGCGCGGGCAGGTGTGGAACGGGCGCGTGCTCCGTGTCGGAACAGCGCCGCCCGCGCTTCCACGAGCGGCCCGTGGAGCCGTCGCGGTGCGAATCGCGCTCGATCGAAGCGACGGCGAGGATCCACTGACGGGCGGGCTGCGCGCGGACGTCGCGATCGACACGCGACGTGCGGCACCGACCGCGACCGTGACCCGCCGTGGCGCGGCGCGACCTGCGCCGTCGGCGGTCGCGACGGGCGCGGAGCGCCAGGTTCGGGAACAGACCGTCGCTGCGCGCAACCCGCGCGACGAGCGGCTCGCACAGATCGCCGACCGGGAGCGCCGCATCGTCGCTCAGCTGAACGCGGAGTCGGCGCAGATTCAACGTATTGTGACGGCCGCGGCGCCAGGGCCGCACGGCGGCGCGGTGCCGACGTTTCTGAACGATGGACTGCTGTGGCCGGTGCCGGGAGCAGTAAGCTCGGGCTATGGGTGGCGGATCCACCCGATCTTCCATACGCTGGAGTTTCACACTGGGATCGACATCGCGGCGTCCTGGGGAGCGCCGGTGAAGGCCGCTGGCGACGGGACCGTCATTTTCGCCGGCTCGATGACGGCGAGCGGCAGGCTCGTCATTCTCGACCACGGCGACGGGCTGTCCACCATGTACTCGCATCTGTCTACGTTCTTGGTCCGTGTCGGAGACCGCGTTCGGAGGGGCCAGACGATCGCTCGAGTCGGCAGCACAGGCTGGAGCACCGGCCCGCACCTGTTCTTCGAACTTCGCAAGGACGGACAACCGCGCGATCCGATCGACCCCTGACATGGGGTCTCCGGCGCGGAGCCGTGGGGCCGCGCATCGGGTCGCCTGGGCGCGGTTCGCCCCCGTCGTTCCATCGCCCCGCTCGCCGTCCGTGTTCACGACAGGTCTGCGCGGGCGCCGACGTGTCGTGGACCGCCCGCGCGGACGTCTTCGGTGACGTCCTCCAAGGCGCGCGAAGCGGCGTCCCGACGACGCGGTAGCGGGGCTCATCGCCGCCCTCACACCGCACGTCGAACGTATCGCACGTGGGCCGTCGCGGAAACAGTGGCGCGTGGAAGGTCTCAGGGTCATTTCAAGGGAACTGGATAGGCCACGATCGGCCCGTCTGGAGGCGCGGTCGGGACGCTGACACGCCGGGGCCGCCGATCGCGCAGCGTCCGCACGCCGGCTTTGTCTGCCGCGCTCGGCTTGGTACGGCGGCAGCACCGCCTCTCGTGCAACCGCGGCGGGGTGACTGGAAGACACGGCGGCCGCGAGGTGCTCCGGTGCCGCGGCGCGATGACATGCGAGGGATCGAGGGGCGGCGCCCGTGGACGCGGCCGAGTCGGCGTCGCAGCCACCGTGTGCACGGAACGACCGGGACGCGTGGTGTCGCGCCGCGGCTGCTCGGCCGGGGCTAGACGCACGTGGTGGCGAGGAGGCGGAGCGATGGAGAGCGCAGCGAGCGGCGTGGACACGGTCAGGCTGTATCTGCAGAAGCGGATCGACGAGTGCACCACACGGATCACGCGTGCGAAAAAGGCGGCCGCGGCGGCCACCTCGCCTCACGGGGCGCAGCGGCGTCGGCCCGGGGCCGAGACGGACGTCGCCGTGCGGCGCGCCTACCGGGACGCCCTGAGGGCGCTCGAAGCGGTCCCGCCCGATGCCGGCGCCGTGACGGCCCTGCGGCTGGCCGCGGTGGAGGTAAATCGGGTCAAGTCCGCCGTGGCGTTGATTTACGAGGTGGCGCAACATGCCAGTCACGACATCTTGGACAGGCGTGATTGGGCGATCGTCGAAGGGGAGGCCCAGGCGGCGCTCAACGTGCTGCGCGAAGCCGCGCGCGGCGGGTGACTCCGGGCAGCGGTGGACGTCACGTGATGCTGCCGGAGTTCGTGGCGGGCGCGTCACGTCACGGCTCCAGGGGGACCCGGCCACCGTGGTATACTGAAGGTGCAAGCAGGCACACGGTGACCTCCAAGGCTTGCGAGTCCCGCGCCGGAAGGAGGGGACCAGGATGCCAGTGACAATGGCACCGCCGCCGTCGTCGGTACGCCCCCAGCAACTCGCCCACCTCCGCGACCTCGAGCACCGCGACCACTTGAGCGAGCCCGCGCTCCGCCGGGCCACTCGCGCCGCGTGGATCATCTCCGCATGCACCGTCGTGCTCGGGATCGCGATCTACGCCTGGTCGATCATGGACCGTCTGGGCCCCCGGCCCCGCGCGGGCTTGTGGGTCGACGTGCTGGCGATCGTGGTGCTGCTGGCGAACCTCTTCGTGTACCGGTACTACCGGTCGGCCCGCACGCCGGAGAACGTTGCGGAGCTCGGCGCGAGCGTGCTGCCGCCGCTCATGGCCATGAACGCGGTGCTGCTGACCATGATCCTCACGTGGGCCTTCGGCCTCCCGGTTCATCTCTTGTTCAGGCGACCGTTCAACATCTGAGTTCGCGTTCCCGGTGCGCCGTGTTCCTCCGGCGCATCCCCGTTTCCTTTGGGCCACGGGCCGTCGTGGCGCATCCCGCGGGGCGCGTTCTGCGGCTTCGGAGGGCGCGCGCGCGTCTTTCGGTGCGGGCGCGCCCTCCGTGTCGCCTGAAGGAAGATCGTTGCGGCGCGGGAAAGCCAATCAACGCACACGTCCTGTCGGTTGGCCCGCCGCGAGCGTCCGCGCGGGCAAGGGTCGGACCGGGAACCGCGAGAGGGGGGACCATGCGTGGCCGTGCCCGCTGAAGTGGCAGACGCGATCGCGCTCGACCGGAGCGCGTACATCCAGATCGACATGCAGCGTCGGCACGTCGACCCGCAGGTGGGATACCATCTGATCGACCCGGTCAAGACCGCCGGGATCGTCGCAGCGGCGCGGGGGGCGCTTATGGCGGCGCGGGCCGCTGGCGTGCCCGTCGTGCACGTGGCGACGTACTCGCGGCGCCCCGGGCCGCACGGGTTCGCCGACGACCACAACCCGTTCCTGCAGTACCAGACCGGCAAGATCATCCCGGGGATGGGCGGCCCGCGGCAGAGCGGTAAGAACGTGGAGGGCTCCGTGTACGCGGAGATCCTGCCGGCGCTCGCGCCCGAGTGCGACGAGCCGGTCGTGATCAAGAAGCGGTACAGCGGGTTTTTCCAGACGGACTTGGAGTTGATCCTGCGCGGGCTCGGCGCAGAGACGCTGTTCGTGTGCGGCGTGAATACGAACAACTGCGTGCTCGCGAGCGTGTACGACGGGTTCATGCGGGATTTCCGGCTCGTCGTCCTCGCGGACGCGTGCGGCTCGATGAACGGCGAGGAGTATCATCGCGCCGCGCTCCGGCAGGTCGAGGCCGCGCTGGGCTTCACGATGACCGTGGCAGAGTTCCAGATATTGCTGGCGCAGAAGCGCGCGACGGCGGTCCGGACGTAAGCCGGGGCGCGTGGCGTAGCGCCGCGCTCGACACGAGGGACACGGACGCGGATGCGGACGGAACGGGGGGCACGACGGTGTCACGGGTGAGACGGCGTCGCGACAGTCAGCAGTGGATCTTGGACCTGATGATCAAGCAGACCGGGCGCGTGCAGAACTTCGCCAACGACGAGCGGGACGTGCCGGCCGAGGTCAAGAGCTACCGGATGATCCACCGGGCGTTCTACCGCCAGGCGAAGCACGAGGAGGCGATCGCGCGGGCCGCCCTGGCTGCGGGGCATCGGGAGACGGCGCGGACGCTGTTCTGGCGGACGGCACAGACGTACCGCGAGGCCCAGCACGCGATCTTCGAGGACGACCACCCGGAGAAGATCTTCCTGCACGGCAAGTTGCTGGAGTGCTACGATCAGGTGATCGCGCTCGCCGACGCCCCGATCGAAAAGGTGGAAATTCCCTGGGAGGGCCGCACGATCAGCGGCCTGCTGCACCTCCTCGGCGACCGGCGCAAGGCCCCGACGATTCTGCTCCTGCCCGGGATGGACATGACGAAAGAGGCCGCGCCGAATCCCACGGACAACGTGTTCGCGGCGCGGGGGATGCACGTCTTGGTGATCGACGGCCCTGGGCAGGGGAGCAGCAACCTCCGCAAGATCTGGATCACCGACGACAACTACGAACGCGCGGCGAAGGCCGCGGTGGACTACCTGGTGCGGCGCCCGGAGGTGGACGCCGGAAAGGTCGGGGTGTGCGGGGTCAGCTTCGGCTCGCACTGGGGGCCGCGGCTTGCGGCGCTGGACCCGCGCGTCCGGGCGCTCGCCACCACGCACGCCGTGTTCGGGCCGAAGACGGCGATCTTCGAGGAAGCGTCGCCGCGGTTCAAGCAGATGTTCATGTACATGGCGGGGATGACGGACGAGGATGCGTTCGACGCGATGGCGGCGCGCATGACGACCGCGGGGTACGGCCGGCGCATCACGTGCCCGACCCTGCTCGTGACGGGTGAGTACGACCCGCTCAGCCACCTCGAAGAGGC
>Ga0209415_10020108_pt1 | contig 10404 bp, 10 predicted proteins | sample PeaSoiSIISIP2007_FD_187696 | JGI IMG/M metagenome (GOLD analysis project Ga0209415, IMG submission 187696) | Peat soil microbial communities from Weissenstadt, Germany - SII-SIP-2007 (SPAdes) (version 2) | ecosystem: Environmental > Terrestrial > Soil > Wetlands > Peat | place: Germany...
CGCGGCCGCAATGCCGGCGAGGACGTGATCTATTCCGGCACCATCGCCGGCGCGATGGAGGGCACCATCCTCGGCATTCCCTCGCTCGCTTTGTCGCAAGCCTACAAATCGCGCAGCGGCCGGCCGCCTTATTGGGAAACCAGCCTGCGCTTTGCCCCCGACATCATCCGCCGCGTGCTCGCCGAAGGCATGCCCGGCGACGTGTTGCTGAACGTCAATTTTCCCGATTGCGCGCCCGGTGAGGTCAAGGGCATTGCGGTCACCGCGCAGGGGCGGCGGCGTCAGGAGCGTCTCCACATCGACGAGCGGCAGGACGGCCGCGGCAATCCGTATTACTGGATCGCCTATGTGCGCCAGAATGCCGTCAAAGCCGACGATGGCTCCGACCTGGCCGCGCTCGACGAGCGTTGCATCGCGGTCACGCCGCTCAAGCTCGACATGACCGACGAGCCGACGATGGCGCGGTTCGCCAAGCTGTTCGGTTGAACAAGATCAACCGGCCGCCGTCGGCGCGGCGGCCGCGATGGCCTTCGCCAGCGCCTCGGCCTGGAACGGCTTCTGCAAGGTCGGGCTCGCGCGGTATGGTTCCGGCACGCCGCGTTGGCCATAACCGCTCGCGAATACGAACGGCAGCCCGCGCCCGATGAGGATTTCGACGACCGGCGTGATCGGCTGGCCGTTGAGATTGACGTCGAGGAGGGCGACGTCGAATTCAGCCTCTTTCGCCAGCGTCATCGCCTCGTCGAGGCCACCGGCTTCGGCGGCGACCGAATGACCGAGATCCGTCAGCATGCCTTCGAGCAGCATGCGGATCATCAAGTCGTCTTCGACCACGAGAATGCGCTTGCCCAGGGCAGTTTTTCGCTCAGACGTCATGCAGACCCCGTGTTGCGCCTTAACGCCGAATAGCGCCATCCGTTCCGTGCGCGGCGCAGTATAAGTCGCGTTGGCATAGTGGTAGAAGCCAGCACAGCACGGTCATAAGGCGAGGTCATGGTGGCCGCAGAACCAGCAGCCGACGTCGAGCGCATGGAATTTCAGCTCGCGCTGCGCCGGCGCGGCATCAGCGACCAGGCCGTGTTGCGGGCGATGGACGAGGTGCCGCGCGAATATTTCGTGGCCGCCGATTTCACCGACAGCGCCTATGCCGACCAGGCGCTGCCGATCGCCTGCGGCCAGACCATCAGTCAGCCCTATGTCGTCGCCTACATGACCGAACAACTCGAAGTCGAACCGCAGCATCGCGTCCTCGAAGTCGGCACCGGCTCCGGCTATCAGGCGGCGATCCTGTCGCGGCTCGCCCGCGAAGTGGTGAGCATCGAGCGCTATCGGACGCTTGCCGATATGGCGCGCGAACGCATCAAGACGCTTGGCTATGCCAACGTCACCGTGCTCGCCGGCGACGGCATGGCCGGGGTGCCGGAGCGCGCGCCGTTCGACCGCATCATCGTCACTGCCGCCGCCGCGGAGGTGCCGCAGCCGCTCATCGATCAGCTCGCCGAGGGCGGCAAAATGGTGCTCCCCGTCGGGCCCCGCAATGGCACGCAATACATCGTCAAGCTGACAAAGACGGCGGCCGGCGGATTAACCCGCGAAAATCTGATTGCGGTGCGATTTGTGCCGCTTTTGCCGGGTCAGGCGCGCGAACTGTAGCCGCAAAGACACTTAACGAGCTTTCGAAGAAATCTGCGCGGCACTTAAAGCCCTGTTTACCGCAACGTTGTCTATTCGCTCGTCCTATTTGTTGCGTGCGAGTGAGTGACCATGTGCGCTACGCCTCGGTCGGCCATCTGGCCGCGACTGGTTGCCATTTCGTTAATCGGGCTAGGCGCGGCGAGCTGCAGTGCCGATTCAGGCCGCTTCGGCGAAGGCTTCGGCTCCGGTAGCTCGGCTTCCTCGCGCAGCGACGTTACCGGCTCAATCCCGCAGACCACTCCCGCAAGCCATATCGAAAGCCATCCGCTGCCGCATCTCGCCGGCGCCGAAGGTGACGGAAGTTCCGGCGGCGGCCGCGGCATGGGCTCGTATCAGCCGGGCGGCGGCGAAGTCACCGGCTCGATACCGACCGCGCCACCGCCGCCGCCACCCGCTTGGACCTGGGAGGGCGGCACGCCAATCACGGTGGCGCCCGGCGAGACACTGGAAATGATCGCGCGACAACACGGCGTTCCGGTCTCCGCGATCATGGAATCGAACAACATCACCAGCCCGGCGATGGTGCATCCGGGCCAGCACCTGGTGATCCCGCGCTATCGCCCATCCAACGCCGCCTTACCGCCGCCGGAGCCGCGCATCGCCTCAACCGTGCCGGCAGTGCCCTCCGCGGCGCCGGTCGGCGCGCCGCGAACTGCACTGTTTTCGCCCCCGGCCGTCCATGTCGTGGCGCGCGGCGAAACGCTCAACAGCATCGCGCGGCTCTACGGCAAACCGGTCATGGTGCTCGCCAAAGCCAACAATATTCGGCCGGATACCCTGGTGAGGGTGGGCGACCGCATCGTCATTCCGGACGTGCGGGCCGCGGTGCCGCCGGCGCCGGCCGCGCCGCGCGCCGAGGTGCCGGTTACTCAACCCACCGGAGCGATCGCGAGCGAGGAATCGCCGCATAGCGCACGGCGCGTCAGCGCGACTGCGCCACCCGTCGAGGACAATCCGGTCAAGACCGCCGAACCCGCCGGCAGCCTGCCGACGTTCCGCTGGCCGGTGCGCGGCCGCATCATCGCGGCTTTCGGACCGAAGCCGAACGGCTTGCAGAACGACGGCATCAATCTCGCGGTGCCTGAAGGCACGCCGGTCAAGGCGGCCGAGGATGGCGTCGTCGCCTATGCCGGCAATGAGCTTAAGGGCTACGGCAATCTGGTGCTGGTGCGCCACGCCAACGGCTTCGTCACCGCCTACGCGAACGCCAGCGATATCCTGGTCAAGCGCGGCGAATCTGTCAAACGCGGTCAGGTGATCGCGCATTCGGGGCAGACCGGCAACGTCACGTCGCCGCAACTCCACTTCGAAATCCGCAAGGGCGCGACCCCGGTCGATCCGGCGCAATACCTCAACGGCGCGTGACGACCGTCACCTCTTGGTCGTCTTTTGTCCCGCGTCGTCCGTTTTCACGCCCAATCTTCCCGCAAGATCCTGCACGTATTGCCAGGCTACGCGGCCGGAACGCGCGCCGCGCGTCGTCGCCCATTCGAGCGCCTCGCGGCGTAATTCCGCGCCGGCACAGGGCACGCGGTAGTGGCCGATATAGCCTTCGACCATGGCGAGGTATTCGTCCTGGCTGCAGCGGTGGAAGCCGAGCCACAGCCCGAACCGATCCGACAGCGAGACCTTTTCCTCCACGGCTTCGCCGGGATTGATCGCCGTCCCGCGCTCGTTCTCCATCATGTCGCGCGCCATGAGATGGCGGCGGTTTGACGTCGCGTAAAAGATGACGTTCTCCGGCCGCCCCTCGATACCGCCTTCGAGCATGGTCTTGAGCGATTTGTACGACGTGTCCTCGGCATCGAAGGAGAGATCGTCGCAGAACACGATGAAGCGCTGCGGCCCGCCGCGCAGCAGGCCCATCAGCTCCGGCAGCGACTCGATATCTTCGCGATGAATTTCGATGAGCTTGAGGCCGGCGGCGGGATGGGCGGCGCCGATCGCCGCATGAGCGGCTTTGACCAGCGACGATTTCCCCATGCCGCGCGCGCCCCACAACAGCGCGTTGTTGGCCGGCAAGCCGCGCGCAAAGCGCTCGGTATTCTCGACCAGGAGATCGCGCACCCGATCGATGCCCTTAAGCAGCGACATGTCGACCCGGTTGACGCGGCGAACCGCCGCGAGCATGCGCGCTTCCGGATACCAGACGAAGGCCTCGGCGGCGGCGAAGTCGGGCGCGGCCGGCGCGGCTGGCGCAAGACGCTCCAGCGCGCCGGCGATCCTGTGCAGGAGCTCGGTACCGCCATTGCTGGCAAGGCGCTCGCGTGACCCGGAGGCGGCGCCCTTTTTGGTCGCCTTTTTCATCGCGCGCGGAGGAGATTTGGCCATGATTGCACCGGGTTGCGTCCTTCCCCTTAGCTGGGCGCGAAAATCATCGCAAGCTCGGGCGCAGGCGCCCGTAGCGTTGCAATTAGGCCGGTGGCGGCTATAGTCCGCGCCGATTTCGCGCGCAAAAACGGCCCTTCGTCCCCAGGGACGGCGCGCCTCAATGCCGCCCCGGAGGAACAATGCTGATTACGCCCGCATTCGCGCAAGGCATGCCGTTCGGTCTCGGCGGCGACTCGGCCGGCATGATCACGTCATTCATGCCGCTGATCCTGATCATCGTGATTATGTACTTCTTGATCCTGCGTCCGCAGCAGCGGAAGGTCAGGCAGCACCAGGACATGATCAAGGCGCTGCGGCGGGGCGACACCGTAGTCACCAACGGCGGTCTCGTCGCCAAGGTCACCAAGGTAGTGGATGACGACCAGATCGAGGTCGAAATCGCCGACGGGGTGCGGGTGCGACAGATGCGCTCCATGGTGAGCGACGTGCGTGCCAAGGGCGAGCCGGTAAAGGACGACAGCGCGAGCTGATCGCGCCGGCGTCCAGGGAACATCGAAGTCCATGTTGTTTTTCACGCGGTGGAAGGCGGCGGCTATATTGATCACGGCGCTCGCTGTGTGCCTGTGCGCCGTGCCGAATTTTTTCGCTGAAAGCACGGTCAGGAATTGGCCGGCCTGGGCGCAGCGTCACATCGTTCTCGGCCTCGACCTGCAGGGCGGCTCGCATCTCCTGCTTGAGGTCGATTCCGGCGCGGTGCGCAAGGAGCAATTGCAGTCGGTGGCCGATGACGTGCTGCGCGTGCTGCGGCAGGCGCGAATTCCGTTCACCGGCCGCGCCATTCGCGGCAACAACGTCGACGTGCATATCACGCGCGACACCGACGTCGACACCGCGCTGAGCAAGCTGCGCGAGCTGTCGCAGCCGATGGCCGGCATCCTCGGCACCACGGGACAGCGCAATATCGATGTCAACGAAAACGGCGGCTTGATTACGCTCGCGCCGACGGAACCCGCCATCACCGAGCGGGTTCGCCAAGCGGTCGATCAATCGATCCAGATCATCGAGCGGCGCGTGAACGAGCTCGGTCTGGTCGAGCCGACCATCCAGCGCGAGGGCGCCGACCGCATCCTCGTGCAGGTGCCGGGCCTGCAGGATCCGTCGCGGCTGAAGGAGATTTTGGGCAAGACCGCCAAGCTCGATTTCCGCATGGTCGATCAGGCGATGACGGTCGAGCAGGCGCAACAATCGCACCCGTCGGATTCGGAGATTCTCGAAGGCGAGCACGGCGAGCAATATCTCATCGAAAAGCGCGTGCTGGTGTCGGGCGCCGATCTCACCGACGCCCAGCCGGGATTCGACCAGAACGGCAGCCAGCCGATCGTCAGCTTCCGCTTCAATTCAACCGGCGCGCGGAAATTCGCCGAGGCGACACAGGCGAATGTCGGTAAGCCGTTTGCCATCGTGCTCGACAATAAGGTGATTTCGGCGCCGGTGATCCGCGAGCCGATTCTCGGGGGTTCTGGCCAGATTTCCGGGAGCTTCACCGTCCAGCAGGCGAATGATCTCGCCATCCTGCTGCGCGCCGGCGCGCTGCCGGCGCCGCTCACGATCATCGAAGAGCGCACGGTGGGGCCCGGCCTCGGTCAGGACTCGATCAATGCCGGCGAGCACGCCGCCTACGCCGGCGCAGCGCTCGTCATCGTCTTCATGTTCGCGACCTATGGATTGTTCGGGCTGTTCGCCAATATCGCGGTCGCGATCAACGTCGCCATGATCTTCGGCGTGCTGTCGCTGCTTAGCGCGACGCTGACGCTTCCCGGCATCGCCGGCATCGTGCTGACGGTGGGCATTGCGGTCGATTCGAACGTGCTGATTTACGAACGCATCCGCGAGGAGGTACGCACCGGCCGTACCGCGATCAACGCCATCGATGCCGGCTTCAGCCGTGCGCTCGCCACCATCCTCGACTCCAACATCACCACTTTCATCGCCGCAGCGGTGCTGTTCTATATCGGTACCGGGCCGGTGCGCGGCTTCGCCGTGACGCTCGGCATCGGCATCATCACCACCCTGTTCACGGCATTCACGCTGACCCGGCTGATCGTGGCCTATTGGGTCCGCATGTGGCGGCCGCGCATGGTGCCTATCTAATCATAACGAAAGAAGTCCCGTGCGCCTGCTTCGCATCGTTCCCGATGACACCCGATTCGATTTCATGCGCTTTCGGCGCGTCAGCTTTCCGATATCGGCGATGCTGTCGATTGCGGCGATCGCGCTCTATTTTTTCCACGGGCTGAATTTCGGCATCGATTTTGTCGGCGGCACGCTGATGGAAGTGCAGACCAAGGCGGGGCCGGCCGATCTCGCAAAGATGCGGTCCACCGTCGGGTCGCTCCACCTCGGCGATTTCCAGCTCCAGCAATTCGGCGCGCCCAACGACGTCCTCATCCGCATCTCGGAGCAGCCCGGCGGCGATCAGGCGCAGCAGCAAGCGGTGCAGAGGGTTCGTGACGCGCTTGGCGACGAGGTCGACTATCGGCGCGTCGAGGTGGTGGGGCCGAGCGTGTCCACCGAACTCCTTGCCTACGGCACGATCGGGCTGGTGCTCGCGATCGTGGCGATCCTGATCTATCTGTGGTTTCGGTTCGAATGGCAGTTCGCGCTTGGCGCTATGATCGCCAACGTGCACGATCTGGTGCTCACTGTCGGCTTCATGTCGCTGACGCGGATCGATTTCGATCTCACCAGCATCGCGGCATTGCTCACCATTCTCGGCTATTCGCTTAACGACACGGTGGTGATCTATGATCGTATCCGCGAAATGTTGCGCCGTTACAAGCGCATGTCGATGCCGGATTTGCTGAATGTTTCCGTCAACGCCACACTGTCGCGCTCGATTATCACTCACGTGACGGTGGCGATGTCGCTTCTTGCGCTGCTGCTGTTCGGCGGCCAGGCGATCCATAGCTTTACGGCGACGATGATGTTCGGCGTCGTGCTGGTCGGCACATACACCTCGGTGTTCATTGCCTCGCCGATCCTGATCTATCTCGGCGTCGGCAGCGCACGCATGGGCGGGACGGACGAGCCTGAGGCGCGGCCCGAGACGCCCGCGGCAACGCCGGCGCCGTCGCCACCGTCGCGGCGTGTGCGGGCGCGGCGATAGTGGAGGCCGAAGGGCGCCACCTGCCGCGGCAGGCGCTGATCGACGCCCACGGCGGTGGCGGTTTCCGGTTCGCCGGGATGTCGCATCGCGGCTCGTTGCTCTGCCTTCCTGACGGCATCTGGGCCTGGCCCCTCGCCGCGGCCGACGCCATCACGGCAGACGCACTGTCCCTCGTGTTCGCTCGCACCGAGGCGCTGGACTTTTTCATTCTCGGCACCGGCGCCGAGACCTGGATCATGCCTGACGCTCTGCGGCTGCGGTTTCGCGACGCTCACGTCTCGGTCGACACGATCACGACCGGGCCCGCCGTGCGCACCTATAACGTCATGCTGATGGAAAGCCGCCGCGTCGGCGCCGGCCTGATTGCGGTGGATTAAAGCTGAGCATAATTTTGTCCGAAAACCGGCGACCACTTTTCGGGATCATGCTCTAATTTTGCTACACTTGGCGTCATGCAGGATGCATTCGCCTATTGCGCCGAACTCGTCCGAACGGCCGACCGCGACAGATATCTCGCCACGTTGTTTGCGCCGGCGCAGCATCGCGCCGCGCTCCACGCGCTGTATGCCTTCAACCTCGAAGTGGCGCGGGTGCGCGAAGCGGCACACCAGCCGATGCCCGGCGAAATCCGGTTGCAATGGTGGCGCGAGGTCATCAACAGCGAGCGGGACGGGGAGGCGCAAGCCAATCCGGTCGCGGCGGCGCTCCTCACGACGATGGCGCGCGATCGCCTGCCTCCGGACAAACTGACTGCGCTGATCGAGGCGCGCCGGTTCGACCTCTACGACGAGCCGATGGCGACCATTGCCGGCCTCGAAGCCTATGCGTCGAAAACATCTGCTGCGGTGATCGCGCTTGCGGCGCAAATTCTCGGGGCTGATGCAGGGGCGGCCGCGGAACCAAGCGGCATCGCCGACGGCATCGCCCGCCTCTTACGTGCATTCCCGCTTCACGCTGCGCGGCATCAGCTTTATGTGCCTATGGAAATCTTCGAGCGTTTCCAGATCCGAGTGGGGGACGTGCTCTCCGGACAGTCGTCGGCAAAACTGGAGGCGGCGCTCGCGGCATTGCGGGACATTGCGCGCCGTCATCTCAGAGCGGCGGATGAGCATGTGATGGCGCTGCAGCACCAGGCTCTTCCCGCGTTTCTTCCCGTTGCGCTGGTGCGGCCGTCGCTCGATCTGTTGGATCGTTGCGACGCTTTTGCTCCCGCCGAATTGGCGCTGTGGCGCCGGCAATGGCTGATCTGGCGCGCGGCGCGAAATCCGGCACGGATCGCCGGCTAAAACGCGAAGCGGTCGCGCAGATTGCGCCGCTCGGAGACAATGCGGCCAACGATCGCGCGCTCGGCATCAGTCTGGATCAGCGGCGCGATCAGGTCGAGCTGATTCATGGCCACCAGTTCGAGGATTTCGCTGCGCACTTCGCCCTGCGCATTGCGCGGCAGAGCGTCGACGACCTGCAAATGTTCAGGACCGCCAGGGCCGGCACAGGCGACAAGCTCGCGGTCGTCGGCGCTGCCCTCGACAAAGGCATAGAGGCCGGTGCCGGCGCGCCGATCCGGAAACGCGACGATGGCGACCTCGCGCACGCCCGGATGGGCGCGCAGCCGCGCCGCGATCGCCGGCGCGTCGCGGACGAAGCGCAGGCCTTTGCCCTCGCGATCGGTGACGTTCAGGCCGCGCGTGATCGCGTAATAGACCTTCTTTCCGGTCGCCATCCAGGCGCGGGTAACAAAGCTCTTGCGCGCCAGCACGCGACGCTCGCTGGCTGTGAGGGCGTCTGGCGCGTAGCGGCGTTTGTGCTTGAGGAGGTGGCGCAGGTCTTCGTAACGGGCGATACGAAACAGACGGCTGCGGCGGCGGAAACACGCGGCGAGCTGAAAATCGGTAAGAAAAGCGCGGCCATGGCCACTATCTTGCGCGTAGAGCCAATTCTGTTCCTTGGCGAGATCGTTGTGGGTTATTCGGGCGCGATGCAGCGTCCGCAACGCCGCCTTGGCCGAGCGGAAATAGCCGGCGTCGCCATGCGGCTTGGCAATGTGCAGCGGCACGCCGTCGATCCAGCCGCGCACCAGCACCGTACGTCCGGCGAACAGTAAAGGCGGCGCAATGCCGAGCCCACCGGCGATCGCAAGCGCGCGGCGTTCGCGCCGGAATAGTTCATACGCCAGCACGCGACTCCACCACGGTACGCAATCGATTCGGCGTAGCACGGCATCGACCTCGCCCGGATCACTGCGAAAGCGACCGCGCTCGATGGTCGAAAACACATCGCGCTTGAGCACGACGCCGCTCTGCCAGCGGCCGGCGAGTTCGTCCGGGTAGTCATTCATGCGCGGGCTTTTAGCACGAAGGCGCTTATTCCGCTGCCGCGGGGAGGGCGCCCGCGATCCAAGCATCCAAATCGGCGAGCGCGCGCGAACATAGAGCGCGTTTCTTGGCAGCGTTTCTCGGTCCGAGGAATGTTCTTGATTGGGTGGCGGTCGGGGGCGGCTCATGCCCGAGCGGCGGGAATAGCCCGAAATTGACATTCATCGGCTGAAACGAGCGTGGACCGGCGTCGATCGTCTCGATATGGCCGCCGGTGATGTGGCCAAGGAGCGCCCCGTGCGCCGTGGTGGCCGGTGGCACCAGCAATGTCTCGCCGAGCCGCTCCGCGGCTGCGAAGCGTCCGGCAAGCAGGCCGATCGCCGCCGATTCGACATAACCCTCGCAACCGGTGATCTGTCCGGCAAAGCGCAGCCGCGGCATGGATTTGAGCCGCAGCGTCCCGTCGAGCAGTTGCGGCGAATTGATGAAAGTGTTGCGATGCAAGCCGCCGAGCCGGGCGAATTCGGCATTGGCGAGGCCCGGGATGGTGCGGAAGATGCGTGTCTGCTCGCCGTGCTTCAGCTTGGTCTGGAACCCGACCATGTTGAACAGTGAGCCGAGCTTGTTGTCCTGGCGCAGTTGCACGACGGCATGGGGTTTTTCTCCCGGCCGGTGCGGATTGGTGAGACCGAACGGCTTCATCGGTCCGTGCCGTAAGGTTTCGCGGCCGCGCTCGGCCATGACTTCGATCGGGAGGCAGCCGTCGAAATATGGCGTCGTCACCTCGAAATCGTGAAACGCAATTTTTTCGCCGACGAGGAGCGCGTCGACGAAGGCATCGTATTGCGCGCGCGTCAGCGGACAATTGACGTAATCGGCGCCGGAGCCGCCCGGCCCGGC
>Ga0209415_10020109_pt1 | contig 10404 bp, 10 predicted proteins | sample PeaSoiSIISIP2007_FD_187696 | JGI IMG/M metagenome (GOLD analysis project Ga0209415, IMG submission 187696) | Peat soil microbial communities from Weissenstadt, Germany - SII-SIP-2007 (SPAdes) (version 2) | ecosystem: Environmental > Terrestrial > Soil > Wetlands > Peat | place: Germany...
AACTTCCTGTTCATCGCCGGAATGTGGTTCCAGGATCTCTTCAACTACGATTTCCGCCGCACCGAAATGTGCATCATCCCCTATGGCACGCAGCAGGGCGAAATCAGCTTCTGCGCGTACAACACCGGCATCGGCTGGCGCCAGATCATCGAAAACATGCACAAGAACGCAACCGTCGCCGAGTGGTACAAGACCCACGGCAAGCATGAGATCTACGCCAAAGGCAAGACCGTCAACCTCGGCTCCTACGAGCACTCGCTGGTAATTGATGCGGACGACGCCGCGCGCGTGCGCCACATCGAGCATGACATCCCGGTGACCGCAGCCGAAGAAAACCGCCTCCGCCGCAAGAAGGCTCTCGAAGAGCAGGCCAAGGTTCGCGCCATCTACGAAGAGCTCGTTCTAAAGAAGCCGCAGCCGACCGTCGTCCAGATCGGCACAGTCACGGACATCGCCAAGGCGGTGCCCGCCAACTTCACCAACGCCAACAAGCCCGTCACCATCGCCCCGGCCAACGGCAATGCCAACGGCTCTACGGCGGCCAAGGAGACCGCCGCCGAAGCAGTCGCCGGCGACTAATCTTCGTAGCTGAGCCTGTAGCTCTGGCCTTTGAGGCCTGAGGCTTTTCCCAGAGCCACCGCAACTTCCAACGGCCCCGGTTCTCCGGGGCCGTTTCCATTTTCTGCGCTATCCTTAGCCGAGGAGAACTCCCATGTCGCGAAAACTGGAATGCCGCGTCGCGCTGGTCACCGGCGCCAGCCGCGGCATCGGCCGCGCCGTCGCCATTGCGCTGGCCGGTTCGGGCGCGCACGTGGCGGTGAACTACCGGAAGGAACAGCCCGCGGCAGAGGAGGTCTGCGCCGCGATTCAGAAGCTTGGCTCGCGCGCTATCGCTGTTCAGGCTGATGTTTCTGTCGCCGCGGAAGTCGACCGCCTGGTCTCCGCCGTCGAGCGCGACCTCGGCCCGGTGGACATCCTTGTAAATAATGCCGGGATTTCCCAAATCAAGCCGTTCGGTGAGCTGACGGAAGCCGATTGGGACCACCTTCTTGACGTCAATCTCAAATCCGCTTTCCTTGTCACCCAGCGCGTCCTCCCCGGCATGCGCCAGCGGCGTTGGGGCCGCATCATCAATCTTTCCTCCGTTGCGGCCCAGACGGGCGGCGTCATCGGTCCACACTACGCTGCGTCCAAGGCCGGGCTCGTTGGCTTAACGCACTCTTATGCGGCGCTGCTCGCCAGAGAGGGCATTACCGCCAACGCGATTGCCCCGGCGCTGATCGCAACGGACATGATTACGTCCAATCCCAACGTTTCCCCGGAACGCCTGCCCGTGGGCTTCTTCGGCTCGCCGGAAGAGATCGCGCGCACGGCTGTTTTGCTGGCGGAAAGCGATTTCATCACCGGCCAGACCATCAGCGTGAATGGCGGCTGGTACATGACGTCGTAACGCGACACCTGCGATATAATTGGAACTTAAGCGAAGCAGCCCAGCGAAGGTTTATCTGGAGGATTTCCGGCAATGCCCATCTACGAATACATCTGCGAAGACTGCAACGAGCACTTTGAAAAGATCGTCATCAACAAACAGCAGGAAATCTCCTGCCCCAAGTGCTCCAGCAAGAAAGCCGCCATCCAGCTTTCCGTTTTCGCCAAGTCCGGCTCTGGGAGCTCCTCCACGCCCTCAGGCGGCTTTTCCGGCGGAGGCGGTGGCTGCTGCGGTGGCGGCTGCTCCTGCCACTAATTTGGAGTGCCGCGCCTCGGCGCCGCTTTTGCGACCTTAGCGACGAAGCTCCATCCCGCCGTGCAAGCTCTGCCTTCTATTTACCCTGATTCTCTAAGGGTCCGCCTCACGCCCGCCGTCATGCCGAGCGAAGCGAGGCATCTCTCTTCCATCCCTTCAATTGACCGGAGGGCCCTGGATGTAGCGCGACGCAAAACTAAGAAACGTGGGCCAGTTCGGCGCAGTGGTATGCCCGCCGCTGTGTTGGCGAAACGCGATGTCGCCGTCAATCAGTGCGGTCTCGATCGGAGGGAATTCTGTTGTGCTCAGATCCTGCTTGCCCAGGAGCTTGTACACCGGCCCCGCACCTGCCGCTGCCAGGAACATCCCTTTGGCGTCCGCCCAGCCATCTCCCTGGGTTGCGCCAGCGCCGATAAACACAGGGCGCGGGGCGCACAACGCAATCAATTCGTGTGCGTCTACGGGCAAGTCGTTCACGGTCAACGGCCCGTCGTACTTGAGGAAGTTGCCTGCCATCCAGTGGTATTCTCCGGTTCCCGCGACGTTGCCGATCTGCTCGCCTAAGTCATGGCGCCAAAGCTTCGCGCCGCCCTCGCCGGAAGAGCTCACGTAAACAATCGCAAAACGTGGGTCGTAGGCCATCGCCACCAGGGCTGCTTTGCCGTAGCGCGAATGGCCCTCCAGGCCCACTTGTTTGGCGTCCACGCTCTTGTCGGTCTCGAAATAGTCGAGCGCGCGGCTGGCGCCCCAGGCCCACGCGCGCAGCGCGCCCCAGTCGTCCAGCTTGCGCGGCTGGCCCTTGTTCACCAGGCCGATGATGCCTTGCGTCAAACCAGCACCATTGTCGGCCTGCACGCTCGTGGGAATCAGAATCGCGTAGCCCCAACCTTTGGCTAGCACCTGCCCCTGCCAGACGGTAGGACTCGGCGCACCCGGCGGAGGTGGCGGCATGCGCTTCATCAGAGCAGCCATGAACTCCGGGCTAAAGCTGAGCTCCATGATGACGGGTACGGGCCGCGTCTCGTTGGCGGGAGTGGTTAGCGTCAAATGAATGTCCACGGCAACCAACGGGTAGGAGGAATTGTCCACGTGCCCGACGAGTTTTTTCGTGATCACCGGAATGTCTTCGTGCATTTCCTTGGTCGTGCTGGTCACTTCCCAATTCACTTTGGGCGTGACCTTGGGCGCGCGGCCGTAAATCTCCCGGTCAAACTCCTCCACAATCTCCGGACGGCGCTGCTTCCACCAGATCTCCGCCGAGGAGACTTTCTTGCCGTCCTTAAGCACCAGCGGATCGGGAAGGCTCGCGTAAACGTTGGCCTTGGACTCGTCATAGTTCGCGGCATTCGGCGAATTGGGATCGCCGTCCGCGCCGCGCCGGATCGCCGTGATGTGCAGCAGGTCCATGAGCCGCTGGTGATCCTGCTCGGCCGTCAGTTGCACCGGCGCAGGCGGATTGTCCGCGCTTGCCGGAGCGCCCTGCTCGCCTCCGCGACCCCCAGCGTGTACACACAACGCCAGCAAGCCAAAACCAAGTAACCATGCAACAGATCGCGGACTACGCACAGGTTCCTCCTCGGTTTCTCTTCCAAAGCTCGCCGGAACTTCAACCATCCTAATGCTTTTCACCCGGCGAATGAGCGACTCTTTCTTTCGTATGGGTCGCCTTTTTTCCCTGAGCAACGCGAAGGGCTGGAGGCGAGTTGTGTGCGCTCCGGATGAGGCTGCGGGGCGGGGCCGGGTGCATTGAAGCTGTGATATGCTCCGTGGCGAGCCGGAGATCCCGACGAAGGAGATCGCATTATGAAACTGTTGGCGGCAATTGGCGTGCTGTTATTTGTGCCGGTGTGCGCTCGCGCGCAAGCGGCAAAACCGTGTGAAGAGTTGAAGACGGAAATCGCCGCGAAGCTGGACGCAAAAGGCGTGAAGTCGTACACGCTGGAAATCGTGGACAAGGACAAGGATGCAGAAGGCAAGGTGGTGGGCACTTGCGAAGGTGGAACGAAGAAGATCATGTACAAGAGAGGGACAGCGCCGGCCGAGACCCCCGCGCCGGAGGCGAGCAAGCCGTAAGAGCACGGTTCTCGGTATTCAGTAATCAGTTCTAAGCTCTCGGAAAACAACGGGGATGGAACAGAAACCCCAAGACCCACTCTCACAAAACGAAGTTGGGGCACCCCCAACCCAAACAACTAGAAAACAAGAGAGATTTCTCGCTTCGCGGACTACGCTCGGAATGACGGAGGGATAGCGGGATGGGCAAGACTTAACGCGAGTAGTTCTTCAGATACGGGGGAAGGGGCGTGTCGGCCTTGAGGCGCGCGTCGGGTTGCGGCGGCTGGGCTATGGTTTCGAGCGGGAGGACGCCGGCCCAGACGGGCAGAGCGTAGTCTGCCTCCTCATCCATCGGGCCGCCAGTGCGCACTTTGGCGGAAACTTCTTCCAGGGGCAGGGCCAGGACCATAGTGCCCTTGAGTTCCTGCTCACTGGGATGGCGAACATCGTTCCAGCGGCCTTTTAGCACGTGTTCCATGAAGATGCGCAGGGCTTCCATTTTTTCCGCGGGGTCTTCCAAGAGCCGCGCCGTGCCAAGGATCACGACCGAACGGTAGTTCACGGAGTGATGGAACGCCGAGCGGGCCAGCACGAGACCATCCACGTGGGTGACAGTGACGCAAACGGGCACACCCCCGCTGAGCGTGCGGAGCATGCGGCTGGCGGCGCTGCCGTGGAAGTACAGTGTGTCGCCGGCGCGGCCATAGTTCGTGGGGATGACGTAGGGCTGGCCGTCGGCAATGAAGCCGACGTGGCAGACGAAGCCCGCGTCGAGTATGCCGTAAACCGTTTCGCGATCGTAGGTGGCGCGCTTGGGCAGGCGTTTGACTTGCGTGCGTTCGGTGGGAGTGAATTCGTTCATCCTGTTATTCTACGGCTTGACAGGTGAGGCGCCAGTGCCAACTTGGCCTCCTGCGACCGCGCCCCGCTTCTGGGAGGAGAGCCAGGGCACCAGGTCGGGCTCCGCAAAGGCCCGGTTCCACACGTCATGTTCGACTTTGTGGTACTCGGTGTAGCGCAGGTTGGCATGGGCTTTCTTGAGCTGCTTCATCATCTGGCGGACCAGATCGACGGGCACGCTGGGATCGGCATCGCCCTGAAAAACCCACAGCGGCACTTGGCTGATGCCTGGAACATTCGTGAAGTTGTCATAAGCCGCCAACACCAATGCGGCGGCCCATTTTTCCGGATGGGCCTGCAGCATGGACCAGACGCCGGACCCGCCCATGGATTGTCCCGCGACATAAATACGGTCGGGATCAATAGCAAACTCCATTTCCACTTTTCCCAGGATCTCAAACGCGAGCGTGAGAGTTTTCGAGGGCTGATTCAGCTCCGGGTCGGACCAGATGTCATCGGAAGGACATTGCGGCGCGAGTACAAACACGGGGAAATTGTTTTGGACGTTCTTGGCGATCCAGAAATGTGTTCCTTTTTCGTTGACGCCGGTAAGCTGGAGTACATTGTCTGAGCCGCGGCCCGCCCTCCCATGCAGCCAGAGGACTAGCGGATATTTCCTAGACGAGGTGTAGCCAAGCGGCACGAACAGACGGTAGGGCATTTTGTCGCCATTCTTGTTGGCATACACTTCCTTGCGAAAATCGATGTCATCTTGTGTCAGAACCACGGCGGGTGGGGCTTGCGCGGGCAGCTCCGCGCCGTGGGTGGGAGTTAGAAGGGAGAAGGGCGAACCACACACAGCAAGGCTGATCAGTGCGAGAAAGCTAAAGAGCATGCGGATCACCTCTCGAATCGGGGGTCAAGGAGTCTGCGTGAGAACTGGGAAAGATGGTCCTTAGCGGCTAAAGCCGGATGGGTTTGCCGCCGTTTACGGCACGGCTGAAATCGTGCCTTCCCGAGAGACGCCGACACTCACACAGACGTTGAAGCCCTGGGCTCCTAGAGGCAAAGACCCTTTCAAAGCCTCCTAGACGCGCGGAAAGAGAATAGTCCAATTGACGCGGCTTGGGAATCGTGTAGCCTGTGTCCTTGCGTTCAGAGAGGGGTGTAGCCATGGCCACCGCAAAGCCCATTTTCACTAAAGAGACATTTCGGTTTTTCCGCGAATTGGGGAACAACAACCGCAAGACGTGGATGGATGAGAATCGCGAGAGGTACCAATCGGCGGTGGTGCAGCCCTTCCGGAGATTGCTGGAGGAACTGGCAACGCCAGTGCTGAAGATGAACGGCGATTTTGATACGAGCGGGCGCACGGGACCAAATTTCTCGCGTATCAATCGCGATATACGGTTCGCCAAGGACAAGACGCCTTACAAGACGCAGATGTACCTGAAGTTTTCCACCCCTTGGCCCGGGGATCGCGAAAACGGTCAACTTTATGTGGGCCTTTCGACGGAGACGGTTACGGCGGGCTTCCGCATTTACGCGGGCGGAAAGCGGAAGGAGTCGACGCTGGCGCTGATTGCCGAACCCCGAGTGCTGGCCAACCCCAAGTGGGTCGCGCAACAGAAGAAGCGGCTGGGCAAGAAATACGACAGCTACTGGTATACGACAGAGAAGGGCGAGTGGACCAAGCACGAGAGCTGGCCCACGGAGCCGGAGAACTGGAAGAAGATCCAAGCGTGGATCGTGCGGAAAAAGATGAAGCCCGGCGATGCGTTGCGCACGAGTTTCACAAAAGATGCCGCCAGGGTTTTCAAGGATGTGTATCCGCTGCTGGAATTCACGAGCTTGCCGAAATGAAGAAGATCCTAAGAGTCCTGGTGTGGATGGCAGTAGCAGTGGTGGGCGCGGGGGCGCTAGGGACCATTGCCTTCCATCGCGGAGAACCCATCAACGCAACGTGGTTTGTGCTGGCGGCGGCTTGCTCTTACGTAGTGGCGTACCGCTTCTACTCTTCATTTATCGCCGCGAAACTGCTGGCTCTGGATAACACGCGGGCGACGCCAGCCGAGCGTAGAGAAGATGGGCGGGATTTCGTGCCCACCAACAAGTGGGTTTTGCTCGGCCACCATTTTGCCGCGATTGCAGGACCCGGACCGCTGGTTGGTCCAACCCTTGCCGCGCAATTTGGATACCTGCCGGGAACATTGTGGCTGATTGCGGGCGCGGTGTTTGCCGGGTGCGTGCAGGATTTCGTGATCCTGTTTTGCTCGATACGCCGCGACGGCAAAACGCTGGGGGAAATGGCACGGCAAGAGGTGAGCGAACGCGGTGGATTCATCGCGCAGCTTGCCGTGCTGGCGATCATGGTCATTCTTCTGGGCGTCGTAGCGCTGGTGGTGGTGAACGCACTGAAGAGTTCACCTTGGGCGACATTCACGCTGGCGATGACCATCCCCATTGCGCTGCTGCTGGGCATCTATTTGCGCTACTTCCGCCCAGGGCGCGTGATGGAAGCTTCGGCGATCGGCGTAGCGCTCGTGCTGTTTGTCGTAGTGGCGGGGCAGTGGGTGGCGGATTCGCCGGCGTGGGCGAAACTGTTCACGATGAGCGGTGTGGGATTGGCGTTTGCGATCATCGCGTACGGATTCGCGGCCTCGGCGTTGCCCGTATGGCTGCTGCTGGCGCCGCGGGATTATCTGAGCGCGTTCATCAAGGCGGGCGCGATCTTTACCCTGGCCGCCGGAATTCTGCTGGTGCGGCCGCAGGTGCTGATGCCGCCGCTGACGCGCTTTGTGGACGGCACGGGCCCCGTGTTTGCGGGGAAGATTTTTCCTTTTTGTTTCATCACGATTGCGTGCGGTGCCATCAGCGGATTTCACTCGCTGATATCGAGCGGAACCACGCCAAAAATGATTCAGCGCGAGGGACAGGCGCGGCTGATCGGCTACGGCGCCATGTTGATGGAGTCGTTTGTCGGAGTGATGGCCATGGTAGCTGCGTGCGCGATGACGCCGGGCGTCTACTTCGCGATTAACAGCCCGTCGACGATTGTGGGGGCGACGCCGGAAGCTGTTTCGCAGACTATCTCAAGCTGGGGTTATCCGCTCACGGCGGGGACCATGACCGGTCTGGCGCACGCAGTGGGCGAGCAGACGTTGCTCAACCGCGCCGGGGGCGCGCCGTCGCTGGCGGTCGGCATGGCGCAGATTTTCTCAAACACGATTGGTGGGGATAGGTTGCTGAGCATCTGGTACCACTTCGCGATCATGTTTGAAGCGTTGTTTATCTTGACCGTGCTGGACGCCGGAACGCGGGTGGGACGCTTCATGGTGCAAGAGCTTGGCGGACGGGTGTGGAAGCCACTCGGGCGGATGAATTGGATGCCGGCGATTTTGCTTTCGAGCGCTTTGATTGTGGCGGCCTGGGGTTATTTTCTGTACCAGGGAGTGGTTGATCCGTTGGGAGGAATCAATCTGCTCTGGCCGCTCTTTGGCATTTCCAACCAGTTGCTGGCGACGGTCGCGCTGGTGGTGGCCACGACGATTCTTCTGAAAATGGGGCGGCTGAAATGGATTTGGGTGACGCTGCTGCCAATGACGTGGCTGGTGATCATCACCATGACCGCCAGCTACCAGAAGATTTTCAGCGGCAATGCGTTGATCGGATTTCTGGCGCAGGCCAACGCGTTGGCCGCGCAAATTGCGGCCGGGAAGATCGCCGCGGCAAAAATCGGGGAGACCCAGCGGGTAATCTTCAATCTGCGGCTGGATGCAGGTGTGACGGCCGTTCTGGCCGGGATGATCCTGGTGCTGGTGATCGAAGCGGTGTTGCAGTGGTACGCGATTTTGAGCCAGCGAAAGGCCCCGGTGCTGCGTGAAACGCCTTATGTGGCCACGCAATGGGCGGAGGGAGATTGATGCGGCGCGCGTGGAGCGGGTTTTGCCAACGAATGCAGCGAGTGTGGCAGGGGCTGCGCGAATGGAGTGGCGATGCCGCGTATGAGAAATATGTCCAGTGCAGCGGGCGGACCGACGGGGGAAAGCCGCTGACGCCGGAGGAGTTTTACGTGGACCAGTTGAACCGAAAGTATGCGCGGCCGAACCGGTGTTGCTAAGAGGAGGGACGCGCGTTCGGAGTTATGGAGCGATCATGCCACGATCCCTCCACTACGCGGCCCGACGCGCCAAAAGACGGCGCGAAAGAAAAAGTCGGGCCGCTCCGGTCGGGATGACCACAGGCAACGACGTGCCGAGATGGGGTCGAGCGTGTTGGAGGAAAGGCGGTAACGAGCTAGCCACCGGCGATGGCGCCGACGACCAGCAGAGGCTCGTCGCCAGTCGCGACGGCATCTGGCAATGGGGTGTCGGGGGGTTCGTGCGACAAATCTTCGGAGCAAGCGAAGAAACGCACGAAGGGGCGACGCTGCTGGGTGATGTGATCGCGGATGGTGCCGCGCAACATTGGGTAGGAGACCTCGAGCGCGTCAAGGACCGAACGCTGCGTGGCTTGGCCCTCGACATCGAGTGACACCTCGCCGCTAACGCGGGCTAAAGTCCGCAGATGCGGTGGGAGAATGACGCGGATCATGGCAACGTCTGGACCTCCACGGAAAGCACAGCCGGAAGGTCCCGGACAATGGGTGCCCAGGAATCCCCGGCATCAGAGGAAGCATACACCTGGCCGCCGGTGGTCCCAAAATAGATGCCGCAGGAATCGAGCGAGTCCACGGCCATGGCGTCGCGCAGAACATTGACGTAGCAGTTGCTCTGGGGGAGGCCCTTGGTGAGTGGCTCCCACTCGTTGCCGCCGGTGCGGCTGCGGTAGACGCGGAGTTTGCCCTCGGGCACAAAATGTTCGCCATCGCTCGTGATGGGTACGACGTAAATGGTTTCCGGCTCATGCGCATGAACATCGATGACGAAACCGAAGTCGGTGGGCAAGTTTCCGCTGACTTCGTGCCAAGCATCGCCGCCATTGTCGCTGCGCATGACGTCCCAGTGTTTCTGCATGAAGAGAACGTCCGGACGCGAGGGATGGAAGGCCACGTGATGGACGCAGTGGCCGACTTCAGCTTCTGGATCGGGAATGTATTGAGACTTCAGGCCGCGGTTGATGGGCCGCCAAGTCTTGCCGCCATCATCGGTGCGGAACGCACCCGCTGCGGAAATAGCGATGTAGATGCGATTGGGGTTTTTGGGGTCCTGAATGATGGTGTGGAGGCACATGCCGCCAGCGCCGGGCTGCCATTTCGGTCCTGTACCGTGACCGCGGAGACCGGCAAGTTCGTGCCAGGATATGCCGCCGTCGGTGGAGCGGAAGAGAGCCGCGTCTTCCACACCGGCGAAGACTGTGTTTGGATCGGAGTGGGAGGGTTCGAGGTGCCAAACACGCTTGAATTCCCAGGGATGCTGCGTGCCGTCGTAGAACTGATGAGTGGTGAGCGGCTTGCCGGTAACGGCAGAAGTGTCGTAGACGAACTTATTGCTCTCGCCTTTGGGCATGCCACCCGGCCCCGTGGTCGGTTCCCCCGGCGGCGTGCCGGGCTGAAACCAGGTCTTGCCGCCGTCATCGGAACGCTGAATGACCTGCCCGAACCAGCCGCTGGTCTGTGAGGCATAGAGACGATCGGGGTCGGCAGGGGAACCCTTGACGTGGTAGATCTCCCATCCGGCGAAATGGGGCCCGCTGACGTCCCACTTTTCGCGCTTGCCGTCGGAAGACAACAGGAATGCGCCCTTACGTGTGCCAACGAGGACTCG
>Ga0209415_10020110_pt1 | contig 10404 bp, 1 predicted proteins | sample PeaSoiSIISIP2007_FD_187696 | JGI IMG/M metagenome (GOLD analysis project Ga0209415, IMG submission 187696) | Peat soil microbial communities from Weissenstadt, Germany - SII-SIP-2007 (SPAdes) (version 2) | ecosystem: Environmental > Terrestrial > Soil > Wetlands > Peat | place: Germany...
CCTCGACGCGAGAGGCCGAGACGGAGGTGCCCGAACAGGGCACCGTGGCCCTCACGTTGGAGCTTCTCGCCGCACACATGGGCGATGGCGGGTTGCGCGAAGAGGGATTGGTCGAGCGAACGAAGGGCGCTGGAGATCCGACGTGGAAAGCGCTGCTGCTTCTCGACATCGCGCGGATGGCAGCACAACACGGGGAGGCGGAGCGCGCGCTCGCCATCTTCGGTGAGGCGCGCGCTCTCGGTTCGCAGGCGACGTTCACCGCAGCGCTCGCTGCTGAGCGGCTCGCGAAGAGCGAGCCTGGCTTGCCCAACAGCGAAGAAGCGACCGCGCGGAGCGATGCCTACGCCGACGCGCTCGAAGCCCAAGCCGCGTTGGTCGGGGAAGCGCTGGTGGACGAGGCGCGCGGACACGAGCTCGGCGTACCGAAATGGGCGCTTCATCGCGCATTCCTCGTCGATGCCTATTTGCGTGCTACTGACGTTCGTCGCGCACGCGGCGAGCTCGGTCGCGCGGCGAACCTGCTGGACCGCGCAATCGCGGCCATTCCAGAGCCAGCACCCATCGTCGACGATGAGGCGCCGACCGAAACCAAGCCGGCGGCGGACACCTTGCTGCGCGACGCCGTGATTTCCGCGCGCATGCGCATCGCGGAGCTGCTCGGCGACACCGCTCACGCGGCCACGCTCGCCGAAGCGCGGTTGCTCCACGAGACTGACGGCCCGACGGCAGCAGCGCTGGCGATGCGGGTCGCGGAGCAGGCCGCCGCAGAGGGCAACGCAGCTCGCGCGCTCGAAGCCGTCTCGCGTGCGGTCAAACACGATCCATCGTGCGTTCCCGCACGGGCGCTGCAACTCGACATCCTCGCAGATTCCGGCGATTCCGCCGGCTACGCCGAGCAGCTCGAGGCGCTGAGTGACGCCTTTCCCACCGATGAAGCGCGCGCGCGCGCGTATCTCCTATCGGCTTTCGTCTGGGCCGTGCGTGTCGGTGAAGAGTCCGCCGCGAAAGCCGCTCTGTCGCAAGCCTCGATGTTCGGCGTGGCGCAACAGACTGCCGCGCGCGTTGCGCGCATGCTGGCGCTCGTGTCCGCTGATGCCACGTGGCAGGACGAAGCCACCCGCCGCGTCATCGCCAGCGGCGCTGAGGGGAGCGAGCTGTCCGAGCTTTGGTTCGAGCTCGTTCGTCTGCGTCTTTCACGCAACGACCTCGAAGGCGCACGCAAAGCCATCGGCGAGCTCGCTGCGCTGCCGCAGAGCGCATGGCTCGGACGCGCGCTCGAGGCGTTCTTGCCCGGCCTTCCTGCGCCGGACCCGACAGCCGCTCTGCGCGCGCTCGCCGCACAAGAGAGCGACGGCGACGCCGCGCGGGCGCTCGAAATCGTCGGCGCGCTGCGTGCCGTGCAAGCCGGCGACATGGACGGTGCGCGCACCGTGCTGCGGGAGATCGCGGCTGCGCGTCGCGACGATCTCATCGTGGCGACGTTTCTTGCAGACCTCGAGGTCGCGGCTGGAGATCCGACGGCCGCGGCGATCGTCATCGAGCAGGCGGCTGAAGCCATCGACGACCCTATCGCGTCGGCCTCCGCATGGATGAGAGCCGGCCTTCTCCGCTGGCATGTGGGTGACAAGACGACCGCGCTCGAGGCTTTCGCCTCTGCCGCCGGAAAGCTTCCGCCGACCGACGATGGACGACCGACAGTCGGGCAGACTCTGCTCGGGTGGGCCTCACGCGGCGTGGAGCCCGACACCATCGAATCACGACGGAAAGCCATCGCCCGTGCGCATGACGCAGGTGGCGACGAACGCGTGCTCGGCATCGAGCGCTTCGCGACCGAGGTCTTGAGTGGCGATGGGGACGCCGCGGCCGAAGCCCTCGGGAGCGTCGAGGCTCGCGCGACCGGCGATCTCGCGGTCGCTGCCGCGCTTGGTCGTTTGCTCTGGACCGATGGCATGGCAGATCGCGACGCCTTCAGTGCCGCCATGGACCGGCTGCGCGAGGCAGGGTCAGCCGCGCTGGCAGCCTCCGAGCGCTTCCGCGCGTTGCGTGAAGGAGATCCGGCGGAAGCGACGCAGGCTGCCCGCGAGTGGTTCGACGTTGGTGGCGGCCCACCGGCCGCGCTCGAATGGTTGATCTGCGCGACGAAGCTCGGCGAAGCGGCCAACGAAGCCAGCGCGCGAGATGCGCTCGCGCGCGCGATCGGTGGTGATGCAGGCGAAGCCGTCCACGCGTGGTCGGGCATGTTGCGCGCGCTTCACGGCGAGGCGCCGCTCATCGCCGGAGAAAGCGACGCCGCGCGTCTGACCGCGGTCGAGCTCGCTCCACCGGGCTCCGACCCACGAAGGCGCGCCTCTGCGTTGTGCAACCTCGGCTCGGTGCTCGGAGAAGAGACTCACGCAGACGCGGTAGGCCTCGGCGCATGGTCGCTCCTGATGATGGGAGACGTGGGAGGCGCTCTTGATGCCTTCGCAGCCGTCGCACAGGGCAACCCCGACGATCTCGCAGCGTGGGAAGGAATGCGCACCGCTGCCGAAGCACTCGACGCAAAGGAAGCCCAAGCACGCGCCGCCGAAGAGCTCGGCGCACGCTGCGGCGAGGCAGCTCGCGGCGCGGCTTTCTGGGAAGAGGCCGCGAACTTGTGGCTGGCGCTCGGCAACGACGACACGGCCGAAGCTGCGTTCGAAGCCAGCTTCACGCGCGATCCGAGACGCGCGCAAGCGTTCGACAAGCTGTTTCGTCGCGTGCGTGAGCGCAAAGACGGCGAGCGGCTGCTGTCGCTCATCACGACGCGACTCGAGAACACCGACGATCCGCCCGAGGTCGCGAAGCTCTATTGGGAGCAGGCGCGCGTGCTGCGTGAAAAGGGCGATACGGAAGGCGCGCTGTCAGCGCTCGAGAACGTCACGATGATCGAACCTGATCACGTTGGTGCGTTGGCGTTGACGGGTGAGATCTTCATCAAGCGGCAGATGTACGCTGAAGCAGCCGATAGGTTGTCGCATCTCGCGCGGCTCGACCAGGCCCCGCCGAAGAATCGCGTCACCGCCGGCGTCGCTGCCGCTGACCTGTTCGAAAACAAGATCGATCAGCCCAAGCGTGCCGTGGAAGTCCTCGTCATGCTGCACAAGGCTGGCCTCTCGTCGTTGCCAGTGCGTGAGCGCTTGGCGAAGTCGGCAGCACGCGCCGGCGAATGGGAGGAGGCGACCGCGATCCTCGAACAGCTCATGACCGAGCGTGCCGAGACCGAAGGCTGCGTCGACGCTGCACGGCTCGCCATGACGATCTATCGCGACAAGCTCGGCGACAAACAACGCGCTGCGAAGACCGTGACGAAAGTGCTGGCGGAGCACCCCGCAGACGGGGAAGCGATCGACATGCTGATCGACATCTCGATTCCGACGAGGGTCGCGATGCTCGAGCGTGCGCGTGCCACGATGCTCACAGCGCTTCTGCGTGCACCCACCGACCCAGATGCCTTGCGCCGCCTCTTGCGCGTGGCAGGAGCACTCGGCGACTCGTCGCTCGAGGCATCCGTCGCAGCGGTGGCCGTGGCGATGGGAGCTGCCGATCCCCACGTGGAGGCGGCAGTCTCGCGCGCACGCAGCCGCAACGCTCGCGCTATGCCTCAGTGGGCGCTCGCGGGCGACCACCTCAAGGCCCTGTGCGCACCGCAGGACGAAGGCGCGCTCGCCACTTTGTTCGTGCTCATCGCCCCCACGCTCGCGGAGGCGCTCGGGCCCACGCTCGCAGCGCTCGGGGTGGGCAAACGCGATCGTGTCGACGCACGCGCGGGCTTGCAGCTTCGCTCGGACATCGCTGCTTGGGCGGGGGCGTTCGGGATCGCCGAGTTCGAGCTGTACGTCGGCGGAAAAGATCCCGTCGGCGTTCAAGGCGTCGCAGGCGAGACGCCCGCGATCGTCATTGGCGCCAGCGTCAAGTCTCCCTTCGATCCAATGACTGGAGCTCGCGTCGCGCGCGAGCTGTTCGGGCTCGCGCGAGGCACCGTCATGTTTCGCTCACGAGACGAGACTACGGTGGCGGCGGTCGTCGTCGCTGCGTGTCACATCGCGGAAGTGCCCATCAACTCGCCGCCGTACGCCATCCTCGCCGAGGTGGAGAAGGCGCTGCGCAGCGCTGTGCCTCGCAAGGTGAAGAAGGCGTTGCCGGAAGTCTGCGCAACGGTGGCGCAAGGCGGAGCGGATCCGAAGGCGTTCGCGCGAGCGGCCCTCGCGTCTCAAGCACGCATCGCCGCGGTCGCTTGTGGCGAGGTTGGTGTCGTGCTCGCCGACATGGTTCCACCGCCTACCGCGGCGGACCCACGCGCGGTCGAGCTTTGCAAATTCGTCCTTTCGCCCAGCTACCTTCAGATACGGCGCGGTCTTGGCCTCGAGGGAGCGTCATCATGACCGATGAGAAGAAGCCCCTCGACGACTTCGACTGGGACGCAGCACTTGCCGAGTGGGACAAGCAGCCATTTTCGCCCGAGGTAGCCGGCGACAAGAAAGAGCGGCCACCCGCGCCGGCTGCACCCGGTGCTCCCGAGAGACCCCTCTATCGGCCCCCGATGAAGACGACCGATCCTGCATCGGCCCAAATCGCGGCGCCCGCACAGCCGCCGCGGCCGAAGCCCGTCGTGCCCAAGCCGCCGCCGCCAAGACGGGGTGGGCTCGGCCCGCTCTTTTCGCGTCCCGACATGCGCAAAGCGCCCGGTGAAGACGACATCGACGTCCTGCTCGAGGAGCCGATGGCCCGAAAGCGGTTCCGCGCGGAGGATGACGACGAAGGCGTCGTGACGAGCGCGGTCGACGTCGAGACGGGCGTGGGCGACATCGATGAAGCGCTGCAAGCCGTCGCCGAACAGCCTGTGGCGGAGGTGCCCGAGGGCGAGATGTTCGATCCGTTCTCCGAGCCTCCGATGAACCGGGACATGCCGACGGTCCATCCGCCGCCGATGTTCGATGCGCCGCGCGCCCAGCAACAGACGTCTCCTGCGCTCGATGAGCTGCTCCCCGAGGCTGCGGTCCCGAGCAGCCTGCCGGCGCGTGAGCCCGCTCTGGCGCAAGCGCCAATCCCCGAAACGAGCACGCTCGAAGTCGAGGCGAGCAGCATGACCGCCGAAACAGCGGTGATCGACATCCCCGAGCCGCGCATCCAGAGCATCTCGTCCGAGGTCGAGGAGGTGCGCGAGTTCGAAGCGCCGAGGCTTCCCTCCGTCGCTCCGCCCGTCGTCGCGGAGATCGACGACGAGAAGCCCGCGGCGGGTTGGCTCGACGAAGAGACGCTCGCGTCCTTACGCGAGCGCGCGGTGTGGCTGGAAGTCGAGGCTCGCAACGTCGTCGACAAGATCGGGAGCGCCAAGACGCTTCTTGCCGTGAGCGAGCTTCGCGCCATCGTGGGCGATGTCGACGAGGCAAGGCTGCTGGCGGAAGAGGCCAAAGGGCTCGCGGCCCACCTGCCCCTGGTTCATCGTCAGCTTCGCGGACTTGGCGCTCGAGATACCGGCGCGATCGTAGAGGCCTTGGACGACGAGCTACGCCACTCGCCCTCACCCGCCGCCAAGCTGCACGCGACCATTTTTGCCGCGCAGGCCTTCGCTGCGGGTGGTGATGACGACGACGCGGCGAAACGTTACGACATGGCTGCACGCCTTGCCCCGACGGATGCGCGGGCGCTTCTGTCACGTGCGCTTCGCGCCCTCGTGAAAGGTGAGCTCACGAACGCCGCTCTCCGCCTTCCGGATGCACCCGAGCTCGTCGGTCTGTCCACCGCGCTCTCCAGCGCTTTGCGTGCACGGGGCGTCGAGGCACGCGAGAGCGACGGTGGTGGCGGCGGCGCTCTCGACACACTCGGGCGGGCGCGAGCCTCACTCGAGAAGGGAGACGTCGCTGGAGCCGTCGACCGGCTGGGAGAGCTCGCCGCGACCCAGCCAGGGGCAGAAGGCACCGAGCCCGTGCTCGCCCGCGGAGCCCGTTGGATCGCAGCGGCCTTTGCGTCCGTGCGTGCGCCCACACGTCGCCGAGCGGCAGAGCTCCTCGAGGCGCTCGCAAAAGGAGGCGACGAGCTGGCGCCACGCGCTCTGGCCGCGCGCGCCGTCGAGCTCGGTGACGCCGAAACGGCCAGCCGTGCCGCCAGCGCAGGCGGCGCATTCTCACCCGCTGATCGCGTCGCGCTGGCGGCTCTCCTCGGGTTCACCAACGACCGCGACGAGCACGACACGACCGCGCTGATGAACGACGAGGGCGGCGCCGCGCTCGCGGCCGCAGCGGTAGCGGTACGCAAAGGCGAGGATGTGACCGCGTACGTCGAGCGCACGGCGGGAGCGATAGCGAGCCGCTCCGCCGTACGCGTCGGTCGGATGCTCGCCGCCGGCACGTCCGATCTCGACGCTGCCGCGGACGCAGCAGAATCGCACGCGTCGGCGTTCGCGCGGGCGCTCCGCATCGAGTCCGCTCGTCGGGGTGAAAGGCACGAGGAAGTCGTAGCCGCGCTCGCATCGTGGGGAGGAGCCGACGCAAAGCGCGCTCTCGCCGCAGGGCTCGTCGCCGAACGCGCACAGCTCATGCCGCGCGCAGCGGCGAGCTATCGCGCGGCTCTCGAAGCGGATTCGTCGAGCGAGGCAGCCGCGCGAGCGGTGGCTGCGGTGGACGAGCCGAGCGGCCTGCCCGAGGCGTTGCGCACGGTTGCCTCCCAATCGACCGAGCCAGTGCGCGCCGCCTTGCTCAAGCTCGAGGCCGTGCTCCGTGCACCCGAGGACGCCCCTGCGGAGCTCGCGGCGATGGAGCAAATCAACGCCCTCGCACCTCATCTGCCCTTCGCCACCTTCCTCGCGCAGCGGGTCGCCCGACGCGCTGGTGACGAGGCAGCCGTCGTTCACTGGCTTCGCGAGCGGCAAAAAGCCACCACCGACCCGCTCGAGCGTGCGCTCGATCTGCTTCGTGAGGCGTGGCTCATCGCCGACACGGACGCGGCTGGTGCGAGCGAACGGCTGGACGAAGCACATCGCTCTCGCCCTGACGACGTTGCGCTTCGAGAGCTTCACGAGCGCCTCGCTCCGGAGTCGCTCGCTGACCGGGCGACATGGCGCGAGCAGCGCGCGCAAAACGCAAAAGGGCCTGCGCGCGATCTTCTGCTCATCGAAGCCGCGTACGAGCACGAGCGCAGCGGTGACCCAGTCGCGGCGCTTGCTGCGGCGAAGGTGGCCGACAACGACGGCAAAGGCTCGCGCCTCGCGCGGATCACGCTCGAGCGCGCAGAGCTTCTCGCCGGTGATGCGGGGCGCCTCGCCGACGAGCTCCTCGCACTCGCCAGAACCGCCGAGAGCGTGGACGACCGTCGTGAGGCCTACGAGCGCCTCGCCGACCTCGACGCCACGGCACGCAACGATCCCGCGAGCGCTCTGTTGTGGCACCGTTCGATTCTCGAGGAGAGCCCTCTCCACAAACCGAGCTTGCGCTACGTGGAGCAGGCACTGCTCGGAGAGCGACGGGACGACGAGCTCGAGCCCGTGCTTGCCGCGATCGCGCGCGCTCTCGATGGTACGGGGAGTGAGTGCTCGGGCCATGCCGAAGTTGGCGCGCGGTTCCGCATGCGTGCAGGCGACTGGGACGGCACGCGTGAATATGCGGACTTGGGCGCCAAGCAGCCTGCACCGGCGATGTGGGCGCTGAGGCTTCGCAACGCTCACGCTCGCGCAACGGCTGATGACCCGGCGCTGTTCGAATCGACGCTCGCGCTATTGGAAAGCGCCTCGCGCCCCATCGAGGTCGCTACGCTCTCGCTGCGGGCGGCCGAAGCGGCGATGCGCAACAACGACCTCGAGCGCGCCGAGGCGCTTGCAGTACGTGCGACCACGACGGACTCGGCCGACGTCGTTGCTTGGAAGCTGCTCGCGGAGCTCCGCACCAAGCGCGGCGACCACGCGGGCGCTGGAGAAGCCTACGAGAGCCTCGCGCGCACGGCTGGCGCGGACGAGCACCGACTTGCTGCGTGGTTCGCCGCCGGGTGTGCGTTCAGCGACGAAGCCAAAGACGACACGCGCGCAGTGTCGGCGTTCGAGCAAGCCGCCTCGCTGAACGTGACTTACAAGGACATCTTTCAGCGTTTGTCGAGGCTCTACGCGCAGAGGGGTGCACGCGCCGAGCTCGCGTCGCTCCTCGAGCGGCGAATCGCGACGGTCCTCGACCCGGAAGAGCGCGTCTCGCTCGAAGTCGATCGCGGCAAAGCGCTCCAAGAAGCAGAGGATCTCGACGCGGCGAAGGAGGCTTACGAAGCCGCCCTCGCCCTTCAGCCCGATCACGTCGGTGCGCTCGGCGCGATGGGAGAGCTGTGCATCGCGAAGAAAGACTGGGAGGGCGCCGAGCAGGTGTGGGTGCAGCTCGCCCGTTTGCTCGCGACACCCGAAGAGCAGCTCGCGGCATACCGGCGGCTTGGCGATCTCTACTTCGAGCACTTGAACAATTTGTCGCGTGCCGAAGTCGCGCTGCGCGAAGTGCTCAAGCGTGCCCCGGACGACGTCGTCGCGCGCGAACGGCTCGTCGACATCTACGTGAAGCAAAACGACGCTGCGCGTGCGCTCGAGATTCAAAACGAGCTGCTCGCGAGCGCACAAGAGCCCGAGACCAAGCGGAAGCGCCTGATCGGTTTGTCGGCGATTCACGAGACGGCGAGTCGCGACCTGCGCAAGGCCGAGCAGACGCTCGAAGCCGTACGACGGGAGTTCCCGACTGACGTGAGCGTGCTCCGCGCCCTCGCCGAGTTCTACATTCGCCACAAGCAAACGCCAGCGGTGAACATCCTGCTCGACCGCGCCGCGGGGGACGCGAGGCGAGCGTTCGCCCAGGGTCGGTTCACGGCCCCACTGTTCGAGACGATGGTGACCGTCTACGAGCTGCGCGGAAAACAGGACGCTGCGCGCGTGGTCTCGGCGACGCTCGCTGCGTTCAACGGAGAGCCATCGCCGCTCGTTGGTGCCGAAGGCCGCGCATTCGACCCGCGGCTCGACGAGCTGCTCGCACCGGACATGATTGGGCCTGCCGCGCGAACTCTGCTTGCGCGCACGGGTCACGCACTCGATGCCGCGACCGCGCTCGACCCACGGGCGCTCAAAGCGACGGCGATGCCACAGGGCGAGCACATCGCGCGCCTCGCCGCAGCGATGGCCCAAGCCTCGAACCTCGGGGCGGGCGTGCAGGTGTTCGTGTCGTCGCAGCTCGGTCACCAGTGCGTGGCAAACGGTGATCCGAGGCAACCCGCCCTCATCGTCGGGGAGGGTTTTGCAGCGCTTCCCGAGCTCGTGCGGACCTTCTTGATGCTCCGCGCATTCAAGCTCATGCAGGTGCGTGGCTCGGCGTTCTCGCGCGCGTCGCCTGCCGAGATCCCCGTCATCATCGCTGCGTGGCTGCGCGCGTACGCTCCAAGCTACACGCCGCCAGGTATCCCGCCTCCAGCGATCGCGGACGCTACGCGGCGTTTGCAAGGGGCTCTCCCCAAACCAGAGCCCGACCTTGGGCTCGCTGCGCTCGAGGTGGCCGGCTCGATTGGGCCACAGCTGGGGTTGCTCGGAGGTTCGGTGCTCGCCTGGGCCAACCATGCGGCGCTATTGGGGGTTGGCGATCTCGGAGCTGCGCTGGACGCGCTCGCGTACGGCCACGGCCCCCGCGGCGAGTCACCACCCGAGCTCGCCGAGCGTGCTGCATGGATCAGCCGGACCCCAGAAGCCAAAGACCTCGTGGCGTTCAGCGTCAGCGACGGCTACACCGAATCCCGCACAAGGCTCGGAATCCGGTAGAAGACACAACCAACCATGCTTTCCATTAGAAACGTCGCCATCGTGGCGCACGTCGACCACGGGAAAACCACCCTCGTCGACCACATGCTGCGTCAAGCGGGCACGTTCCGCGACAACGAGATCCTTCAAGAACGCGTGATGGACTCGAACGACCTCGAACGCGAGCGCGGGATCACCATCCTGGCGAAGAACACGGCCATCCGTTACCGCGGAACCAAGATCAACATCGTCGATACGCCCGGCCACGCCGACTTCGGTGGCGAGGTCGAGCGGACCCTGCTCCTCGCCGACGGTGCTCTGCTTTTGGTCGACGCAGCGGAAGGACCCCTCCCGCAGACGCGCTTCGTTCTGCGCAAGTGCCTGGAGCTCGGTTTCCCCGTCATCGTCGTCATCAACAAGATCGACCGCAGCGACGCGCGTCCGAAGGACGTGCTCAACGAGGTGTTCGACCTCTTTTGCGATCTCGAAGCCAGCGACGAGCAGACGGACTTTCCGACGCTCTTTGCCGTGGGTCGCGAGGGCATCGCCAAGCACACGCTCGAGGAGGAGGGAAAGACTCTCATCCCGCTCTTCGACATGATCCTCGACAAGATCCCGGCCCCGCGCGGCGACGCGCAGGC
>Ga0209415_10020111_pt1 | contig 10403 bp, 3 predicted proteins | sample PeaSoiSIISIP2007_FD_187696 | JGI IMG/M metagenome (GOLD analysis project Ga0209415, IMG submission 187696) | Peat soil microbial communities from Weissenstadt, Germany - SII-SIP-2007 (SPAdes) (version 2) | ecosystem: Environmental > Terrestrial > Soil > Wetlands > Peat | place: Germany...
CTCGTCGTCAAAGGTGACCGGCCGCAGGATGCCGGGCTTGAGCCGGGTATCGAGCCCGCGCAGCGCGGGCTGCCAGGCCGGGCCGAGCGCCGGGACCGCGAAGACCTCCGGCTCGGGGTGGTCGTAGTCCGGCTGGTCCCCGAACTCCTCGGCCCGGGCGAAGTCGACCGGGCGCAGGGGCGGCTGCCCGGTTAGCTCCAGCGCGGTGTCCACCACCCGCCGGGCGTTGGCCCCGGTCAGGTGCATCGCGACCTTCCGCTGGTCGTAGGTCCGGGACAGCTCGGTGAGGGCGCGGTTCAGTTCCTGGCCGCCGGCCAGCACGCGGTTGATGATCACGCTGCCGTTGTCCCGCTCGGATAGCTTGGCCTTCCGGCCGGTGCCGCCCGGGGTGAAGTGGTCCTGAATCCGTGCGTCGATCACCTCGTTGACTGAGCCGAGATCGGTGGCGACGTTCCGGATCTTCGCCCGGACCACGTCGAGGAGGAACTTCAGTTCCTGCGCGTACACGGATCCGCTCTCGGCCGGAGACAGCTGGTAGATCTCCGGCGTCTGCTCCTGGCCGTAACGGTCGATCCGGCCGATCCGCTGCTCGAGGCGGGACGGGTTGAACGGGATGTCGAAGTTCACCAGCCGGTGGCAGTAGGCCTGCAGGTCGATGCCCTCGCCGGCGGAGTCGGTGGCGACCAGGACGCGGACCGGCTGCCTGTCCGGCGGGGCGGTGAATTTCGCCCGGATGTCTTCCCGTTCCTCGGCGGGCGTCGAGCCCTGGATGACCGCGAGTTCTGTGCCTTCGCGGTAGCCGTGCTGGCCGAGGACCCGGACGATCCAGTCCAGGGTCTCGGCGTACTCGGTGAACACCACGACTCGCTCGTTGCTCCAGAATCCGGCGGGACGGCAGGTGGCATCCAGGAACCGAATCAGCGCGGTGAGCCTGGCGTCGGGCTGGTTCTCGTACTCCAGCCCCCAGTCGATCAGCGACTCGATTTCGGAGTCCGTCGCGGCCACCAGCGGGTCCGAGCCCTTGCTGTGCCGCAGGGCGGTGAACTCGGGGTGCTGGGTGCCGCCCTCTTCCTCGTCGGACTGCCCGCTGCCGAGGACCTCCTGGTAGTACTGGTCCTCGTCGTCGGCTTCGAGACCCGATCCGGCGCCGGACTCGGTGTACTGCCGCAGAGTCTGCGCGAACGACCACGGGCTGGACAGGAACCGCTTCTTGAACAGCATCGCCACGATGCCGCCCGACTTGCCCCGCCCGTTGCGCCGGGCGCTCTCGGCAAGGATCGCGTCGAGCAGCGCGAACTTCTCGGCCTCGTCCGTGGACGGCGTGAAGGCCAGCGTCTTGAGCTCCCGGGTGCGGAAGCCCTTCACGTCGGCCAGGTCCGCCTTGAGGCGGCGGACCGCGATGTCGCGCAGCGCGCGCTCGTCCAGGTTGGCGCCCCGCTTGAACCGGCGGCCGTCGATCATCTCCATCAGCGCGGTGAACGACTCGGAGTAGCCATTGTGCGGGGTCGCGGACAGGAACAGCCGGTGCTCGCACCTTTCGGCCAGTTCCCTGGTGGCGACCGTCCGCTGGCTGTCGACCGCGTAGCCGCGGAACCCGGTGGCGGCGGCCGGGCTCGCGGGCGCGACGTGGTGCGCCTCGTCCACGATGAGCACGTCGAACGCGTACCGACGGGCGCTGCTGGTGTCCCGCACGTCGGCGTATATCTGGCGCAGCAGCCGCTGGGCGCGCAGCGACGGCAGCCACGCCATCGACACGATCACCCGGGGGAACAGCCGGAACGGGTTCGCGTTCGGCCCGTGGGTGCGCAGCACCTTCGCCATCAGCTCGCTGTTGACGATCTCGAATTCCAGGCCGAACTTCTCCCGCATCTCGTCTCGCCACTTCAGCGACAGGCTCGGCGGGCACACGATGACGACCGACCGGGCACGGTGCCGCAGCAGCAGCTCCTGCATGACTAGGCCGGCCTCGATCGTCTTGCCCAGGCCCACGTCGTCGGCGAGCAGCAGGTTGGTCCGGGCCGACTGCAGGGCGCGGCGCAGCGGCTCGAGCTGGTAGGCCTCGACGTTCGCGCCGCTGCGGAACGGCGCCTGGAACGCGTTCCCGTCCGCCGACGTGACCGCGCCCCAGCGCACGGCGTCCACGAACGCGGCGAGCGTGTTCGGGTCGTCGAAGCCGTCGGGGCTGATCGTCTCGGGCAGGCCCTGGTCCGGGGCGACGGTCTGGCCCACCTCGAGCTCCCACACCACCGCGAGCTCCTGGCCGAGGCGGTCCTCGTCAAGGGACTGCAGCCGGACCACGTGGGTGAGGCCCGCTTCGGCCTCGTCGGCGGGGCTGCGGGGCAGGCCCTGGGCCCGCACGTCGGTGACGGCCCAGGTGGCGCCGCGGACGTTGACGATCTGTCCCTGCTCCGGGATGGGAGGAACGTGCGCGGCGGCAGGAACCCGAGGCCGTTCGGAAGAATGATCTTCAGTGGCGGTTGTCAACCGGATCAGCCCCCTCGCCGTCCAACGTGCATCGCGCTGACCATCCTGGCCCAGTTTTGCGATTTGCGCAAATCGCAAGTATGGTGGCTCCTATGGAAGGCATCACCGACCGTGTGCTGAGCCTGATCGCAGCGTCAGGGCAGAATCGCCGCGCCTTCGCCCAGGACATCGGGCTCGACGACTCCAAGCTATCGAAGTCACTCAACGGCGCTCGGCGTTTCTCCTCCCTCGACCTGGCGCGGATAGCGGACAAATACGGCGTCACCGTCGACTGGCTGGTCACCGGGGAAGAGCCAGCGCTCGCCGTCGCGGCCAGGACAACCAGCGGAGAGGCCCGCACGGCGCTCGAGGCCGCGAAACGGTACAGCACCATGCGCGAGGACCTCGCCGTCCTCGGCTGGGAACAGCCGTGGCGGCCGCTGGAGGCCGCGATCCCGGGCGGTACCTATGCTGAGCAGGGCAAGGCGCTGGCAGCCGCCGCGCTGGCACGAGTAGCCGAAGCGGGGCTCTCCCTGACGGACGCGACCCTGCCTGCCCTGGTGGAGCAGGCATTCGGGGCCGATGTGGCCGTGGTGGCGCTGGACGAAGGTTTCGACGGGCTCGCGGCGTCGTCGGACGAGGCGAAGCTAATTGTCCTGGGCACGTCGCAGGTTCCGGCGCGGCAGCGGTTCACGCTCGCGCACGAACTCGGCCACCTTCTGGCCGGTGACGACCAAGGTGTGCATCTCGACAAAGACGTCTACGACAGGGCGCAGGCGAAGGACCCTAGCGAGATGCGGGCCAACGGCTTCGCGTCCGCGTTCCTAATGCCGGAGTACATCCTCCGCTCGGCAGCCGGGACAGCCGGCCTGACCGAGGACGCGTTCACGGCTCTGTCCTGCGACCTTCAGGTTTCCCCCTCGGCCCTCGCCATCCGGCTGCAGCAACTCCGGCTGATCGACGCGGGAACATGTGACCGCTTCAAGAAGATCACCGCGGCAAAAGCCGCGGCGCTAGCCGACCGGAGCGAGGAATTCGCCCGACATGTCGCGGATGCGGGCACGCCGCGTCCGCCGGGGCTTCTCGTCCGGGATTCCTATTTGGCCTACGAAAGCGGCGCGACTACGCTGCGCCCGTACGCTAGCCTCCTCGGAGTCGATGTGGACGAACTCAGGCGGGCGCTTGAGGCCGAGGAAGGGGTTCCCGGCGTCTTATGACCGAGCACCTGTTCCCTGACAACACGGTGTTGTGCAATTTCGCGGCCGTGAACCGTCTTGATCTGCTGAGGTCGGTGCTCGGCGGGCGCGGCAGGTGGACTGAGGCCGTGGCATATGAGGCCAGCAGATCTGCGGCGAAGCTGCCGCCGCTGCTGACACTGTTCTCCGACGCCTGGCTCGATGAGCCGGTCGAGATTACTGAGGCGTCAGATATACGGAAGATCAACCAGATCCGGCGAGTGGTCTTCGGCGGTACGGACGATGCACCGCTGAAGCATCTCGGCGAGGCGCAGACTTGCTACGTGATTAAGAACTGGGCGGCGTTCGCGGGCTCATGGTGGATCTCGGACGACAGGGAAGCCCTGCGGTACGCCAATTTCCAGCACATCACTACGCGAGAAACGATCGACATCATCTGCATCGCCGTTGCTGATGGGGAGATCAACGCGGGCGACGCCTTCGACCTGATGAACCAGATGGCGGATTCCGACAGATACCTACGGCTCCCGAAGTCCTCCGAAGAATTGCGGCGATGACCAAATCCCGCAGGCACATACCGCGCGTCGGCGGTCTGGTGTCACGGTCGGCGGACTGCGCCTCGGCACTCCGGGGCCGGCGAACTGGCGATGCGCAAGTAGCCTACGCGCAGGTTCACGCATCTGTTCAGATGCCGGAGTGAAGGATCTTGAGCAGGAGGACAGGGACCGGGATATCAGCGCCAGAGACATAGTCGTGGCTCATATCCGGTGCGGGCAAAAGCAGTTGCCGCTGAAGACGGGTGGTCAGGTTCCCGGTGAGCCTGTCGCTGAGGGAGAATGCTGCGGCTGTGAGGCTGGCAAAGCATGAGGCCGGGGCGTCGGCGGTCTCGGGGGCCAGGATGAATGTCTCGATCTTGGCCCGTGCGCTGGCGTCGCGGCGGAGGCGGCGGGTGATGGCGCGGCTGAAGTGGGTGTCGAAGTACGTGTCGCCCCAGGCTGCCATGCGCTCGGTGTCGCGTACGAGCAGGTCAAGGAGTTCTTCTGTGGGCACTGCGGCATAGGCGAGGGGAAAGTACGTCCGGGGGTGCATGCCGGCTGGCTCGCCGCGCCTTCGCGGTTCGGCGATCATCTCCCAGAATGTCCGGACGAGGTCATCGTGGGGGAAGCCGTCGGACAGGGTTTCGAGGGTTCCGGACTGGTAGGGCGGGTGCCAGAGGCGGGCGGGGTGGAACAGCGACTGGAGCCGCTCCTGAACAGCATCCGGGGCGAGTCCCAGGTCGCGGTGGTCGGCAAGCAGCATGCTGGCCAGGGTGCGGGCGTTGGTCCCGTCGTCGAGGCGGCTAATGAGGATGTCGGTCAGGTTCTCGTCGCCGCGGTGCGTGCTTGCGTACCAGGCGAGCACGCCGTCGTTGTCCAGCAGCGAGGGCTGGTCAGCGATGGCTTGTGCCAGTTCCTGGCCGAGCAGTTGCTGGCGATCGGCTACGAGGGCCAGGTAGTTCCAGGTCGTCCCGTTGTCGTGGTTGCCCAGAGAGTCCCCGGAGAGCCGGGTGAGAAGCTGGTCTCCGAACTGCGCTCGCAACGCGGGCCATCCGTCGGCGATCGCGCTGAGCAGCGTCATGTCCGCGGCCCCAAGCAGGTCGCCGAGGTGCAGGCGTACGGGACCTTGCCCGTCGCTGAGGTCGTCGACGGCGCTGAGCTTGTCCAGCAGCAGCGCGCCGGTCCATGCCCCGCGCTGCTGCCTCAGCTGGCGGAAACCCCGCTTGACCCCCTCACGGCGGATCACGGCCAGTGCCTCGTCCCACTCCCCAGGCGGGAGGGTGCCGCCGTCGTGGTCGTGGCGGAGGTGGGTGTGGAACGCGGCGGACGCGGCGACGGCTACCTGGTCGTCGGGGTCGTCTGCCCATTGCCGGGTGAGGTCGCGGGCAAGAGGCCGGTCGGCAGCGCTGTCCCGCAGGAGCGTGCACAGGTAAGCGCGCAGCTGTGCTGGCAGACAGGGGAAGGCCTCGTTCAATCGTCGCAGTACGGGACGGAGCGCATCGGGGTCACGGGCATAGCCGGCAGTGAGCGGGGTCAGCGGTATCTGAGGCCGGGTGAGCATGGACCGGGCGCGGTCGCGGGCTGCCTGGGTTGCTCCCATCGCCGCGATGATCTCGCCTTCGGCTGTCGCCTCATCCTCGTCGCATGGATAAGGCAGGTGTTCCAGGCAGGCGGCGGCAACACGCTCGGCATCTGCCCCCAGAGTTCCGTCTTCGCTGCGGTAGATGCTGGCCAGTGCGATGGCGATGATGTCGACGCGTATCCTCTGCTGGCTGTCGCGGGGCATGGCGAGCAGGGCGAGCAGCCGCTCCAGTGCCACCTCACGGCCGAGGACCCGTTCGGCTGCGGCTGCGGCGTAGGAAGCCCGGACCGGTTCGCCTTCCAGGACCGTGCGCAGCGCGGCACGGGCTTCCTCGTCGCCATCCCAGCGGGTAGCCAGCGCCCCGGCCGCCCAGTGCGGGAAACCTCCTCCGGTCAGGGATTTCAGGAGCGCGGCCTTCATCGCGGGTCCATGGTCGATCCCCGCCAGCGCGTGAAGCTGGCTGTCCATGTAAGCATCCGGGTCGGCGCGCAGCGAGTCCTCGATGGCCTCCGCAACGGACGGGTGCCCCGCGTAGGCCGCGGGAAGCAGGGCGTGCCCGAGGAAGAGCACGTAGTGCGGGTCGGTGCGGATGATGTCACAGACGAAGCCGACGACAGCCGGGTCCTCGGGACGGCACAGCAGGAGCACGGCCCAGGCGAGGCCCCGGTCACCGAAGGCATCGCGGTTGTCCTTGCCCAGGATCTCCAGGCCGTCGTCGCGTGCCTTCTCCCAGGCGGCAGGGTCGTCGCGGAGGACCGCGGCCAGGGCATGGGCGGTCACCGGGCGCCACATGCTGGCGCCCTCGTCGCGGGAGTGAAGCAGGCTGATGAGCCAGTTCCGCTCGTCGGGGGACACGGGCTGCGCGTCCGGGACGGGGCAGTCGGGTCCGTCTCCTGTCGTGAGGGCGCGGCGGAGCACGCCGAGCACGGCGCCGAGCGCGGTGACGCAGACCGGCAGAGCCTGCTGGCGGCGTCCCCAGGTGACCATCTCCTGGGTAGCTGGATCGGACGGCCAGCCGAGTGCGAGGCAGGCCAGGGCGATCGCCGCATGACTGGCGGTCGCCGCGTTCCGGAGCGCCCGCAGGACACCATCGCGGGCCTGGGCACTCCCGGCCGCGCCGTACCGGCCGGCGAGGGCGATGGCCGCGCTGGCCGCGCACGCGGGGTCTTCCATGGCCAGGGCCGCGACCAGGACTGGCCAGAGAGGCTCACCTAGCTCGGTGTCGCCGGCGGCCTGGCCGAGATGGTGGAACAGGCCAGGCGGCAGCGGGTGCGGGGCGAGCGTCCAGCGAGGCAGCCGCTCGCGGAGGAACCTGCCTGCCGGACTCGGCAGGCCGGCTACGGACGCCGCGAGGAGGCGCTGCCGGTGCGGGATATGGGGATGGGTCTCGATCACGTCGAGGACGGCGAGGGCGTGCCGCGCGGTATCGGCGGCAGGCAGCCGGAAGCCCGCGAAGACGGCCTCGGCCAGCAGTTCGCGGGCAGTCAGCGATCCCGGGTCGCCGCCGGCCTGGTCGGCGATGACCCGGAGAAGGTCGCTGTTCTCGGCGGGCCGCCGGGTACGCCACAGGACGCCGAGGAGCACCTGGCTCCAGCGCGGATCGCAGGCACGCCGGGCGAACAAGTCCCGGCGGTCATCGGCGGGCAGCCGGTCGGCCGCATGCTCGGCGGCCAGCTCCTCCAGGAAGACCCGGTGAAGGAACCCCAGGTCCTGGTGCCCGTACCGGACAAGGACGCCAAACTGCCCCTCGGCGATCTCGGTGAGCGTCCGGGCCATGCGGGCCGCGGACTGAGCGTCCATGGCCAGGTGCCCAGGGTCCTTCAGTGCGGCGCCCAGGTCTGCGCGCACGGCACTGTCCGGGACGGGCGCGAACTCGCCGCGTTCCTGCCACCGAAAAGCCAGGTGAGCCAGGACCATGCGGACATCGTCTGCCGGGAGGCCGCCGTCTTCGGCGGCTACCCGCGCCGCCGCGGCCCGGGCGGCGGGGTGGTCCTTCAGCAGCTGGGTGACGACCGCCTCGTAAACCTCGAACCGCCGTTCCGGCAGCGGGACTCCTGACAACCGCAGCCCGACCAGGAGCAGCAGGAATAGAGGAGTGGCGGCAAGCTGGCGGAGTTCGGCCTTGCCCTCGATTTCGGCCATGAATTCATCCAACCCCGGGCTTTCCGGTACCAGCGGGCCGAGGCCGGGCTTGGCGGCGTCGAACCACAGGCCGGCCAGCTTGCGCTGCTGCGCGGCAGACAGCTCCGCGATGCCCGCGTAGTCCCAGTCCCCGGCCAGGGACATCCGGTCGAGCCCGTATGGCCGGGCCGATACCAGCGCGGGCACCTCCCTAGTACCGAGAAATGTCTCCAGCCCCGCCACCGCGGAGCGGCCGGCGCTTTCGCTCACCCACTCATCCAGCCCGTCGATGATCAGCAGGAGCCGCTCGTCCTGCAACGCGACCTCGACCAGGGGCCACAGGTCGGCAGCGTCGTGCTGTTCCAGCCACGCCCGGAGAGTCGCGGCCAGCGAGGCATTCGCGTCCCGGTACCGGGCCTGCCGCCAGGTGAAGAAGTGAAACGGAAGCCAGACCGGCAGCCGATCCCCGAGCCGCCTCGTCCACAAGGTCAGTGAAGGCGCGTCCGACAGCATGTCCAGCACCAGGTGCCGCAGGAGCGTGGTCTTCCCGCTACCCGGGGCCCCGACCAGGACATGACGGTCACCCGAGGCGAGCCAGGTATCGGGGTCAGTTCGCACCGGCGGCACGGCGCCGGAGAACGGCAAGCGCGGGCCGTTCCTGCCCTGAGGTTGGAGAACCGCGTCGCCGGCGTCCGGGACTGGGCGCGCCACCGGCAGCCCGGCGCGGCCGTACCGCCAAGCGTGCACCTGCTGGTACCAGGCGCCCACGACGTCTGCTGCCCCGGAGGCAAGACTCGGCGGCCCGGGCGAATCAGCGGCAGCGGGAATAACGATCCTGCCGCGGGCAGGCTGTCCGGTGACAAGAACGTCCGGGGGGATGAACCGGTCGCGTACCGTGAGCCGGGGCACATCCGCCCGCCGCAGGCTGGCCATGCCTGAGTCGGTGGCATCGAACATCGCCGTGTAGAACCGCTGCATCTGGTCGCGCAGTTCCCCGACCTCCTCGGCGTCGAGCCTGGTGCCGAGCCGGGCGACAGCCTCGGATCCGCAGAAGCTCTCCGCCCAGGCGCGCCCGAAGAAGTCATAGACCAGCGACGGCTCGTCCTTTAGCCACGGCGACATAAGCTCGGCGTCCCAGACCTCGAACTCGATTCCCTCGCGCCGGAGACGCTCGGTCTGGACGCGGATCTCGTCGGCCAGCTCGCGCCGGACCGCTGCCAGGCTGGTGGCGTACACGAACACACGGCAGGACGGGGGCCACTTCCCCTTCAGGAAATCAGAGACGGCCTTCTTCAGCCTGGCGGCGGTCAGCTTGGCGATACGGCGTGACTGCAGGCACAGGTAACGCCGTTCGGGACTGCTTCCGCCGGGAAACTCCGGAAGGCGCACGTACAGGTCGATGCCCTGCTGGTCCTGGCCCCGGACGCCATACAAACGGGCGTCTCTGGCGCTCCTGCGCCCGTCCGCCGCAAGGTCCCCGCCATAATCAGCCGAGTGAATGACCTCGCCACGGCCGATGGCTAGCCGCAGGCAGAACCGCTCGAAGTTCTCCCAGGCCAGGCACTCAAAAGGCAGCACCTGATCGCGCGTCTCAACAGGCGGATCGATCCGCGACGGAACCACCAAAGTATGCAAACGGCTCGGCGGACCTGACCAGCTGCCCGGATCGCCGGGGTCCCCGCTGCGCGCCGTGATCGGCAGATTGCTCGTGCTCAATTTCCGTCCCCAGTGACCGCGAACGCGGAATCGGACGCGGTCCCCTCGCCGTCGTCAGTCACGGTCGCCACGTTATCGTCGCGCCGGGTGACCTGGTGGCACGGTTGCCCGCCGTCCCCAGCCGCGCGATCCGGCCGATGCTGAGCACGGCGGGCTGGCTGCCCCTGGTCCGGAAGGCCGGGTGGCAGCTGGTAGCGTCTCGCAGCTCCGCTGAGGTCACTGCGTGCCCGGCCGCTTCCAGAGCTGCCGCAAGGTCATCGAGGGGCAGCGGGCGCCGCACGCGCGCTAGGTGCCGGGCGGCGAGTTCCGCCGTCGTTGGCGTGCCGTACGGCTCGATTACCCGCAGCGCCTGGCGTGCCTTGCTGTAGCCCTCGGCAGCGCTGCCGAGGGCTTCGATGCCCGTCGCGGCCAGCCGCCGGACGTCCCGGCCCGCCGCGCGCAGCCGGTCGCGCCTGAGGTACCCGGCCTGGTACGCGACCAGGGCGATGACCGCGCCGATCCCGAGTGCGGCCAGCGGGTGGCGGCGGGCTGCGCCGACGACGGCACTGACCGGCACGGCGACCAGCCGGGCTGCCAGTTCGAGGGCGAATGCCGCCTCGGTGAGGGTCGCCTCGTAGCCGGCTGCGCGCAGCAGCTGATGGGCCAGGGGCAGCCAGGTATCTGCCACGGAGTTGGCTAGCCCGAACCGGGTGAAGACGCTGTCTGCGCTGATGATGACCGCAGGCGCGAGGAACTCCGCGAGCGCCGCGGTACCCAGGTCATCGGGGTCGCCCCGCAGCCGCACGGGCA
>Ga0209415_10020113_pt1 | contig 10402 bp, 7 predicted proteins | sample PeaSoiSIISIP2007_FD_187696 | JGI IMG/M metagenome (GOLD analysis project Ga0209415, IMG submission 187696) | Peat soil microbial communities from Weissenstadt, Germany - SII-SIP-2007 (SPAdes) (version 2) | ecosystem: Environmental > Terrestrial > Soil > Wetlands > Peat | place: Germany...
CGTGACCACCGCGTCGTTCGGAGCGGGCGGCGCGACCGTCGCCGGCGCCGCCATCCTCCTCTCGGTGAGCGGCGACGTCGTCTCCGACACGAAGTGCTTCGGGAACTCGTCCGAAGGCATCGGCGTGGGATTGCAGCTCGCGAGTGTCGCCACCGGAGTCACCGGAGCGGCGGTCGGAGCCCTGGCCACGGGGGCGACCGCCGCGTCGAAAACCGCGATGGGTGTCGGTGCGGCTCTCACCGGCCTGGGCGGCGAATCCGAGGCCGTGGCGGGCGGCGCGCACATCGAGAACCAGGACTTCGCCGCGACGGTCCAGAGCGCGGCGGCGGACGCGCAGCATGCCGTGAATCAAAACGCGGAGCTCGAACAGACGGTCAGCTCGGAGATCGATGACCTGAAGGCCTCCGACAAGACGCACGAAGGCGCGAAGCAGGCGACCGCGGACGCCATCCACGAAAGTGACCATTCGACGGCCGCCGCGGCGGCCTGCATTTCCGTGAAGGGGTGAGCCATGAAGACCGAGATTGCAACGCAGGAACCGTACGGCCCCGTCGCCAGCGCCATCGACGAAACGATGCCGTCCGCGGGAGCTACGAGCATCGAGAGCATCCTTCCAGACCCCCTGACAGCGCCCGCGATGTCCGGGGACCCCGGAGCGGAGCTTGCGGCGCTCGCGGTGAAGTCGGGGGAGCAGCAGGAGACCAACGCGCAAGCCGCGCGCGACGCGCAAGAGAGCGTCGAGGTCAGCGAGGACAACCAGCAGGTGGCCGCGATGAATCAGAAGGCCGACGACATCCGGGCGGGTGGCCTGACCGAAGGGTTGGGCATGGTCGCCGAAGGTGGGGTCGACGTGGCGGCAGCAGGGGTGATCGCTTCCGACGGGAAGCCGACTCTGGAATCCGCCGCCCTCAAGTTCGACGGCACGGTTCTCAAGGCAGGTTCGGTCATCAACGGTGCCTCCTCCAGGGCGGCCGAGGCCAACGCCGACGCCGACGCCGCCGCAGCGCGCTCCGCCTCGGATCAAGCGAAGGGCGCCGCCGACGATCTCCACGACGCCAAGAAGGCCGGCGGCGACTTCATCTCCGCCGCGCTCGACTTCTACCGCGAGTACACCTCCGCCCAGGCCTCGGCCAACAGCGCCGCCCTTCATCGCGCGTGACCTTGCGCCCGCCCCCGCCGCGCGCGACAGTGCGCGCGCGATGAAGCTCTACACGAAGACGGGCGACGACGGCACCACAGGCCTCTTCGGCGGCGGGCGCGTCCCCAAGGCCAGCGCGCGCGTCGAGGCGTACGGGACGGTCGACGAGACCAACGCGTTCCTCGGCGTCGCCCGCACCACGGGGCTGCCGTCTGCCATCGACGCCATCCTCGCCCCCATCCAGGAGGACCTGTTCACGCTCGGCGCCGAGCTTGCCTGCATGCCCGGCAAGGAGGGCAAGCTCGGGATGACGCCCATCGGCGAGGCCGACATCGGGCGGCTCGAACGCGCCATCGACGAGGCGGATGGGGCATGCGCGCCGCTGAAGAGCTTCGTCCTCCCGGGCGGATCGCCGCAGGCCGCCGCGCTTCACGTCGCGCGCACGGTGTGCCGCCGCGCCGAGCGCGCCGTGCTGGCGCTCGACGACGCTCCCGCCCGGGGCGACGTCATCATCTACCTCAATCGCCTTAGCGATCTCCTCTTCGCGCTGGCCCGGTGGGCCAACGTCCTCGCCGCCGTCCCCGACGTCCCGTGGAAGCCGCGTGGCTGAGGCACCCCGTTCTCAAGCCGCGTCGCGCTCTTCGGCCATCTGCGCCGCGAGCAGCTTGCGACCGCGGTGCAGCCGGCTCATCACGGTACCCACCGGAACGCCCAGCTCGCGCGCCGCGTCGCGGTACGTGCGCTGCTCGAGATCGACCATCACCACCACCGCCCGGAACCCCTCGGGGAGCGCGTCGAGCTTTCGCTGCGTCGACGGGGTGAGGGCGCCCGCGCCGCGGTCGGGCGCCGTGAATCCCGTCGGCACGGTCCACGCGCACGGATCGCTCGCGAGGTTCTCGAGGGCGTTGCGCTCGCGGCGACGCCGGCGCCACCGCGTGACGAAGACGCTGAAGAGGATCTGGAAAGCCCAGGCGCGCAGGTTGGTCCCGCGCTGGTACTGGTCGGCGAAGCGGAGCGCTCGCTCGACGGCGTCCTGGACGATGTCGTCGGCGGCGGCGCGGTCGCCGCAGAGGCGCATGGCGCGGGCGCGCAGCTCGGGGATCAGCTGGACCAGGCCCGCGTGAAGCTCGCGGGTATCGCGAGCGACGACGGCGGGGCGCCGCTGGGGAGCGGCCGGGGAAGGGCTGGGACGGGCGGCGGAAGCGGGGGCGGGCATCGTGTCCTCCGTGATGCGTCGCCTCTACCGCAAGGGGGGTGCCACGGCGCACCGCCGCAGAACCACGAAGGAAATGTCAGGCCCCGCCGCCGGCACGTGTCCGTGTGTCCAACGCCTGTGTTCCGCGGCCTACGCCTGGGCGGCGTTCGACGACAGGAGCGGTGGGAGCATGTCGGCGATCTCGGAAGCGAGCATCCCGCGATCGGCCCCACCATGGGCTCGAGACCAGGCCTCCCCCGCGAGCGCATGCAGGAGCACGCCGGCGCAAGCCGCCTCGAACGCCGGCAACGCGCAGGCCATGGCGCCGATGATTCCACCGAGCACGTCCCCCGACCCCGCCGTGGCCAGCGCCGGGCACGCGACGGGCGAGACGGCCATGCGCGCATCGGGGGACGCCACGAGGGTGTGCGCCCCTTTGAGGACCACGACCGCGCCGGTCGCCGCGACGAGCTCGCGCGCCGCGTGAAAGCGATCCGCCTCGATGTCGGCCGGCGTCTTCCCGAGGAGGCGCGCCAGCTCGCCGGGATGCGGCGTGAGGATGGCCTTCTTCGACGCCATGAAGACGGTGGGCCGCCCGGCGAACATGGTCAGCGCGTCTGCGTCCACGACGATCGGCCCGCGCCACGACGCGAGCACGTACTCGACCGCCACCCGCGCGTCGTCGCCCAAACCGAAGCCCGGGCCGATGACCACAGCCTGCTTCTGCGCGAGGATCGCGTCCAGGCTCCCGTGCAGGTCGCACGGGAGCACGTGCGGTCTACCGTCCTCCAGGCTCTCGCCTGCCTTCCGCGGATCGAGGCGCGCGGTCATCACCTCGAGCACGTTGCCCTCGATGGCGCTCGCCGCCTCGGGCCACGTGGCGATCGTCGCGAGGCCCGCGCCGGCTCGCATCGCGCCGCGCGCGACGAGCTGCGGGGCGCCGATCTTCCCCGGCGAGCCGGCGAGGACGACGACGTGCCCGGCCGAGCTCTTGTGCGCCCCGGGCGCGCGCGGCACGAGCCATGGCTTCAGATCCCCCTTCTCCAGGAGCTGCGCCGAGCCGCCCACGTGCGCGACGAGGGTGCCCGGCACCCCGATGTCGACGACGTGCACGCGCCCGGCGAGGGCCGCGCCTCCCGGTGTGAGGAGGCCCAGCTTGTGGTGCGCGAAGGTCACGGTGACGCGCGCGTCCACGGCGACGCCGAGCGTCCGACCGGTGTCGGCGTCGAGACCGGAGGGAAGGTCCACCGCGAACCGCGGCGCCGTTGCGGCGTTCATCGCGCGGACGACGTCGGCGAAGAAGCCCTCGAGGGGGCGGTCGAGGCCCGTGCCGAAGAGCGCGTCGACGACGAGGTCGGCCTCGCCGAGCGCCTCCTTCAGAGGGTCCAGCGGCGAGCCGGCGGCGAGCGACTCCACCTCACCGCCGACGCCTCGCCACGCCTCCAGGTTCACGCGCGCGTCGGGGGACGCCTTGTCGGCGTCACCGCACATCCACACCGTGGGATCGGCGCCTCGCAGGAGCAAGTGACGCGCGATGACCAGTCCGTCGCCGCCGTTGTTGCCGGTGCCGCACACGACGATCACGCGGGCGTTGCCGGCGTCGCCATCGAGGAGCTCGCGGACGAGGACGTCGGTGGCGCCTCGTCCGGCGTTCTCCATGAGCACGAGGCCGGGGACATGGCAGACGTCGATGGCGTGCCTGTCGAAGGCACGCATTTGCTCGCGCGAGAGGACGGGGGTCACTGGGGCGATTCTAGACGGTTGTCGCCTCAGGAGCGCGTGCAGCAGTAGTCCACCGTGCCGTCGACGTCCGGCACGGGCGCCGCGCACGTGAGCGACGGGTCGAGCGACGTGGGGCTGTCGCTCGCGCCGCAGTTGAAGGTGTACGACCCCGGCGCGCAAGACGGCAGCGGCCGGGGCAGCGGGATGCACTGGGTCGGTCCGTACGTCCATGGGAAGCAGCAGACGTCGACGGCGCCGCCTTCTCCGGAGGTCGGGATGGTGCACGCGAGGGCCGGCGGGCCCGCGGACGCGCCTGCGTCCGGGCTGCTGCCCGACGAGCAGGCGTACCCGCTGGCGTTGCCCGCACAACCGAGCGACGGATCGTCCGCGCAGGCGGCGCACTCGGTGGGGCACTCGGAGGTCACGCACTGGGCAAACGGGGCGCGGCCGGCGTTCTCGCACGTGTCGTCGAGCGCCGGGCAGCAGACGCTCGCGCAGCCCGCGGCGGCGCCGGCGCAGTGCGCGTCGATGCAGGCCTGGCACGCGGCCTCCGTCCCGGGCAGGACGGCGACGGGCATCGCGCAGCTGCAGGGGCCCGAGTCGGACGACGCTTCCGCGGAAGGACCGTCCTCCCGGGTGGCCGCGTCATCCGGCGCGGTGCTGCTCACCGCGGCATGGCAGCCGGCGAAGACCGGCACCGACAAGACGAAGAGAAGAGCCGGGCCCCACCGGGAAGACATGCCGGCTTGGCACAGCAAGGTGCGAGCCAGCTGGATTTTCGCGGGTCTTCGCAGCACGAGAGCCTCACGCGCGCGTCATCCGGCGCGATTGGCGGCAAGACGTGGCACAGCCTCTGTCCACGCAACGGTATCCCGGAGCGAACCCACGCCTTGCGGCGTTCACGGGATCTCCCGGGCGCGCCTGGACACACCTCTCGCGATGGCCGCCTCGTACGCCCGCACCGCCGCCGCCATCCCCACGAACACCGCGTCCGCCACCACCGCATGCCCGATGTTCAGCTCGACGATCTCCGGGATCGCCATCAGCGCCGGCACGTTGTCCTGCGTCAGCCCGTGCCCCGCGGCGACCTCCAACCCCAGCGCATGCGCCCGCCGGGCGCCTTCCCCCAGCCGCTCCAGCTCCCCTGCCCTGCCGTGGGCGTACTCCCCCGTGTGAAGCTCGATCTGCGCCGCCCCCATCGCGTGCGCTCGCTCGATCGCGTCCCCGTCGGCCGTGATGAAGAGGCTCACCTTGATACCCGCACCGAGGAGCGCCGTCACCCTCCTCACGAGGTCTGCCCCGCCTGCCGCGACGTCGAGCCCCCCCTCCGTGGTCTGCTCTTGCCTCCGCTCCGGCACGAGCGTGCACACGTCGGGCTTCGCCCGCGAGGCGATGGCGACCATCTCGTCGGTAGCCGCCATCTCGAGGTTGAACGTGCGCGCGCTCGTCTTGCACAGCGCGCGCAGCCGCTCCACGTCGTCGTCCACGATGTGCCGCCGGTCCTCGCGCAGGTGCGCCGTGATGCCGTGCGCCCCGGCCGAGAGGCAAACCTCCGCGGCGCGCACGGGGTCCGGGTAGGACGTCCCGCGCGCGTTGCGGAGGGTGGCGACATGGTCGACGTTGACGTGCAGGCGGACGGGCATGACGCCCGAGCTTAGCCCGGGCGATGACTACGGGTGGCTGTTCGGGTTGGCCGGGTCGGTACCCTGTGCGATCTCGTCGCCGTCCACGTAGCCGTCCCCATCGCGATCGACGCCCACGCGCCAGCCCTCGCCGGGCGGCACGGCCATGAAGGTCAGCGGGCCGAAGACGGCGAGCGAGCGGAGCTGCGCGTCCTTGAGAGGCGGCAGCCAGGACACGTCGGCTGTCCACGTCCCGCCGGCGAACGTGAAGCCGTGGTCCTGCCCGAAGTACGTCCCGTGGGCGACGAGGTCGGTCTGGCCCGCGGTCGCCTGCGCTTCGAGCAACGCGATGCGGGCAGCGACCGCCGAGGCGTCATCCTGGGTGAGCGTGATCTGCTGGCCGACGATCGGGAAGAGGTTCGTGTCGAACGCGAACGCGAAGTCGGAGAGCTCATGCCTCAGCTGCAGGCCCTGGAGCGAGATCCCGTTGCCCGGATTCGTGGGGTCCGCCGGGTTCGCGAAGAGCGGGATGCCGTAGGGGTTCGGCGGGATGTTGGGGATGCCATCGAACGTGACCGTGACGGTCGTCTGGATGAAGACGAACGCTGTGAAGAAGTCCTCGAGCTTGCCGTCGGCGCCGTCGTGCTGGAAGCCGAAGCCGCGCACGCCCGGGAGCGGCGGGTTCAGCTGCGGGATGACCGACTCCACCGCGTGGACGGAGTCGAGCGCCGACGCGAACATGCCGACCTTCTGGTACGCGTTGCGGAGGTGGGGCACCTTGAAGGTCTGCGGCTCGTTCTCGAACGACAGCCGCCCGTCGGTCCCGAAGAAGCCGGGGTGCGGCGACTGGCCCGCGTTTCCCTGGCGGTCGAGGACGTGGCAGCCGTTGCAGTTGTGGAAGCGGTCGACGGGTAGCTCCTGCCCGTTGGGTGCGGCGTTGGAGAAGAACGCGGCGCCCCCCGCCTGGGACGGCGTGAGCGAGTTGTCGAGCGCGCGGATCGGGTTCGGCGGGTAGGTCGACTGGAGGATGAAGTTGGTGAAGTCGGTCATGTCCGCGTCGCTGAGCTGCGCGGCGTTGCCAACCAGGCCCGGGAACGCGACGTCGAACGACTTGAATGCGTTGAACTCGTCGAAGATGCCGGCGCTGGGCTGCGCCGAGACCACGGGGTTGCCGCTGCCGTCGAGGAACGGCGCGCCCGTCTGCTGGATGGCGCCGTTGCGGTCGCCGCGCCAGTGCATCGGGCCGTGGTTGTCGAGCCCGCGCAGGCTCTGCGTCGTCATCGGGCCCTTGCACGGCTGGTAGTAGCCGAAGATGTAGCCGGCCTCCTGGGGTCCGATGAGCCCCGCGATGGCGGCCTCGGGGATGGTGTGGATCGCGCTCTCGCTCGCGGCGAGTGTGGTGATCGGCAGCGGGATGTTCCCGGGGTTGCCGAGGTCCCACGCCAGGCCGTCGAAATCGCCGCCGATGTGGCAGCTCGCGCAGGCCTGGTCGCCGAGCGCCGACGTCAGGGTCGCGCTGTAGAGGAACTGCCGGCCCGCGGTCACGCTCGCCGGCTCCGGGCTGAACATGCGCACGTGGCCGACCTCCTTGCGCGAGCCGACGTCGACGACCGAGATGCCGTCGTCGAAGCGCGTGAGGACGAAGGCGAGGCCGTCGCGCTCGTCGAGGGTGACGCCCGTCGGACCGCCGCCGCTGAGTGTGACCTGGTTGGACGCACTCGGCGGGGCCGACCCGGCCTCGAGCGCCGCGGTGTCGTAGACGGCGAGCTTGCTCGACCCCTGGGCCACGACGTAGAGACTCTTGCCGTCGCCCGAGAGGACGAGATCCTCCGGGAAGGCGAGGCTCAGCGCGGGATTGCCGGTGCCGGCCGCATGATTGAGGTGCGAGTTGAGGTTGTTGGCGGTGATCGTGTTGGCCGTCGGGTCGATGACAGTGATGCGGCTGTCGACGGTGTTCCCCACGACGGACGTGAAGCCCGGCGTATGCCCTTCGAACCGCACGTCGTTGTGGGCGTCCGTGTTCGAGACGTAGACCTTCCCGCTCTTAGGGTTGACGGCCATGTTGAAGAGGGTCGTGCCGACGTGCGCGAACGCCGCCGCCTCGACCGGAGGGTTCGCCGTCGCGTCGATCGCGAAGACGTCCTCGTCGGGGAGGCTCACGCGGACGAACGGATCGAAGATCGTCCCGTACGCGTCGATCCAGTGGTAATTGCCGTCCGGTCCCGGCTTCCACTTCACGACGAGCCCCGTGGTCGGCTGCGGGATGATCTGGCCGCCGAGGTCGATCGCCGCAGGTCCCGGCATCACGCCGCCGTAGACGGTGTTGACCGCGTCCTCCGACACGACGGTCGTCTGGTCGCCCGAGAAGAACGCCGCCGCGTAGACGGTCTTGCCGTCCGCCGACGCCGCGAGCGCGCGCGGCGTGTCCGCGAAGAGGGTGATCTTGGTGAGCCTCGTCCCGCCCGCCGTGCCCGGGTTGTTGGCGTCGAACACCCAGACGTCGGCCCGACCGCTGGCCGGGTTGAACAGATCCGGATCGTCGGGCGAGTTCTGGCCGCGGTGCGCGGTGGTGATGAACGCGCGGCTCTGGTTCGGGCCGGCGAAGACGATGTCGCGAGGCTCGTCGCCCACGAAGAGCGTGTTGACGACGCTCAGGTTCCCGAAGCCGTCCGCGCGGACGATGCTCACGGAGTCCGAGAGGTGATTGACGACCCAGACATCGCCGTTGGCGCGCGCCGCGACGGCGACCGGCTCGAGGCCTACCACCAGGGACGCCACCGGCTGCAGCCCGCGGCGCTCGACCCGGAACACCTCGAGCCGGTTGTCCGGCGTGTTCGCGGCGAAGAGGAGGCTGCCGTCCGCCGACAGGGCGAGCGGCCGGACCTGCAACGTCTCGAAGAGCGTGTACGGGTTGGCCGTCTGCGGGACCTTCTTCGCGCTCGTCGCGCTCTCGGCCACCGTGGCCGTGGGCGGCTCCCCTGCGCCGCCGCTGCAGGCCCCCAGCGCCGCTACCGCAATTGCTGCCGACAGGATCGTGCGTGCTCGCATCGGTTCTCCCTCCGCCCCCTGGCGCGGAAACCCGCGGACCGTAAGCCCTACCTCAAGCGCGCCAGCCGGCCACCCGAGGTCGCCTGAAATCCTCTGGATCCCATATGTTTTGTGAGAGCCCGAGCGATACGGACTCAAGGACACGCAGCAGCGAACAGGCTCACTCCGGCCGGCTCCGGGTGTGCGACCACGGGCGCGGATTCGCTTTCTCTGCTGGATTCCAGGCGCGCTATGCGCTCTCCGAGCATCACCTGGGGGTGAGGCGCCCTCAGTCGTCTTCGGAACCGGTCTCGCTCAGCTCGTCTTCCGTCTTCGGCGTCGCCAGGAGCTCACCGTTCGCGCCGTCGCGACGCACGATGAACGTGCGGTGCGTGACGGTGTCCGGGTTCTCCCGCGCGACGATCGTCACCACGTTGACGCCGGGGCGAAGCGGCAGGTCGGCGTCGAACGCCATGTGCTTCGGGTCCTGCCCGTTGCGGTTCGACCGGTAGAAGACCTTTCGCGAGCCGACAAAGATGTACGCGTCGAGCAACTGCGCGTCGTCGTTCGCCGAGCCGTGCACCAGCGTGTGGATCTCACGCGTCGCGAGCTGGGGCTGCGGGATCTCCACGGCGGGAGGCGCGTGCGCCATCGCATCCTCCAGGGCAAGCAGTAGCGCTACGGGGCCATGGGCCGGTTCGAGCTCGGACGTCTTCGCGAACGCGTAGCGCCCGTCGCCGAGGGACAGCTTCACGTATCCGTTCACCGTCCCCTGCACCGTCGCCGCGACGCCCGCCGGCAGACGCGCGAACACGCGCCCGGAAGCATCCGGCTGGTTGCGCAGGTCGGCTCCGGTCGCCCTCGCCGCCTGGCTCCCCCCCGAGGCCGCCACGGCCAGCGCGTCCATGACGGGCAGACGCACCTTCTCGTCGACCTCTTCACGCAGATCCTCGTCGCGGATTTGCAGCTGCACCTTCGCCTCGGGATCCGCCAGGGCCGGCTCCACGTCGAAGGTGAACGCCACGCGCTTCACGTCGCCCGGCATCATGTTCGAGATGTCGAACCGCCCGTCGTGGAGGAGCACCCCCTCGCCCGACAGGTTCCGCAGGTTCGCCTGCGTCTCGAAGCTCCGACCCTTGCCCGCGTTCTTCACGGTCAGGTACATGGTCAGGCCCTCGCCCTTCTGGACGCGGCCGTCGCCGTTCCCGCGGCGGTTGTCGATGACCTCGTACGAGTACGCGAACACCGGCTTCTCGAGCGACTTCACCGTGGTGCGGATCTCCGCGTCGGCCGGGGCGTGGCCTCGCGCCTCTTCGAAGTGCACCTTCACGCCGTCGGCGCGCATCAGGGCGTCCTTGGGCACGTAGCAGGTGCGAGCGTTCAGGGCGTCCTTGGGCAGATCGGCCGTCGTCCCGACCTTGTGACCCTTCACCTCACACCAGCCCGCGGGGGCGATCGCCGTCCGCGTCTTGCCCGGCTCGAGCTTTCCGATGACGAGGTCCTTCTTGTCGAACATCGGGTTCTCGCTCTTCGTCATCGCGAAAAGGCGATAGAGCGTCGTGGTCCCCTTGTTGGTGACGGTGAGCTTTAGGTTCATGGGCTCGCCTGCCGTCACCTCGTTGTTCGTGCGGTCCGTCTCGACCCTCACCTCGACGCCCGCGGGCACCGTCGGCGCGGGCGCGGCCGGCACGTCCGCCG
>Ga0209415_10020114_pt1 | contig 10402 bp, 7 predicted proteins | sample PeaSoiSIISIP2007_FD_187696 | JGI IMG/M metagenome (GOLD analysis project Ga0209415, IMG submission 187696) | Peat soil microbial communities from Weissenstadt, Germany - SII-SIP-2007 (SPAdes) (version 2) | ecosystem: Environmental > Terrestrial > Soil > Wetlands > Peat | place: Germany...
CGACCGGGGTCAAAGTCGTGCATTTTCAATGACATGGATGCTCACTCGAGAGTCATTCTTTACGCGGGTTGGTATAATTCCAGCGGGGCCGGAGCCGCCCCGTACTACCATCGCGCCAGTGTGCGCGGGGTTGTTCCTACGGAACCGGCGTTGCGGCGGGTCGCCACATCTTGGCGCCAACGGCAGAGCCGCGCCGTCAGCCCGCCCCGTGGATTTCCTGCCGCACCTGATCGGCCACCAACACCAGCTCATCGCCCGGCAGGGTTGCCACGACGGCGTATCCCATACTGTCCGCGATCCAGGCATAGCCGTTCACCGCGTCGTCACGGATATGTGCGCGAACGGCGCGCAGATCACGCGCCATCGGCCGCAGCACCAGGTTGAGCCGCCGACCTTTCGCATCTTCGTACATGAATAGCGCCGCGGCATAGCGTCGCAGCGCCGGTATGCAGGCTTCCATATCCGCGATCACGCTCGCCATCCGGTCCCCTGCCGCGCGACGCGGCCATACCGCGGTATAGACAACCGGCGCCGCGAATTATTCCAGTCTGCTACAACAAAATTGTCACGCCGGGTTGGTGGAATATGACGCCCCAGTGCCTCGTCATTGGTCGCGAGGCACGTTGAACCAAAGCAATATCCAAGGAGACCAAGCAACCATGCGCAATGACAATTCAGCTACGCCCCGCGCGGGCGTGGTAAGGACCGTGCACGCCGTGATGCTCGGCCTGGCGGCGACCCTGTGTGCCGGCACGGCGTGGGCGACCCCGGAATTCAGCCAAACCAACCTGATCTCCGACGGCGCGGTCCCGGCGGTGCAGCCAGCCGACCCGAGCCTGATCAACCCCTGGGGTGTGTCGTTTTCGCCGAGCGGTCCGTTCTGGGTATCGGACAACAATTCCGGCGCTGTGACCATTTATAACGGTAGCGGAGTCAAGCAGTCGCTGTTCGGCGGCACCGTGCCCCAGGTGACCGTCGCAACCCCGCCCGGCCAGACACCTGGCACGGCGGCGCCAACCGGCCAGGTGTGGAACGGCAGTGGTGGCTTCGACGTCAGCGAGACCGTGGGCGGCGTGGTCAAGACCGGGTCCTCGGCGTTCATCTTCGCCACCGAGGACGGCACGATTTCCGGGTGGTCGCCGGCGGTGAGTCGGACCAACTCGATCCTGGCGGTGGACAATTCGGGCGGCGGCACGGGCGCCGTCTACAAGGGCCTGTCGATCGCTACCAGTGGCGGTCAGACCATGCTGTACGCGGCGAATTTCCGTTCCGGCCAGGTCGAGGTCTACAACAACAACTTCCAACTCGTGAGCAGTTTCACCGATCCGACCGTGCCGGCCGGCTATGCGCCGTTCAACGTGCAGATGCTGAATGGCAAGCTGTATGTGACGTTTGCGTTGCAGGATGCTGCCAAGCATGACGACGTCGCCGGCCTTGGCAACGGCTTCGTCGATCGGTTCAATCTCGACGGCAGCGGAATGACGCGCATCGCCTCGGGGGGAACGCTCGATTCGCCTTGGGGCTTGGCCATCGCGCCCAGCAGGTTCGGCAGCCTGGCAGGTGACCTGCTGGTCGGCAATTTCGGCGATGGCACGATCGGCGCTTACAACCTCGCCACCGACAGCTTCGCCGGCGACCTGCTCGGCGCAAATGGCAATCCGATTGCCATCGGCGACCTCTGGGCACTCACGGTCGGCAACGGCGGCGCGGCCGGCAGTACGGAAAATATCTACTTCACCTCGGGCGTGGCGGACGAATCCGATGGCCTGTTCGGCAGCCTGTCGCTGATCCCCGAACCGGGGTCCGCCGCGCTGCTGTTCAGCGGGATCGCCGCGATGGCCGCGCTGATCCGTCGCAAGCCGCGCCAAGCCGCGTGAGTTGACCCGCCCGCCCGCACTGCCGTGCACGACACACGGCGGTGCGCCGGCGGACCCATCCCCACCGCATTTCCGGATCGATCCCATGCTCGGACTTCGTGTGCCCGTGCTGCTGTTCGCCGCTGCACTCGCTTGCGCCAGTGCTGCCCGCGCGCAGGATGCCAACGACGGCAAGAAAGTGTTCCAAACCTACTGCGCCACCTGTCACACGGCGCAACCGGGGCGCAATTTCGTCGGTCCCACCCTGTTCGGCGTGGTCAACCGCCATTCCGGCGAGGTTCCGGGATTCCACTATTCAGAAGCCAATCGGCAGTCCGGCATCACGTGGGATCCGGCAACGCTCGATCGCTACCTGGCAGCACCGCGGAATGTGGTTCCCGGCACGTTCATGACGTTTCCTGGTCTTAAGGATCCGGAGAAACGGGCCCAGGTGATCGCCTATCTGGAAACACTGCATTGACCAGATATGCCAGCCGCGCCGCATTCGCCGCCGCCCTTCTGCTGGTCGGCCTTGCAATGGCATCGAGGCCGGCCGATGCCGTGCCGGCCTTCGCGCAACAGACCGGACAGCCCTGCACAGCGTGTCACGTCGGCGGTTTCGGACCGCAGCTCACGCCGCTCGGGCGCGCCTTCAAGATCGGCGGCTATACGCAGACCGGCGGCGACGGCATCGCCGCGCAGATTCCCCTCGCTGTGATGATCCAGAGCTCGTTCACCAACACCAATGCGGCGCAGCCGCAGCCGCCGGCCAACGATTTCGGCACCAACAACAACGTCGCCATCGACCAGATCAGCGTGTTCCTGGCCGGACGGGTCACCGACTACGCGGGCGGCTTCGTGCAGACGACATGGTCCGGCATCGACCGTGCCATCCACTTGGACAACACCGATCTGCGCCTGACGACTCCGCTCAGCCTGGGTGATTCGGAACTGCGGGTCGGCCTGTCCCTCAATAACGGGCCGACCGTGCAGGACGCGTACAATTCAACGTTCGCCTGGATGTTCCCGTTCATATCATCGTCGCTCGCGCCGACCCCGACGGCAAAACCCTTGCTGTCGGGTGGGCTGGTCGGCAATTCCATCGGGTTGACCGCCTATGCCTGGTACGATCGGCGACTGTATGTCGAGGCCGGGGGCTATGGAACCTATGGCCCGAGCCTGCTCTCGGCAGCCGGTTCCGCGCTAGGGCCGGGCAGCACCGCCAATATCGCGCCCTATGTGCGCGCCGCCTACGAATGGGACTGGAACGCCCAGTCCGCGCATATCGGCGCTCTGCTGCTCAGCGGCAACATCAATCCCGCCACGTCGGCCTTCACCGCCGATGGCTCGCAGAGCCGGAACCGCTACACCGACTACGAACTGGATGGCGGTTACCAGTTCCTCGGCGACGGCACACATATCGTCACTGCCTATGCCAATTTCGTGCATGAGAACCAAAGCCTGAATGCGGCATTCAACACCGGCGGCGCGAGCCAGGTCGGAAACGCGTTGAATCAGGTTAACGTCAACGCGTCGTACTTCTATAGGAACACCTACGGCCTGACGGCCGGCTGGCAGTATACCTGGGGCAACGCGAACCCGTTGCTGTACCCGGCGGCCCCGGTCACCGGCAGCCAAAATGGCAAGCCCGACAGCAACGCCTTCATCATCGAGGCGGACTGGATTCCGTTCGGCAAGGACAACTCCTGGGGCCGGCCCTTTGCCAATCTGAAGATCGGGTTGCAATACGTGGCCTACACGTTGTTCAACGGCGGCACGAGCAACTATGATGGATTCGGCCGCAACGCGAGCGGCAACAATACGCTGTTCCTCTATGCATGGATGGCGTTCTGAACATCATGCCACGGCCGGGGCCAGGCGCAGTGGATCCACCGCAGTGAAATGCTTGCTCCGCCCCTTTGCAGACCTGCCATTCCTCTAACCGACCGCCGTTACCGCGTTAGCGCCACCAGGAGCGCCCCGCTCGCCGTCAGCTCCGCCGCCCACCGAGGCGGCACCAGCGTTGTCGCGTCAAGCTGTGTCACCACCGCGCGCCGATGCCGGGGAATACGACGATGCCGGCTTTCCTGCGTGCCTCGGCGTTGGGCGGGTTGGCGCGCCGGTTCTTGCCGCGCCTGCGGCTGGTCTGCAAGCCTGGACGGGTGAGTCGCATGGCGCGGGGGAGTTGGTTCTGGGGGGGCAGACAGTCCCCGCTTTCGGCACGATGGTCGGTGCTGGCCGATAGCGGAATGGCCGCTCGCGCCGCGCAACACGGCATAGCGGACGTTGATGGCGGGGAGGTGACGCGGGTTGCGGCGCCGCACCTACTTTCACCGGAACGTCTGCGCCGCCAGATTTGCTTTGCGATTTATTGAACGCTCAACAAGCCTGGTTCCAGACAGAGTCAAGCGTGCTGATTCAAATCCATCAGTGCGGCAAGGCGGTTCAATGCCTGCGCCACGATGCGACCTTGAGCTTCGATACTGGCAATAATCTGCCCCGGCGTGCGCTCGTCCATCGTCGTCACCGCGTTGGGGTTCACGGCCTTCAGATCGAACACAGCCGCATCGATGGCAGCCGCTTGCGCTTCCAGATCGCGGGCGGCCTTGTCCTTCTCGCGGATCTGCGCATCCAGCGCTTCGAGGACCTTCTCGGCGGCCTTGTCTTTCTTCAGGCGCTTCAGCTTTTCCTTCAGGTTCACCACATCGGCCTTGTTGCCCGCGGCCTCGTCGAGCAGGGGTTGCATTGCCTCTCGCGCCTTGGTGCGGCGGGCAGCGAAATCCACGGTCCAGGAATAGCGGTTGTCGGCCTCTTGGGTACCCCGCTGGGACAGCAGTCGGGCGTAGCTCGGGAACGGCTTGTCAGCGTTGGCTTCGATCGCCTGCCAATCCGCCACCAATGACGCGGGGAGCTTCTTATCGGACAGCGCGGTCCCATCCGGAGCAAAGCCGAAGTGCGCCAGCGTCAGCGGTGTCTTCTTGCCCATCTTCACGTGCGTGAGGTCGTAATACCAGATGCGCTCGGTCTTCTTACCCTTGGTGAAGAACGCCAGGTTGGTCTTCACACCTGCGCCGGCGGTCGAGAAGACCCCGCCCGGCAGGCTGACGACGGTCCACAGCTCGCACTCGTCCACCAGCTTGCGCTTGGTCTCGACAAAAGCGCTCTCAGTGCGGAAGAAAAAACCCTCGTCCAGCACGATTGCACAGGTGCCTTTCGGCGCGAGTTCGCCAAGGATGTCCTGCACGAACAGCACCTGGGTGGAGTTTGTCTCGAACGCAAAGTTCTTTTGCGCGTCCTTGCCTTCCTTGCCGCCAAAGGGCGGGTTGGTCAGGATCACGTCGAACTGCTTGGGTGCCTTCTCGAATAGTGCGCCGTAAGTCGCCCGACGGGTCAGCGAATTACCATGCCACAGGTTGGGCTGGTCGATGCCATGCAGCACGAGATTGGCCAGCGCGATGGGAAGGACCAGGTTTTCCTTCTCGCGGCCGAAAAAGGTGTCGTGCTTGAGCGTATCGATGTCAATGCTGCGGGCATTATTGCCCAGCTTGCGCGTGATGTGTTCGTAGGCAATGGCGAGAAACCCGCCGGTGCCGCAGCAGGGGTCGCACACCGTCTGGCCCAGCAACGGGTTCACCGTGTGCACCATCGCGCGGATCACTTCGCGCGGGGTAAAGAACTGGCCGCCGTCAGAGTTTTTCTCGCCCATCTTCAAGAGCAAATCTTCATACACCTGCGACAGGGTGAAGAAGTGCCTGTCGTCGATGTGGTCGATGCTGATCTCGTGCACCTTGTCGAGGATGTCGCGCAGGTTGGTTTCCGAGTCGACCCGCACGCGCTCCACCGCCGTCATGATGCGGCCGATGATGCGCTGCTTCGGCGTCGCACCCGGCTTTGGCAGGTTGGTGCGTGGGTCCACGTCCAGGCCGTGCAGATGCGGCAACAACTCTTTGTTAATGAAATCGAACAGTTTGCCGTCGCCCGCCGCAAACAACTCCTGCCGCTTCCAGCCGAAGGGCTTGCCTTCCGGTGTCTTGGGATGGTCAGGCTTGTCGGAATAAGGGGCGGCCCAGTCCTGCCAGCGGTACGGGCCGCGCAGCGCGGGGGTAAATCCTGCGCCCACCACCTCGGCCTTTTCCTGATCGCGCGCCTCTTGGGCGTCCAGGATTCGCAGGAACAGAATCCAGGTCAGCTCTGGCACGTACTGCAGGGCACTCGCGCAGTTGGAGCGGCGCATCACGTCGCAGATGCTTTTGACGAAGCTGGACAGCGACTGGGTGGAGGCGATGGCCTTGGGCGGCTTGTGGGTCTTTTTCGGTCGGGCCATGGTCAGTTCACGAAGGCTTGGGCGAGGAGGTGTTGGGGCAGAACAGAAAGGTCACTCAACTGAGTCCGCAGTCCCCCGGCTGCAAGAGAGCATGCTTCGGTGACTTCATTCAAGCGCCTGGCCAACTGCCGTTGGGTCGTTACATCTGGCAGCGGTATCTTGACGGCCTCAACTTGCGAAGGGGAAATGTGCGGTACACCCAGGCTCTGCTCATGTCCGGAAATTCCCGAGATGAAAAAATCTGTCTGCAAATATGCATAAAGATAAGCTGCATCCAACTGTTCAGTGTCCAGCAAGAAGCGGCCTACTCGCTGTAGGAGAAGTGCAGGTAAATCGCTTTCACCCATGCGGGCAACTTTGATGCCACCCGAAATGAGTGGACGATCCAGACTGATCAATACATCACCTGCACTCAGCACATACCCAGGATAATGCCGGGCGTCCTCTTCGCCTAGGAAAACCACGTCATCCCAATACACCTTACCCGGTAAGATGTTCGCATTGCGCAGCAGGCGTACACCGGAACGTTTGAACGAGTCACTTTTGAATGCGTAGCCCGACTGCAACTTCGCAACAGAACCAATCGGCCGCCAATCGTCGATCCCGTCGAAAACCGCTTCGAGCGCTTTGATTTTGAGCACTTGGCCTTCTTCCCACTGCACCTGCGCCGCCTGCCGCGCGGTGTCCAACTCGGCCAGTTGGGCTCTCAGGCGGGTGGCGATTTGGCGTTGTTCATCGAGGGGCGGAGAGATCAATGGGAACGCGCCAAGCACTCGCTGATTGATAGAGACGATGCCAGTGGTCTTCTTTGCATGGGCCAGAAAGTACGCCTTGCCATATGGCGAGCCAATCTGGAACGACACGAAGTCCGGGTCGTAGCGGTCCTTCGCCAACCTGACGCGGAAGATGTGATTCTGGTGAATGCATAGTGGAACCTGACTTCGCCAACACGCACCGCGCCCTAGCTTGTCTAGGTCGCCGCCCTCAGTTAGCAGAAGGTCGCCTTCCTCCAAGGCCCATTTCTCGATTTCCCTGCGAGTAGCGGCAACGGTCTTAATGTCGCCGAGCGTCAGATGCCCGTCTTGCACATTGGCTACGCGGAGATAGGGCACATCGACCAGTTCGAGATCTCTTGTCTTTCGGCCCAACGTGATGCCGGCTGCGATGTCGGCTACTTCCGCCAACGCGTGGACGGGGGAAAAACTCATACCGCAAACAACCTCCCCTTCGCCTCGCGCATCACCTGGGTCGGCATGCCCAGCACGCGCAACGCATCCAACCCACCGGCCAGTTTGATTTCCGGCACGTCCCACAGCGCCGGCGTTTCCAGCGAGTCGGTCCCGCCTTGCGCGAACTGGTTTCCCAAACCTTTGAGCACGATGGCGGCCTTGGCGTCCATGCCATCGAACCAGGGCTGATTGCCTGAGATGAACAGCGCGCCACGCTCGGGGCGCCGGAGCGCCCGCGCGTGATAGCTGTAGTGACCAAAGAAATCGTAGAGGTCGAAGTCCGTCATCTGGTCAATTTCGCGGATCACCTCGGGGCTGAAGTTTTCGCTCAGGAGGTGGTCGATGAGACTGCGACGCTTCTGGGTTTCGATCCACAGCGCCCGGAATTCGTCGAGGTTGTGCGCCTCGGCGATGACGCGCTGCATCACCTCGCGCCGGTATTCGTCCACCGGGATGGGGGTGTCGCGCCCGTCGCGGCGGCGCAGGATGAACCGGCCTTGCGGATTTATGAGGACAGACTGGCCACCGATTTCGGCCACGGCGGGGCCATCGCCACCTTCGCCGCCACCACCGGTGTCATCACCGCCGCCTTTGCCACCACCACCGGGGCGCGGCGGCTTACTGATGAAGTCGGTGCCGAAGAGCTGGGTGACGTCAGTATAGTCGTAGAGCCAGAATTTGTATTTCTGCGTCTCTTCGTGGATGCGAGTGCCGCGCCCGACCATCTGATAGAACTTGATGGACGATTGCAGGTAGCGGAAGAACACCACGGCGTTCAAGCGTTCGATGTCCACGCCAGCTTCCAGCAGGTCCACGGTGCACGCGATGAAGGCGCGCTCCCCCGAGCCGCGCATGGGTTCGATCATGTCGGCGCCGTTATCGACCCCGCCCATGCACTTGAAGGCGTAGTGGTCCTTGGGCGCTTGGCCTTGTTCCTTGCACCAGCCAACGTACAGGTTGTTCATGTGCTGGGCCACGCGGTCGGCGTGGATTTCGCGGGTGCAAAAGATGATGACCTTCTGTTCCGGCCCTCCGTTGTCGCACAGCAGTTGGAACAGGTCCTGGCACATCTTCGGCGTGCGCAGCTCGATGAACAACTCGTCGTCGAAGTCCTTTCCGGTGTATTCGTCTTTGGTGAGATCCTCGGCGGTTAGCGGCTTGCCGGTCCTGATGTCCTTGACGCCGGCCCTGAGGATTTCCTCCTTGGTGAAAGTGGTGCTGTCGATGCTGGCCTTGCGCTTGACGATTTCGCAGGCAGCCAGATAACCGTCTTCCTGCGCCTGGATCAGCGTGTATTCGTACACCGGCTCGCCGAAGTACTGGCGATTGTTGGCGGTGATTTCCTGGTCTTCCCTGGATGTCTTGTCCGGCTGTTCCAGCTTGCGCGGCGTGGCCGTCAAGCCGATATGGATGGCGCTCGGGTTGCGCCGCAACACTTCGGACCAGCGGCCCCAGGCCGAGCGGTGGCATTCGTCGATGATGATAACGCTGAAAGCATCCTCGCCGTAGTGTTCGGTCAGAAAGCTGGCAAATCCTTCGTCGTTGTCGTCCAGGCCGAGGGTTTGGTACGTGGCGATGTGGATGCGGGCATTGGCCGCGGCGTTGCCGCCCTTCTCGGTCTTGACGACGCGCGCGTTGTCACCAAAAGCAGCCTTGAGCTTGGTGTAAGCCTGTTCGCGCAACTCGTCCCGGTCGCACAGGAACAAGGCGGGCTTCGGCAATTGCCCGGCCTGTGAGAGCCGCCACAAAAGGTTGGTGGCGATGACGGTTTTGCCGGAGCCGGTGGCCAGCGGGAGTAATACGCGTGCCGGCTTGCCAGAGCGGTGGTCGAGCAAAATCTTCTCAAACGCAGCGCGGATGGCGGCGTCCTGGTAGTAGCGGCTTTCTGGCCAGGCCGGGCTATCGGCCTGAAACAACATTGCCGATTCAGGCTGGGCCAGATCGATGCCGATGTCTTTGGCATAGCGAGTCGTGAGGTCGGGGTGCGCAGGAAAGTCGGGAAACGGGAACGTACCAGTGATAAGACCGGTGAAGCGGTCGTACTCAGCGTACAAGTGGCCATTGGTGGAAAACACATATTTCACATCAAAGCGCAGCGTGTCGGCGTAGCCTCGCGCCTGCTGCATACCCTTGAGCGGGTCCTCGGCTTCCTTCTTGGCTTCGAGCACAGCCACGGGCATCGCCTTCGGCATGTCGCACACCTGTACGCACAACAGGTAGTCTGTGCGGCCCGGTCCTTTGCGACGACGACCCTTGTTTCCGATGGGTTCCACCGGCGGCGGCGTGAGCACGGTTTCCAGCGTAATCCGCTCGCGGTTCACGTAGCCCTTGTCTCGCAAGACCGGGTCGATGAGGTGGTAGCGGGTATCCGCCTCGTTCATGCTCATGCGGGATCTTCCGGAAGCACATCGAACTTCACACGCGACAGTCCCACTGCGGCCGGTTCGCTGTGCTGCCAGCACTGGTCGGTGTGCAGCCGCTCGCCAACCAGGCGGGGACGATGAAAGGGGAACCGGCCAATGTGAGATCGGTGCTCCTGAACAACTCTGATTCCAAGCATAGTTGGTCGATCGCGTTGCCTTGCCTCGCCGACTGCCCTGGAGCCTCGCTCGCGGGGCGCCCCTGTGCCATGTCGCCTGTTCCTTCAGCCGCGAATCTTTGCGGGGCGCAATTATACGGCGTGCGATCGCGTGGCGGGAGGGGTTGGCGAGACCGGCGGAATGAAGCCTGTAGGCCCGGTGAAGGAGGCGGGGCGCGCGCGATCTGCCGGTGCCCGGGGCCGCCATGGCACAGGACCACGATGCGGACGCTTCCTCGGTTGCGGGATGTCTGCTTTCGGGCTTCAATCAGGTAGGCGTGGCAGGCCTTGGTGGGCGCAGAGCGGCCCCAAACCGAATACAGCCCCCCGGCTCCCCGCTCAACGCCACCCGCCCCTTCCGGAAAATAATCCTTGACCTCCCCGCCCCCATCCGTTAGTCTACCGAACAATGTCC
>Ga0209415_10020115_pt1 | contig 10401 bp, 8 predicted proteins | sample PeaSoiSIISIP2007_FD_187696 | JGI IMG/M metagenome (GOLD analysis project Ga0209415, IMG submission 187696) | Peat soil microbial communities from Weissenstadt, Germany - SII-SIP-2007 (SPAdes) (version 2) | ecosystem: Environmental > Terrestrial > Soil > Wetlands > Peat | place: Germany...
CAGCAAGCTCTCCCCCTTCGAGAAGAATCAGCAGATCCACTGGACATACGAGGCGACAATCGTTGCCGACAGGGACGGCAACGTGTTCGCTTCCTCCACGGTCGCCTGGGTGGGAATGTCCATTGCCAACACCCCGTACTTCACGAAGGCAATGAGCGGGACACCGAACATCGGCGTCGTGTTTTTCAGCAAGATCACCAACATGCCGGTCGTCCCTGTCGCAACCCCCATCATCGACCCCGAAAGCAAGGCAATCTACGGCGTCTACGTGACCCTGATCAACATCAGCTTTCTCACAGAGATCATCGCTGATGAAAAAGCCGGCCTCACCGGCTACGCGTTCGTGGTTGATGACAAGGGTATCGTCATCGCCCATCCCAAGCCGCAGTACATCCTGAAGCTGAACCTCCTGGAAACCGAGGGGACGAAGGAGTTGGGCAAGGCGATGGTCGGTGGGAAGTCGGCCGTCGCTTTTTACACGTTCGAGGGGGTCACCAAGAAGGCCGGGTTCTCTCCCGTGGGCAGCACGGGTTGGAGCGTCGGTTTGGCAATGGACACAAAGGAAGACGCCTACGTCCTGACCGCGGCCAGCCTGCGAAACCTGTTCCTCGTCATCAGCGCCGGAGCGCTGATCCTGGCCTTCTTCATCTACCTGCTGTTCTCCCGCTCCATCACGGCCCCCCTGGCCCGGGGCGTGGCATTCGCGCAGGCCATCGCGGCCGGGGATTTCGCCCACCAGCTGCCCATCAACCGGCATGACGAAGTGGGAAAGCTGGCAGAAGCGCTGAACACGATGTCAGCGCGGCTTTCCAGCATGGTGGCCACCGTGCAGGAGAGCGCGCACCAGGTTGCCGTTTCCAGCCAGCAGATCTCCGCCAGCGCCCAGTCCCTTGCGGAAAGCGCGCAGAACCAGGCCTCCACCTTGGAGGAGACCTCCGCCTCCGTGGAGGAGCTTTCCGCCAGCGTGGACCAGGTCAGCGAGCACGCCCAGGCCCAGGTGAGCGCCGTCAGCCACGGCACCACCTCCATGGAGCACGTGCAGAGGTCCATCGACGAGGTCACCCACAGCCTGGGGGAAATCTCCACGCTGGCCAACCAGTCGGTGGAGAAGTCCCAGGAAGGGGCGCGGGCGGTGGGGCAGGTGGTGCAGGGCATCACGCGGATCGCGGAAAGCTCCCAGAAGATCGGGGGGATCATCGGGGTGATCTCCGACATCGCGGACCAGACCAACCTGCTGGCGCTGAACGCCTCCATCGAGGCGGCACGCGCCGGGGAGCATGGACGGGGGTTTGCCGTGGTGGCGCAGGAGGTCAGCAAGCTGGCGGACCGCTCCTCGGCGTCCACCAAGGAGATCGAGGGGCTGATCAGGGAGAGCGTCAGGAACGTGACCCAGGGGGTGGAGATAGCAAACGGATCCGCCGGAGCCATGGAACAGATACGGGAGAGCTCGCAGAAGGTCCAGCAGATGATCGGGGAGCTGTCGGGGTCCATGTCGCGCCAGATCGGGGCCATCCGTGAGCTGGCAAAGGCGCTGGAGAAAGTCAGCCAGATGAGCCAGGGGATCTCGGCGGCCACGGAGGAGCAGACCGCCAACGCGCGGCAGGTTTCCCGCGCGGTCGAGCATGTGAATGAGCTGACGCAGGCCGCAGCATCCTCCGCGGAGGAGATGTCAGGGGCGACGGAGGAGCTTTCCCGCATGTCGCAGGAGCTGCAGAGGCTTGTCGGACAGTTCAAGATTGCTTCCGAAGCCGCCGGTGCCGCGCACGCCGTCGCCTTGGTGCCCGGGAAGACCGCGGCTGCGCCGCAGCCCCTCGCCGCTTCGGCGGACTCGCGAATACGCTTCATCACGCACGAGGGCCAGCAGATCCTGTACGTGGACTTCTCCAACGGGACCCTGGACGACATGCATACCATCATTCGGGAGTCCATACCGGTGGTCAGGAGTCAGCGCGTCAAATCTCTCCTGATGCTCACGAATGTCCGCAACCTGGCGTTCAACCCGGCCTCAGCAGGGGAGATGCGCAAGTATGCGCAGGGCAACGAGCCGTTCGTCTTTGCGGCCGCCGTGGTTGGCCTGGACGGCCTCAAGAGGATCGTGTACGAGACCATCAGGAAGGCGAGCGGGCAGAACATGATGGCCTTCTCCGACCTGCAGGAGGCGAAGCAGTGGCTCGTTGAGAGGAAAAACGAGCTCGTGATGGACCGGCCGGGCGCGGGCGCTCCCCCCGGCGGCAGCCAGCCGCTCGTGTAGACAGCAGTTCAGAATCCCTCATGAATCGCGGCCCAATTCGCGCCCTGTTCACAGCGTCTCTGTTGTTCTTCGCCGCTCTCTACACGTATGTGCCGACCCTTCCCGCCTATATTGCGGCTCGCACCTCCAGCCTGACAGCGGTGGGTGTGGTTCTTTCCATGTACGGCTTGCTGGTAGCGGTGATCCGGGTCCCCCTGGGAGTCGTGACCGACGCGACTGGCCGGCTCAAGGCATACCTTGTTGCGGGAGTTCTTTTTGCCGGTCTTGGCGCAATCGTGATGATGCTGGGGCACTCGGTCGGATTGCTGGCCGCGGGCCGCGCCCTCACGGGAGTCTCCGGGGCTGCCTGGGTGCCCATGATGATCGCGTTTGCGGGACTCTTCCCTCCCGAGAAGGCGATTTTTGCCACGTCACTCGCCTCTTTTGCTTCGTCACTCGGCCAGGTGATCGGGACCGGCTCCACGGGCTTCCTGGAAGCCTGGGGAGGTCATGACCTGCCCTTCATTGCGGCAGCCGGGCTGGCGCTTGCCGCAACGGGCATCGTCATGTTCGTCAGGATTCCCCGCAAGGACGCCGCTCATCGCGGAATGGTCAGCACGCGGTCAATCCTGTCCATTTTCTCCCGACGCGATGTCCTCATTCCATCGTTCACGAACGCCTTGTGCCAGTTCAGCGTGTGGGCAATCACCTTCGGGTTCATGCCGCTTCTGGCAAAGCAGGTGGGAGCGAGCAATGTCGCGGTCAGCCTCCTGATGACGTTGAACATCGCATCCAACGCGGCGGCCAACCTGGTTGCGACCGCGCTGGCCAGACGCGGGGGCAAAAGGATCCTGGTTTATGGAAGCTTTGCGGCCTTTGCCGGCGGAGCCCTCCTGGCCGCGACCTCTGGTTCCGTAACGCTCCTCTTTGTTGCAACCATCGTGATGGGCCTGGCGAATGGCCTCTTCTTCCCCATTCTGCTCGGCCTGTCCATCGAACGGGTGGACACCTATCACCGCAGCACCGCCATGGGGATCCACCAGGCCGTCTACGCGGTCGGGATGTTCACGGGGCCATGGATCGGCGGCATCCTGGCGGACGCGGTGGGGATCCGCGGCATGATCGCCATAGTTGCCGGATTCTCACTCGCAGCTCCGAGCATCCTGATCAGCCGCAACCCGGTGGCATTTGCCGAGCGGCGGGAGCCGCGGCGTACAGAAGGACTTTAGCCTGACGGGAGCCCCTGGGGAGAACGAGCCTCCGCGGGAAGCGAGGCAAGCCTGGCAAGAGACTCGGTGAATGGCGGACAGGCAATCCCCCTCTCCGTCACGATTGCGGTGATCAGCTGGTGGTCGGTGACGTCGAAGGCGGGATTGTAGACGCTCACGCCGGCAGGCGCCATGCGGCGCACATACCACTTCTCGGTGACCTCTTCCGCCCTTCGCTGCTCGATGGGGATGTCATCCCCCGTGGGACATTTCAGGTCAACCGAGGAAAGCGGCGCATGGACGTAAAAGGGAATCCCGTAGTGTCGCGCCGCTATCGCGACCCCGGATGTGCCTATCTTGTTTGCCGTGTCCCCGTTGGCGGCCACCCGATCGCAACCGACCAGCACGGCCTGCACCCATCCCTGTTTCATCACGACGGAAGCCATGTTGTCGCAAATGACAGTGACGTCCATCCCTGCCTGGGACAGCTCCCACGCCGTGAGCCGGGCCCCCTGCAGCAGGGGTCGCGTCTCATCCGAGTAGATCTTGAAGCCGTAACCCCGCTGGGCGCCCAGGTACATGGGGGCCGTTGCCGTCCCCCATCGTGACGTGGCAAGCGCCCCGGCGTTGCAGTGCGTGAGAAGCCCCCACCCTTTCTTCAACAGGCTCAGGGAGTGCTCCCCAATGCTGCGGCAGACTTGTTCGTCTTCCGCGCGGATCGCTTCCGCCTCATCCCGCAGCGCGGCCACGGCATCTGCGGGAGCCAGCCCTCTTTCGCGCGCAAGACGCGCCTCCATCCGGTCCAGCGCCCAGAAAAGGTTCACCGCGGTGGGACGCGCGGATGCAAGGTACTTCTTCACCCGGGCGAACTGCTGAACGAGCTCTGCGTGGTTCTTTGCAAATGAGCCCCGAACGCCGAGATAGGCACCGTAGGCCGCCGCGATGCCGATGGCGGGTGCGCCCCGCACCCGAAGCTCGTAGATCGCCTCCCAGATCTCCTCCTGCCTCGACAGGCGAAGGAAGACGGTCTCGCCGGGAAGGCGTGTCTGGTCCAGGACGACAAGAACGCCGGCCTCGTCATCAAGCCGCACCGGGTCGATCATGGAAGGAGTATGAGAGGCAGCGTCCCCCGCAGTCAACCCGGTTTCAAGATTATGAACGGGCCGCCCGATACCTGTGGTACCGAGCGCATGACCATGAAGAAAAAAAACCTGTTGTTTGCCGGCTTGCTCCTGTCACTGCTCATTCTCCCCGCCGGCGGCGCCATGACCGCGCCCGCCATTGCGGAGTCCGTCTGGAGCTCTCGCCTGTGCGTCAAAGACGGCGTTTCAGACTTCGGCAACAGGACCATGGGGGCCCTGTTTCGTGACGCGAAGTTCCAGGAGGTCGTCACGCGGGACGGAGAGACTGTCGACTTTCAGCTCGAGCCGAAGAGCATGCAGGGAAATGAAGCAGTCATAGACTTCGTCATGAAGCGAAATGGCGTGGAATCCGAGCGGTTCACCTTCTCGTTCCGCTACAGGGGCACCTATACCGTCCTGTACAAGCTGTCCAGCGCTCGGGGAACCGTGGAAGGCGCGGACGAGCTGCTCAAGGCGATGCAGAGGTTCTACCTTCCCTGCCTGCAGGACTATTGAAGCGTCCCGCGCGTGCAACCGCCTTCGCACTGTCCGCTACACCCTGAATGACCGGCCCTCATCCAGCATGCAGAGGTAGTTGTCAAGCGGCACGTAGTTTGCAACCGTGTTCCCGGTGCCCAGGCAGTACCCGCCCCCCCGTGAGCACATCTCAAGGGTCTCTCTCACCCGCGCCCTGATGGAATCCTCATCCGATCTGCACAGGAAATCCATGTCGATCCCGCCAAGGAGCGACACCCGCGCGCCGTAAAGGCGCTTGGCCTCGGTGACGGGCAGGATGGCATCCTCGAAGGAATGCTTCCCGTCAATACCGACATCCGAGACGAGGTCTTCCATGATCTCATCCAGGTTTCCGCAGGAATGCAGAAGGTATGGCTTGCCTTTGGAATGGGCGATCCCGGCGCAGCGCTTGTGCCACGGGAGGATCTTTCCGCGCAGGAAGTCGGGCGACATCATGGTGCCTGACCTGAACCCCAGGTCATCCGAGCCCCAGACCACGGCTACCCGTGAGAAGTCTACAAGCGCCCGGGTGAAATCCACGTAGAAGGCACCGGCCTTTTCCAGGATCGCATCCACAAGCTCCGGCTGGTCCACCACCGCATAACAGAGAGACTCGTAGCCAAGGAGAAAGGAAAGGATCTCGAAGATGTGGGCGGTCAGCTCGAAGCACCCCATGGTTTCGGGCATGTTCCGCTCCAGCCATTCCAGGGGAGAAAAATCGATGCCGGCGACCGTGGGCCAGCGATACGCCTCGAAGTCCTTCCAGCCCTGAATGGGCCCCGCGTGCTCCTCCTGCCAGTCCCTTGCCGATCTTCCCTGCCCTGCCTGGGACGTCGTGTCGGCTGCCGCGAGGGTTGCCGTCTGGAAAACGGTCTTTCGCGCCACTCCCACGCGGAACATGTCATACCCGAGAAAGGAATGAAGGGCGAGGTCCCGCTTTGTCTCGAAGAGCGGATCTGCGCGGTTCAACCCGGAGGAAAGACCGAAACGCTCACCGACGGCTTCCTTGATCTCCGGGTCCAGAAAGAGCTCAGCGTGGTGCACCCGCTTCGGAAGCCGGCGTCGGAAAAGAACATCCAGCATCTCGGAGATGTCGGGCTCGACTGGTTGCGAAAAAGCCTTCACGAGTTCTCCCCTTGTGGTTCTCCCGGTCTGCGGATCAGGGCGATGGTGTCACCCGCCATGGTTTGTGCACCGTCAGCAACGAGGAGCTTGACGATCACTCCCGCGAGGGAGGCCTCGATCTCACTCACTCCCTTGTCCGTCTCCGCTTCGAAAAGAGGCTCGCCCAGGGCAACGGTGTCTCCCTCCGCTTTGAGCCATCTGACCAGAGTGACCCTGCCGCCCACCGTGTCCAGGTCCGGCATGCGAAGCGGTGTGGCCATGACGCTCATCATAGAGCCCCGGGCCCTGTCGCGACAAGGAAGGAGAAAGCCGGTGAGGTACACGTGCGCGGTTGCTTTAGCAGAAGCCGGGAGCGGCGACCTCGGCCGTGCTCCTGGTCAGTACCTGGCCATCAGGTCCCGCACTGTTTCAGCGATCCTCTGCGGCTGCGGGACGTAGAGCTTTTCCAGGACGGGAGAGAATGGCGCCGGGGTGTTGGGAGCGGCAACCCGCGTGAGCGGCGCAAGCAGGTAGTCGGGGATGGCCTCGGCGATGCGCGCCCCGATCTCCGCGCCTATTCCGCCCTGCTTCGGGCTTTCCTCCACAATCACCACGCGGCCGGTCTTCTTGACTGATCCCATGATGAGCTCATCATCAAGCGGCCAGATGGAGCGCAGGTCAATGACCTCGCAGTCAATTCCTTCCTTTTCCAGATCGGAAGCGGCCAGGGAATTGAAGTGGCTCATGAGAAGGCTCCCGATCAGGGTCACGTCCTTCCCGCTCCGGCGGATGATCCCCTTGCCCATGGGGATGTCGTAGTAGGCCTCGGGAATTTCAGACGATGCGTCCACGGTGCCCTTTTCAGCCCTGGCGCCCTTGGAGCCATACAGCAGCTTGTGCTCGAAGATGAGAACGGGGTCATCCTCCTTTGTCGCCGTCCGCAGCAGGCCCAGCGCGTCGTATGCGGTGGATGGCGCCACGATCTTGATCCCCGGACAGCTCAGGAAAAAGCTCTCGAGGTTCTGCGAATGCTGCGCGCCTCTCCCCGTCACGCCGACAGGTGCCCGCATGACAAGAGGCAGCTTGAGGTTGCCGCCAGACATGTAGCGCAGCTTCGCAATCTGGTTCACGACCTGGCTTGCCGCGTTCATCAGGAAGTCTCCGTACTGAACGTCCGCAATCGGCCTCATTCCCATGGCCGCGGCCCCGCAGGCCATTCCAAATATGGCCGCTTCGGATATGGGTGTATTGACCATCCTTCCGGGGAAGCGCGCCGCCAGCCCCAGCGTAACGGTGAACGCCCCGCCAAAGCCGCCCGGGATGTCGACGTCCTCCCCAATACAAAAGACCCGAGGGTCTTTCTCCATTGCCTCGGAGATCCCTTGCCGCAGCGCCTCGACAATGCTCGCTCTCATCTGGGCACTCCCATGTTGACGTACAGCCCTTCCTCCACGGCCTCAGGATCCGGGAACGGGGAGTCCTGCGCGAACTTCATTGCGGCCTCGACTTTCCGGGTGACCGCCTGCCTGATCTCCTCTATCTTTTCCCCGCTTGCCGCCCCGGACCCGATCAGCACTTTTTCGCAGGACGCAATGGCATCCCTCTGCTTCCAGGCCTCTTTCTCTTCCTTGGGCATGTAGTTGTTTGGATCTCTCCGGGAGTGTCCCGAGTAGCGGAAGGTCTTGAGCTCCAGGAGGGTCGGGCCTTCCCCCGCCCTGGCGCCGTCGATTGCCTGGCTGGCTTTCTCAAAGACGTCGAAAACGTCCATCCCGTCCGCAATGGAAGAGCGCATCCCGTACGAGGCTGCCCTCTCAGCAACATCCTTGACCTTCATGACCATGGAGACGGGAGTGGAGGCACCGTAGAGGTTGTTTTCACACACGAAGACCGCGGGGAGGTTGAAGACCGCGGCGCAGTTCAGTCCCTCGTGAAAAGCCCCCTCGTTGGTGGCCCCGTCACCAAAGAAGCTGAGGGCCACGCGCTTTTGATCGCTGAGCTTGAACGCAAGCGCCATGCCTGCAATGATGGGGATGTTGTCACCGACGGTTGCGATGGCCGGAAGCATCCCCCGCGGCAGATCACCGATGTGCATGGAGCCGCCTTTTCCCTTGCAGCATCCGGTTTTCCTTCCGTAGAGCTCCGCGGCAATCGACTCCATGGAAAGGCCCCGCGCGATGGCGTGTCCATGGGGGCGGTGCGTCGAGGCGATGACGTCATCCGCCTGGAGCGCGGCGCATACCCCGGCGGCGCAGGCTTCCTGGCCGATATACTGGTGGACGGTCCCCGGCATGTTTCCTTCCAGGAACAGGAACCTGATCTTGTCCTCGAACTCCCGGATCTCCACCATGGTGGTGTACATGCGTATCGCTCTTTCGGCGCCGACTTTCTCCACCGCCCCGTCAAGCGTTGCCTTTTCCTTCCTCATATGAGATTGATCTCCTCCTCAACGAACCGCTTCAGCCCCTGCAGGAACTCCGCCCCCTGCGCCCCGTTCACCGCGCGGTGATCGAAGCTTCCCCAGACAGAGCACACCGGCCGCACGCGGAACGAGTTGTTGTCCTCCACGTCCATGATCCTGCGGATCCTCCCGATGGCCAGGACCGCTACTTGCGGCGGAGTGATGATGGCCTGGAAGGAATCCACGGGGTACATCCCCAGGTTGCTGATGGTGAAGGTGGCATCGAAAATGTCCTCCCGCTCCAGCCTGCCGTTTCTCGCCTTCGCCGTCAGCCGCCTCACGTCACGGTCAATCTCTTCGAGGCTCTTCCTGTCCGCGTCACGGACCACGGGCGCGAAGAGCTCGTCACCCACGGATGTCGCAAAAGCGATATTGATCCTGTCCGATGGGTGAAGGCTCCCGTCCCGGAAGGAGGAATTGATCCGCGCGAAGCGCCGCAGGACTGCGGCCACCGCCAGGATGAAAAGCGAATCCACCGCCGGCGTGTCCCCCTCCCGCGCGCGCTTCTTCTCGCGGAGCTCCAGAAGCCTCTCACAGAGGAACGTGCTCTCCAGGTAGTAGTGCGGCACGCGCGCCTTGCTTTCCGCAAGGAGACACCCGAGCTGCAGCTGCTGCTCGCTCAGGGCGGCGGCCGCCCCCGGCGCGGCCGCTTTCGGCGCCTCCAGGTCCTTGATGACGACGAGGCCGGAGGGACCCGTGCCCCTCACCGAAGCAAGGTCGATTCCCCGCTTCTCGGCGAGATGACGGACGAGCCTGGTTGCCGTCACCGTGTTCTCCGCGTGGCGGCGGGGGGATTCCGGTGCCAGGACGTCCACCGGCGGGGTCGGTGGAGCCTCAGGGGCCGGATTGCCCGCCGTCACCTCGCCAGGCTCGCCGATGAGCGCGATCACCGCCCCCGCGCTCACCACCGAGTCCGGCTGGGCCACCAGCCGGAGCACCGTCCCGTCCGCGAAGCTTTCCAGGTCCATGGTGGTCTTGTCGTTCTCCACCTCGCACAGCGGGTCTCCCTTTCTCACCGTGTCCCCCGCCGTGACGTGCCAGCGGATCAGATGCACCTCCTCAGAGGTCTGCCCCAGCTTCGGCATCCTGATCTCTTTTGCCATACCCCGGATCATAGCGGCCCCCGCGGCCGGAAGTCAATATAACATTATAATCTTTTACTAATAAGATTATAGATTTTTATTGACAACGGATTTGCCGTGTGCAAAAATATCCGCGCCATGGAGGTAGCACTATGAGAAAAGGCCTGCTTGTTCTCCTGAGCCTGCTGGTTGTCGTTTCCATGACCGTGACGGCCCAGGCCAGGGTGAAGCCGGGTACGATTGGCTTCAGTCTTCCCTTTGCGACAGCCCCGTTCTACTGGGCGGCCGCAAACGGCCTCAAGGATACCATGGAGGGAATGGGCTACAAGGTCATCGTGACGAATGCAGCCAACGACCCCGCTCAGCAGCTGCAGCAGCTCATGAACTTCGATACGCAGAAGGTCCAGGCGGTTGCCCTGATTGCCTATGATTACGCCTCCGTCTCGCCCGCCGTGGAGAAACTGCGGGCGGACGGGATACCGGTCTTCTGCATAGACCGGGACATCAACACGCCCACCGACAGCTTCCTCATCACGGACAACAGGAAGGCGGGCGCAGCCCTTGCGGACTTCGTCATCAAGGAGCTCAAGGGGGCTCCGGCGCACATCATCAAGGACTACTTCGCGGTCAACGTGGTCCCGCTGGTTGATCGCGTGGACGGGTTCATGGACGAGATGGCCCT
>Ga0209415_10020116_pt1 | contig 10401 bp, 6 predicted proteins | sample PeaSoiSIISIP2007_FD_187696 | JGI IMG/M metagenome (GOLD analysis project Ga0209415, IMG submission 187696) | Peat soil microbial communities from Weissenstadt, Germany - SII-SIP-2007 (SPAdes) (version 2) | ecosystem: Environmental > Terrestrial > Soil > Wetlands > Peat | place: Germany...
GCTTGTGGACAATTTTGGCGGCGGGACGGCGGAGGCCCTGGTGAATGACATGAACGACTTGTGGAAGCGCTGTGGAGATGCGCTGCGTGAGCAGGTGTCCGACGCAACGTGGCGAACTTGGCTCCAGGCGCTCACTCCCGAGGCCTACGACGGCGACCTGCTGGTACTGAGCGCGCCGAGCTCGCTGGTGCGCGAACGCGTGGAGAACCGCTTCCTGGGCCTGATCGCGGCGGCTGCCACCGAAGCCGCCTCACACGAGGTCAAGGTCCGCCTCGACGTAGGTCCCATGTCCGTCGCCGGCCCGTTGCCACTCACCTCGTTCTTCGACGAAGAGCAACTCCCCCCCGATTCCTCCGATTCCTCCGATTCGGGCGACACCCGCAGCCGACGTGGCACCGGTCGAAGAGCCTCGACGAGCGAGGACCGCGACGTCGGGGGCCTCGATGTCCGGTACACCTTCGACGCCTTTGTGATCGGTTCGTCGAACCGTTTCGCCCACGCCGCCGCCCAGGCGGTGGCGGAAATGCCGGCCAAGTCCTACAACCCGCTGTTCATCCACGGCGATGCCGGGCTGGGCAAGACCCACCTCCTGCACGCCATCGGGAACTACGTCCGGGAGAATTTCGCCGGGCGCCGGGTCCGCTACGTCTCCACCGAGACCTTCCTGAACGAGTTCGTCGACGCCATTCGGAGCAACACCACGACCGCCTTCAAGCGGCGCTATCGCGAATGCGACGTCCTGCTCATCGATGACGTCCAGTTCATGGAGAACAAAGAGGCTCTCCAGGAGGAGTTCTTCCACACCTTCAATCACCTCTACGGGGCGTCGCGCCAGGTCGTCCTCACGTCGGACCGGGCTCCGAAGTCCATCGCGACCCTCGAGGACCGGCTCCGGAGCCGTTTCCTCTCCGGACTGATCACCGACGTCCAGCCGCCCGAGCTAGAGACCCGCCTCGCCATCTTGCAGAAGAAGCTCGAGCGCGAGCCCAGCCACGTCCCCGACGAGGTCCTCGAGTTCATCGCCTCCAACGTCACCGACAACATCCGCGAGCTCGAAGGGGCGCTCATCCGGGTGACGGCGTACGGCAGCCTGAACAACCAACCCGTGACCCGTGAGCTGGCCGAGCACGTCCTCTCCGACATCGTCAACGCGGGCCAGCCCCGACCCATCACCCCCACCCAGATCCTCGAGACCACGGCGTCGACCTTCGGCTTCAGCGTCGAGGACCTGTGCGGGCCCAGCCGGCGCCGGCCCCTGGTGATCGCCCGCCAGATCGGCATGTACCTGTTCCGTGACCTCACCGACTACTCGTTCCCGGCCATAGCCAGGGAATTCGGGGGTCGGGACCACACCACGGTCATGCATGCCGTCGAGAAGATCTCCTCTCTCATGCGTGAACGCCGCCAAATCTTCGACCAGGTGAACGACCTCATCGTCCGGATCAAGAGTGGTGTATGACGCTGTGGGGAACCGGTCCCGGGCTGTGGAGGGTACCCACGCCCCGGTGGACAGCCCCTTGCACTGCGCACCCCGGGTCGACACCGCGGTGGACAACTCCCCGAACCGGTGGACGACCACATCGGGGCTGACCTCGAACGACAGTATGTCATCCACAATCCACAGTCCCTATTACCGTCACTGTCAGAATTTAATTCCTTGTAAGGAAAGGACCCTGTGTGAAGTACCGCTGTGAGCGAGACACCCTCGTCGAGGCGCTCGCCACCGCCAGCCGGGCCGTGACGTCACGGGCCTCGACCACCCCGGCGCTCAACGGTGTGCGGATCGAGGCGGTCGGGAACCGCCTCACCGTGGTGGGCACCGACCTGGACCTGACTGTCCGGGTCGAGGTGGAGGCCATCGGGCTCGACGACGGCGCGCTGGTGGCCCCGGCGCGCCTGGTGGCCGACATCGTGCGGTCGCTCGAGCCTGGCGCGGTCACCTTCGAGGGCGGTGACGACGAGGTCGAGATCTCGGCGGCGAGGTCGCGTTTCGTGGTGCGCACGTACCCGGTCGAGGACTTCCCGGTACTGGCCGAGCCGCGCCCCGACCAGGTGACGGTTCCGGCCGCGGCGTTGGCCGAAGCGTTGCGCCAGGTGGTGCGGGCCGCCTCGAACGACGATGCCAGGCCGCTGCTGACGGGAGTGCTCGTGGCGGCCGAAGCGGGGGGGACCCGCCTGGTGGCGACCGACTCGTACCGCCTGGCCATGCGCGATCTGGCAGGAGCCGGTCCTCTGGCCGAAGGCGCCGAGCAGATCCTCGTCCCCGCACGCGCCCTGACGGAGCTGCAGCGGTTGATGCCCGCCGGGGGCTCCAAGGAGGACGGCGAGGCAACCGTGGGGTTCTCCGTGAGCGAGCTCGACGCCACCTTCACCGTCGGAGGCGTTCGCCTCACGACCCGGTTGCTGGACGGAAAGTTTCCCGATTACCGCCAACTCATCCCAGCCGGGTACCCGAATCTCCTGCGCGTTGGTCGCGACGCCCTGCTCGACGCCCTGCGCCGGGTGCGGCTGCTGGTGCGTGACAACACCACCCCGGTGCGCCTCTCGATGCGGCCCGGTTCGGTGGAGCTGACTGTCGTGTCCCAGGAGGTCGGGCATGCCAGCGAAGACGTCGACGCCGAGTACGAGGGCGAGGAGCTGACCGTTGCGTTCAATCCCTCGTACCTCATCGACGGCGTGGAAGCGGTCCTGGGAGACGAAGTGGTCCTCGAGACCGTCGATGCCACCAAACCGGCCACGGTGCGGGCTCCCGACCACGCGGACTACCGCTACCTCCTCATGCCCGTGAGGGTGTCGTAGCGATCCGGACCCCGTCGCAGCCGACATCCATAGCGTCACCTTGGCCATCTTCACGTTGTGGCTCACGGACTTCCGGTGTTTCGCGGAAGCCGAATTCCAGCCTGATCCCGAGGGACTGACGGTGCTGCGCGGTCCCAACGGTGCGGGGAAGACCTCGGTGCTCGAGGCGGTGGGATGGCTGGCCACCCAGCGTTCGATCCGGGGCGCACCTCGCGACGTGCTTCCCCGCACCGGATCGGATCGCGCCGTGGTCCGGGCCGAGGCCGCGTCCGGGGGGCGGGCCGTGCTGATCGAGGCGGAGGTCCCCGTGACAGGGACGGCGCACACACAGGTCAACCGCCAACCCGTGCGGCGGCGGTCGGAGCTGAGCGAAGCGCTCAACGTCACGGTCTTCTCCCCCAACGATCTCGATCTGGTCCAGGCCGGTCCGGCTGTCCGTCGCGAATACCTCGACGACGTGCTCGTGGCGCGCCACGCTCGTCTCGACGCGCTCGTGACCGACGTCGAGCGGATCCTTCGTCAGCGCAGTGCGGTACTCCGCCAGGCCGGGGGCCGCCCCGACAGCGCCATTGCCGCCACGCTCGACGTGTGGGACGCGCGCCTGGGCGAGTCGGGGACCGCGCTGGCGATCGAGCGCGAATCCCTCGCGATCGAGCTCACGACCCCGGCGTGCCGTGCCTACGAGAAGCTGGCGGGGGTGGCCGACCCCGTGACGATGAACTACCGGCGGTCGTGGGAGGGAGACCTCGTCGCGGCGCTGCGCGCCACCCGCCCCGACGACGTCCGCCGGCAGCACACGTCGGTCGGTCCCCACCGGGACGATCTCGAGCTCCTCATCGGCACGCGCCCCACGCGCACCCACGCGTCGCAGGGCGAACAGCGCTGCGTGGCGCTGTCGATGCGATTGGCCACCCACGAGCTGCGGCGCGGGGACCTCCCCGAACCCCCGGTCCTGCTCCTCGACGACGTCTTCTCCGAGCTCGACGCGCAACGCGCCGCGGCCCTGGTGGAGCTGCTCCCTCCCGGCCAGGTCCTTCTGACCACGGCGGTCGACCCACCCCCGGTCGTACAACCCGGTCGGGTGGTCGAGGTGGCGGCGGGAACGCTGAGCTCATGACACCTCCGCGCCGACCAACCGATGCCGGAGGTGCGCGAGGTTCGGGAGGTTCGGGAGATCGCCCCCGGCCGTCGTCGTGGCGCGACGGGCGGGGCCGTTCGAGCGGGGGGCCCATGCGCATCGGCGACGCGCTGGGCGAGGTCGCGAGCCACCTCGGAGCCGGACGGGCCGATGTGGTGGGTGCGGTGTTCGGTCGCTGGAACGACATCGTGGGGCCGACGGTCGCAGCGCACGTGCGTCCGGTGCGCGTCGACGGAGTGACGCTTGTCGTGAGCGCCGACCACCCTGCCTGGGCGACGCAAATGAGGCATCTCGCGCCCGACATCCTGGCTCGGTTGACCGAGGTGTGCGGGGCCCAGAACGCCCTCGAACGCCTCGAAGTGCGCGTGCGTCGGTAGTGCCTGTCGAGCCTCGTGAAATGTCCAGCTCAGGGCACTGTTGTCGGCCTCGTTCGGGGCCTCGATTCAGCCCGTGGAGCGACCCTCTCCTGGTAGACTGAGGTGCGTCGGTAACGCACGGAAACAGCCCCTCCCGGGACTGTGTCGGGACGGTGCGTCCCCCCGATCGAACAAGGACAAGAAAGGGCGCGCGCGTGGCGCTGAAGACAGATGTGGGAGCCGGCAGCAATGGCTCCACGGGTTCGTACGACGCCAGCGACATCACCGTCCTCGAAGGCCTTGATCCGGTCCGGGCGCGCCCCGGGATGTACATCGGATCGACGGGTCCGAGCGGCCTGCACCACCTCGTGTGGGAGGTCGTGGACAATGCCGTAGACGAGGCCATGGCGGGCGAGGCGACGCAGATCGACGTCACCTTGCTGGCCGACGGCGGGTGCCGGGTCAAAGACAACGGCCGGGGGATCCCCGTCGAGCCCAACGAGCAGTACCCCGATCTGTCGGCGGCCGAACTCGTGCTGACCACCCTGCACGCCGGGGGGAAATTCGGCGGGGCCGGCTACAAGGTCTCGGGTGGGCTGCACGGGGTGGGCGTCTCGGTCGTGAACGCACTGTCGACGAAGCTCGTCCTCGAGATCGATCGCGCCGGCAAGCACCACGTGGCCGAGTTCGCCAACGGCGGGGAGATCAAGAAGAAGCTCAAGGCCACCGGACCGGCCCCGCGGGACCGCACGGGCACGACGGTGACGTTCTGGCCCGACGCGAGCATCTTCGAGGAGACCGAATTCCGCGCCCAGACCATCCTCGAGCGACTGCAGATGATGGCCTTCCTCAACAAAGGTCTCGAGATCCGGTTCTCCGACGAGCGGGCTGAGCGCGAACAGCAAATCGTCTACCGCTACTCGGGCGGCATCGTCGACTACGTGAAGCACCTCAACACCTCGAAAGAGGCCCTCTTCCGCCGGGTGTGCTCCTACACCCAGTCCGAGGACGACCAGGAGGTCGAGGTGGCGCTGCAGTGGAACACCGGGTTCCACGAGTCGATTCACTCCTTCGCCAACGGCATCTCGACGGTCGAGGGCGGCATGCACGAGGAGGGCTTCAAGAAGGCCCTCACCAACGCCGTCAACCGCTACGCGCGCGCCAAGGGGACCTTGAAGGAGAAGGAGGACAACTTCCTCGGCGAGGACATCCGCGAGGGACTGACCGCCATCATCTCGGTGCGGCTGCGCGACCCCCAGTTCGAGGGTCAGACCAAGGCCAAGCTCGGGAACGTCTCGATCCGCTCACTGGTGGAGCGGGCCACGAACGAGAAGCTCGTCGACTGGCTGGAGGAGAACCCCCGCGAGGCCAACCAGATCGTGGCCAAGTCGACCACCGCGGCGCGTGCCCGGGTGGCCGCCCGCGCCGCGCGCGATCTGACCCGCCGCAAGTCGGCCCTGGGTGGAGCGGGGTTGCCCGGCAAGCTCGTGGACTGCTCGTCGCGAGACCCACGCGAGAGCGAACTGTTCATCGTGGAGGGGAACTCCGCGGGCGGATCGGCCAAGGACGCCCGCAACCCGCGCCTGCAGGCCATCTTGCCCATCCGGGGAAAGATCTTGAACGTCGAGCGGGCCCGCATCGACAAGATGCTCAAGAACGCCGAGATCCAGGCCCTGATCTCGGCCATCGGAGCCGGTCTGGCCGACGAGTTCGACGTCGAGAAGATCCGGTACCACAAGGTGATCATCCTGGCCGACGCCGATGTCGACGGTTCACACATCCGCACGCTGTTGCTCACGTTCTTCTTCCGGCAGATGAAGCCGCTCGTCGAGGGCGGGTTCGTGTACGTGGCACAACCGCCGCTGTACTCGACGCTCGTGGGCAAGGAGAAGATCTATCTCAAGGACGACCTGGCCAAGGCGGCGTTCCTGGCGGAGCACCCCGACCACAAGCAGGATTTCCAGCGCTTGAAAGGCCTGGGGGAGATGGACTTCGGTGAGCTGCGTGACACGACCATGGACGCGGGTCGCCGCTCGCTGCTGCAGATCAACGTGGAACAGGCGGCCATGGCCGACGACGTGTGCTCGGTGCTCATGGGCGACGACGTCGAGCTCCGCCGCCATTTCATCCAGACCAACGCCAAGGACGTGCGCTTCCTCGATATCTGAGACGCGCCCCGGGTGGCTCCCGCCACCCGCGTGAACACGGAGGTACCAGGCCCACATGGCCAAACGCGGTAAAGGAGAGGGGGGTACCGGGACCGACGTCCCCGAACCCACTCCGGCAGCGATCGAACCCATCGAGATCCAGGAAGAGATGGAGCGCTCGTTCCTCGAGTACTCCATGTCCGTCATCGTGTCGCGGGCCCTGCCCGACGTGCGCGACGGCCTCAAGCCTGTGCACCGGCGGATCCTCTATTCCATGTACGAACAGGGGTTGCGCCCCGACCGGTCACGGACCAAGTGCGCCAAGGCGGTGGGCGAGGTGATGGGGAATTTCCACCCCCACGGCGACACCGCCATCTACGACGCGCTGGCCCGAATGGCCCAGGACTTCAGCCTGCGCCACGTGCTCATCGATGGTCACGGCAACTTCGGCGGCCGCGGTCCCGAGGAGGGCCCTGCGGCGATGCGCTACACCGAGTGCCGCCTGGCGTCACTCGCCATGGAGATGCTGGCGGGAATCGACGAGGAGACCATCGACTTCGTCCCCAACTACGACGGCTCGACCGAAGAGCCGGTGGTACTCCCGTCGCGGTTCCCCAACCTGCTCGTCAACGGCTCCCAGGGCATCGCGGTGGGCATGGCCACCAACATCCCACCTCACAACCTGGGCGAGGTCGTCGACGCGGTGGTCCATGTCCTCGAGCACCCTGAGGCCACACCCGACGATCTCATGCAGTTCGTGAAGGGCCCCGACTTCCCGACCGGCGCGCAGATCCTCGGCCGTCAAGGGATCCTGGACGCGTACCGGACCGGGAAGGGTTCGATCAAGATGCGCGCTCTGGCCGAGGTGGACGAGAGCCGCGGTACCACGCGCATCGTCGTCACCGACATTCCGTTCCAGACCTCGATCGAGGTGATCGAGCAGAAGATCGGCGAGCTCGCCAACGCCGGGGTGCTCGACGGCATCTCGGACGTCCAGAACGACTCGGCCGGCAAGCTTCCCCGCTTGGTCGTGACCCTGAAGCGCGACGCCAATGCCAACGTGGTGCTGAACAACCTCTACAAGCACACCCCGCTCCAGACCAACTTCGCCGTGAACATGGTGGCGCTGGTTGACGGCGTGCCCCGGACGCTCAACCTGGCTCAGGCCGTCGCCCACTACGCCGCCCATCAGATCGAGGTCATCACCCGACGCTCCGAATTCCGCTTGAAGAAGGCGCGCGAACGGGCCCACATCGTCGAGGGTCTTCTCAAGGCCATCGACATGCTCGACGCCGTGATTGCTGCCATCCGCGCCTCGGACGATCGTCCCGCGGCCCGGGTCGCGCTCATGGCCGAGCCGTTCTCGTTCAGCGAGCAGCAGGCCGAGCACATTCTCGACATGACACTGGGTCGGCTCACCCGCCTGGGCCGGACCAACCTCGAAGAGGAGATGGAGGAGCTGCGCAGGACCATCGCCGAGCTCGAGGCGATCTTGGGGGACCCGGCCCAGCTGCGGGGCGTGATCGCCACCGAGCTCGGCGAGATCCGGTCGAAGTTCGCCGACGAGCGCCGCACCGAGGTGACCCACGACCCCGGGGAGCTCGGTGTGGAGGACCTGATCAGCGACGAGGAGATCGTCGTGACCATGACCAGGGCGGGATACATCAAGGCTGTGCCGGCCGGGTCGTTCCGCACCCAGGGCCGGGGCGGGCGCGGTGTGCAGGGCGCCCGGCTCAAAGAAGAGGACCTGGTCGACGACGTGGTGCACACCACCACCCTGGCCTACCTCCTGTTGTTCTCGAACCGGGGTCGCGTCTACCGACTGCGTGCCCACGAGGTGCCCATGAAAGAGCGCACGGCGCGCGGCACCGCGGTTGTGAACCTCCTCCCACTGAGTCCGAACGAGACCATCCAGGCCATCGTGGCGACGCGCGACTTCGACTCGGGGGGCTTCCTCACCTTCGCCACCAAGATGGGTCAGGTGAAGAAGACGGCCTTCTCCGAGTACGACAAGTCACGACGCGAGGGTTTCATCGCCATTGCGCTGCGCGACGGGGACGAGCTCGTGCGGGTCGTGGCCACCTCGGGGAACGACGACATCGTCATGGTGAGCCGCAACGGCAGTGGCATCCGGTTCTCGGAGACCGACGTCCGGCCCATGGGCCGCGACGCGGCGGGCGTAAGGGGGATGCGACTGCGTCCCGGAGACGAAGTGGTGTCGTCCGACGTCGTGCGTCCCGACAACGACATCCTCATCGTCACCGACGCCGGCTACGGCAAGCGCACCAAGACCGACCACTTCGGCCGGCAAGGTCGAGGTGGGCAGGGCGTCCGGGCCATCAAGCTGACCGCTCGGCGGGGCCGCGTCGTCGCGGCGTTCATGGCCGGGCTCGACGACGAGATCCTGCTGATCTCGACCGGCGGGATCGTGATCCGGACCGCAGTGCGCGAGATCGCCGCCCAGGGTCGCGACGCCACAGGCGTCCGCCTCATGAGCCTCGAGGAGGGCCACAGCGTGGCCGCCGTGGCCGCGGTGACCGGCGAGGAAGACGAGTAGGGATCACCACGGCGGAACAGGGTCAGGTCAGCGGTCTCGGGAGCACGGAGTCGAAGACGACCGGTAGGCGAGGCGGTGACCGGAAGGCGAGGCCTTCGATGCGCACCCCTCCAGGCGCGCCGGGTGCGGCGCCGTCAGAGAACCGGAGGCCCTCGAGGCGCGCGAGCAGTGCCCCCAGTCCCACGCGCAGCTCCATGCGCGCCAGGTGCATCCCCAGACACTGATGGCGGCCGGTGCCGAACGCGATGTGACCCGGCTCGTGACGGTCGAGGTCCCATTCATCGGCATCGGTGTACCGGGATTCGTCGCGGTTGGCCGATCCGGTGGCGCACACCAGGGAAACCCCTTGGGGAACCGTCACCCCGTCGATCACAACCGGACAGGTGGTCTCGCGGTTGACCATTGTCACCGAGGTCTCCCACCGCAACGTCTCCTCCACCACGGCATCGAGGAGCGAGGGGTCGCAGCGCACTCGCTCGAGCACCTCGGGTCGGCTGAGCAGGGCGAAGAGGCAGCTTCCCATCGCCGCGTACGTCGTCTCGGCACCGGCCGGCAGAAGCAGGCGGAGGAACCCGTAGATGTGCTCGTCGCTGAGGCGCACACCGTCGACCTCGGCTGTCACGATGTCGGAGATCAAGTCGTCGGTGGGACGCACTTTGCGGTCCTCGACGATCGGGGTCAGGAACTCGCGCATGGCCGTCGCCGCCGCGATGGACACGGGGTAGTCATCGGGGCCTTTGTTCATGTCGAGCGCCCAGGCGTGGAACCGGTCGTGCGCCTCGGAGGGCACGCCGAGGACGCCGGCGATGACCTGCACCGGGAATTGGCTCGTGATCTCCGCCACCAGATCGACCCCGTCATGTCCGGCGTTTTCGATGAGGCCGTCGATGAGCCGGTGGATGGTGGGGGCGATGAGCTCGCTCTCCCACCGCGCCAGCGCCGAGGGCCGAAAGGCGTGGGCGACGAGGTTGCGGTACCGGCGGTGCTCCTCCCCGTCCATGGCCAGGATCACGGTGCCCATGACCGGGCCCATGGTGTCGGCGTTGACGCGGCTCGAAAAGCGTTTGGGGTCGCGCAGGACGAGCTCTACGTCGTTGTACGTCGTCACCAACCACACGTCGGACTCGGGTCCCCCGAAACGACCCACGGGCTGGTCGCGCCGGCACTCGGCCCAGTAGCCGTAGATGTCGGGGCCGTCGTCCTGCGGCTCCGGGCCCAGCTCTGTGTCGGACACGTCGAACCTCCGTCGCGGTGCGCTCGCCCCGTCCAGTTTGTCAGGATGGGCCGCCCGATCGGTGAGAGGGCTGGTGTAGCCTCTCGGTTTCGTCGGGGGCTATAGCTCAGCCGGTTAGAGCGCAGCACTGATAATGCTGAGGTCGCTGGTTCGATTCCAGCTAGCCCCAC
>Ga0209415_10020118_pt1 | contig 10400 bp, 10 predicted proteins | sample PeaSoiSIISIP2007_FD_187696 | JGI IMG/M metagenome (GOLD analysis project Ga0209415, IMG submission 187696) | Peat soil microbial communities from Weissenstadt, Germany - SII-SIP-2007 (SPAdes) (version 2) | ecosystem: Environmental > Terrestrial > Soil > Wetlands > Peat | place: Germany...
CCCCCGCCGATGGCCGCGTGATGGTCGTGACGTCGGAGGAACTCAGTGGTCGGCCGGGGCAGCGCGTAAGTATTTTTCTCTCCATTTTCGACGTGCACGTCAACCGCGCCCCGGCGTCCGGCACCATCTCCTCTCTGGACTACCGCCGCGGCAGCTTTCACGGCGCGCTTTTCGAGCGCGCCTCGGCGGAAAACGAGCAGAACGTGATCCACATGCAAACGCCGCGCGGCGATCTGGTGTTCAAACAGATTGCCGGCCTGCTCGCCCGCCGCATCCTGTTCTGGAAAGCTCAGGGCGACTCGGTGCAAATAGGCGACCGCGTGGGTATGATTCGTTTCGGCTCGCGCGTGGACGTGTGGCTGCCATCCGCGGCGCAGATTGCTGTGCGTCCCGGCGACACGGTGCGCGGCGGCGCGAGCATCCTGGCGAGGTGGAAATGAGCGGCGGCCTTCCCTCGGCGGCCCGTGGCACCGGTTCGCGCTTCCGGCGCGGCGTCTATCTGCTCCCAAGCCTGTTCACCGCGGGCAATCTGCTCTGCGGCTACTACGCGGTCCTGATGACGCTGCGCGGCACCTCGCAGGATTTCGATAATGCCGCGAAGGCCATCGGCCTGGCCATCGTGCTCGATTCGCTCGACGGGCGGGTGGCGCGGCTCATCGGCGGCGATTCCGAATTCGGCAAACAGTTCGACTCGCTGGCGGACGTGATCAGCTTCGGCGTCGCGCCGGCCATCCTGGCATTTGTGTGGGGCCTGCACGGGCTCTCGGAGAACGACGGGCTGGGGAAGCACGTCCTGCTGATGGGGTGGATCATCACGCTGGGCTACGTGCTGTGCACCGCGTGGCGCCTGGCGCGGTTCAACATCCAGGGAATGCTGCCAGGGACCAATAACCGCTACTTTGTCGGCATGCCCACGCCGGGCGCCGCGGCGATGATCGCTGCCATGGTGCATGCGAAAAAATTCCCGCTGGACGATATGAGGCTGGGAGCCGTGTGGCTGGTGCTGGTGGCCGTGCTCGCCGTGCTCATGGTGAGCAAACTTCGGTTTTACGGGTTCAAGGACCTCAAGTGGAACGTGCGCCAGCCGCCCTTACTCGTGGTGCTGCTCGCGTTGCTCTTCGTGCTGGGCTTCTTCTATTCGGAGCAGGTGTTGCTCACGATGACCACCGTGTATACGCTCTCCGGCCCGGTGCACTGGTTGTATCGCGCAGTGCATCTGCGCGCCGCCGCTCGATCCCTGGAGACGCCCGCCGGCCGATGACTGCTCCTTCCGTGCGCCCGCTGCGCTTCACCATTGCCGGGGCTTCTTCACTTCTCGGCAGAGAGATCGTCGAACTATTTTCTTCCAGCTCGCTGCCCGTGCACGAACTGGGCCTGCTGGACGATGCGGCACTCGAAGGGACTGTCAGGGAGGCCGGCGGCGAACCCGCGTTGATCCACGCGCTCGTGCCCGGCAGCTTTGAGGGCTCGCGGCTGGCGTTCTTCGCGGGGATTGAGGAGTTCACCACGCGGCACTGGGCGGACGCGGAACGCGCCGGCGCGGCGGTAATTGATCTTTCCGGAGGACTCGCCGCAGTGCGTGGGGCGGTGCCCTCGATCCCGACGCTCGACGAAGCCCTCGCCTCCACCCGCACGTCGCCCCGGAGCCTCTTTCGCTCGCCGGGCGCAGCGGTGATCGTCGCCGCGACCCTGTCCATCGCGCTGCGGTTTCTCCCGGTGCGGCGAATCGCCGCGACGTTTTTCCATCCCGTCTCGGAACGTGACCAGGCCGGAATCGAGGAGCTCGAAGCGCAGACGGCGAGCCTGCTTTCGTTCCAACCGATCGTGCGCGAGGTCTACGACGCGCAAGTGGCCTTCAACTTATTGGACAGTTATGGGGAACTTTCCCGTGAACGGCTGGAGGACGTGCGCACTCGGATCGCCCGCGGCGTCTCCGACTATCTGGGCTACCGCGCGCCGATGCCCGCCATCCAGGTAATTCACGCACCCGTATTCTACGGTTCCGCATTCAGCGTGTACGTGGAGTTCGATGGGCCTCTGTCCGGTGACGCGATTCGCACCGCTCTGGAGGCGGCGGGCGTGGTGGTTACCAAGGACTCGCCCTCGAATGCCAGCGCGGCCGGCTCGAAGGAAATCAGCGTGACGCTGCGGACCGACGCGAACCTGCCCATGGTTTGGTGGATTTGGGGCGTTGTCGACAATGTGCGCCTGGCGGCCCAGAATGCAGTTCGCATCGCGGAGCGGATTTGTGCCACCGGCAAATAATTGCCGCCCGAAGCGAACCGGTGGGACAGGCATTCCTGCCTGTCCTCTCTACCGAACGGGCGGCTCAGACAGCCGAATTCTGCGGTGTGCTCTCCCCGCTGTCGCCGTCTTCCTGGCTGCTCTCCTCACCTCCTGCGGTTACCACGTGGCCGGGCGCGCGAATGCGCTGCCGCAGGAATGGAAGGTCATCGCCATCCCGGCGCTGAAAAACAAGACCTCGAATTACCGTGTGGAGCAGCGGTTCACCCAGGCGCTGGTGCGCGAGATGATCTCGCGCACGAAATACCGGGTGGTGCCGGAGGAAAAGGACGCGGATGCCGTCCTGGAAGGCGAGATCAGCTATTTGCAGACCACGCCCGTCCTGTTCGATCCGGTCACCACGCGCGCCACCATGATGCTCGTCTCCGTCAGCTTGCGCGTGCGGCTGATTGACCGGGCGTCCGGAAAGGTCGTCTACCAGAACCTGAAATTCGTGTTCCGCAACGAGTACGAAATCTCCACCGACATTCCCAGCTTTTTTCAGGAAGAGGGCCCGGCGCTCGATCGGATGTCGCGGGATTTCGCGCGCACGCTGGTTTCCGCCGTGCTGGAGAAATTCTGATGCCGGAGATCACGCCCGAGCGTCTTTTCCAGTTGCTCGCTGCGCCGCCCGGGGCGTCGCGGAAGGGCAGGGTGGGGTGCGTGGTGTTGGCGGGAGAAGACGCCTACCTGCGCGACCTGACCCGGAAGGGCATCGTGACGGCGTGTTTCCCGGAAGGCGCGCCGGAATGGGCGGTAGTCCGCGTGTCGGTGCGCGACGAGGGGCTCGACCATATCCTCTCGATGGCCCAGAGTTATCCCATGCTCGCCTCGCGGCAAATCCTGTTTGCGCTGGACCTGGAGGCGCTCGAGGAATTGGACGAGGCGGCCCGGGAGGCCGCGCGGGAGCGGCTCGACGTCTACCTGGACGATCCCGCCCCGTTCACCGTGCTGGTGCTCGAAGCGGCGTCGCTCGACCAGCGCACCAAACTCTCGCGCCTGCTGGCCGAAAAGGCGGCGATCGTCTCGCTGGACCTCGGGGCCGACGGGCCACGCAAAACGCAGGAGTCCATTCCCGTGATCGTGGAGATGGCGCGGAGTGCCGGCGTCTCGATCGAGCCGGAGGCTGCGGCGCAGCTCGCGGACTGCCTGGACGGCGGCCTCGAGCGCATCGCGCCGGAAGTGGCGAAACTCGCGGCCTACGTGGGCGACGGGAAGCGCATCACGGCCGCCGACGTGGCGGCCCTGGTACCCGCAGCGAAGCGCTATTCCGTGTGGCAACTCGCGGAAATCCTGGCTTCGGGCGAACGCGGGCGCGCGCTCACCTTCCTGGACAGCCTGCTGCGGGAGGGAGAGGAACCTGTTGGCCTGGTCGGCGCGATCGCTTGGATGTACAGGAAACTGATCGAGGTGCAGGAGCTGCCGCCGGGCACGAATCAGTACGCTGCGGCGGGAAAACTTCGCATGCGTCCGGAAATGGTGGAGCTGGCGCAGCGGCAATCACGCGCGGTGCCGCGCGAGCGGCTGCTCCGGGGGATCCAGGCGCTGGCGGAAGCCGACTCAAAACTGAAATCCGGGAACCGCGCGCCGCGCGCTGTGCTCGAATTCCTGATCTCAGAATTGACTGCGCCGGTTGTACCGGCGCGGTAGATGCATCGCGCCGAGGAGGATCTCCATGCGAACGGCGGCTCGTACCGACGCCGGGTATTCGGCCGGGAAAGGCTCCAGGCCTCGGTACGCTGCGCCACAGTTCGGGTCAGGCCGGGGCTTGCAGGGTGTTCACGGCGAGCGCCAGGTTGGATTTGTACCGGTTGGCAGTGTTCTCTTTGAGCGCGCCGATGCGGATGGCTATGTCGATGGCCGAAAGGGTTTCCGGCAGCAGCGATTTTGCTGTGGGGGCGTCGCCGGCGGCGATGGCGCTGCGCAATACCTTCATGGCCGTGCGCACGCGGCTGCGGTTCGCGCGGTTCACTTCGGTCCGGCGAATGGTCTGCCGGATGCGCTTCAAGACGGAACTCTTCCGCTTCTTTTGCTTCTTCGCTGTAGCCTGCGCCATCTAGAACTCCTTTTGAGCTATGTTCAAACTATCTAGGCTATCGGACGCACCCGCCGAAGTCAATTCGAGCGCGAGCCGCTCGGCGAACTGGCTGAAGTCGCACTTACTGCATCGAAAGCGTCCTGACGGGAGCAATCCACTCGCTCAAGGGATGCACCGCGCCACAGTCCAGGCACCTGGTGACGGCAAACTGGGCCGCGCAATGCGGACACACGCCATGCGTTTGGAACGTGTCGAATGGCTTTCCGCATTGCCTGCAGACCCAGAGGTCTCCCACAGGCGGCGCGGCTTTGCACGACGGGCAGGCGAACCCCTGATGGCGCGGCAGCTTCGCCAGGCGCGACAAGGCCTGCGCCTGCCGCAGTCCAGACCAGCAATTCATCAGGATGAAGACACAGATAAAGCCAACCCATGCGGAGTGCATCCACAGGGCCAGCAGGATGAGCCCGGCAACGCCGGCAAAGCCCACCATTGTGGCCACCAGGAGACTGCGCGCGCGTCCCAGCCAGTACCAGAGCAAGGAGCGCAGAATCTGGCCGCCATCCAGGGGATAGATGGGCAGCATATTGAAGATCAGCAGGCCCAGGTTGATGATCCAGACCGAGCGCAGCCATGCGTGAGCATTGGGCATCGACTCCGCCCACCCCGATGCTCGGCTCAGCATTCCGGCCACCAGGAGGACCGGAACGAGCACCACGTTCACAAGCGGACCCGCCGCGAGGCTCCACAGTGTGGCCCCGGGGCGCGGCGGCGGGTTCACATACGCCACCCCGCCGAGGGGCCACAGCACGATCTGATTCGATGTCCCTCCCACCTGTCTGCAGGCCAGCGCGTGGCCATACTCATGAAGCGTCACAATGAGGAAGAGCGCCAAATACTCCAGCACGTTCCAGGTGAGAGAGGAATACCGCTGCGCGCGGCCCTGGATTTCATACGCCGCCACTAGGAACCAGGACCAATGCAAGAACAAGTCAATCCCGGCGATGCGGATCAGATGGATCGACCCCTGGCGTATGTTGATCATGCGCAAGATTTATAGCACAGCGCTACAAAGCGACGAGCAACTCGCGCGATTCGTTCCGCCCTGGCCGCAAGCCGCTGGCCGAGCAGGCGGGGAATACCCGGACGCTCCCTTGCCGTGGTGTGAACCAGCCGCCAGAGAACGCCTTTGCGGCGGCGCGCAATCTCGCTACACTACCGGAAAGCTTCCGAGTATGAACGCCACCACGAGCACACCGGCCGGCCCGCTACGCGACGATCTTCGTCTCCTGGTTCACTCACATACTCCGTTGATCGCCGCGGAAACGCCGGAGGAAGAACGCCTGGAGGCGATGCTGTCCGCGATCGCCGGTGAATTACAGCTTCCTCTGTTCGTCTGGAGCATGACCACCGGCTTGGTGCGCCAGGGCACGCACGCGGGCCTCTATGGAACCGAGGATCCGGCCAAATGCCTGGCGAACATCGGGTTGATGCACGGCGACGCCATCTATCTTTGCAAAGATGGGGCGCGCATGCTGAAAGACGACGTGCTGATCCGGCTGTTGCGCGACGTCGCGGCAAAATTCAAGGGGGCGCGGCGTTCCATCATCCTGTGCGGCGCCTCGCTGGCCGTTCCCCCGGAGATTGCGGACCAGGTGGGGCAATTCCACCTGGGGCTTCCAGACCAGCCAGCCCTGCTCGTCGCGCTGCATGAAACATTGGCGGAGGTGTCCACGCAGGACGGGGTGGCCTGCCCACTGGATCAGGAGGCGCAGAACCGCGTGGCGCAGGCGCTTTCCGGCGTGACATTGGAGCAGGCGCGCGCGATTCTGCGAAAAAGCCTGATCGGGGGCGGATGCGCGGACGGAAAGCTGGCCTCGCGGGTGCTCGAGGAGAAATGCAAGGTCCTGGGCCAGGACGGGGTGCTCGAATTTGTGGCCACGGACGCGGCGTTCCGGGACGTGGCCGGACTGGCTGGGCTGCGCGCGTGGCTGGAGGACCGCCGGGCCGCGCTCACCCCGGAAGGCCAAAAATTCGGGCTGGAGCCGCCCCGCGGCGTATTGATTACCGGTGTGCAGGGTTGCGGGAAGAGCCTGTGCGCCCGCGCGGTGGCCGGGGAATGGGGCGTGCAGCTCGCGCGCTTCGATGCCGGGACTCTGTACGACAAATTCGTGGGCGAATCGGAAAAGCGGTTGCGCGGAGTACTGGAGAAGGCCGCTTGCATGGCGCCGCTGGTGCTGTGGATAGACGAAATCGAAAAGGGCTTGGCGGTGGGAAGCTCGGAGGCGGACGGCGGCCTTTCGCAGCGTCTGCTCGGAACTTTTCTCACCTGGATGCAAGAGCACCACGGGGGCGTGTTTCTCGCCGCCACCTCGAACAACATTTCCAAGCTTCCGCCGGAACTGCTGCGGAAAGGCCGGTTCGACGAGATTTTCTTTGTGGACTTGCCGGCAGCGGGAGAGCGCGCCGCGATCTTCGCTCTACATCTGAAAAAACGCGGGCGCGACCCGCGGCAGTTCGATGTGGACGCTCTGGCGGCCGCGTCGAAGGGTTTCAGCGGAGCGGAAATCGAGCAGTCCATCGTGGCCGCGCTGTACACGGCCTTCGCGCACAAAGAGCCGCTCTCCACCAGCGTCATTCAGGCCGAGCTGGCGCACACGGTGCCGCTCTCGGTTACGAGGCAGGAAGATATCGCCGCGATTCGTTCCTGGGCGCAGGGACGGGCCGTGCCGGCGGCGGGACCGGCGTCGGCGGGGTAGTTGCAATCGGAGGGAAGGGCGGGCCAGCAGTGGACAACTTTGAACGCATCACCGTGGATCCGAAGCAGATGGGAGGGCTTCCCTGTATTCGCGGGCTGCGCATCCCCATGGCTACCATCGTCGAGATGGTCGGTCATGGAATTTCCGAGTCTCGGATCCTCGAAGCCTACCCTGACATCGAGCGGGAAGACATCCGCGAGGCGTTGCGCTATGCGGCTGCTGCGGCGCGCGGCGGAGGTTTGCCGCCGTCCGGTGGTTCCTGAAATTCTTAGGAGGTACTGCATTCCTTTGCGGAGCGCAGGCTAAAAGCCCGCGCTACCTACTATTCGGCGGTTTCGAAGTGGAGATACATGGACTGGAGGCCGATGCGGCCCGGTCCGGAGAAGCGGTTCCAGACGAGCTGGCCGGCGCTGGCGAACAGGCCGGTGGAAATCTTCTGGAATTGGGTATCCATTTGCACACTGCGGTCCTTGTAAATCCAGCCGCCGGGTTCGATGTCAATCGATTCGCCGATATTCAGGACGACTTCGAACACGTTTCCATAGCCGTGGAGCCAGACGATTCCTTCGCCCTTGTGGGCCGAGAAGGTGTCAATGAAAAATCCGGTGCCGCCCAGGAACATGTTGGCCACGCCTTTTACGCGGGTGAAGGTGTAGTCGAGCTGGTCGGTGGCCGCGAGGAACTGGTGCTCGCGCACGTCGAGCGATTCCCCTTGCTTCAGGTGCATGCCGAATACGTGGCCGGCGCCGTCGCGGCTAAAGGCGATGCGGCCGGGGCCGTGGGCCTCGGTCATGAAGACGGGCATTCCGGAGAGAACGCGCTTGAAGGCGCCGGCGAGGGCTTTGATGCCGATGCTGGTTCGCGGATCCTTCCAGAGAAGGATGTGGTGCTCGAAATAAACGGGCACGGAAGAGATCTCGACGGTGAGGACGGGGACCAGTTCGCCATCCACGTGGTAGGTGACTCCGGCGAATGTTTCCGCCTGCGCGGCGGTGGCCTTCAGGAGGGGTGCGGGGGCCATGGGGTGCCTCCAATTGTGTGGGTTGCGGCGCTGCGGCTCCGCGATAGCGCGGTTAGCATACTGCTCGATTAGAAAAAGGCGAAGAGGAAGAAAGACCCGTAGCCGATGCCCGCTCCGAAGATCGCTCCGGCGACTACGTCGCTGACGAAATGCATGCCCAGGAGCACGCGCGAGACGCCGATGCTGGACGCCACGACGAGCAGGCCGGGCTCCGCGTGGGGATAGAGATGACCGAGCGAGAGCGCGATGGCGAATGCCGTAATGGTATGGCCGGAGGGAAAGGAAAACTGGTCGGGCGGCAGAATGGTGCACCAGCAGTGCGGCTCCTGGTCGCAGGGGCGCCTGCGGTGGCTCATGTGCTTCACGGCCTTGAAGAGCAGGATTCCAGTGAGCGCGGCGAAGCTGGCCGTGGCCAGAGCGCGGTAGCGGAGGACGCCGCCGAAAGTGAGAACCAGAGGAGCGAGGGCGTACCACAACCAGCCGTCGCCCATGCGCGTCGCCCACACGGAGGCGATGCGCACCCATCGCGGGGCGCGCCAACGATTCACGCGGCGCATCAGCCACAGGTCGCGAGTGCCGATGTAACTGAGCAGAGCGTGCGCTATGGCCATGCGAGCGCCTCCGCCGGGCGAAATCCCGCCTGCCTGCCGCTGTAACGCGAGGCGCGGGGCCGCCCGCGTTCGCGCCGTCCCGCCAGGGCACTCCAGCGGCGCTCGAAGACGGTTTCCTGGAGCATCACAGCGAGTGTGTAGACGGGAATCGCCGGGGCGAGCGGGAGCAGGAGCGAGGTCCAGGGATTGTGGCGGATCATGGCCCGGACGATGGAGAAAACGTCGCGGGTGAGCTTGGTATATCCGCCGTGCTCGCCGGCGGCGACGCCGCGTCCGGCGCGCAGGCCGCGCAGAAATTCCGCTTTGGTGCGCGCGCCGTGAACAACGGTATAGGCAGTCCCCGCGGAGGGCAGGGCATGCGCGTCGCTTCCGCCGACCGCAGCTTTTCCCAGGCGGCGCGCGACCTCTTCCGCCGCGCGGTTGTGGCGCGGAAGCATCTGGCCGTTGCGCGTCTCGTAGGCGGGAAACAGGGACTCGAACCAGTCGAAATCCTCGAGGACACGGCGGCCGGTGAGGCCGGAAAACAGGTGGTTGACGCTGAAGAAGAGGCGCTGGTCGGCGAAGTAGGCGAGCAGGGCGGCGAGATCGTTGCGGCGGCGCTGGATCTCGATGTGCTGGCGCTCGGAGATGTCGTAGACCCCGATGTGCGCCTGCGTGCCGCTGGGCATGCGGCAGGTGACTTCCTCACTAAGGAAAAAGCGCCGGAAGCGGCGCAGGGGCTCGGCGCCGTCAATGGAATCGTGATCGGTGAGGGTGACCAGATCCATGCCGCGGCCCAGGAGAGCGGCATAGACATCGCCGGGCGCGCTGTAACTCTCCCGGCAGATGGGGCCGAGGCCCGGAACCTCGAACATTCCGGAGTGGAAGGAGTGCACGTGGAGGTCGCATCGCATGTGGAAAAGGGTAGGAAAAGCGTGTTACGCAGCGATGACGGTGGAAAAAATAGCAGCTAACGATAACTCTTTCAGCAACCTAGGTCCCGGCGTTCACAGGAATGTAATGTGGGTCGGATGGTGACCGTGTGAGAGAATTCGAGCCGGATGCAGAAAATAGAATTCGTCTACTTCGATGCGGGGGGCGGTCATCGCAGCGCGGCCACATCCCTGAAGGCCGTGATTGATTCGCAAAAACGTCCCTGGGACGTTCAGCTTTTCAATTTACAGGAGCACCTGGACGCCCTCGACTTTGTGCGCCGGCTGACGCGCGTGCGGATGCAGGACGTGTACAACCAGATGCTGCGGCACGGGTGGACGCTGGGCAGCACGCAGATCATGCGGGTGCTGCAAGCCACCATCCGGATGTACCACCCGCTGCTGGTGCGGCGGCTGGCGGCCCACTGGCGCGAGGGCAGGCCGGACATGGTCGTGTCGTTCATCCCCCACTTCAACCGCGCGCTGTGCGAAAGCCTTGGAAAAGCACTGCCGGGACGGCCGTTCGTAACGCTGCTTACAGATCTGGCGGATTTTCCGCCGCACTTCTGGATTGAACGGCAGGAGCAGTTTCTTATTTGCGGGACGGAGCGCGCCGTGGAGCAGGCGCGGGCGGCGGGAGATGCCGGCAACCGCATTTTCCATACGTCCGGCATGATCCTGAATCCGAAATTCTACGAGGCTGTCGAGGTGGATCGCCCGGCGGAGCGCGCGCGGCTGGGCCTGGAGCCCGATCGTATGACGGGATTGGTGCTGTTCGGC
>Ga0209415_10020120_pt1 | contig 10400 bp, 10 predicted proteins | sample PeaSoiSIISIP2007_FD_187696 | JGI IMG/M metagenome (GOLD analysis project Ga0209415, IMG submission 187696) | Peat soil microbial communities from Weissenstadt, Germany - SII-SIP-2007 (SPAdes) (version 2) | ecosystem: Environmental > Terrestrial > Soil > Wetlands > Peat | place: Germany...
CAGTAATCGAGCGCTTTGACGCATGCGCCGGATATGCTGGTCCATTCGAAAAATGTGAACCGAGCCGTCGGCGCGGCGGAACGCCTTGAAGCCCTCGAAGCACGTGCTCGCATAATGCAGTACATGCGCCGCAGGACTCAATTCGATCGCAGCCACCGGTTTGATCTCGGTGGAGCTCCACCGGCCGCCCTGGTACGACGCGACAGCCATATGAGAAGCCAACACGGAGCCAAAAGGGGGACGCTGGGGCGCTGCGGTCATGAGGTCTTTACCTTGGGTATGAAAATCGTCGCCGGATGCTCGAGCAGGTCTTTCAATGCCTGAATCATCGCCGCAGCATCATAACCGTCCACGAAGCGATGATCGAATGACGACGATAAGTTCATGATTCGGCGCACCGCCACGGTCCCGTCACGCACCACCGGCCGTTCCACGGCCTTATTAAGTCCAATGATGGCAACTTCCGGTGCGTTGATCACCGGCGTCGAGGCGATGCCTCCGAGTTTGCCCAAACTCGTCACCGTGATCGTTGAACCGAGCAGTTCTTCGCGTGTGGCTTTGTTGGTGCGCGCCCGATCGGCGACGCGGCGGATGGCCGCGGCGAGGTCCCACAACGGCAGGGATTGTGCGTGGCGGACCACCGGCACCTTGAGTCCGTCGGGCGTCTGAGTCGCTATGCCCACGTGGACCGCGCTGTGGCGCACGAGAACGCCGCGGGCAGCGTCATACAGCACGTTGCATTGCGGAAACGACTCGAGCGCCCGTGTCAGCGCCATGACGACCAGCGGCAAGTACGTCAGGCCCGGCTCGCCCGGGTTCTTGCCGTTCAGGTGCTGCCGCAGCGATTCGAGTTCCGTGATGTCGACTTCTTCCACATAGGCGAAATGCGGGATGGTGCGTTTGGCTTCGCTCATGCGCTCGGCGATGAGCCGACGTACCCCGATGACCTTGATTTCGGTGGTCTGCGCGACCGGCTGCAGCACCCCCGGTTGGGCCGCTCCCGTCTGTGGCGCGCGAGGCTCAGGCACTGCCGATGCTTCCGCACAAGCAGGGCTGGCGGACACATTGGCGCCGGGCGCGCGGACCAACCGCTGACTCCCTGAAGCCACCAAATCGCCGCTGAGAATGCGTCCACCGGGTCCTGACCCGACGATGGTGGACAAGTCGATGCCCGCCTCGCGGGCTCGACGGCGATTTGCCGGGGAGGCCTTCACCCGGCCGGAGCGTGACAGCTGACCGTCATTCGCGGCGGCCGACACAGCGGGCACGACTGCCGCTGCGGCGGCGCTGGCTGGAGGAGGGATTGCCGTACTGGGCTCCGTGCTCGCCGCAGGCGCGCCGGGAGCGGCCAGTTCGAACACGATCAGCGGCGAACCCACGGCCACCTTGTCCCCCGGCTCACCCGAGATCGACACCACGCGACCGCTGACCGGTGCGGGGACTTCCACCGCCGCCTTATCGGTCATGACTTCCACGATGAGTTGGTCTTCGTTCACCAGGTCGCCGGGTTTAGTGTGCCAGGCGACGATTTCCGCCTCGACCGTTCCCTCGCCCAAATCGGGCATCTTGAAGATGAATTGACTCACGCCGCCTCCATCACCGCTTTGAGGGCCGTCGCGACGCGCGCCTGGCCGGGAAAATATTCCCATTCGAAGGCATGCGGATAAGGCGTGTCCCAACCGGCGACGCGTTGTATCGGCGCTTCCAGATCCCAGAAACATTCCTCCTGGATGACGGACAGAATTTCGGCGCCGAAGCCGGAGAACCGGGTGGCCTCATGCGCCACCACGCAGCGCCCGGTTTTTCTCACCGAACTGCAGATCGTGTCGACGTCCAGCGGCACCAGCGAGCGCAGATCGATGATCTCCGCATCGAGTCCCAACGTCGCGGCGGCGGCCTGGGCGACGAACACCATCGTTCCATACGTAATCACGGTGACATCGTTGCCGCTGCGCACGATGTCCGCCTTGCCGAGCGGCACCGTGTAATGACCTTCGTCGACCTGGCCCTTGGGATGAGAACTCCACGGCACGGCGGGCTTGGTCGGATCGCCGTCGAAGGGGCCGTTATACAGCCGCTTCGGCTCGAAGAAAATCACCGGGTCGTCATCCTCGATCGACGTGATCAACAATCCCTTGGCATCATAAGGGTTCGACGGCATGACGACCTTGATCCCGCAGACATGTGTGAAAATGCCTTCCGGACTCTGCGAATGCGTCTGCCCGCCGCGGATTCCGCCGCCGCACGGCGTGCGAATCGTCACCGGTGCGAAGAACTCGCCCGCGCTGCGATAGCGGATACGCGCCAATTCGCTGGTGATCTGATCGAAGCCCGGGTAGATGTAATCGGCGAACTGAATTTCCGCCACCGGCCGCAGGCCGTTGATGCTCATGCCGATGGCCGCGGCGACGATGCCGCCCTCGGCGATCGGCGTGTCGAGGACGCGATGCTCGCCATATTTGCGTTGCAGCCCTTCGGTCACGCGAAAAACGCCGCCGAAATAGCCGATATCCTCGCCCAAGAGCACCACCGACGGATCGCGTCCCAGCATGATGTCCATGGCGGAATTCAGGGCCTGAATCATGTTCATGTTGGCCATGCCGTCACCCGCGCTCCGCGCGCATCGAGGCACGCTGCCGCAGGAGATTCTGCGGCATCTCGTTGAATACGTCCTCGAACATCAAATCAGCGTTGAGTTTGGGGCCGTCGGTCATCGTGCCGAAGGTCACCGCCTCCTTCCAGCTGGCGACCACCAGGGCGTCGAGTTCAGCGGTCAGCGCTTGATGACGTTCTTCGGACCATTCGCCCAACGCGATCAGGTGTTGCTTCAAGCGCTGCACCGGGTCGCCGAGCGGCCAATGCTCGTGATCGTCCTTGGCTCGATAGCGGGCCGGATCGTCGCTGGTCGAATGAGCGGCGGCGCGATAGGTCACCAGTTCGATCAGCGTCGGACCGGCGCCGGTGCGCGCGCGTTCCGCCGCCCACCGCGTTACGGCATAAACGGCGAGGAAATCATTGCCGTCGACGCGGATGCCGGCGATGCCGTAGCCCGGACCGCGCGCGGCGAAGGATCGCTGTTCGCCGCCGGCATATCCCTGGAACGTCGATATGGCCCACTGGTTGTTCACCACGTTGAGGATGACCGGCGCCTGATACACCGAGGCGAACAACAGAGCATGGTGGAAATCGGCCTCCGCGCTGCTGCCTTCGCCGATCCAGCTTGCGGCGAGATGGTCTTCGCCCTTGATCGCCGCCGCCATCGCCCAGCCCACGGCCTGCGGGAACTGGGTCGCCAAATTACCGGAGATCGAAAAGATGTTGCCGGCTTTGGAGTGATAACACACGGGCAGCTGGCGCCCCTTGCACATGTCACGCGTGTTCGACAACGTCTGGTTCATAAGATCGACCAACGGAATGCCGCGCGCAATCTGCAAACCTTGGTTGCGGTATGACGGAAACAGCATGTCACCCGGCCGCAGCGCCATGCACTGCGCGACCGACACCGCCTCTTCGCCCAACGAACGCATGTAGAAGGAAATCTTGCCGGCGCGCTGATTGCGCTGCATGCGATCGTCGTAGATTCGCGTGAGCAACATGTGCCGCAAGCCGATCTGCAGGTCGAAAGGATCCAGATGGGGATGCCACGGACCCACGGCCGTACCCGCATCGTCGAGAACGCGGACGAGCTCGGTGGATAGGAACGCAATATCGCGCGAGCGGGCGTTGATGTCAGGCCGCTGGATCGCACCTGCCGGCGAGAGATGCACATAGCTGAAATCGGGCGCTTCACCCGGACGCGCGGGTGCTTTTGGAACGTGCAAACGAGACCGGCTCTTCATGTTTTCCCCCCGTTGGTCGCCCGACTCGTCAATTTACGTCCAGACGTCTCTCGATGTTGCATTCATCAGCACCTGACCGGATAATTCGGTAGTTTCATGCCGAAAAATCATCAAAAATGGAACATTTAAACCGTCCGCCGCTGGACCGCCTGGATTTGAGGCTGCTGGATGTCCTGCAGAGGCGAGGCGCCCTGTCGGTTGCGGAAGTCGCCTCGCAATTGCGGCTGTCGACCACGACTTGCTGGCGGCGCATTCAGCAGCTGGAACAGAACGGCGTTATCAAGGCGCGCGTGGCGCTTCTGGATCGAAATGCCTTGGGCCTCGACGTGACCATGTTCGCGCAGGTGAAACTCGCGACCACGGGCCGCGACGCGATTGCGAAATTCGAGGAGGCGATCCGCGATCGCGCCGAGGTCCTCGAGTGCTACACGCTGACGGGTGAATGGGATTTTCTGTTGAAGATCGTCACGCGCAACATCAAGGCCTACGAGGCGTTCTATCTGGATTACCTGTCGCGCATACCCTACGTGCAGTCCGTGAACTCCTCGGTGGCGGTGACCGTCATCAAGGAGTCGACCGCGCTGCCGCTGGGTGTGTGAGGCTCGACCCGGCCTAAATGGCGATCACCTCGCCTACGCCCGCATACACGTACGATTTCCCGTAACGCTTGCGAAACGCAGCGAACGTCGCTTCGCCGGAACAATGTCCGAGCGCCACCATGTCGACTTTGAATTGGTCCGCGACCGCGTGCACGGTTGAATCGATCTCTGCCGGTTCGGCCAATACTTCATGGATACCGCCGAAGATATGGTCTTCCTCCTGCGGCACCGTCTTCAGGGCAGCAGCACCGTCGCTCCAATGGTCCGGCGGCTGGCGAGTGCACGGTGCGCGTCGCCTGCGTTGCGCAACGACATTTGTTGTCCAACGTGGGCCCGGATTTCGCCGGCCGCAAGCCGCGCGAACAGGTCGTCGGCGCGCGCCTGCAGCTCGTCCCGAGTCTTGATGTAATCGAACAGCATGGGCCGGCAGGCGTACAAGGATCCACCGGCCGCCAGGTCCAATATCTTGAAGTCGGCGATGGGTCCGGAGGATTGTCCGAAGCAAACGAACATGCCGCGTAGCTTCAGGCATTTGAGCGAACCGCGCCACGTATCGTTGCCCACCGAATCGTAAACCACGTCGCAGCGTTTGCCGCCGGTGATCTCCTCGACGCGCGCCGCAAAATTTTCCGACTTATTGTTGATCACGTGCGCGTATCCATTGGCCTCGGCGATCGCCACTTTATCGGCGGAACCCACGGTGCCGATGGCGGTGGCGCCGAGCAGCTTCAACCATTGACCCAGCAGCAGGCCAACGCCGCCGGCGGCCGCGTGCACCAGCACGGTATGACCCTGTTTGACCGCAAAGCATGAGGTCAGCAGAAATTGGGCGGTCAACCCCTTGAGCATCACGGATGCGGCGGTCTCGAAAGTAATCGATTCGGGCAATTTCACCAGCCGATCGGCCGGCACCACGCGTCGCGTGCGATACGCTCCCAGCGGCATCGTATACGCGACCCGATCGCCGGCCTTGAGCCCCGTGACTCCAGAGCCCAAGTCCTCGACCACGCCGGCGGCTTCCGCGCCGGGGATCAAGGGTGTCGACGGCCACGGATAGAGGCCGCTGCGAAAGTAGGTATCGATGAAATTGACGCCGACGGCTCGCTGCGCAATCCGTACTTCGCCCGGACCCGGCGCCGCGGTGTCGAGTTCCGTCCATTCCAATGCCTCAGGCCCGCCGGCCGTGCGCACCACCACACCCATATCAGCCATGTGTCACCCTCAAATATTGTGCATCGATTGCACGAAGCGGCGGAGGCGCCCGCAAGCCGCGCGTAATTGAGCCTCGTCCGCCGCGAAGCATACGCGAACGAAGCCGCTGGTTTCCTTACCGAATGCGCCGCCGTCGATCACCGACACGCCTTCGGCGCGATACAGCTGGGTCATGAACTCGTGTCCCGTGAGCCCGGTACCCTGCACATCGACCAACATGAACATGCCGGCATCCGGGACACAACAACGCAATTTGGGCGTGTCGGCGAGGCCCGCCAATAAGGTATCGCGACGCTGGGCACAAAAATCGCGAATGCGCGATTCCGCGGCGGGCGCTATGCCCAATGCCGCCAATGCCGCTTCTTGAACGAAGCCCGGTAACCCGTACAACATGCACATGGCCAAGGCTTCCACGTGCTTGACCAGGACCTTCGGCCCTACCAGCCAACCGGCTCGCCAACCGGGCATGGCATGGGACTTCGACAAACTACTGATGGTGATCACTTGATCCGGCAGGCGGGCCGCGAGGCTCGGGACGTGGCCGCCCGGTGCAAGTCCCGCATACACTTCGTCGACGACCACCCACAGCGCGTGGCGGCGCGCCAACTCGCCGATGACCGCCAGATCCGCCTCACTCAGGATGACGCCGCTGGGATTGTTCGGCGTAGCAAAAAACAGCGCTCGCGTGCGCGGCGTGATGAGGGCCTCGAGCGCCGCCAGATCGACGTGAAATCCCGACGCCGCCGGTGCGGGCGCCCGCACCATGCGCGCTCCCGACACCTCGATTGTCGCCGGATACGTAGGATATAGCGGCTCGAAGGCGATCACTTCGTCGCCCGGTCCGGCCACACACAGCGATGCGGCGAACAGAGCATTCTGTGCGCCCGCCAGAAAAACCACATTGTCCGGGTCGACGGCCTGGCCGGTGCGTGCGCGGTGCTGCGCGGCAATTGCCGCGCGCAGCGGCTCTCGACCGCTTGCCGCCGTGTAGTGCGTGTCGCCCGACTGCAATGCTTGAATTGCGCGTTGGACCACCGATGCCGGTGTATCCAGATCAGGATCACCGACGCTGAGGAGAATGACGTCTTCGCCGCGCTCGAGCGCCCTCCGTGCCTGGTAATGGACGTCCCAGGCATCGGCGCCATCACCCGAGATTCGTTCGACCAGACTGGAATACTTCATCGCGAAAACCCTTTGCTTCTTGCAACACCCCGGGGATGGACCGCATACTTTTCATATGTCGCGAACCGTTGGCTGTTATCTCGTCGAATTGCTCGCAGCCAATGACATCGACACCGTGTTCGGTATTCCCGGTGTGCATAATTTGGAATTGTATCGCGGATTGGCAGCGTGCCAGGTGCGGCATGTACTGGTACGCCACGAACAAGGCGCCGGCTTTGCCGCGGACGGCTACGCGCGCTTGAGCGGCCGTCCCGCCGCTGCCTTCACCATCTCGGGTCCGGGACTGACCAATATATTGACGGCCGCGGCGCAGGCGTACTCCGATTCAGTACCGCTCTTGGTGGTCGCAGCCACGCCGGTGCGGGCATCGCTCGGCAAGCAATGGGGTGTGCTGCATGAATTGCGCGACCAATGTGCGCTGGCCGCAGGCGTTTTCGGTGTCGCGCGCACCGCGGCGAGCGCAGAGGACGTGCGCGATCATTTGCGCGTTTGCCTTGCGTCGCTGCGCGCCGGACGTCCCAGGCCCGCCTATCTCGAAGTGCCGCTCGACGTGTTGGCCGAACTCACCACGCTGCCGGCGACCCGCTTTGCGGACGCGACGCCCTTGCCGCAGGCCCCGGACGCACAGATCGACGCGGCCGTACGACTTCTCGCCGTGGCGGAGCGACCCATCATCATCGCGGGCGGCGGCGCCCGCCATGCCGGCGCGGAACTTCACCGCCTGCTCGACACCCTGGATTGTCCGCTCGTGACAACGGTGGCGGGTAAGGGCATCCTCGCGGAAAACCATCCGGCAAATCTCGGCGCCTCGCTTCCCTACCGACCTATCCAGACGTTGATCGCCGATGCCGACGTGGTCGTGGGTGTAGGTACGGAGCTGTCCGAAACGGACATCTACACGGCGCTGAAATTGGCCTTGAGCGGACTGCTGATTCGTATCGATATCGATCCGGCCAAGCTCGCCGATCACTATGGCGCCGACGTGCCCCTATGGGGCGACGCGCGCGCCAGTTTGCAGTCGATCCAAGAACGTCTCACCGCACGCACTGGCTGGAAAACTCAGTCAGGCGGTGCGGCCAGTTACCGAATGCAGATCCACGGCGCATTCGACCGGAATGCGCGTGCGCTATTGAATGCGCTCGGCGCCGTTCGCGCCGCCCTCCCCCGGGACGGCGTGGTGTTCAGCGACATGACCCAAATTGCCTACCTCGGCAACTACGCCTTCGCGACCGACGGCCCTGGGCAGTGGTTTCACCCGTCGGGTTATGGCACGCTGGGATACGCCCTGCCGGCGGCGGTGGGCGCAAAGATTTCGAGCCCGGCGCGCGCTGTCCTGGCGCTCGCCGGCGATTTCGGCCTGCAATTCACGGTGAACGAACTCATGACCGCCGTCGAGGAGCGCTTGAGTCTGCCGATCGTCGTCTGGAACAATGCAGCGCTCGGTCAGATCCGCGACGACATGCAGGCATCGCACATTCCGCTGACCGGAGTGATCGCACGCAATCCGGATTTTTCGGCGCTTGCGCAGGCCCATGGCGCGGCCGCCACGCGCGTCAGCGATGCGCGCGCGCTTACGCACGCCGTGCGCGAGGCGTTCAACCGATCCGGGCCGACGCTGATCGAAGTCGTGGCGGCGCAGTTCACGCCCTGGGAGCCTAGCTAGGCGCCAACAGGGCTGCGATCGCCGGGGAAGGATTGCCGCCGCAGATCAACACCACGACCTTCTTGCTCGCATAGCGCGCTGCTTCCTTGAAGTACGCCGCGAGCGCCACACCACTCGCGCCCTCCACCGACCAGCCCTGCGCGCGACCCCAGCGCATCGCGCGCAGGATTTCATCTTCGGTCACCAGCACGCCGCGATGCATGACCTCGCGGCACAGATCGAAGGTGATGGACCCGCTCTCCACGCCGCCGGCGGTACTTTCGCTCAAGGTCGCTGATTCCGGCGCATCGAATATCCGGCCAGCCTTGATGCACTCGTACAAGACCGGCGAGTTCTCCGGCCAGCACCCGATGATTTCGGCGTGCGGTGCCGCGCGCCGTAGATAAGTGCCGATCCCACTGATGAGCCCGCCCCCGCCGGTGGCGATGAATATGGCATCCAAATCCGGCGCCTGCCGCATCAACTCGACTGCGATGGTGCCCTGGCCTGCGATGACGTACGGATCATTATAGGGAGAAATATAGGTGCGCCCCGATTCCAAGGCCGCGGCGCGCGCCGCAACTTCCGCGGCGAGCGGATCCTCGCCGACCATGCGGATCCTTGCGCCGCGTTCGCGAATCTTATCGCGCTTGAGGGGCGTGACCTGGGCGCTCAAGAAGACTTCCGCATCGATGCCCAATAGATGTGCTGCGGTCGCTACGCCCAGCCCATGATTGCCGGTGGACGAGGTAATCACGCCGGCGGCAGCCTCAGCCTTGCTCAAACTCATGAGCTTGTTGGTCGCACCACGCAGCTTGAAGGATCCGGTGGTCTGCAATTGTTCGAGTTTGGCGAATGCGGCACCCTGGTGCGCGCCGGACCCAAGGGACATGGACACCAAGGGCGTCTCGGTGACGACCGAGTACACGCGCGCGGCGGCCTCATCGATCAACGGCAATACATCGCGGCTCAGCATGGCGGCAGCTCGCTGCAGCCTCTCGGGCAAAATTCATGCATCTTGGTATTATTGCAGGGAAATGCGGGTAACGCGTTCACTCAAAGGGGATATTATATGAAGACTTGCTTGACGATGGCGGCGCTGACCGCGGCGCTCGCGGCTGCTCCTGCTTTTGCCGCGGAACACATCAGGGTCGTGGAACGGCCGGTGGGTGAAACCACCGTCGACCTCGCCGCCAAGGGCGACTCCGTGGGAGACATGTTGGTGTTCGCCAATGGCGTGTTCGATGCCGAAAACAAGACGCAGGTCGGTACCGATCAGGGTTATTGCGTTCGTACCATCGTCGGCAAGAGCTGGGAATGCTTTTGGACGTTGACGTTGAAATCGGGTCAAATCACCGTCGAAGGACCATTCTTCGATCAGGGCGATTCGCTGTTCGTCGTCACCGGCGGCACCGGTAAATATGCGGGTGCCAAGGGCAGTATGAAGCTGCATCCGCGGGACGCCACTCCCACCGGCTACGACTTCACGTACGATCTACTGTAGTGGCATTCACTGCCCAAGACAGCGCGCGTTGCCGCAGGGATTTCCCATCCTTGCAGCGTCTGCATGGCGGCCGTGAAGCCGTTTTTCTGGATGGCCCCGGCGGCAGTCAGGTGCCAACCGTGGTCATTGAAACCATGGTGGATTTTTACCAGACCTGCAACGTGAACACGCATGGGTGTTTCCCGCCTTCCCATGAAGTCGACCGGCGCTTGGCCCTAGCCCGCGAAACGTTGGCCGCCTTCTTGGGCGCCGCCGGTCCGGACACCATATCGTTCGGCCAAAACATGACCACGCTGAACTTCGCGCTGAGCGCGGCGATCGGCGGCACCTTGCAAGCGGGTGATGAGGTGGTCATTACGCAGCTCGATCATGAGGCGAATCGCGGCCCGTGGCTGCGCCTGCAGGAGCGAGGCGTGATCATT